>Ga0075420_100004376_pt1 | contig 12361 bp, 10 predicted proteins | sample SoiMetdeltSBSDD4_FD_75296 | JGI IMG/M metagenome (GOLD analysis project Ga0075420, IMG submission 75296) | Bulk soil microbial communities from a Populus tree surrounding site in Tennessee, USA - Soil MetaG P. deltoides SBSDD4 | ecosystem: Environmental > Terrestrial > Soil > Tree plantation... | reverse complement strand
GAGATCGGGGACAGTATTCCTTATTATTTATATGATAAAAACAAACAAAACCCTTACCGGATGTGGACCAACTCACAGACAAGGATAAGTAATTATGGTTTTAGTATCGGCATGACCTGCCAATTGTCTAAAGGGTATTCGGTCAGGGCAAATACTTCATACACAAAATTGAGCAAATTGGAAAATGAAGATGGACTTGAAGATGGGTTCAACACACCTGACTGGATCTTTAATTTTTCAATTACCAATGCAGCGATTTGCAAAAACCTGGGAGCAGCGATCGGCTATAAATGGCAAAATAGTTTTTACTGGCAGTCATTCCTTATTAATGGAACGGTTCCTGCTTTTTCTACTATTGATGCACAGCTTAGTTATACATTTCAACGTGCCGGGGTAAAAGTAAAATTGGGCGGCAGTAACCTGCTTAATCACTATTATTATTCTATTTTGGGAGGTCCGCAAATCGGAGGGTTGTATTACGTTACGCTCTGCTATGGAGTGAAATGATTTGTTCAGGTGGACTTATAAATTCATATTTTGAAAGAATAATCGTGTCGAATGACAAATGTAATTGAAGCAAAAAAACTTATCGACGAAAATGTTTCATCATTGGAGCCTGTTACTTTACCACTACAACAAGCAGCGGGGTTGATATTAGCAGATGATGTACATGCCACAATGGATATTCCTGCATTTCCTCAGTCTTCCATGGATGGTTATGCATTTTCTTTTGAAGGATGGAAGAAGAATAACCGGTTAAAAATAAAAGGTGAGGTCGCGGCAGGCAGTAATGAAACTTTCACGTTGTTACCCGAAAATGCCGTCAGGATTTTTACAGGAGCAGCAGTTCCTGCAGGCGCTGACACCGTGATCATGCAGGAAAAAACTAAAGTTGAAAATGGTGAATTGAAAATTGAAGATGATAATTTACAAATTGGCGCCAGCGTTCGCCCAAAAGGATCCGAGATCAAGGCAGGTGCATTAGCAATAGAAAAAGAAAATGTTTTATCCCCTGCTGCCATTGGTTTTTTAGCGGGTATTGGAATTACTGAAGTAAAAGTGTATCCCAACCCATCCATCACTATTATAATTACCGGAAATGAATTGCAACAACCCGGCCGGCAATTAGAATATGGGCAGGTGTACGAATCAAATTCCTTTTCATTAAAGGCTGCCCTGAACCAACTTCAAATTGAAAAGGTAGAAATTCTTCATGCTACCGATAAACCGGAAATTGTTACGGGCACATTGCAAAAGGCGTTGCGGCAAAGCGATGTTATACTCGTCACCGGCGGTATCAGTGTTGGCGAATATGATTTTGTTTTACAGGCAGCAAATGAATGTGGAGTTGAAAAGCTGTTTCATAAAGTAAAGCAGCGACCCGGCAAACCATTATATTTTGGAAAGAAAGAAAACAAAGTTGTATTTGGCTTGCCAGGTAATCCTTCGTCTGTGCTTACCTGTTTTTATCAATATGTAACCCTTGCAATGGAAAGATTATGTAAACGAAAGATCAGTTTGCAAATCATACGGGTGCCTTTGTTAAGACCTTTTCAAAAAAATACCGGGCTTACTCATTTTCTTAAAGGCTTTTATGATGGAAAAACTGCTGTACCACTTGATGCACAGGAGTCATACCGGCTCAGTTCATTTGCCAGGGCCAATTGCCTGTTAGAAATTGATGAAGACATAACGTCCTTGAAGGAGGGACAATTGGTTAGTATATATTTATTGCCTCAATAATTCTTTGTGGAAACCATCATACTTTTTTACATACTCTTATTCCTGGTTGCATTTTTATATTCATCTGTCGGGCATGGTGGGGCCAGTGGTTATTTGGCCTTAATGGCCATTTTCAGTTTTAGCCCTGAAATAATGAAACCAACTGCATTATTGCTGAATCTTTTTGTATCACTTACGTCATTTATCCAGTTTTATCGCGGCAAACATTTTAACTGGAAAATATTTTTGCCATTTGCGATAGGTTCTATACCGATGGCTTTTTTTGGCGGTCTGAAAACTCCGAATGAAGATCTATACAAAAAGATATTGGGTATATTACTGATAATACCGATTGTAAGATTTTTATTTTTCGCCAATATTAAGGTGGAAGAAATAAAAAAATCAAACTTCATTTTATCAGTATTAATTGGCGTGATCATTGGCTTTCTTTCCGGTTTGATCGGCATTGGCGGGGGCATCATTTTATCGCCTGTTCTTTTATTGTTGAAATGGGCCGACATGAAACAGACCGCTGCTATCAGTGCCTTGTTCATTTTTGTGAACTCCATGTCCGGGTTTATCGCTCAAATAATAAAGGGGATCGATTTCAGTGCGGATATGTATGCCTATGTTGCGATAGCTTTTGTGGGCGGACTTTGCGGAGCATATTTCGGGTCATTGAAATTCAAACAAAATATTTTACAGTATTTATTAGCTCTTGTATTGATCGTGGCTTCGTATAAATTATTATTTACTTCAGCTTAAATTAAACTTTATGAAACCGATCCTTCGACAACAGGATCGCTCTCGTTTCCCCAAAAGATCAAATGACCGGGCGCCGGTATGTAAGAGGTTTGCAGAAGATAATTATAGAAAGAGTTAAGTAAACATCGTTGCGATTGGTGCAGGCAGGCCATCCATGCTGATCATATTTTTTTCTTTTTTGTATTCTTCAAGCCCATCTTCACCTTTCTTTTCTGCCCATTTTATGGCATGGTCCCTTTCACTTTTATAATTGTATAGTGGAACGCCAAAACCGCAGGAAGATTTTACCTCGGAGATGTTTGCCACAATGATCTGTCTTGGTGCCGCAAGATTTGAGAACTGGGTGGATAATTCACTCCATTCATCATCTGCTGGTAAAACGGTATACCCTTTTCCATAAAGGCGTAAAATTTTTGGAGGGCCATCGAAAGCACAGAACATGAAAGTGATGCGACCATTTTCTAACAGGTGGGCTGACGTTTCATTACCACTGCCGACAATATCCAAGTAACCAACTCTTGTTGGCGAAAGCACTCTAAAACAATCAAATCCTTTGGGAGAAAGATTAATATGGCCGTCAGCACTTAGTGGTGAAGTGCATACAAAGAATACCTTTTGATTTTCAATAAACTCTTTGTGTTCCGCTGTAATCTGGCTATACTCTTTACCCATAATAGTGCTTTGGGACAAAGATAAATTTTAAATATGCGATTACTGGCAGTATGAGTAAATTTGTTGTCCCTTATGAGCTTAAAAATTATCATGTTTGGCAGGCTTGCGGATATAGCGGGAAACGCTGTTTCTGTAAATGACGTCACAGATACTGATAGCCTGGTGAGTGAACTAAATAAAAAATATCCTGGTTTGTCAAACACAAAATATGTGATAGCAGTCAATAAAGAGATCATAAAAGAGAACACGCCTTTAAATAAGAAAAGCATTGTCGCATTATTACCACCATTTTCCGGCGGATAAACAATGAGTGACAAAAATCCATATGAACGTTATAATCGTCAGGTCATTCTTCCTGAGTTTGGCACCGATGGCCAGCAAAAATTGCTGAGGGCAAAAGTATTGGTGATAGGCGCCGGTGGTTTGGGTTGTCCCGCATTGCAATATTTAACAGCAGCAGGGATCGGAACCATTGGCATTGTAGATGATGATGTTGTTGCATTGAATAATCTACACCGGCAGGTATTATATTCTGTAAACGATATTGGCTTATCAAAAGCGGAAAGAGCAGCCGGTATTTTAAGGCAATTGAACCCCGATATAAGGATCATTCCCTACAATGAACGATTGACTACACAAAATGCTTTACAGCTCTTTGATGAATTTGAGATCATCATTGACGGTACCGATAATTTCTCTACCCGATACATGATCAATGATGCCTGTGTGTTGATGAATAAACCGCTGGTCTATGGTGCTATTTCGCAATTCGAGGGACAGGTAAGTTTATTTAACCAGCCCCTAACCGGGAGTAATGAAGCTGTTAATTACAGAGACCTGTTTCCTGATCCTCCTAAGGAAGGCGAGGTGTTAAATTGTGCAGAGGCGGGAGTGTTAGGAGTACTGCCGGGTATCATAGGAACAATGATGGCAAATGAAACGATCAAGCTGATTACAGGAATTGGCGAGCCTTTGGTAAACCAGCTGCTAACGTATAATGCACTGAGCAACCAGGTTTTTGTTCTCAATTTATCTGCGAGAAGTGAAACCAGGTCATTGATCCCGAAAAATGAATCAGAGTTTTTGAAAACTGATTATGTCTGGCTTTGTTCCTCCCCGGTTGCCAGCGAAGAAATTGATGTGGATACCTTCAATGGTCTTATCGAAAAAGAAAACGTTGACGTGATCGATGTAAGAGAACTACATGAAATACCCTCTGTAAACGAATTTAAACATTTAAGAATACCTCTTGCGCAACTTGGCGATAATACCTGGTCGATTAAGGCGGAGAATGTAATTGCATTTTGCCAGTCGGGCAAACGAAGTTTGCAGGCTGCCAAGATTTTAAATGGTATTTTTGGTAATAGTAAAAAGATCTACAGTTTGCGCGGCGGAATTATTGAATGGAAGAAACAGCAACAAACAGTATGAAACGTAAGTTCCACCTGACTAAAAAACAATAAAAATTAAGAGGTGAAAGAAAGAAAGAAAAAGAACATATTTATCCAGGGTCCCATTGCTGCCTCTTTTATTGCTGACAGTATTCAAAAACATAGCAGTAAAACAGATATTGGTGGGCACAGTATTTTTTTGGGACAGGTAAGAGCAGATAAGATCGAGGGAAAAGAAGTTGCTTCGATCGAATACACGGCCTATGAAGATATGGCGCTTGAAAAAATGTACACTATCAGGGAAGAGATCTTTGCCAGGTATGATCTCACTTGTATGCACGTCTATCATAGCCTGGGTATTGTAAAAGCGGGCGAGGTGAGTTTATTCGTGTTCACATCGTCAGCCCATCGAAAAGCGGCTATCGATGCCTGCGAAGAAACCGTGGAAAGAATAAAAGCTGAGCTACCGGTATGGGGAAAGGAATTGCTGACAGATAATACTTATGTTTGGAAAAACCCCCTGTCCCCCTAAAGGGGTGACTTAGGTTGAAGGAACTTTCAGCTTTTAGCTAATAATCATTAATTAATAATCAATAATCATCTTGGTCGACATCACCTCCAAATCAAACAGTCTTCGCAAAGCAATAGCCACTGCCGTTGTTTCTGTTTCAAAACAGGAAACAATGCATGCGGTAAAAAACAAAACCGTTCCAAAAGGTGATGTATTTGAGTTTTCAAGAGCTGCTGGGTTGTTGGCGATCAAAAAAACAAGCGATGTAATTCCTGACTGTCATCCATTACCCGTTGAGTATGCATCGATCACTCACGACCTGGAGGGTTTAAATATTATAATTACAGTTGAAGTTCATACAATCTATAAAACAGGGGTTGAGGTAGAAGCGATGCATGGGGCTGCTATCACTGCGTTAACTATTTATGATATGTTGAAACCTTTGGACAAAGGTGTTGAGATCTCAACAATAAAACTGGAAGCAAAAAAGGGCGGGAAGACAGATTTTAATGATCAATTGACAGGCGGTTTAAAAACAGCTGTAATTGTTTGTTCCGATGGAGTTTTTCATGGTAAGAAGCAGGATAGCAGCGGACAAAAGATCATTGAAAAACTCGGCAACCTCAATATGCCAGCCGCATATCATGAAATTATTCCGGATGAATTTTATTTGATACAGGATACCATAAATAAGTTGTGCAGAGAAGAATATGATCTTGTTCTGATCACAGGCGGCACTGGTCTTTCTCCAAGAGATGTAACACCAGACGCAATAAAGCCATTACTTGACAGGGAAATTCCAGGCATCATGGAAGCCGCCCGCAATTACGGTCAGCAGAGAACACCTTATGCGATGCTCTCAAGAGGAATAGCAGGATTTATCAAAAATACCCTGGTCATCACATTACCCGGCTCTACTCGCGGTGTCGAGGAGACAATGGACGCCTTGTTTCCTTACCTCCTTCATGTATTCCGGGTGAAGGAAGGAATGAGACATAATTAGATCAGGTTCTATTTAGGAGATGCAGGGTTTATTTTGTGGACGAAGAAGCTTTGATCTTAATAATTACCAGCTTTGAAACTGGTGTATTACTTTTTTCCGCTACGCTGCTGATGGGCACCAGTACATTGGCTTCAGGGAAATAAGTTGCAGTGCATGTTTCGGGAATAGGATAAGGAATAACTAAAAACTTTCTCGCAATTCTTTCTACCCCATCTGTATGATTGTACAGGTCAACCACATCTTCTTTCTTTAATCCTCTTTTATTCATATCAAGCTGGTTCATAAGAATAACTCTACGTTCATTGTAAATACCGCGGTACCGGTCATTGAGCCCATAAATTGTCGTGTTGAACTGATCATGACTGCGAATGGTCATCATCATTAATTCATCGCCTTCAAGATGAATGGGTGAGTATTGGGTAATGGTGAATTGGGCCTTTTTTGTCGGCGTGTCAAAATTTCCTTCACGGCTACAGTTAGGTAAATGAAAGCCACCGGGGATCCTGATTCGTTCGTTATATTTTTCAAATCCCGGAATGGTCCGTTCGATGTCATCCCTGATATGATCGTAATGGCTGAGATACTTATCCCAATTTACTTTACTCTTATTATTAAGTGTGGCTTTTGCCAAACGGCATATAATGGCCGGTTCACTCAGCAGTTTATCGGATATGGGTTTCAGCACCCCTTTAGACGCTTGTACCACACTCATCGAATTTTCGCAGGAAACAAACTGCTCTTCACCGTGCATTTTATCTTTATCGCTTCTTGCAAGACAGGGAAGTATCAATGCTTCTTCACCATGTACCAGGTGACTGCGATTCAGTTTTGTTGAAACATGAACGGTGAGTTTACATTTTCTCATTGCTGCTGCTGTGTAATGTGTATCGGGAGTGGCTGAAAGGAAATTTCCTCCCATCGCAAAAAATACTTTTACTTTCCCCTGTTGCATGGCTTTGATGGATTCGACCACATCATAACCCGCGTGCCGCGGCGGAATAAATTGAAAATTGTTTTCTATCGCTTTTAAGAATTTCAAAGATGGTTTTTCATAAATACCCATGGTTCTATCGCCCTGCACATTACTATGACCTCTTACAGGACACGTACCGGCTCCGGGTTTACCAATGCTGCCTTTTAATAATAACAGGTTTATGATTTGTTTGATGGTGTTAACCGCATTTGTGTGTTGGGTGAGCCCCATGGCCCAGCAAGCGATGATCTTCTTTTTCTCTTTCAATATCTCAACAGTTTCTTTTATCTGCAAGGGATCAATACCACAGGCCTTAGCCAGTTCTCCTGCATCTTGTTGTTGAAGGTGAGCAATGTAATCCTCATATCCATCCGTTTTGCTTTTTATAAAATCATTATCGAAAACGTGTCCGGGGTTTTTTTGTTCTTCTTTCAGCAGCAGACAGGCAATAGCCTGCAGCAATGCCATATCTCCATTTATTTTTACCTGTAAAAAAATATCTGTAAGAGTTGTGCTCATACCCATCCAGGCTTTTAATTGTTGCGGGTTGCTGAAACCCATCAAACCAGTTTCGGGCAGGGGATTGATGGCAATGATAATGGCACCGTTGGCTTTTGCCTTTTGCAGGGCCGAAAGCATTCTCGGGTGATTTGTTCCTGGGTTTTGACCAAGGATGATGATCACTTCTGCTCCATAAAAGTCTTCCAGTTTTACAGAACCCTTTGCAACTCCTAATGTTTCACCCAGGGCCACACCACTGCTTTCATGACACATGTTACTGCAATCCGGCAAGTTGTTGGTGCCATATTCCCGAACAAATAATTGGTAAAGAAAAGCCGCTTCATTACTCGTTCTTCCTGATGTATAAAAGACGGCTTCATCAGGTAAACTAAGTTTATTCAACGAGGCTGCTATTTTTTGAAAAGCATCGTTCCATTGTATAGGTTGATAATGTGTGCCTCCATTTGGCAGGTACATCGGTTGTGCAATACGACCTTTGCTTCCAATTTCATGATCTGTTAGTTCACTCAATTCAAGCACTGAATATTTTGCAAAAAAACCCGGACCTAATTTTTTGGAAGTAGCTTCTTCGGCAATGGCCTTTGCACCGGTCTCACAATATTCAGCATGAATATTTCTATCATCATCCGGATCGGGCCAGGCGCAACTGGGACAATCAAACCCGTCTTTTTGATTTAATTTTTTCAAGGCTTTCCATCCGCGAAACAATCCGGCTTCAGCTATTACATGACGAAAACTGGATATAACAGCAGGGATACCTGCTGCTGTCTTTTTGATCTTACCCAATTTCAGTCCTGTTAATCGTTCAGGATTTTCATGACCATGTTGTTCTGACTTATCATTACTCATTTAACATCGCGAAGGTTTATCAAATAGAAATTGACCATTGAGAATTGAATCTTGAATATTGAGCATTCGTTTTTACCACAGTTTTTACATCACAACTTTATCCTCCGCTCTCCTGAATAAATATTAAACCGTTCTTTGCGCAAAAAACCAATTAAGGTGATATCACATTCTTTTGCCAGTTGCACAGCAAGACTCGAGGGCGCTCCTACTGCAGCGATCACTTTGATACCTGCCATACAGGCCTTTTGTACCAGTTCGAAACTTGCCCTGCCGCTAAGCAGTAAAATATGATTGCTTAATGGCAATTCCCCGTTGAGTAAAGCTGTACCTATCAATTTATCCAATGCATTGTGCCTGCCTACGTCTTCGAGAAGTTGGATCAGGTTTCCCCCGAGATCAAGTAATGCTGCTGCATGAATTCCACCCGTGCTGTCAAAAACCGATTGCCTGCTTCTAACGTTGTCGTGCATGGCATAAAACAAATCTGCTTTTAGTGAAATGCTATCTTCTTTGGCATTATATATAGACACCGTCTTAATGGCATCTATACTCGTTTTGCCGCAAACACCGCAACTTGACGTAGTATAAAAATTCCTTTCTGTTTTTTGAAGCCTGAGCTCTGTTTTATCCTGCAGCTTTACCAATACCCGGTTTTCATCAAACGCTTCCTGCTCTATAGACATTATTTCTGCCTTATTCCGGATGATCCCTTCAGTAAATAAAAAACCGGCAGCAAGTTCCCTGTCATTGCCGGGTGTTCGCATAGTAACGGATATTGTTTTTTGTGATCTGCTTTCAGTGACGTAATAGTCTAATGATATCTCTAAGGGTTCTTCCACTGCCAATTGATCAATTGTATCAATCATCACGGTATTGGTGATTTTTCTTACCCGCATATTTGCAGTGGATAATTGTTCCATAAGTGATTATTTACTTGCGGTCAATAAAAAAATGCACTGAAGAGAATTCTTATTAAAGGTACTCTTATTCTTTTTCTTCCGGCCGGGGGGTTTCTTTATAGATAATGTAATCACTGAAAGGAAATTGTAAAATAAGAATCATAAGAAAGGAAAATTTATTTATTCTTTGTTTACAGGAATATCAATAATTAATTTTTTTAGGGTAAAATCTTCTCTAATTTTATACAACCATTCCGCCTTTCTTCTTCAATGATCACCTGGCGCACCTGCTCTATGTAACTACTTTCAAGTTTTTTGATAAGCTTCTATAAATTCAGTTCTCGAATTACTAAAAGAGAAAACTATGAGTGAAATGAATACTACCAGCCGTCGTAAATTTTTACAAACCACTGCTCTTGTCGGCGGGGGGCTTGTTATCGGCTTTCATTTACCGGCGTTTGCAAAAAAAATAAGAGATATAGGCATTCCTGTTGCTGAAAATTTTGCACCAAATGCATTTGTCAGAATCGGTAAAGACAATATCATCACTGTTATTGTCAATCATTCCGAGATGGGACAGGGGGCCTATACATCTTTACCCATGATCATCGCCGATGAATTGGATGCTGATTGGAGTAAAGTAAAATTCGAAGCAGCTCCGGTGGATCCTGTTTATAATCACCCCGGATTTGGTATGCAGGGCACGGGCGGCAGTACGAGTACATGGGTGGAATGGGATCGCTTCCGTAATGCAGGAGCTACCGGCAGACATTTATTAGTTGCCGCAGCTGCGCAAACATGGAATGTCGATCCTTCATCATGCCGCACAGAAAAAGGATTTGTTATTCATAATGCGACGGGGCGCAAACTTTCTTATGGTGACCTTGTTGATAAAGCAGCAACGATTACGGCTCCAAAGGAAGTAAAACTGAAAGATGCAAAAGATTTTAAACTGATCGGCAAACCGATGAAGCGTCTAGATACTCCTGGAAAGGTAGATGGTTCCGGAATTTTTGCAATGGATGTAAAGATCCCCGGTCTATTGACTGCAGTCATTGCAAGACCTCCCGTATTTGGTGGTAAAGTAAAAAGCTTCAATGCTGACAAAGCAAAGGCAATTCCAGGTGTAAAAGATGTAATTCAAATTGATCGTGGCGTTGCCGTTATTGCAAATGGATTCTGGCCCGCAAAACTCGGTCGCGATGCATTGGAAGTCGTTTGGGATGATGGTCCATTATCAACGCTTGACAGCAAAACCCAAACCCAGCAATATGCAGATCTTGCAAAACAAACCGGTGCCGTTGCAAAAAAAGAAGGTGATGTGGCTGCAGCAAAAAGCAAGGCAGTAAAAAATTTTGATGTGGTTTATGATATGCCTTACCTCGCTCATGCACCCATGGAACCGCTTAACTGTGTTGCTGATGTAAAAGCAGATAGCTGTGAGATTTGGGTCGGAACACAATTTCAAACTGTAGATGCAATGACGGCTGCTGGTATCACCGGTCTTAAACCAAATCAAATAAAGCTGCATACAACATTACTCGGCGGAGGTTTTGGCCGACGTGCTGTGCTTGATGCACACTTTGTAAGTGAAGCGGTACAGGTATCAAAAGCAATAAAGGCGCCGGTGAAAGTTGTATGGACAAGAGAAGATGATATTCGCGGCGGTTATTATCGTCCAAGGGCATATCATACGATCAGTGCCGGTCTTGATGCTGCCGGTAACCCATTGTATTGGAATCAACATATCGTTTGCCAATCCTTCGTTGTCGGTACACCACTGGCAGCGATGATGGTGCAAAACGGAGTGGATGGTACTGCAGTGGAAGGCGCAAATGAATTACCGTATCATGTTCCCAATCACCAGCTCGAATGGAATATGGCACCGAACGGAGTTCCCACTCTTTGGTGGCGTTCCGTTGGTAGTTCACACACTGCGTTTGTTGTCGAAGGTTTTATAGATGAGTTAGCAAAAGCTGCAGGCAAAGATCCATTCGAGTACCGGCGCATGCTAATGGACAAACATCCCCGCCAGAAAAAAGTGCTTGAGTATGTAGCGCAAAAAGCAGGATGGAAGAATCCTTTGCCTGCCGGAAGAGGAAAGGGAATTGCGATACATGAATCATTCGGTAGCGTGGTAGCGATGGTGGCCGAAGTTTCAATTACTAAAACAAATAATCTAAAAGTTCATCGGGTTGTTTGTGCCATCGATTGTGGCCAGGTAGTGAATCCCGATACGATAAAAGCGCAGATGGAAGGTTGTGTTGTATTCGGACTTACTGCTGCCTTGTATGGTGAAATTAGTTTTGAAAATGGCAAAGTGAAGCAACGCAATTTCCATGATTACCGGATGGTGCGTATGAATGAAATGCCGGTGGTGGAAGTACACATCATGGACAGCAAAGAAAAAATGGGTGGCGTTGGTGAGCCGGGCGTTCCACCGGTTGCACCCGCCGTAATGAATGCGTTGTTTACACTGACAGGAAAAAGAGTAAGAAAGCTTCCGCTTCAACCAGATGATCTTAAAAAGAAAGTTTGATTTTTTTTGGAGTCGGCGACATTACTGCTATCAGCTGTCGTTGCGACGCTCCGTTCATCTTTCTTTATTCTATTCGGCAATGATTGAACCATACAAGTATGGTTAAAAAATAATAACTCAAAGAAACTACTCATGATAAATCTAAAAGTAAACGGCAAAGAATACAATGTTGATGTAGATCCTTCAACACCTATCTTATGGGTGCTGAGAGATACACTTGAACTTACCGGTACAAAGTTTGGTTGCGGTGCCGCACAATGTGGCGCCTGTACGGTTCATTTGAATGGCGATGCAATTCGTTCCTGCATTACACCGGTTGCAAGAGCGGCAGGACAGGAGATCAAAACAATTGAATCCTTAGCGAATGATCCTATCGGGAAAAAATTGCAAAAAGCCTGGACAGAGGAAGATGTTCCGCAGTGCGGGTATTGTCAAAGCGGGCAACTAATGGCAGCAGCAGTTTTATTAAAAGCCAAACCCAACCCAACCGACAATGACATAGATCTCGGTATGTC
>Ga0075420_100004375_pt1 | contig 12362 bp, 8 predicted proteins | sample SoiMetdeltSBSDD4_FD_75296 | JGI IMG/M metagenome (GOLD analysis project Ga0075420, IMG submission 75296) | Bulk soil microbial communities from a Populus tree surrounding site in Tennessee, USA - Soil MetaG P. deltoides SBSDD4 | ecosystem: Environmental > Terrestrial > Soil > Tree plantation... | reverse complement strand
GGCCAGGTCGCCACGGCGGCTCAGCGGCTCCGTCGTCATCGGCGGCCAGGATCATTTCTATCTCGAAGGCCAGATCGCCATCGCCGTGCCGCAGGAAGACGGCGCCATGCTGGTCGACAGCTCGACACAGCATCCCACCGAAGTGCAGCAGATCGTTGCGCATGCGCTCGGCAAGCGTGCCCACGACGTCGTCGTGAAATGCCGGCGCATGGGCGGCGGTTTCGGCGGCAAGGAAAGTCAGCCAGCATTGATCGCCGCGGCGGCGGCGGTATTGGCGCACAAGACGCAGCGTCCGGTAAAGATGCGGCTGGACCGCGATGACGACATGGTGATCACCGGCAAGCGCCACGATTTCCTCGCCGACTATGAAGCCGGCTTCGACGACGAGGGCCGCATCCTTGCGCTGAAACTCCTGCTGGCGTCGCGTTGCGGCTATTCCGCGGATCTGTCCGGCCCGGTCAACGACCGCGCCCTGTGCCACATCGACAATGCCTATTTCATCGAGCACGTCGATTGCGTTTCGCATCGCTGCAAGACGCATACGGTATCCAACACGGCGTTCCGCGGTTTCGGCGGCCCGCAGGGCATGCTGGTGATCGAACACATCGTCGATGACATCGCCCGCACGCTGCGTCTCGATCCGCTCACGGTGCGCCGTCGCAATTTCTATGGCATCCATGAGCGCAATGTCACGCCCTATGGACAGGTGATCGAAGACAACCTGATCCACACCATCGTCGACAGGCTCGAGGATTCGGCGGCCTATGCGCAGCGACGATGCGAGATCGTGCGTTGGAATGCGTCGAATACGCTGGTCAAACGCGGACTGGCGTTGACTCCTGTGAAGTTCGGCATCTCCTTCAATGCGGCGCTCTACAACCAGGCCGGCGCGCTGGTGAACGTCTACACCGACGGCACCATCCTGCTGAATCATGGCGGCACGGAGATGGGACAGGGGCTGTACACCAAGGTGGCGCAGGTCGTTGCGACCGAATTCGGATTGCCGATGTCGTCGGTGCGGGTCACGACGACGGACACGGGAAAGATTCCCAACACGTCGGCGACCGCCGCCTCTTCCGGCTCCGATCTCAACGGCAAAGCAGCTCAGGCCGCTGCACGTACCATTCGCGACCGGCTCGTCGAGTGGGCAGCGGGTACCGATGGTGTCAGCCGCGACTCGGTCCGGTTCGAGAACGGCATCGTCCACGTAGGTACGCGGCAATTGCCGTTCGGCGAGTTCGTCCGCCAGGCGTACGCCGCACGCATCTCCTTGTCGTCGACCGGTTTCTATCGCACGCCCAAGATCCACTGGGATCGCGTCGCCTTCCAGGGCCGACCGTTTTTCTATTTCGCTTACGGCGCCGCCGTATCGGAAGTTGCGATCGACACGCTGACCGGCGAAACCAAGCTGCTGCGAGTCGACATCCTTCACGATGCCGGCACCTCGCTGAATCCCGCCATCGACCTGGGCCAGGTCGAAGGCGGCTTTCTGCAAGGCGTGGGCTGGCTGACGTCGGAGGAGTTGTGGTGGAACGAGAAGGGTGAGCTCAAGACGCACGCGCCTTCCACGTACAAGATCCCAACGGCGCGCGACTGGCCAGTGACTGCATCGATCGAATTGCTCGACCTGCCGAATCGCGAAGACACGATTTTCCGCTCCAAGGCCGTGGGCGAACCGCCGCTGATGCTCGCCATGTCGGTGTTTCATGCAATTCGCGATGCGGTGGCAGCTTGCGGCCCCGCCGGATGTCTGCCGGATCTGCCGGCACCCGCGACGCCCGAAGCCGTGTTGCGTGCCGTTGCCAAAGCACGAGCGGAGGCTGCATGAGCACACTCGACGCCGGCTTCGACATGGCGACCGCCGGTCATGGCGAATGGCTGCAGCCGCTGCAGAACTGGCCGGAAGCGATTCGACATGCATTGCAATCGGAAGCTTCCGTAGCACGCATCGTCGTAGCCGCCGTGCGAGGCTCGGCACCGCGGGAAGCGGGCACTTGCATGTTGGTTGGCCGAAACTCTCTTCTGGGTACGATCGGCGGCGGACATCTGGAATGGGTGGCCATCGATACGGCACGCCGCCTGCTCGATCAGCCCCAAGAGCGGCCCGTGCACATACAGCGCTTGGTGCTGGGAGCCGACCTGGCGCAGTGCTGTGGCGGTGTCGTCGATGTATGGATCGAGCGGTACACCCCCACCGACCTCGAATTCCTGGATTGCGTCATCGCGGCAAAGCGCAACGGCAGCGAGGCTCTCGTGAGCAAGCTGACAGCCACAGGTCTTGAACGTTCATTGATCGCCGGGGACATTCCTCGCGCCGCAGGTGCGAGGTGTGTCCCCACTCTTCATCTTCTCTGGCCTCATGCCGGCACCACCGACGCCACCCTCACCGAATCTCTCGACGAACCTCTCCCTTCCGTATGGCTTTACGGTGCCGGTCACGTCGGACAAGCGCTCGCCCGCGTCCTTGCAACGCTTCCGGTCCGCACGACTTGGATCGACTCGCGTCGCGATCTGCTTCCCGATGACTCGGGAGATTCCATCGAGATATTGCTCGCCGAACACCCCGACCAGACCATTCCCGACGCGCCGCCGCACACGCACTTCATCGTGATGACTCACGACCACGCACTCGACTACGCCTTGTGCCGGCTCGTACTGGAGCGCGGCGACTTCGCTTCGGTGGGTGTGATCGGCTCGAAGAGCAAGGCCGCACGTTTTCGATCGAGACTGGCGCGCGATGGCGTGTCGCGAGAACGAATCGAGAAACTGCGCTGTCCCATCGGCATCGATGGCTTGAAGAGCAAGGTACCGGCGGTGATCGCGGTCGCAATCGCTGCGCAGCTCATGCAAGCCATCGAGGCACGCTCCGTGATGACCCCCTCCGCAATGGCCCAGAGTTCGTCCTGCGTCGACGGTGCATGCGATGCGACCGGTGCTGCATGCGGCACCTGCGGATTGCTCCATCGAGCTTCGTGATGCACACACTTCCGGCTTCGACGCCAAGGCTGCAGCTGCACGGAATCACCAAGCGCTATCCCGCCGTGCTCGCCAACGACCATATCGATCTCGAGGTGAGCCCCGGCGAGATCCATGCATTGCTCGGCGAGAACGGGGCGGGCAAGAGCACGTTGATGAGGATCGTCTACGGCGTGGTCCGCCCGGATGCCGGTTCCATCGAATGGGAAGGCGCGCCGGTCGCCATCGACAGTCCGGCGACTGCGCGTCGACTCGGCATCGGCATGGTGTTCCAGCACTTCTCGCTGTTCGAAACGCTCACCGTGGCGGAGAACATCGCACTCTCGATCGAACCTAGAGTCAAGCCGTCGGTGCTGGCGCCGCGCATACGCGAAATCTCCGAGAGCTACGGATTGCCGGTCGATCCGAATCGGCTCGTGCACAGCATGTCGGTCGGCGAGCGACAGCGGGTGGAGATCGTGCGTTGCCTGCTCCAGTCGCCGCGGCTGCTCATCATGGACGAGCCGACGTCGGTGCTCACGCCACAAGCGGTCGCCATGCTGTTCGACACTCTGCGGCGGCTGGCCGCCGAGAAAGTGAGCATTCTCTATATCAGTCACAAGCTCGACGAAGTTCGGGCGTTGTGCGATTCGGCGACCGTGTTGCGGGGTGGGCGGGTCAGCGGTTCGGCCATTCCCCGCAATGAAACCAACGAAAGCCTGGCGCGCATGATGGTCGGCGCCGACCTGCAGGAGTGCCGTCTCACGCCGCGTGTTCCCGGCGAGACCAGGCTGGAATTGAAATCGTTGACGCAGGCGTCGCCCGATCCATTCGGCACCAGCCTGCACCAGGTCGACCTGTCGGTGCGTTCGGGCGAGATCGTCGGCATCGCCGGCGTATCGGGCAATGGCCAGAAGGAACTGCTGGCCGCGATCTCTGGCGAAACGCGCAGCAGCCATGCGGAATCGATTCGAATCTGCGACCGCAACGCCGGCACGCTCGATCCCGCGCAGCGTCGCAAGCTCGGCTTGAGTTTCGTTCCCGAAGAAAGACTGGGCCGCGGCGCCGTGCCCGATCTGCACCTGGCTGATAACGCCTTGCTCACGGCGTATGGCGCCGGCATGGTGAAGAATGGATTCATCCGAGGCGCGGCCTGCCGTGAATTCGCGCGTGAAACGATTCGGCAGTTCGACGTGCGCTGCGGCAGCGAGCTGTCGATCGCGGGCAGCCTATCCGGCGGCAATCTGCAGAAGTTCATCGTGGGCCGTGAAATTCGGCTCGCCCCTCGGGTGATGGTCGTGGCCCAACCGACCTGGGGCGTGGATATCGGTGCATCGCAGTTGATCCGGCAAGCGCTGATCGACATGCGCGACCGGGGCGTTGCGGTGCTGGTGATTTCGGAGGAACTCGATGAGCTGTATGCGATCTGCGATCGACTCGCCGTGCTCGCGGCGGGCCGTTTGTCGCCGGCGCGTCCGGCCGCCGAGTTGCCGGTCGAGCAGGTCGGTGTGTTGATGACGGGAGCTGCTCATGCCGCTGCTTGAACGCGTGTGGCCATTTGAATTGGAGCGGCGGCCGACGCCCTCGCGAGCGATGCTTTTTGCCTCGCCGCTGATTGCGGCGGTCGCCATGCTCGTCACCGGATTCATCCTGTTCAGCGCGCTGGGCAAGAACCCGCTGGCTGCGTTCAACGTCTTTTTCCTCGAGCCGGTGTCGAATGCCTACGGCATTGGCGAACTGCTGCTGAAAGCGACACCGCTCATGCTGTGCGCCATTGGGTTGACGCTCGGCTTTCGCGCCAATGTCTGGAACATCGGTGCGGAAGGCCAGCTCGTCATCGGTGCGATTGCCGGTGGCGGCGTCGCATTGTTCGCATCGGGCCTGGGTGCGTTCACGCTGCCGGCGATGTTGCTGGCCGGCATCGCAGGCGGAATGGTGTGGGCGGCCATCGCTGCCTGGCTGCGTACGCAATTCCATACCAGCGAAATTCTCGTGACGCTGATGCTCGTCTACATCGCGAAGCTGGGCTTGTCGTACCTGGTGCACGGCCCGTGGCGCGATCCGGCAGGGTTCAATTTCCCGCAGTCGAAGTCGTTCGAGGAGCACCAGATCCTGCCGCTGCTGTTCGAAGGTTCGCGCGTCAACATCGGATTCCTCATGGGAATCATCCTGGCAGTGCTCGCGGCGATCTTCGTCAGCCGCAGCTTTGCCGGCTTTCGCATGCGTGTCGCCGGCCTGGCGCCCGCTGCGGCAGCGTATGCCGGCTACAGCGACAAGAAGAACATCTGGCTCGCATTGCTGATCAGCGGCGGCTGCGCAGGGCTGGCCGGCATCTGCGAAGTCGCCGGTCCCATCGGCATGCTGTCGGCGGACATTTCGCCGGGCTACGGCTTCGCCGCCATCATCGTGTCGTTCGTCGGCAGGCTGCATCCACTGGGCGTGGTGCTGTCGTCGTTGTTGATGTCGTTACTGTATCTCGGCGGCGAATCGGCCCAGATCGAACTGCAACTGCCGTCCTCCGTCACCGGCCTGTTTCAGGGCGTGCTGCTGTTCTACCTGCTGGCCGCCGACCTGTTCATCAATTTTCGCCTGCGCAAGGTGAAGGCGCTCAACGCGCCTGCCGCGGCGGATCCGGCCGCGGCCATGAGCGTCAAGAGTCCGGCGAGCGCATCATGAACCTCGAACATTGGTTGCCGATCGTCGCCAGCACCGTCGCCGCCGCGACTCCGCTGATCATCGCGGCATTGGGCGTTCTCGTGTGCGAGCGTGCCGGCGTGCTCAATCTCGGCGTGGAAGGAATGATGCTGATCGGCGCCGTGACGGCATTTGCCGTCGGCGTGTCGAGCGGCAGCCTGCTGCTGGGCTACGTCGCCGCCGCTCTAGCCGGCATGGCGATGGCACTCATATTCGCGGTGCTCACACTGACATTGCAGACGAACCAGGTCGCGACGGGCCTGGCGCTGACACTGTTCGGCGTGGGTCTGAGCGCATTCGTCGGCCAGAGCTTCGTCGGTTTGCCCATCGATCGCGTGCCCGAGCTGAACATTCCGCTGCTGTCCGGCATCCCGGTGCTCGGCCCGCTGCTGTTCAACTACGATGCCGTCGTCTATCTCTCCATCGCGCTCTATGTCGCCGTGTCCTGGTTCCTGTATCGCGGAAGTTTCGGCTTGCGATTGCGTGCGGTGGGCGAATCGCCGGGCGTCGCGCATTCCATCGGCGAACACGTGATCCTGATTCGCTATCTCGCGGTGCTGTTCGGCGGCGCCACCAGTGGCATCGCCGGTGCCTATCTATCGACCGCGCTGACGCCGATGTGGGTCGAGGGCATGAGCGCAGGCCGAGGCTGGATCGTGCTGGCGCTGGTCGTGTTTGGGACCTGGCGCCCACTTCGCGTGTTGCTGGGAGCGTACCTGTTTGGCGGCGTGACAGTATTGCAGCTGCATGCGCAGGGCCTGGGAGTGAATGTGCCGAGCGAGTTCCTGTCGATGCTGCCGTATCTCGCGACTATCGTGGTGCTGGTGTTGATCTGCCGCGACCCGCGCACGATTCTGTTGAACCAGCCTGCATCGCTCGGACGCAGTTTTCATCCCGATCATTGACCGACATGGATGCATTTCTCATCGACTGGCTGAGTCTGCTCGGCCGCTGGGTCCATCTGATCACGGGCACGGCGTGGATCGGCGCGTCGTTCTATTTCGTCTGGCTCGATAACCATTTGCTGGCGCCGGCGAAGAAGGAGTCGGCGGACGCGGGTGTCGGCGGCGAGTTATGGGCCGTGCACGGCGGCGGTTTCTATCATGCGCAGAAGTATCGGGTCGCGCCCGAGAAGTTGCCGGGCACGCTGCACTGGTTCTATTGGGAAGCGTATTCGACCTGGCTCTCCGGCTTCTTCCTGCTGGCGTTGCTGTACTACGCGCGTGCCGAGGTCTATCTCATCGATCCTTCGGTCGCGGCGCTCACCAAGCCCGCGGCGATTGCGATCGGCCTGGGATTCCTGGTGGCGAGCTGGCTGATCTACGACCTCTTGTGCCGCTCGCCGCTGGGCAACAACGATCGTGCGCTCGGCGCGGTGCTGGCGGTTCTACTGAGCGCCGAAGCGTGGGCGTTGTGCCATCTCTTCAGTGGCCGCGGCGCCTTCATTCAATTCGGCGCCGCGCTCGGCACCATCATGGTCGCGAACGTGTTCTTCGTCATCATTCCAGGCCAGCGCGAACTGGTGAAAGCCAAGCAGGAGAATCGCGTTCCGGATCCGATCCATGGCCTGCGGGGCAAGCAGCGGTCGGTGCACAACACGTATTTCACGTTGCCGGTGCTGTTCGTGATGATCAGCAATCACTATGCGATGACCTACGGCGCGAAGTACAACTGGCTGGTGCTGATCGCCATTTCGTTCGCCGGGGCGTTGATTCGTGTGTGGTTCGTCGCGAGGCACAAAGCTCATGAACGCGGCGGCAGGACATCGCCGGTTCCAGCAGCGCTCGGAGTGCTGATCCTGGCCGCGGTGGCATTTGCCCTGACGCCCAGGAATCGGGCGTCGCAGTCCGCTGCGGGGCCGGCGCAATTCGAGCGGATCGAATCCATTCTCAAGGTGCGTTGCCAGCCCTGTCACTCAGCCATGCCGACGCAACCGGGATTCAGTGCGGCGCCTGCCGGAGTACTCCTGGATACGTCGGAGCATATCTATGCGAGACTTGCGCAGACCAGGCAGCAACTCAACGCGCGGACCATGCCGATCGGCAATCTCACTGGGATGACAGAAGAGGAACGCAGCACCGTGCTGGCATGGATAGAACATGGCGCGCCCCGCTGACCCGGCTCGCACTGCACATCGCGGCTCCCTGCTGCATTTTCGCAGCGATCCGGGTTCGCACGACGACGGCAGTTCGTTCGAATACTGGCAAGATGGATTGCTGATCGTCGCCGATGGTCATGTCGCCAAGGCGGGTCCGGCTGCTGAACTGCTCGGAACGCTCGGCACGGGAACACCTATCGTCGAGCACGGCGACAAGCTGATCCTGCCCGGCTTCATCGACACGCACATTCATTATCCCCAGACCGACGTGATCGGCTCGGGCGGTGCGCACCTGCTCGACTGGCTGGAAAAGTATACGTTCCCGGCGGAGCGGCGCTTCGGCGATCCGCAACACGCACGCGCAGTGGCGGAGTTCTTTTTGGACGAACTGCTGGACAACGGCACGACCACGGCGCAAGTACTGTGTACGGTCCACAAGACCAGCGCCGAAGAATTCTTCAAAGCTGCGGACGCTCGCAGCCTGCGCATGGTCGCGGGAAAGGTGCTGATGGATCGACATTGCCCGCCATTCTTGCGGGACAGCGCCGGAGAAGGCGAGAGCGATTCACGCGCGTTGATCGAAGCGTGGCACGGAAGAAATCGGCTTCACTACGCGATCACGCCGCGCTTCGCTCCCACTTCATCGAACGAGCAACTGGCAAGTGCCGGACGCCTGGCGAGGGAATTTCCGGATACGTTCATTCACAGCCACCTCGCGGAGAATCGCGATGAGGTCGCCTGGGCCAAGCAGCTGAACCCATCCGCTCGCAGCTATTTGGATGTCTACGATAGCTACGGGTTGCTGCGTGAACGGGCAGTGTATGCACATTGCATCTATCTCGACCAGGCGGACCGCCAACGAATGGCGGCAACCGGGGCGAGCGCTGCATTCTCGCCGACGTCGAATCTGTACCTGGGCAGCGGCCTGTTCGATATCGCAGCCACCGATGCTGCCGGCATGCGATTCGCCATCGCCACCGATGTCGGCGGCGGCACGAGTTTCAGCATGTTGCGTACCATGGGCGAGGCGTACAAGGTGGCGCAGCTGACCGGCCAGCGATTGTCGCCGTTGCGTGCGTTTTACCTTACGACGCTGGGTGCGGCGCGAGTGCTGAGCCTGCACGATCGTATCGGCAGCTTCGCTTCGGGCCGCGAAGCGGATTTCAACGTGCTGGATTTGCGTGCGACGCCATTGCTGGCGCGCAGGTTCGAACAATCGCCATCGCTGTCGGAAAGACTGTTGCTGCTGATGACGCTCGGTGACGATCGGGCGGTTGCCGAGACGTATATTCTCGGTCGAAAGGCATCGATCCGCCGGACGCCTTCACCCTCGACCCCCGCTGATGAGGAGAAGGACGATGGCAGGCCGCCACAGCGGCGGCGGCGGGTGAGGGGATGACATCATGATCTCGAGCTACCCGCGCGATCTCATCGGTTACGGCCGCCGTCCGCCTCATGCCCGCTGGCCGAATGGCGCACGCATTGCCTTGCAGTTCGTGCTCAATCACGAGGAGGGCGCCGAGAACAACGTCCTGCACGGTGATCCGGCATCGGAGACATTCCTGTCGGAGATCATCGGCGCACAGGCCTTTCCCATGCGTCACATGAGCATGGAGTCCATCTACGAGTACGGATCGCGTGCCGGGTTGTGGCGCATCCTGCGTGCATTCGAGCAGCGGCGCCTGCCATTGACCGTCTTCGCTGTGGCCATGGCATTGCAGCGGCACCCCGAGGCCACGGCTGCATTTCGCGAACTCGGCCATGAGATCGCCTGCCATGGCTTGCGCTGGATCAGTTATCAGAACATCGATGAGGCTACCGAGCGCGATCATCTCGTGAAAGCGGTGGCCATCATTCGGGAACTCACCGGTTCGGCGCCGCTGGGTTGGTACACGGGCCGCGACAGTCCCAGCACGCGGCGGCTGCTCGTCGAACATGGCGGCTTTGTCTATGACGCGGATTCTTATGCCGACGACCTGCCTTATTGGACTGAGGTGGCGATTGGCGGACGCACGGTGCCGCATCTCGTCGTGCCGTACACACTCGACACCAATGACATGCGATTCGCTGCGGCCCAGGGATTCAATTCGGGAACGCAGTTCTACGATTACCTGAAGGATGCATTCGATACGCTGTACCGCGAAGGCGATCCGGATGGACTGGATGCTCCCAAGATGCTGTCGATCGGATTGCACAGCCGGATCGTCGGTCGTCCCGCCCGCAGTGCATCGCTCGAAAGATTTCTCGACTACGTGCAGCGGCACGAAGGCGTGTGGGTCTGCCGGCGCATCGACATCGCCAATCACTGGATCGCCACGCATCCCTTCGAGGCCGCCACGTGATCGCTCTCGATGAGCTCAACCGGGCGACGGCGGAGCAGTTCGTCGCGGCGCTCTCCGGTATTTTCGAGCATTCGCCGTGGATCGCGGCGCGGACCGCCGGCCTGCGGCCCTTTCATTCGCGGCTGGCATTGCTCGAAGCGATGCGATCGGTCATCGCTTCCGCATCGTTGGACGAGCAGCTGGCGCTGATCCGGGCACATCCCGAACTCGCCGGCAAAGCGGCGGTTCGCAACGAACTCACGGTCGAATCGAGCCGCGAACAGCAAGGCGCCGGATTGAATGCCTGTACGCCCGAGGAATTCGCGAGGTTGCACGAGCTCAATGCGGCCTACGGCAAGCGATTCGGTTTTCCTTTCATCCTTGCGGTGCGCGGCCACGACGTGCAGTCCATCATTGCCTCGTTCGAACGCCGCATCGGCAACAGCGAGACCGAAGAGCGTGCCGTGGCGCTCAGGCAGATCGGCTACATCGGCGGCTATCGCCTGACCGATCTGGTTGCCGTTCCTGCGGGCACCGAGATCATGGCGATGCTCGAGGTGCTCGCAAGGATTTCCGAGCAGGGCGATGCACTCACGTGTTCGTATCTGACGCCGGCACACGCGGAGACTGCCGGACTGCTGCGGGAGTGGATGCTGGCGGCGAACCTGGGCGTCGAGATCGATGCCGTCGGCAATGTCGTGGGCCGCTGGCGCAGTGCCGATCCTGCTGCCAGGACGCTGATCACCGGATCGCACTACGACACTGTCATCAACGGTGGCCGCTACGATGGGCGACTCGGCGTCGTGCTGCCCATCGTCGTCGCGATTGCGCTGAAGCAGGCAGGCGCGACACTGCCTTTTGATCTCGAGATTGTCGCCTTCGCCGACGAAGAGGGTGTGCGTTTCAAGTCGACGTTCATCGGCAGCAGTGCGCTCGCCAGCACCTTCGATCCAGATCTGCTCATCAAGCGCGATGCGAATGGCGTCACCATGCGGGAGGCACTCGAAGCGGCCGGATTCGATCCGGCGGCGATTCCCGGAATCGCTCGCGATCCGCGGCAGCTGCACGGATTCGTCGAGGTTCACATCGAGCAGGGACCGGTGCTGCTGGATCGCGGCGAAGCACTGGGCGTCGTGACGTCCATCGCGGGAAGCGTGCGTTACAACGTGTCGATTGCGGGACTCGCCGGACACGCCGGCACCGTTCCCATGGCATTGCGTCGCGACGCCGCAGCTGCTGCGGCGGAAATCGTGCTGGCGGTCGAACGCCGCTGTTCGACGCAGCCGGGACTGGTTGGAACCGTCGGCAGATTGGAAGTGCCTGGCGGTGCCATCAACGTGATCCCGGGCCGCTGCGAACTGACTCTGGATATTCGTGCCGGCGACAATGCCGTGCGCGATTCCGCGCTTGCCGATGTGCTGAAGGAGATCGAGCAGATTGCCGCGCGACGCAAGGTCGAGATCAAGATAGACAAGCTGATGAGTGCATCGGCGGCACCGTGCGCGCCATCGATGCAGGAGGCGTGGGCCAACAGTATTCGACGCGTCAGTGGCATCGAGCCCGCGTTCCTTCCCAGCGGCGCGGGCCACGATGCCATGAAAATGGCGGAGATCACGCCGGTCGGCATGCTGTTCGTCCGTTGCGGGAACGGCGGTATCAGTCATCATCCCGACGAGACCATGACCGCGGCAGATGCCGACGTTGCGGCACGGGCGTTCGCGGATTTCATTCAACATTTCGGGAAGCATGCATGAGCCTGAGTCCGGCCATCGTCGCGCAGGTGCGCGAGTTCGTTGCCAAGCAGTTCGCGAAGGAGACGGAATTGCTGGCGGCGCTGGTGAAAGTGCCAAGTGACAATCCGCCGGGCGATTGCCAGCCGCATGCGTCTCGCGCGCAGGAGTTGCTGCAGTCATTGGGCTTTGAAGTGGAAGCGCACCAGGTGCCGGCGGAAGTGGTGCAGGCGAATGGGATGATCACTGCCACCAACCTGATCGTGCGGCGACGCTTCGGTGCGGGAGGACCGACCATCGCATTGAACGCACATGGCGATGTCGTGCCGCCGGGCCGCGGCTGGACCAAGGATCCTTACGGCGGTGAAGTCGTGGACGATCCGGTGCACGGGCCGGTGATGTATGGACGGGGTGTGGCGGTGAGCAAGTCCGATTTCGCGACGTTCACCTGGGCACTGCTCGGCCTGCAGGAGCTGCAGTCCTGCGGCGTCGTATTGAACGGCGCCATCGAACTGCATTTCACGTACGACGAGGAAGTGGGCGGCACCATCGGTCCGCAATGGC
>Ga0075420_100004372_pt1 | contig 12363 bp, 11 predicted proteins | sample SoiMetdeltSBSDD4_FD_75296 | JGI IMG/M metagenome (GOLD analysis project Ga0075420, IMG submission 75296) | Bulk soil microbial communities from a Populus tree surrounding site in Tennessee, USA - Soil MetaG P. deltoides SBSDD4 | ecosystem: Environmental > Terrestrial > Soil > Tree plantation... | reverse complement strand
CGACCGCGTCGCCACCCAACTCAACGGCCGCCCACGCCAAACACTCAACTGGGACACCCCAACTGAAAGACTCAACCAACTCATTGCGATGACCGCTTGAGACCGCCCACATACTCCAGGACGTTCAACGCGTGAGACGTCCTCGGGCGCTGCCGTTAGCGATAGCCGCCCGCGAGCCCGCGCACCAGCGCGCGCTCCTCGGGCCCGAGCACCAGCAGGTAGAACGCCGCCCAGTAGGCGAGCACGCCGGCGACGGCGCTGCCGATCACCGCCGGCAGCGTGTTCGGCTCGGCGCCGAGTCGCAGCGCCACGAGGGCGGCTGCCAGCGCGGCCCCGAGCGCGTACGCCGGCAGCCAGGCGCGGCGCGCCAGCTCGCGCAGTGCGGCCCCCGACGCGTCGAGGCCGACCCGCAGCATCAGCGGGAAGACGAGGAAGAACGGGATGGCGGTGGCGAGCGCCGGTCCCTCGATGCCGAGCTCGGGCGTGAGCACGAGAGCGAGCACCAGGTTGAGCGCCGCCGCACCCGCCGTGATCAGCCCCACCTGCCGGGCGCGGCCGGCACCGACGAGGAAGCCCGGCGTGACCACGAGCCCGGCGTAGAGCAGCCAGTACGAGACGAGGATCGTGAGCGCCGTGGCGCCGGAGCCGTAGCGATCCCCGAGCCAGACGTCGAGCAGGGGCTCGGCGAGGGCCATCAGGGCCACGCAGAGCGGCACGGCGAGCGCGAGCGTGTAGCGCGTTCCGCGCACCGCCAGCTCGCGCAGCCGCCGCTCGTCGCCCTCGGCCTGGTAGCGCGACGCCGTGGGCACCACGGGCACCGCCAGCGCCCCGCCCAGCGCGTAGAAGAGGTTGTGCGCCCGGACGGGACCCTCGAAGAGGCCGACCGCGACGGGCGAGCGGTAGGCGCCCAGGATCACCCGGCTGAACGCGTACATCGCGAAGTTCGAGAGCTCGACCACGAGCAGCCAGCCAGCGGTGGGCACGATGGTCATCGCCGTTGCTCGCTCCACGCCGCCGCGCACGAAGTGGATCGGGAGCCTCATGCCGCGCGCCACCAGCGCCGACAGCACGCCGCTCCAGAGCGGCAGCGCACCGCTCAGCGCGATCACGACCGCGAGGTCGACCCCCGAGAGGATCAGCGTGAGCATCAGCGCGAAGTGCGCCGCCACGCCCGCGATCTCGGTCAGGCCCGAGCGCACGAACAGCCGCTCCGCCCTGAGCGCGTCGAGCCAGACGGTGGAGGCGATGCCCACGCCGGTGACCACGCCGAGCCCGATGCCGCCCAGCCGCGCGTCGGTGGCCAGCTCGCCCTCGAGGATCGCGGCCGCGATGGCGATGGCGGCGAGGGCCAGCAGCAGCCCCGTCACGAGCCCGACGATCGCGTAGAGCGCCGCGGCGGCCGTGAACGTGCGCGAGCGTTCCTCGCCCGGCTCGGCGATCGACATCGCGCGCACGGCCGAGCTCGCCACGCTGTTGCGGAACACGAGCAAGTAGCCGGACAGCGACGCCACGAGCCCGTAGGCGCCCAGCTCGGCCACCGTGAGCCGCCGCGCGAGCAAGGTCACGATCGCCAGCAGCACGAGCAGCCCGGAGACCTGCGCCAGCTGCTGGATCAGCACGCCGGAGGCCAGCAGGCGGGCCTCGCCTGGCCCGGACGCTCCCGGATCGGACCGCGCAACACCGGACGGGCGCACGGGTTCGAGCTTACGGATCGCCCCGGCGTGCGCTCCTCGCCGCCATCCCGAGTACGCTCCGCCTGACCGCATGCCTCATCCACAGGCCCAGCCGACGCCGCCCCGCGGCAAGCCCAGCCTCGCCGCGGGAGCGCCCGCCCGCACCCTGCTCGGGGTGTCCGTGGCGATGATCGACTACGACGGCGCCATCGCCCTGATGGACGAGCTGGTGGACACCCGCGGACGGGGCTACGTGTGCGCCGCGCCGGTGCACGCCCTGATGGTGGCCCAGGACGATCGGGAGATGCGGGACGCGCTGGCCGCCTCCACCCTCGTCGTGCCCGACGGCATGCCGCTCGTGTGGGCCGCGAACCTGCTGGGCGAGAGCCTCGACGACCGCGTCTACGGGCCCGAGCTCATGCTCCGCTACAGCGATCGCTGCGCCGAGCGCGGGCACCGCGTCTGGCTCTACGGCGGCCGCGACCAGGGCTCGCTCGTGCAGCTCGCGCTCTCGATGCGCCGCCGGCATCCGGGCATCAAGATCGTGGGCGGGTACTCGCCGCCGTTCCGGCCGCTGAACCACGAGGAGGAGGAGCTCGTGGTCCAGCAGATCAACGAGGCCAAGCCCGACGTGCTCTGGGTGGGGATCGGCGTGCCCAAGCAGGAGAAGTGGATGGCGCGCATGCGCGATCGGCTCGACGTGCCGGTGATGTGCGGTGTCGGCGCCGCTTTCGACTTCCACGCCGGGCGCATCTCGATGGCCCCATCCTGGATGCAGGACCGCGGCCTCGAGTGGATCTACCGGATCGTCCAGGAGCCCAAGCGGCTGCTCCCTCGCTACCTCTACACGAACCCTCGCTTCGTGCTCGCGTTCGCGCGCCAGTACATCGCCCAGAAGCGCGCCACTCGCGCGTAGACTCCGGCCCATGTCAGCCAGCGTGGCCGTGATCGGCCTCGGCCGGGTGGGCCTGCCGCTCGCGCTGTCCTTCGGCGACCGCGGCCTCGACGTGATCGGGGTCGAGCGCCAGGCCGCGGTGCTCGAGCAGGTGGGCGCGGGCCAGATGCCGTTTCGGGAGACCGACACCCAGGGCGTGCTCGAGCGCGTCCTGGCCGCGGACCGCTTCGAGCTGACCCCTCTGGTGCCGGAGGCGGCGCGGGCCGACCACATCGTGCTCACCCTCCACACCCCCTCGTATGAGCACATCGAAATCGACATCTCGCAGATCCGCGGGGTGATCGACGACCTGCTCCCGGTCTTGCGCGAGGGCCACACCGTGATCCTGCGCTCCACGGTGGCGCCCGGCACCACCGAGTGGGTGGCCGGCTACATCGAGCAGCGCCGCGGCTTCAAGGTCGGCGAGGACCTGTTCGTGGCGCACGTGCCGGAGCGCATCGCGGAGAACCACTTCCTCGAGGAGATCGCCACGCTGCCCTGCATCGTCGGCGGCGTTGGCGAGCGATCGGGGGCGAAGGCAGCCGAGCTGTTCGAGCACTTCGGCACCGAGATCGTGCAGACCACGCCGACCCAGGCCGAGCTCGCCAAGATCTGGACGAACATCCTGCGCTACACCCAGTTCGCGCTCCCCAACCTGCTGATGATGGAGTGCGAGCAATACGGGGCGAACGTGTTCGAGGTGATCGACCTGATCAACCACGACTACCCCCGCGGCGGAATGGCGCCCCCGGGCCTCACGGCGGGAGCCTGCCTGCGCAAGGACTTCACCTTCTCCGAGGAGCGCTCGAACTCGCCGGGGATGCTGCTGGCCGTCTCGCGCGTGCACGAGACCGTGCCGGTCTTCCTCGTGAAGGGGCTCAAGTCGCGGCTCGGCGGATCGCTGCGCGACCTCAACGTCGCCGTGCTCGGGCTCACCTTCAAGCGCGACTCGGACGACCCGCGCGACTCGCTCTCGTTCAAGGTCGTGCGCATGCTGGAGCGCGAGCTGGCCCGTGTGGGCCGCCACGACCCGCACCTCCCGAAGGAGTCCGAGCCGCTCGAGATGGTGCTCGAGGGCGCTGACGCCGTGGTGATCGCCACGAACCACGCCGCCTTCGAGCACGTGCTCGAGCTCGTGCCGGACGGCGCCGTTCTGGTCGACCCGTGGAACGTGACCGGCGCGGGCCGGGTGTTCGGCGTGGTGCACGAGCGCGCGATCGTCGAGTGAGCCGGGTGCTCGTCACCGGCGGCGCAGGCACGATCGGCGCCGCGGTCGTGCGGCGGCTCGTGCGCGACCCGGACTGGGAGATCCGCGTGTCCGACCAGCGCCCCGCGCCCGGCTGGATGCGGGAGGCGTGCGAGGTGCAAGTGGGCGACCTGCTCGACCCGGACGAGGCGCGCGCCGCGGTGGACGGCTGCTCGCACGTGATCCATCTGGCCGCGATCGTGGGCGGGATCGCCAACTTCCACCGGCTGCCGCACACGCTTCTCGAGGTCAACACGGGCCTCTACAACGCCGTCTTCCGGGCGGCGCTCGACGCGCGGGTCGACCGGCTCGTATACGTGTCCTCCTCGATGGTGTTCGAGCGCGCCACGGAGTTCCCGACCACCGAGGAGCACATCCGGGACTGCCCCGCCCCCCACTCGGCCTACGGCTTCTCCAAGCTCGCGGGCGAGGTGTACTGCCGTGCCCTGCACGACGAGCACGGGCTGCGGTTCACGATCTGCCGGCCGTTCAACGCCTACGGGCCGGGCGAGCTGCCGGACGACGAGCCCGGCATCGCGCACATGGTGCCGGACCTGATCCAGAAGGTGCTGGCAGGCCAGCGGCCGCTCCAGATCTTCGGCTCGGGCGAGCAGACCCGCACGCTCACCCACGTCGACGACATCGCCGACGGCATCGTGGCCGCCATGGCAAGCCCCGCCGGCGAGAACGAGGACTTCAACATCTCGGCCTCCGAGGAGCGCACCGTGGCGGAGCTGGCGCGGGTGATCTGGGAGGCCTGCGGCGAGGATCCGGACGCGTTCGAGCTCGAGCGCCTGCCGAGCTTCGAGGTCGACGTGCAGCGCCGCTGGCCGTCGGTCGAGAAGGCGCGCCGGCTGCTCGGCTGGGAGGCACGGGTCGACCTGCGCGAGGGGATCGCGAGCACGGCCGACTGGCTGCGCGAGCGCCAGCTCGCCCCCGGCGCTCCGTGACGGCCTTCGTCACCGGCGGCGCCGGGTTCGCCGGCCGCCACCTGCTGGCGCTGCTCGGGCCGGACGCGGTGGCGCCGCCGCGCGAGGAGCTCGACCTGCTCGACCCGGAAGCGGTGCGCGCCGCGCTGGCCGCGGCCGAGCCCGAGCTCGTGGTCCACCTGGCCGCGCTCGCGTCGGTGGGGCGCTCCTGGCACGACCCGCGCGCGACCGTGACCGAGAACATCGAGATGAGCCTCAACCTGCTCGAGGCCGTGCGGCTCGAGGCGCCCGCCGCGACCGTGGTGCTGGCCGGCTCGGGCGAGGTCTACGGGCCGCCCGAGCGGCTGCCGCTCGACGAGTCGGCGCCGCTTCGGCCCCAGAGCCCCTACGCGGTGGCGAAGGCCGCCTGCGAGCTGCTCGGCGGCCAGTACGCGGACGCGCATGGCCTGCGGGTCGTGCGCACGCGGGCCTTCAACCACGCCGGGCCGGGCCAGACCGATGACTACCTGGTGGGCACCCTCACCCGCCAGGTCGCGGAGGCCGAGGCCGCCGGCGCCGACGAGGTGGTGCTCCGCACCGGCAACCCGGACTCGGCCCGCGACTTCACCGACGTGCGCGACGTGGTGCGGGCCTACGTGGCGGCCGCCGAGCTCGAACCGGGCGTCTACAACGTCTGCAGCGGGCGGTCCCTGAGCGTGCGCGAGCTGGTCGAGCTGGTGCGCGCGGAGGCGCGGCTGCCTGTGCGCCACGAGGTCCACCCGGCCAGGGTCCGGCCCCACGACGTGCCGGTGATCGTGGGCAGCGCGGAGCGCTTCCGGGCGGCCAGCGGCTGGATTCCCGAGATCCCGATCGAGCGGACGGTGGCGGACGCGTTGGACGCCCGGCGGGCGCCGGCTCGTTGAATCATCCTGTTCCGGGCACGTATTCGGTGCCCTAAGCAGGACGACCCCGAAGGCTCCGCTGCAGCTCCTCGAGCACCCGCACCACGCGCACGCCGGCGGCGCCGTCGGAGCGGACCGGGCGGCCCTCTCGCAGGCACTCGACGAAATGGGTGCACTCGATGCGCAGCGGCTCCTCGTTCGAGGTCTGTGGCGACCACACGTCGCCCGAGCGGGCGATGTACTCGCCGTAGCCCTCGAAGCTCTGGTCGAAGCCCTTGTCGTAGACCGTGAGCTTCTGCTCGAGCGCCATGTCGTCGAAGGTGGCCATGCGCCTGGCGCCGACGACGGTGAAGCGGCGCTCCTTGTGGGGGTCGAGCCAGGACAGGTGCAGGTGCGCCACGAGGCCCGACGGGAAGCGCATGAAGCAGAAGACCACGTCCTCCACGCCCGGGTGCATGTAGGACTCGCCGAAGGCGTGGCACTCCTCGGGCTCCTCTCCCGCGAGCCGCAGCACCACCGACACGTCGTGCGCGCCGAGCGACCAGAGCGCGTTCTCCTCGGAGCGCAGCTTGCCGAGGTTGAGGCGGTTGCCGTAGATGTAGCGAACGTCGCCGAGCTCGCCCCCCTCGACCAGCTCGCGCAGGCGCTCGAGGCCGGGGTGGTACTCGAGCAGGTGCCCCACCATCAGCGTCCTGCCGGCCTCCGCGGCGGCGTCGACCACCGCCTGGGCGTCCTCGACGGACTGCGCGAGCGGCTTCTCGACGAAGCAGTGCTTGCCGGCGGCGAGCACCCGGCGCGCCAGCTCGGCATGCGTGGGCACGGGCGTGGCGATCGCCACGGCGTCGACGTCCTCCGCGGCCAGCAGCTCGTCGAGCGAGGTGGTCCGCCGCGCGCCGGGCAGCCGCGCGCCGACCTGCTCGAGCCGCTCGGCCGAGTCGTCGCAGATCCAGGTGAGCTCGCAGCCGGGCAGTCCGTGGAAGTTGCGCGCCAGGTTCGGCCCCCAATAGCCGAGCCCGACGACCCCCACGCGCACCGGGTCGCTCACGCCGCGGCCCTGGCCCGGCAGGCCGCCACCACGGTCTCGACCTGCTCGGGCGTGAGCCGCGGGCCCATCGGCAGCGCGAGGTTGGTGAGCGCCAGCTCGTCGGTCACGGGGAGCGGCTCACCGGCGAACTGCCGCATGGGCGGCTGGCGGTGCACCGGCGTGCGGTAGTAGCCCCGCGCCGCCACACCCGCGTCGCCGAGGCGGGCCACCAGTTCGTCGGCGTCCCTCGCCCGCACCACGTACAGGTGGAAGGCGTGCTCGGCGCCCGCAGTGGCCACCGGCAGGCGCACGTGCTCGGCCAGCCCGGCGCGCTCGTAGGCCGCCGCCACGCCCCGGCGCGCCTCGTTCCAGGGGTCGAGCTCCGGCAGGAGCACGCGCAGCGCCGCGGCCTGGAGCTCGTCGAGGCGCGAGTTGTAGCCCACGTCCACGTGGTCGCGCTTGTCCTTCGAGCCGTGGAAGCGAAGGATCCGCGCGCGCTCGGCCAGCTCGTCGTCGCTGGTCACGATCGCGCCGCCGTCGCCGAGGCAGGGGAGGTTCTTGGAGGGAAAGAAGCTGAACGTGGCCGCGTGGCCGAGCGCTCCGGCGCGACGGCCGTCGAGCGTGGCGCCGGCGGCCTGGGCGGCGTCCTCCAGCACCGGCACGCCGAGCTCGAGCAGCTCGCCCATGGGCGCCACGTTGCCGAACAGGTGCACAGGCATGATCGCCTTGGTGCGCGCGCTCAGGTGCGGCCGGACGCTCTCGGCGGTGGCGCAGAAGGTGTCGCCATCCACGTCGCAGAAGACCGGGGTGGCGCCGGCGTTCACGATCGCCTCGGCGGTGGCGTAGAACGTGAGCGAGGGACACACCACCTCGTCGCCGGGGCCGACGCCCATGGCGCGCAGCGCGATCGTGAGCGCGTCGGTTCCGTTGGCCACGCCAACCACGTGCCCAGCGCCCAAGTAGGCGGCGAACTCGCGCTCGAACGCCTCGACCTCGGGTCCGAGGATGTAGCGGCCGGACGCCACGACGTCGGCGAGCCGCTCCACGAGCCTGTCCCGGTAGTCGTCGAGCGGGCCTGCGAAGAGGGGCACCCCCATCGCGGACACCCTAGAGCCCGGTCCCCTCGTACAGCGCCAGCAGCGCGTCTCGGTAGGCGGGCTCGCGGTGGCGCCGGTTTGCGAGCGCGAGCAGCTCCTCGCCCTCGGCGAGGCGGAGCTCGGGGCTCTCCCAGAGGGCCGTCATGCGCGCGGCGAGCGCCGGCGAATCGTTCGGCGGGACGCAGCGCTCCGGGCCCACCAGCTCGGGCGGCGCCCCAAGGCTGGTTGCGATCACCGGCACGCCCGCGGCCATCGCCTCGAGCGCCGAGTAGCCGGCGAACTCGTGGTAACGCGACGTGAGCAGGAGCATGGCGGCGCCCGCCAGCTCGCGGGCCAGCGCCGCGCGGTCGAGCCGCCCGAGCAGCTCGACGGGCGCGCCGCCGCGGGCGGCGAGCGCGGCGAGCGCCGCCCGGGCCGGGCCGTCGCCCGCGATCCGCAGCGGGATCCCGGCGGCGGCCGCCGCCTCGATCGCGGTGTCGATCCCCTTCTCCACCGAGAGCCGCGCCGCCACCAGCGCGTACTCGCCCGCGCCGGCGTCGCTGCGCTCCGCGAAGGCCTCGTCGGGCAGGTAGTGCGGGATCACGCTCACCCGCTCTGCCGGGAGGCCGAGCCTCGCCACCTGGCCCGCCGCGTAGCGGCTCGGGACCACGAAGCGGTCGACGCTCGCGAGCACCTGCGGCTGCTGGCGCGCCAGCGCGACCGCGTACACCGCCGCCTCGGGCAGCGACTCGCGGCAGTTGAGCACGAGCCCCGGGAGGGTCAGGCGGTGGTGGCAGCGAAAGCAGGGGCCGCCGTCGCGCGCGGCCACGCCGATGGCGCAGAAGAGGCGCAGGTTGTGGAGGCTCAGCAACACGCGGGCGCCCGCCGCTCGCGCCGCCGCGAGGGTGCGCGGCCCGAAGAGCGGCTGCATGTTGTGTACGTGGACCACGTCCGCCCCGAGCTCGGCGGCCGCCGCGGCTAGCTCGTCTTCGCCCACGCCGCCTCGCAGCAGCGCTCGCGCGGCCCCGAGCCGCGACGCGTCGGACGATGAGCGCTCCACGAGCGCGTGCGGGATCCCGGCCCGCTCGAGCGCCCCGAGCTGGAGCTCGACCGCCCGCTCCTCCCCTCCCTCGACCCGGTAGCGGTTGTGGACCACGAGAACGCGCATTCGGCGGGGCTACGCTATCCGCCGCATGGAGCCGCCGGCTGTCACGGTGGTGGTGCCGACCCGCGGCCGCGCGGCGTATCTCGAGGTGACCCTCGAGTCCCTGCGCGGCCAGCGGACCGAGACCCCGCACGAGCTGCTCGTCGTCGACGACGGGGCGGCCGACGCCACCCGCGCGGTGGCGGGGCGCCTGGGCGTGCGCTGCATGAGCCACGGCGAGCGGCGCGGCCTGAACGCCGCCCGCAACACCGGCGTACGGGAGGCCCGCGCCGACCTGATCGCCTTCGTGGACGACGACGTGCTGGCGCCGCCGGGCTGGCTCGACGCCCTCTGGCGAGGTGCAGACCGTCACCCCGAAGCGGAGGCCTTCGGCGGCCCGATCAGCGCTCGCTTCGAGGGTCGCGCGCCGCGCGGCTGCGGCCGCGAGGACCCGCCGATCACGACTCTCGACCTGGGTCCGGAGGACCGCGAGGCGGAGATGGTCTGGGGCTCGAACCTCGCCGTGCGCCGCGCCGCGATCGAACGGGTCGGGCCGTTCGACGAGTCGATCACGCGGCCGCACGGTGACGAGGAGGAGTGGCTCCTGCGCCTGAGAGCGGCCGGCGGGCGGATCCAGTACCTGGCCGCCGCCGGGCTCGAGCACCGGCGCACGGCGGCCGACTCGCGCCTGCGCCCGCTCGCGCGGGCGGCCTACGTGCGCGGCCGCGCCGCCCGAGAGACCGACCGCGAGCGCGGGCATGCCCCGGGCCTGGCACGCGAGCTGCGCGTGCTGGCCGGCTGCGGCTGGCACACCGTGAGGCGCGCCTGCCCGCAGGGGCTCGTGATGGGCGCCCACGCGACGGGACGGGTGATGGACGCCCTCCACCCGCGATGACCGCGCCTGCTCCGGACTTCCTGTCGGGCGACAGCGGCGACGTGACCGACCCCTGGCGCCGCGCCAAGCGCGCGGCCGGTGAGGCCGCCTTCGCGGCGATCGACCTCGCGGCGGGCACGCGCCGGCGGGCCGGCCGTCTGGCCGCGGCGGCTCCCGCGCGCGACGTGCTGGTGGCCGGCGTCTACCGGCCGGACTCGCTGCTCGGCGAGGCGCTCCCGGCGCTGCGCTCGGAGCGCCACCGGGTCACGTTCGCACTCGGCTCGACCGCCGGCGTCGATCCCGCGCTCGCCGCCCACACGGTGGCCGGCGGGCTCGGCGGCGGCAAGTTCGAGAACCTGAACCGGGTGATGGCCGACACGCCGCGCGCTGACTGGACCCTGATCGTCGACGACGACGTGCGCCTGCCGCGCAGGTTCCTCGACCGGATCATCGGCGTCTGCGAGGCACTCGGCCTCGACCTCGCCCAGCCGGCGCAGACGCTGCTCAGCCACTCGGCCTGGAAGGTCACGCGGCGCCGGCCCGCGTCGCTGGCGCGCGAGACGCGCTTCGTGGAGATCGGCCCGGTCACGCTCTTCAGCCGCCGCGTGGCCGAGCGGCTGCTGCCGTTCCCCGAGCTGCGCTATGGCTGGGGGCTCGACCTGCACTGGGCCGCGCTCGCCGCCCAGAGCGGCTGGCGCCTCGGCGTGGTGGACGCGCTTCCGGTCAGGCACAGCGCGCGCACCGTGGCGTCCGGCTACCCGCGCGACGAGGCCGTGCGCGAGGCGGCGGGCTTCCTCGCGGACCGCCCGTACCTCTCCGGCGCCCGCGCCGGGGACGTGCTCGCCGTCCATCGCCGGGTCGGTCGCTGACGTGCGCCTGCTGTTCGTCTGCCCCGACATGCGGACCGGCGGCGCCGAGCGCCACTGGGGCACGCTGATCCCGGAGCTGCGCGACCGGGGCGTCGAGGTGGGCCTGGTGTGCCTCGCGGGCGAGGGCGATCTGTTCGGCGAGCTCGTGGCCCGCGGCGTCCCTGCGGTCTCGCTCGGCATGCTCAGCCGTCTCGACGCGCGCGGCTTGCGGCGCGCCCTCGGGTTCGCCTCGCCCCGGCCTGACGCGGTGGTCACGCGCGGCGTGAGCGCGCAGCTCGTGGGCGCCGCTATCGCGCGGCGCGCGGGGGCGCCGCACGTGCTGAACGAGCACACGCCGCTCACGCCGGCGGGAGCGCTGGTCCGTCCCCGGCCGCACCAGCGAGCACTCACACGGCTGGTGGCGCCGCGCGTGGACGCCGTGATCGCCGTGACGGAGCGTCAGGTGGAGCCGCTGGCGGCGCTCGGCTACCGGCGCGAGGGCATCGATGTGATCGCGAACGGGGTCTTCACGGGCGACGGCGAGCCGCCGGCGCCCGCCGAGGGCGGCTTCGTCGCGCTCTGCGTGGCCGGCCTGCGGCCGGAGAAGCGGGTCGACGTGTTCATCCGCGCCGCGGCGGCCGCTCGCCGCGAGCGGCCGGAGATCGCCGCCGCGGTGGCGGGCGAGGGGCCTGAGCACGAGCGGCTCGCCGGCCTCGCCTCTGCGAGTGGCGTGGAGCTGCTTGGCGTGCGCGCCGACGTGCCCGACCTGCTCGCGGCCGCGAGCGCGATGTGCCTGACGAGCGAGGCCGAGGCGCTCCCGATGAGCATCCTCGAGACGATGTCGCTGGCCCGGCCGGTGATCGCCACCGACGTAGGCGGCACGCGCGAGGCGGTGGCCGACGGCGAGACCGGCTTCGTGGTCGCAGCGGGCGACGAGCGGGCCGTCACGCGCGCGCTGCTCGAGCTGGCCGCCGATCCCGAGCGTGCCCGGGCGATGGGCGAGGCCGGCAGGCGGCGTCAGCGCGAGCGCTTCGACGGCTCTCACATGGTCGACGCCTACCAAGCCGCTCTCGAGAGGATCGCCGCGGGATGAACGCGGGCACCGGCGTGCTCGTGGTCTCGCTCGGCACCACACTGGGCTGGCGGCTGGCGGACGAGGTGTTCCTCTCCCAGCTCGAGCGCGCCGGGGTCTCCGCGGCGGCGGTGTCGATGCGGTTCGGGGCGGCGGGGAGGCTCCGCCGCGGCTACCCGCTCAACGACTTCGTGGAGATGCACGCCGCACGCCGGGCCATCATCGCCGCCGTGCGCGAGCGGCGCCCGCGGGCACTGGTCCTCTCCTCCACCACCGCCGCGATGCTCGCGCCGCGGCTCGACGTCCCCTATGCCGTGCGGCTCGATGCACCGGCGGCGATGAACCGCCCGGGGGCCCTCTGCGCCCCGGTCCGGGCGCTCGAGCGCCGCGGCCTGGGCCGGGCGCGGCTCACGCTCCCGATGAGCGAGGCGGCTCGTGCCGCCCTGCCCGCCGAGGCGGCGCCCTCGCTGGTGGTGCCGCCGCCGGTGGAGCCGTCTGGCCGGGCCGGGCCGGACGCGCGCGAGCGGCTCGCCGTGGCCTATGTGCCCGACCCGAAGGCCAAGGGGCTCGACGTGCTGGCAGCCGCCTGGGGGGGCGCCGGGCTCACGGACGCGACGCTCGAGGTGTACGGGCTCGATCCCGGCTGGGCGCGCTCCTTCCTG
>Ga0075420_100004369_pt1 | contig 12366 bp, 9 predicted proteins | sample SoiMetdeltSBSDD4_FD_75296 | JGI IMG/M metagenome (GOLD analysis project Ga0075420, IMG submission 75296) | Bulk soil microbial communities from a Populus tree surrounding site in Tennessee, USA - Soil MetaG P. deltoides SBSDD4 | ecosystem: Environmental > Terrestrial > Soil > Tree plantation... | reverse complement strand
GGCAAGACGACGACGTTGAACCGCCGCTTGAGCGCGCTCGACAGCTCGTTCACGCCCTTGTCGCGATCGTTCGCCGTCGCGATCAGATTGAACCCCTTCACCGCCTGCACCTCCGCGCCAAGCTCGGCGATCGGCAACGTCTTCTCCGAAAGGATCGTGATCAGCGCGTCCTGCACATCCGCCGGAATGCGCGTGAGCTCCTCGACGCGGGCAATGCGCCCTTCGGCCATTGCCCGCATGATCGGGCTTGGCACGAGCGCCGCGCGCGACGGGCCGTCGGCGAGCAACCGCGCGTAGTTCCACCCGTAGCGCACCGCCTCCTCACTCGTTCCGGCCGTACCCTGCACGAGCAGCGTCGAGTCCCCCGAGATCGCCGCCGCGAGGTGCTCGGCCACCCATGTCTTCGCCGTCCCCGGCACACCGAGCAGGAGCAAGGCGCGATCGGTCGCCAGTGTCGCGATCGCGATCTCCATCAACCGCCGGTTCCCGATGTACTTCGGCGTGATCTCGACACCACCGTCGGTCCTTCCGCCGAGGAGGTACGTCGCGACCGCCCACGGTGAAAGCCGCCAGTTCGGTGGGCGCGCGCGCGTATCCGACTTCGCGAGCACCTCCAGCTCGGTCGCGAACAGTTGCTCGGCGTGCGCGCGCAGGACGGCGGCGCCGTTGTCAGATGAGGCAGATGAAGCGGTCATGACTCGAACGCGAGGTGAAGGTCGGTCCGAAACCGAATGACAGATGTGAGCGTGTCGACGTGCTGCACCCACGCCGGCGGCGCGTCCGCTTGCTCGGGCCAGCCGTCCATGAACGCGTCCCCGGCCGAGACCGGCACGGCCTGCGCGCACCGCTCGATGAGCGCATGCAGTCCGATCTGCATCACGAGCGACCCGGGTTGTCTCGCGTACTCCTTGAGCCGACGTGCTACGGCGCGGGCGAGCGCGTCGCTCCAGGCGTGCGGCCACTGGACGATGGCGGCGTAGGTGCTGTGTCCGCCGCGAAGTGAATCGCGCTGGTCGTTGATGGCCTTGACCAGCATCGCGTCTACCTGCGCCGGCGGTACGACCGACGTGTACACCTGCTCCGGCGACGGTGCATTCCATCCGGCGTCGACACGTGCCGCGCGGTCGCTTTCCCAGAGCGCGGTCGCCCACGCGACATCGCGATGACGCTCGGTCGCAACGAGCCAGCCGGCCACTAACGGCGCGCGCCAGTCGCCGTCGGCCGCGCGGATCACCGCCGCGGGCTCGAGCGAGAACCGTTCGCTCCACGTGGATGGCGGAACGGCAGCGACGATCTGCGCGAGCCACCACGCTCGCTCGCCGATGCCCGAGTTGGCTGGCGGCTTCGCCTCGACGCCATCGCGGACGAGCGCCGCGTCGGCGGTGTCAGGCAACGCGACCTCGACACGGGCACGCTTGAGCAGGCCCCCTCTGCCTAACGTCACCAGCCTCGCGGCGCGATCCGTCATGCGTGCGACCAGCGCCGACGATGCGAGCCGCGAAAGCAGCCCCGCGGCCGCGAGCCGGACCTCCTTGCGCCGGTCGTCGAGTGCGCGCTCGAGGAACGCTTCATCGGCAGCCGACAGGCCAACGCCCAGCGTGTCGATGAACGCGGCGCGATCGGTCGGGCTCTCCTGCGTCCACGACGTCTCGAGCATCGTGCGGGCCCTCTCGGCATCGAGCTGACGAATCTGCCGCAGCGCCGCCAGGCGAGCCGGGCCTGTCGATGTCTCCCACGCCGTGACCAGCGTGTCCTGGCTCGCTCCGCCGGTCGCGTATACCCACTCCTCGTTGAACGCGGCGAGCCACGCCGCGCGCGGTCCGCCCACGTCGACGATGAGCGAGCGCAGCGCCAGATCGTCGCGCCCCGCATCGAGCAGCGCCCGCAGCGAATCGGACGGCGCTCGCACACCGTGCCGACTGGCCAGGACCAGCCAGTCGCCGAGCAGCTGCGGGCGTTCGCCACTCATGATGCGTCGCAGCATTGCGGCGGCCGGCGGCCGGCACAGCGGACGCGTGTCGGGAGGTGCCGCGCCGGGTGCCGACTCCGTGGTGCGACCAGGGCCCCGGCCGCATCGTCGGTACACAGTGCTCGCGGCAGCAATCCGGAGCAGCGTCGCCGCCGCGTCCGATGTGTCGATCAGCTCCGAGCACGCGGCGCCTAACGCTCCGCCTGACGGGAGACTGAGCGGCGTCCGGTCGGTGCCGAGCAGCGCCGCGTTCACGACCGCCGGCCAGACGCTGGAATCAGCAGCGGGACTGCTCATGGCGAGTCACTGGAGCGAGACCGCGCCACCATCACCCCAGACCGTGAGAGGTCGCAGCGACTCGCCGTCCCATTCGCCGAACAGCGGAACCGATTCTCCACCGCTCACGCCAAGGAGGCGGAATCGGTCACGAAAATGCTCGGAGAGTGGCAGGCAGTGGCTCGCGGTGTCTCTCACGCGCCACGGCGAAGCGGCCGTTGGAATGGCGCCGCGCAGCAGCATCGGGTGCAGCTCGACCCACGGCATCCGCGCGTCCGCATCGGCGACCGCGACAATCGCCTCGGCGAAGGTGGCGTAGCCGTTCTCGGACGACCATTCGACCGCGGCACCACGATCCTTCACGATGGCACGGAGCGGAACGGTGCTGGGAAAGAACACGACCGTGCCATCGAACGCCGTCCCCGGCACGAGCGTGGGCTCGATGAACTTCGCCTCGTTTCGCGTCGCGCCCGCGGGCGCGAAGTGCAGGACGAGCGCGCCACGTCGCGTCTCGCGCCCCCAGAGCCACGTGCGCTGTACGCGAAGGCGATCTTCTTCCGTCATTCGCCGGCCGACGACACCCCACTGATCGTGGACGCCGTCGAGCGTCACGAGCTCTTCCTGCGCGACCGTCCAGCCGAGTCCTGTGCGAACGTCCGCGGCGAGGTCGGACGGCAGCGCATCGATCCGACCGTACGCCTCGAGCAGCAGATGCAGCCTGGCCATCCTGTCGAGGAGACGTTCAGGCCACCCCTCTCCGCTCGCGGGGATCGTCGCCATCTGCCTGACGAGTCGCGCGGCGCCGGGCGCCTGCGCGTCCACGAGGCGCGCCGCCATGTTCTCCCAGCTCGACGCCGGGCGCGACGACGCCGTGCTCAGCCCCTGTCGAACGAGGTCGCGCAGCCACAACCCGAGCTCCGCGACTCCGGCCGCGACACGACGCTCACGCTCCTCCCCACGCGCCGCGGATTGCTTCGCCGCCTTCTCGCGCCGCGCGACGTTCGCCGGGTCGTTCTCGTCCTCCGGCTCGGTGGCCTTCGCTTCACGTTCCGCACGCTTCGCCGCGCGCTCGGTTCGGCTTTCGATCCATTCGGCAACCCAATCGGGAGGAGCTCCGGCTGAGAAGTCCGACGGTGACTGCACGAACAGCATGAACAGCCCTAACGAGTGCTTGCACGGGAACTTCCGGCTCGGGCAGCTGCACTTGAACGCCGGCTCGCTCGTATCCACACGCGTGAGGTACGGATCCTTGCCGCTTCCCTGACAGGCGCCCCAGAGCACCGGCTTACCGTCGGGACCGGCACTGCTCCCTAACGAGGACCACTTGCGCTTCGTGGCGAGCTCTCTGCCCGACTTCGCGGACCCCGGATCCGGGGCGAGCGCGAGCACGGTGTCCGCCGTCCACATCAGCGCGCCGCGCCTCCGCCCGTTGCGATGTCGTGCGCCGCCGCCCACTGCGCGATGTCCTGCCTGGTGAGGGCCGCCGCCATGAGATCCGGAAACAGCTCTGGCGTACAGGCGAAGGCGGGGATGCCGAACGAGGCAACCGCCGCGGCGTTCGCGTGATCGAATGCCGGTGCGCCGTCATCGCTGAGAGCGAGCAGCGCGACCATGCGCACGCCGGACGCCGCGAGTGACGCCGCCCGCTTCAGCATCTCCTCGCGGTTGCCACCCTCGTACAGATCGCTGATGAGCACGAGGATCGTCTCGGTTGGTCGCCTGACGTGCGACGCGCAGTACGTCAGCGCGCGATTGATGTCCGTGCCGCCACCGAGCTGGGTGCCGAACAGCAGGTCGACTGGATCGTCGAGGTCGTCCGTGAGGTCCACGACTGCCGTGTCGAACACGACGAAGCGCGTCGTTACCGCGGGCAGCGATGCGAGGACAGCCCCGAACACGCTCGAGAACACGACTGACGCCGCCATCGAGCCGCTCTGGTCCACGCACAGGATGATGTCGCGCAGCGAGCTTCGCTTGCGGCCGAACCCGATCCGCCGTTCCGGAATGATCGTGCGGTACTCGGGCTGGTAATGCTTGAGGTTTGCCCGAATCGTCCGGTGCCAGTCCATCTCGGTGTATCGCGGGCGCGCCGTACGCGACGCCCGATTGAGCGCCCCTGTTACCGCCTGACGAGTGGCGTTCGCGAGCCGACGCTGCAGCTGCTCGACGACCTTGCGAACCACCAGCCGTGCCGTGTCCTTCGTCTTGTTCGGGATGACGCTCTTGAGCGCGATGAGTGTAGAGACGAGGCTCACGTCAGGCTCGACGGCTTCCAGCATCTCCGGCTCGAGCAGCATGCGCTGCAGGTTCAGCCGCTCCAGCGCATCCTTCTGCATGACGCGCACGACGGACGTCGGGAAGTAGTTGCGAATGTCGCCGAGCCAGCGCGCGACGTTCGGTGCCGAGCTGCCGAGTCCGCCGCGACGGTCGTTCGCGCGCCCGCCCTGCTGGCCACTCGGCTCGGCGTCATACAGCGCCTGGAGCGCTCGATCCATCCCGGCATCGGTCCCCGAGAGGAACGCTCCAGTGGATTGCTCCGCGTCGGAACCGAGGACGAGCCGCCAGCGGCGAGCGCGCTCGGAGGACGCGTCGGAAGGAGGGTCGTTCGCGTAGCTCGGTGGGCCCATCAGCGACCATTATAAGGGGAACCAGCGGGCAAGTATGAGCAGACGGCAGCCATTTCAGGAAGTAGGGGTCCCGCCGGGAGAAACCGTACGTCCCAATCCGCCGACCTGGATCGCTCGCGTATCGAGGGTTTCGTGAAGATCGCAACGTGGAACGTGAACGGAGTTCGTGCGCGTCAGGCAGAACTTCAGGAGTTCATCGACAAGGAACAGCCCGATGTGGTCTGCCTCCAGGAGATCAAGGCATCGGTCGATCAGCTCCCGATGTGGCTCTGCGAGATCGAGGGATATTGGTGCTACTGGCACGGCGCGAAAGGCTATTCCGGCGTCGCGCTGCACGTTCGCAAGGCGACTGTGCCGGAGCGCCCCGGCTTCCACCATCCGCAGTTCGACTACGAGAGTCGCATCGTCGTCGCCCGGCTTCCGGCCGCCACGGTCGCGTCGATCTACGTGCCCAACGGGGGCAAGGACTTTCCGGCGAAGCTCCGATTCCTCGAAGCGCTCGAGGCGTTTGCGGCCGAGCATAACGCGGCGGGCGAGCCGCTCGTGCTGTGCGGCGACATGAACGTCGCGCTCACCGACTTGGACGTTCACCCGAAGGAGCGCAAGCCGGGGATCATCGGGCAGCGTCCCGAAGAGCGCGAGCTCATGCAGCGCATCATCGGGCACGGGCTGGTTGACGTACACCGAAAGCTGGAGCCGGAGAATCCCGACCTCTTCACCTGGTGGGCGCCATGGCGGAACATGAAGCAGCGGAACATTGGATGGCGGCTCGATCTCATCCTCGCGAGTCGGGCGATCGCTGACCGCACGGTATCGTGCGTGGTACAGCGCGAGTTCGGGGCGAGCGATCACGGGCCGGTGGTCGCCGTGTTCGACCAGGCTGGCGCCGCGCCGGTAACGACTGCCATGCCCTAACGCACCGGGTGCCGGCTGCCATGCTCTGGCGCGCCGATACCGACTGCGATGGAGAGTACGCGGAGCCGCGCCTGACGGCGCGGGCGCCGATGAACGCAGACGGGAGAGTGGGTCGCGTCGAGGCCGGCGTTGCTGCAGAAGAAGGTCTGCACGCCGCTGGGAACGACCCACGAGATGCCACCGTCCCGAAGCCGTTCCCTCAATCGCTTCAGGTCGCCGCCGCTGCGATGGCCGGCGCGACGGCTGGTGGCGTCCATCTGCGTGTTCTGCGTTTCCGCGCATTCTGCGTCGCAGTCCCTTCCGTCGTTTTGCTGTCGACGTGAAGGCCTGTCCGGCTCGTCACCATGACAGGAAGATTCAAGAGTTCAACGCGACCGACCGGAGATCTTCCGTTCGTCCCCACCCTTCCTCGGCTCGATTTCAGGTAGACCATGACCCGTCGCTTCTCGCTCGTCGCACCAGTCGCGTGCGTTGCCTTCGTCTCTGCACAGCTCATCGCGCAGGCTCCACAGGCGGCGAACGGCTGGCCCACGTCTACCCCGGAAGCCGAGGGGCTCGACCCCGCGCCGCTCAATGGACTCGTCGAACGCGCGAAGGCCGGCACCTACGGCAACAGTGACCGCCTCGTCGTCATTCGGAACGGGAAGCTCGTGCTCAACGAGAAATTCGCGCGCGACTACCGCGAGATCAGTCGCGGAAAGAAATCGGGGATCGGGTGCGGCATCGACGCGTGCACGGACTCCTCCGAGATCCACCAGTTCAACTATCTCCACCCGAAGCACCATCCGTGGTGGAACGGGACGGAGGCGCATACGCTGCAGTCGGTCACGAAGTCGGTAACCGCGACGTTGTTCGGCGTGGCGGCTCATCGTGGCCAACTGAAGACGCTGGACGCGCCGCTGCTCTCGTTCTTCAGCGCATACGATCAGTCGAAGGTCGACCCGCGATTGAAGAAGGCGACGCTCGCCGACCTGCTGACCATGCGATCGGGCATCGAGTGGCACGAGACGGATCGCCCGCTCGACCAGACCAACACGACGTTCCAGCTCGAGGCGAGCCAGGACTGGATTCGCTTCACGCTCGACCAACCGATGGACTCCGACCCCGGCACGAAGTGGGTGTACAACAGCGGTGGGAGCCAGTTGATGTCCGAGGTGATCCGTTCCGCGACCGGCATGCACGCTGACGCCTACGCGCAACGCTACCTGTTTGGCCCGTTAGGCATCCGGAACTTCCACTGGAAGAAGACGCCGACGGGCCACCCGGATACCGAAGGCGGACTGTATCTCGAGCCGCTCGACCTCGCGAAGATCGGCCAGCTGTACATGGACGATGGCGTTTGGCGCGGCACGCGGATTCTGCCAGCGGGCTGGGCGCGCGATGCGACGTCACGTCGTGTCGATCACATCAATCCAGCCAACACGAACACGCCTGGCTACGGCTATCAATGGTGGCGGTACGATCGCCGCAACACGGAGATCTGGGCGGGCAACGGGTTCGGCGGACAGTTCCTGATCGTCGTCCCGCAGCATCGGATCGTGGCGGTGACGAATAGCTGGAACGTCTTCGGTACACAGGCGACAGGCATCCTGAGTCCGATGATCGATGCGGTACTCGACGCGGCGCGGGTTGCGCGTTAGGCTGAATCGAGCTCATTGGGGTCAGACCCGCGTTTCATCGAAGTCGGGTCACCCCAATTGGCGCAGACAATGCTCGACTACGGAACCACGACGGTGGCTGCTCTCGTTGCGCTCCTGAACTCACCACCGACCGTGGGCACGAGGTCGAACAGGCCAGGGCCGTTGAATCCGAGCACGGTCACCGCGACGTCGTTCACCCCCGCCGTGAGCCGCGAGGCCACCGGGAAGCCGGCGAGCCCGGCGACGGCAGGCGTGACGAAATCGTACGCCAGCGGTGACTGTGACGCAGTCAGGTATGCACCGGTTGCGAGGATGCTGAGCATATTGCCGTCGCTCGTGAGCTCGATGTACGCGGTCTTGTTGTACTCGGCGCCGAACGTCCCCTGGAACCGGTAGCGCGGGTACGCTCCGCCGGACACCTGCGAAATGGTCGGAGCGGGGAGCGCGGGACCCAACGGGAGTGATTGTGCCGAGACAGGCCCGACATATTTCCCCGCGACGCGAAAGGTTCCGGGAGTCCCGGGTGGCGACGCGAACGTGAGAAGCTCATGGAAGTCACCCGCGGCCATGACGCTCGGCGCGAGGCCGGCCCACGGGCGAACCGCGGCCGTGCTGGGCGCGAGGTCGGACCACAACAGCATGTCGCTGTTCGCGGTGAAGACCACGACGAAGATCTCCAGCCGGTCCGCGCCTCCGCCGGTGATCGTCGCGTTCGCGACCGCGGGTGTGGATGTGGCGGGGCCGTTGAAGTCGATCGTCGATGGAAGCGCTCCACCGTCCGGGACGTCGAGGTTCCGGAACACGATGATCCGGTCCGGCGCGAGTCCGGGCGTCACGATGCGGCTCCCGACGAAGTCGACGGGACCAGGCGGCACGTCCGTGAACGATACGGGGTTCGTCGATGCCGCCCCGTCGAAATACGTCGTCGATCCGCCTAACGATACCACGCCGTATTGCCCTGCGGCCACGCCGGTAACGGTGCCGGTGACGGTCTTCGTATCCTCTCCGGGAACGCACGGCCCGGTGGCGTCCGCCACGAGCTCTTCCGTCGACGCGTAGATCACTGCCGTCTCGTATACCTCCACGAGTGACTGCCGACCAATCGCCGATCGCGAAGCCGCGGCAGGACGCATTCGCTGGCGGATAGCGTTCCGGACCGACGACCCGCGCTCCGCCGCGCGCCGCCCCGGCCCCGAGCCACCGGTACGCATTGGCTGGGTAATGTCAGCCTCGGCGCTTCCATACACGAACATCACGCCGCCGCGCCCTTGCGCGATGGTGAAGCCGAACGTCGTCGTGTTCCCGGTCGTCGTCCCGCTCACGGCCTGCCACGCACCGGACCCGTCCTGATATGCGACGAACGCGGGCGCACTCCCATCCTCGCAGAACGCATACTCGACGCGCGTACCAGTCGTTGGAGCCGTCACCTCGAGCGCGACCGTCGCTGTCCTGAGAAACGTTGGAGGCGCGGTTCCCTGCACGGTGAGAGTGTATGTGCCAGGAGCGACGCTTGCCGGGACGGATACGAGGAGTATCGACGCATTCGTCGCGGACGGCGTTTGATCGAAGGTGCTCGTGACGCCGGTCGGTGCGTTCAGGAGCGAGAGCGCGACAGCCCCTGTGAAGTTCGTGCGGGCGATGTTCACGGCCGCACTGCCGCTCGCGCCCGCCGGAATCCTGAGCGACGTCGGCGTAACGGTCAGCGCGAAGTCCGGGGCAGCAGTCACCGTCAGCTGATAGGTGGACGTCGCGTCGTCGACTCCTTGCCCCGTCGCGCTCACGGTCACGGGGTACGTCCCTGTTGCGACGGCCGCGCCCACGGATACGGTGACGTTCGCGCTCGTCGTGGCGCCTGACAGCTGCGTTGGCTCGATCACCGACGTCGCGCCCGCCGGCAGCCCCGTGACCGCGACCGTTACCGGGCCAGTGTACCCTCCGTTGCGGGTCAGCGTCGCGGTCACGAGACCGTTTCCTCCCTGTGGTGCGGCGATCGTCGCTGGATTCACAGTGAGCTGGATGGACCCCGTACTACCAACGGGCCCTTCATCGTCACCGCACGACAGCGTCATGAGGATTGCCGCTGTCACGAGTCCACCACGCCCGGCACGCTGGATCCGCGTCATGTGACCTCTCGGGTGACCGGCGACCGACAGTCGATGTCGGCCGCCCTCTTTATAGATGAGCGAGCGTCCTGGTGACGATTAACGCGGAAATGCGCGCGATCCCGACATGAGGCGCGCGCGCGCCGAAACTTCCCGGATGACCGCGCCGTAGCGCTGGAACGGGCGCACGCCGCCTCCGATCGCTCTCCCACCCGAGCAGTCATGCGAACACCCACCCCGCCGGGCGCGCTCCGCCGCCCGGGCGTCTTTCCTTTGCTCTGTTTCGCCCTGAGCGCCATGGCGTTGTTGGCGTGTCACCCTGGAAACACGGAGGCCAAGCGGCTCCGCATTTCTTGCCAGGGCGGAGATGTCGGCGCCTGCAACCAGCTCGCGCGCAGGCTTCAGAAAGGCGAGTACGTCCTGCGCGACGATGAGCATGCCGCCGAGCTGTTCGACCAGGCGTGCAAGGGCGGAATCGGGGACAGCTGCGCGAGCCTCGGCGTCGTGTATCAGAGTGGAACGGGGGTGAAGCGCGACTCCGCGCGCGCAGTCACGCTCCTTCGCGAAGGGTGCGACCGTCGCTCGATGAATGGCTGCGTGCGACTCGGTGTTCTCTACAAGAAAGGCGCGGGCGTTCCTGCCGACATTGCCCGCGCCGCGTCGCTCTTTCAGCAAGGCTGCGACGGAAAGGACATGTCCGGCTGTGCCCAGCTCGGCGCGCTCTACTCGGCGGGCGAAGGGGTCGCGCAGGACTTTGCGCGCGCAGCCAGTCTCTTGAAACAATCGTGCGACGCGAAGGTCGCGATCGGTTGCGTCGGACTTGGACGGCTGCACGCGGCGGGTACCGGGGTCGCGCCTGACGATTCCATTGCGGCAGCGCTGTACGACCAGGCCTGCGACGCGAACGAGGCCAGCGGCTGCGTCGCCTACGCCATGGTGCTCGAGAGCGGCCGCGGAGTGCAGCAGAACTTCGAGCGCGCGGCGGACATCTACACGAACATGTGTCAGGGCGAGCGGAACGGCGAAGCGTGCTTTCGGCTCGCCTCGTTGCATGATCGCGGAGCCGGCGTGTTCCGCAGCCCGAATCGCGCGACTGCCCTCCGCCGGCGCGCGTGCGACTACGGACACGAGGAAGCCTGTGAACGACCGAAACCGGCCGGGACCTGATGGCGACTGAACACACCGTGCTCAGCGTCGATCGCCTAACGAAGCAGTACGGCGACGTCGTCGCGCTCAACGACGTGAGCTTCAGCATCACCGACGGCATCACCGGCATCCTCGGCGAGAACGGCGCCGGCAAGAGCACCGCAATCAAGATTCTGCTCGGTCTCCTGCAGCCGACGTCAGGCACCGCCACCGTGCTCGGGCAGAGCGCGTCCGAGACCGTGTCCGTGCGCGCGCGTGTGGGTTACATGCCCGAGCATGACTGCCTCCCGAGCCAGGTCAGTGCGGCCGAGTTCCTGACGCATATGGCGGAGGTGAGCGGGCTGCCGCCGGCGATGGCTCGCACCCGCGCCGCCGACACGTTGCGACACGTCGGGCTCTTCGAGGAGCGATATCGGGCGATCGGCGGCTACTCGACCGGCATGAAGCAGCGTGTGAAGCTCGGGCAGGCGCTGGTCCACGACCCCGCGTTCGTGTTCCTCGACGAGCCGACCGCCGGGCTCGATCCCGCGGGCCGCGAGGACATGCTCGCCCTCATCAGGAAGACGCATCGCGAGTTCGGCATCAGCGTGCTGTTCTCATCGCACCTCATGGCCGACATCGAGCGCACGTGCGACCGGATCATCGTCCTCCAGGGCGGCCGGCTCGTGCAGTCGGGCGAGGTCGACCAGTTCACGAAGGAAACGGAAACGGTGTTCATCGAAGTGGACTTCAACCGTGAAGCGCTTCTCACGGCGCTCGAGCGGCGAGGCGTGGTCGTGACCGTGGAGCGGACCGGGCTGACGATCGAAGGGCCCGACGAGTCGGTCTACGACCACGTGCGAGACGCCCTGGTCGAGGCACAGGCACCGCTGCGTCGCATGGCGCCGCGCCGTCGCGCGCTGACGGAGCTCTTCGAGCGCGAGGACGCCGCATGACGAACGCAGGTACGGTCTTCGACATCGGGTATCAGCGCTACACCGATCGACGTGAGGGACGCGGCCGTTCGCGCCGCGCGATCTTCAAGGACGGTCTGCGCATCTCGCTCGGCCTCGGTCGCGGCCCGCGCGCGAAGATCCTCCCCTTCTTCTTCATCGCCGTACTCGCGGTGATCGGGCTCGTGTTCGCGATCGTCGCGGGAGCGGCCGAACGGATGGTTGGTCCGGGGGCGGCAGAGCGTCTCAACCTGCCGTCGCACTCCGACTACTACGGGATCGCATCGATCATCGTGTTCGTATTCGCGGCCGTCGTCGCCCCGGAGCTGTTGTGCCGAGACAAGCGGGACGGAGTGATCAATCTCTACCTCGTCAGACCGATCACCGGGTCGGACTACGTCATCGCTCGCTGGGCCGCGTTTCTCGCGATGATGCTCGTGGCCGTGTGGCTTCCGCAGGCGATTCTCTTCCTCGGTCTTTCCGCGGGGGACCCGAAGCCGATCGAGTACCTGCAGAAGCACTGGCTCGATGTCCCGAGGTTCCTCGCCGCCGGCATTGCGATCGCGATCTACGCGACGACGCTGGCGATGCTCACGGCGTCGTTCACGAGTCGCCGGGCATACGCGTCGGTGTTTCTGGTGGGGCTGTTCGTGATCACGACGCCGTTCACGGTCGGTCTGTCGGAGGAGATCGGCGGGTCGGTCGGCCAGTGGATCTCGATGTTCAACCTCACGAACATCCCGGTGCACGTGAACGACG
>Ga0075420_100004368_pt1 | contig 12370 bp, 18 predicted proteins | sample SoiMetdeltSBSDD4_FD_75296 | JGI IMG/M metagenome (GOLD analysis project Ga0075420, IMG submission 75296) | Bulk soil microbial communities from a Populus tree surrounding site in Tennessee, USA - Soil MetaG P. deltoides SBSDD4 | ecosystem: Environmental > Terrestrial > Soil > Tree plantation... | reverse complement strand
ACGTCGGACAAGCCCGCCCGCCGAAGCCTCTTGGCGAAGGCCGGGTCAACCAAGCGCCACCCACCAGAATGTGCGATCGGTCGACGGCAGGTTGCTGTGGGTGATGATGAATTGCCCCTTGGTGACGTTGGACGCATCGACGTAGGGGCCGTCCGCCGAGTTGGCGACAGCGGTCTTGGCGGACGCCGTCTGCGGAAACATGAAGATCGCCGATCCGGCGGCGCAGGTCGGCGCGCTCACCGTGGTGCTGGTGGCGCCGACGGCGAGCGTGACGCTGCCGGTGGCGTTCGAGCGCCCCTCCATCAGCTGACGGACGGCGAACACGATCTTGAAGGGATCTTTCTCCTGCGGAGAGATGGCGATGCCGCTCATGTTGAAGAACTCCTGGGGAAAGGTGGGAATAGCGAGTAGCGAGTAGCGAATAGGGAGTAGCGAGTAGCGACTTCTGCTATTCGCTATTCGCTATTCGCCATTCGCTATTCGCCGTTTTTCACCGCGCGCCCTCGGTCACCACGTCGGGCTCGATCCCGAGCGCGTAGGTCCAGCTGGTGCCGGCCGGAATCCGGATCTTCCCACGCGCGTAGCGGGTGGACACCCGCTGCGGGCACATGCCGATGGCGTTGACCAGGGTCTCATCGCTGTAGGACGCCAGCCTGCGCGGTCTCGCGCGCCGACACCGAACCGTAGACCGTCGCGGCGTCGGTGATCGGACGGAAGCCGCGCACGAAGATGCGCCGCCCGTCGCCGCCCTTCTCGGCGGTCACCAGCGTGGCCTCGAGGTTCGCGCCGGTGAAGAAGCCGAGCTTGTGGGCGCCATTGACCGCCGACAGTTGGGCGAGCGAGGCGGTCGACACGTCGTCGAGCGAGAAGGTGAGCGCGTCGAGCGAGCCGGAGATCGAATCGAGGCTTTCGAGCGTCGCCCCCGGCTTTGCCAGCGTGGTGAAATACTCGCCGGTCATCGCGATCGGCGACCAGCGGTCGAGCGCCGAGTCGTAGCACAGGATCTTGTCGAACAGGCCGCTCGAGCCGGCGAGCGACTTGTAGGCCCAATAGACCCGGCTGCCCTTGGGATCGGAGGCGCCGATGCAGAGCTGCAGATTGCCGGTGTCGACGTCGGCGAAGAAGGTGCGGTCGACGCGCTCCTTGCCGATCGGCTGCGGATAGCCGCCGGGCGCGATCATCTGGAAGCCGTCGGGCGAGATATAGAACACCCGGTCGCCGGCGCGCACGATCGAGAGCGGCGCGAAAATTCCCTTCTCCTCCGAGATGCGATCGATCTGGAAGACGACCGGCGAGCCCGGCGCATAGGTGAGCCGGCGAATGGAGGCGTCCTGGAACACGATGCCGTATTCGCCGCCGGCGACGCCGCGGACGACGCCGCCGTCGGGAAAATCCTGGAAGTCGGACTGATTGACGCCCGCGGTCCAGGTGGTGGTGGCGTTGAGTCCCGACCACTGGATGCGATAGGGGGTCGACGAGCCCAGACCGGACAGCACCAGGAAACGGCCGACCACCGCGATGTAGCGCGCCGGCGGCGGGCTGCCGCCGAGGTCGGCGAAGGCGGACGACGAAGTGAGGTCGAACACCTGCACCGCGCTGTTGATCTGGACGGCGAACACGAAGTTGTTGAACTGCGCGAACTGCCATTGGTCGGCGCTGGGGAGCGCCGAGTAGCTGCCGCCCGACTTCGAGACATCGGTCCAGGTAAAAGTGGTGTTGTTCAGCTGGTAGAGCTTGGTCGAGGTGCCGGCGAACACCGCGACCGAGCCGTCGGCCTTGCGGGCACAGAAGAAGCCACGGCACGCCGCCGGCAGTGCCGCGGTGAACACCGTAAAGTCGGGAAACGGCCCATAGCCGTCGCCGCGCGGGACGACGTTGAGCAGCGTCCGGGTTGCGGCGCCCTCGTAGTCGGACATGTCGGGGCGATAAGGTGGAATCGGAAGGACGGGCATCGGGTCACCCACGGGCGAATAGCGAATAGCGAATGGGTGTCTGCCTTTTCGCGTCAGGCCACACCCCTTTTCATCGTCATGCCCGCGCAAGCGGGCATTCCGTAATCACCCCCCTCGCGATCTCGCGGTGACGGTGATGACTGGATCATCCGCTGGCGCGGATGATGACAGCCGAGCTTGCCGCTCTAAACGACGGCGCCCATGACGCGGATGGCCCCTGCCCCGCGCGTCTTGTTGCTCAGCAGGTTGATTTCCTCGAACAGCTCGTCGCGCCGCCCCTTCCAGAGCGCGGCCTTCTCGGGATCGACCGCGAACATCTGCGCCTCGGCGAGCGAGCCGAACAGGTAGAGGTCGGGATGTGCGGCCAACAGCCAATTGGCGGGGTTGCCGTCGGAGAGCGCGGGGATCTTCTGGTAATAGAGAAACTCGAGCGCGGTGTCGCTGACCGGGCGGACCTTCAGGGTCGCGCCCTCGATGGTGAAGATACGCGGCGTGTCCGCGGGCGAGCTCGGATAGGCGGCCTGCAGGTAGGAGGGCGCCACATAGGCGAGCTCGACCCGGGTCGATCCGGTCCACGTTACCCGCCGCCAGGCGAGATAGTCGGCCGGCAGCGCGGCCGCGCCCGATGACGGGGTGAGATTGATAGAGGCCTCCATCTGCCGCACGCGCAAGCGGCGATTGGCCGCCGCCTCGAACAGCGTGATGAAGTCGGGGATGGACGCGGTGAGATCGGAACGCGCCAGCCACGACGTGACGGCGGTTTGCAGCTCGGTATAGGTGGTGATGCTCATGGCGAAGCCTCCGATGCAAGGCGATCCGGAATCGAAGCCGTGTCGAGATCGGCGCCGCCGATGATCGCTACCGGTCCCGCCATCGCGTTGAACTGGATGATCTTGCCGAGAGCCGGGTGCGAATTGACCGCCTCACGGATGGCGGCGGCGGTCTTGGGTGCGATGGTTTTGAGGTAGTTCGGATCGGCCATGTAGGCGCGGATCGCCTCGACCATCAGCTCGCGAGGCACGCTGTCACCCGTGTAACCCAGGTGCCGGGGACCGGTCAGATGTCGAGTGCGCTCATGGCCGGTGTTGAGGGTGTTGTAGACTTGGCGCAGCTCGGTGTTGAGGCCGGCCGTGGGAATGTGTCCAGCCATCTCATCGATCAGATGGCCGGTTTCGTGCGCCAGAACACGAGCAAATTGCTGCGGGGTCAGGCCAGCGCCGATCAGGATTTGGTAGTCACGAAGGGCGTCAGGTCGATGACGCAACCATGTGAGCCGTCCAGCATCCCCGCCGATCTCGCGCGCCGCAACGCCCTGAGGTGCATTGCCAGAGAGCTTCGTTGCGATGGCGTCAAGTTCTGTTGGCGATATGGCTTTTTCATTCGCTCCCACAAGGCTTCTTCCGGCGACGGATTCGGCGACGAGCGGTCGTCCCTCGATGTCGGCGAGCAATCGTCCGGCTGCATCTGCGGTCGCTCCCTGCGGATAATCGGCACTGAACGGACGCGGCGATTTGGCCGGCGGATCATACAACATTGCCGATTTGCTGGCCAGCAATTCGGCCGTTGGTGCAGCTCTCGGCATCGATTTCGACAGCCAGCGCGCAGCGCCCGTGGCGGGACCTGCTCCCGGCATCGGGACAAAGGTCAATCCGATATTGAAGAGATCCTGCAGCACCCCTTCGACCCGCGGGTCACGATCCGCCGCCGGCAATTTTCCCTCCGGCGTCGGCGTCAGCGATGGTGGAGGCAGCGGCGCGTAGGTTGCCGGATTGGTGATGTTCGGCGCCAGTGCCTGCAGTCCGCGCCATCCGAAGGCGACCAGGTCGTGCGCGGGAGTTCGCGGCCCGCGAGGCAGCCAATCCGGCAGGATGCCGCCGGGATCGGACCGCGACAGATCGAGAATACCAGGCATCACTTGTCCGTCCTGAGCCAGCGCCAATCGGGATCGGCGAGCTTGCGCTTGATGAATTTGCCGAACTCGTCCGACGACATTTTCAGCACGTTGGCGCCCTCCTCGTTCATCCACTTCACCAGGATGACGTTGGGGATGGTGCCGATGTGCCGCAGATCGCCGCGCCGCTGCGGCTCGTTCTGCAGCGCCTTGTTGCGATCGAGGATCGGCTCCACGTCCTGCCAGGCGCTCGCGACGATGCGATGATCGGCGCGGTCGAGAATCAGGTCGGTCCGCATCGTCCGCCTCCACTACGCTCCGGCGGGCAAGCTCGCCCGCCGGAGCCGCTTGCGCAGGCGCACATCAGGCGAGCTCGGTGACATGCAGCGTCCCGCCCGACGCGACCTGGATGGCCGACGCCTTCTCGCCCGGATTGACGATGAAGATTTCCGGCTTGTCGGCCGGCAGGTAGACGTCGCCGCTGGTGGCGGTCGGGCTCGAGCCGATCTTGACGAAGGCGGCGGTCGTGCACACCACGCGCACCGCCCAGGTGCCGGCGCCGAACGCATTCGCGATCGTGCCGGCGGTTCTGGTATAGGCGACGCTCTGATGCGTGCCGAGCCGGAAATTGTTGGCGCGCTGCATGGCTCAGCCCGCCCGCACCACGATGGTCCAGGTCACCGGCGACACGCTCGAAGGCGCGCCGTCGGAGGCGAGCTCGATATAGTCGCCCGCCACCACGATGCCGTTGGTGACGCTTGGCGTGATGGTGCCGCGCACGCCGGCGGCGGAGCCGGACGCCGCGATGGTGGCGGTGCCGGTCGCGCCGATCGATGTGCCGTTGATCTTGGTGATGATGGCGGCGTCGCCGCCCGCGACGGCGGCGTGCTCGACATAGTGGATCGAGACGATGCGGCCGTTGAACGGGCAGTAGACGTAGGCGCTCGACGCGGTGCCGATATCGGCGTGATAGGCGGTCAGGGCGCGGTCGATATAGGGAAGATGCTCGGGCAGTGCCATTGCGGTTCTCCAAAGAAAAAGGGCGGCCGTGATGGCCGCCCGGGGTGGACGAAGGCGTGAGCTTGCTCAGGCGAGCAGCGAGCGATCGGCGTCAATCATCCGCGAGAGCTTCGCTCGAGCGACCGGCGGATGTCGTGGCGTGGTTATTGGCGGAGGGTCTCGACGCGGACGGCGTCGGGCCTGCGGGCCGAGATCACCTCCATGCGGGTATCCGGGCGGGCAGGCCGGCCGCCGGCGAGCGATGGTCCGTAGATGAGCATGCGGGCCGCGTTTTCCCGCACGATGGCGTCAATGACGTTTTGCTTCGCCGGCCCCAGCGAAGGATCGAAATAGCGGTCGAGCGCCGGCGCATAGACGATCACACGATCGATCTTGCCCGCCGGCTCGATCTTGCCCGCCGCATCGGTTCGCCGCATCGATATGAAGGCGAGCGCGGCATCGATGCCGTTGCTGCGGAGCAAATTGATCAGCAGCACCAGCGGCGTCTTGCAATCGTTGTCCGGGGCATCCGGTCGCCCGGAGCGCGGCGCAGCGATTTGCCGGGCGAACGCCGCGAACAGCGCATCGGCGTCCACCGTGGCAGGGATATCCAGCGCCGCCGCCTCGCTGCGGCAGGCATCGGAGAAATAGGCCGCTTGAATGAGCCGATTCATGGTGCTGCCCGGGCTGCTTGCGGCCTGGCCAAGAACAGGGGTCGTCAGACAAAGGAAGAATGCGGTTGCACCAAGACTCGTCAGGCGCATATCGGTCCTCCCTCGTCGAGGTGTCCCGGCATCAACCGGTTGTGGCTGATCAACGCCTCGACACCTTCCTCCGCAGCCCGCATGAACACTCTCCTTATGTCATATCTGCGGCCTGACGTGCTTGTCGAATCTCTTCCCAACGGCACGCTCTCGTCGCTCAGCGGAAGGCTGGCGGCAACATGGGAACACCCTCCGGCGGGTTCATAGGCCTTGGATCAAATAGGCCCGAAGGATCGTCGTAGGTCTTCAGAATGACCGGACGAAACGGCCTGGGATCAAACATGAGGTTGTCCCAAATATAGCGCATCTCAAGGGTGTCATAAGTGGACCGCGAGAAGGGATTCCGCAAGGTAATGGGGGCATTCACGACCGGCGCATCGCGACCGATCGCTGCGAAACCTCCGACGGGAGGTTGGAAAGGAATATTGGCGCCGGGAAACACACCGAATGGACCGGCGCTGGCGCCGTCAAAAGCAACTTCGTCGTATGGCAAGATGCCGGAGGAGCGGGCATACATCGTCAATCTCCATGTTGGAACATCGGTCTGGGTAAACGTGTCGCGTCGGGGAGATAAGCGAATCTTCGTCGATCATTCGGCGACCAGCAGCACCTAATCCCGCGATTGGGCGGACATCACGGCTGACTTACCGCGCCGCGGGCCTATTGCGGCTTGACGGTGCAGCGACCGCCGCGCACCAAACCGCTCAAGCGCGCCGGCCCGATGGCGAATTTCCGAAGATCAAGAACCCGGTACCGTCCTTCGCAGGCGAATGCGGTAACCCGCCGCGCCCGCTTGCCCAGCACCGTAGATTTTTCCGCCGGCAGCGGGCCGGCGCAGTGAATCGACGCGAAGTCGTCACATTCGCGTGCGGCAATCGCTGCGTGGGAGCCGCCCGATGAGGGCGCGCAACGGGGGAAATCCAACATGAGCTTCTTCAGGACGCTGAGATCCGCCGAGCTCGACGCAGCGGCGGAGAGCATCGGGGAAATCCGCGAGTTCGTCCGCCGGGACACCGCCAGCCTGCCGCGGTCGGCGGAGCGCGACGGCGACACGCTGGCGAGCAGGCTCGGCGCGCTGCCGAGGCCGCCGGAGCACGACAGCGAGCTCGTGGCGACCAAGCTCGGCTCGCTGCTGCAGCGGGTGGTCGGCGCGTCGGTGGAGCAGATCGACGACGTCATTTTCGAGCTGCAGGCGTTCCGGCAGCGGCTGGACAACGAAAGCGCGCGCATGCAGCGCGAGATCGTCGAGTATGCAACCATGAGCCAGGCCGCGATGCAGTCGACCAGGATCATCGCCGAGAGCCTGACGAATTGGAAAAGGCCTTCCGACGACGAGACGCCGAGCATCAGCGCATAGGGCGCCGAACCGGCAGGCGCAGTCGACCCGGCCCGACCGACCGGTAACGGCAATCATTCGGCGCCTGTCCGCTTGCGCCGGGGCCGGTTCGGCGCGATTCGCCTGGAACAAAGGTCCCTCATCCGAGTTGGGATGGCGCCCATGCCGAAACCGATGGGAGGATGGGATGCCGCGCTATTTTTTCGATCTGGTCGATGACAAGAAAGTCTTCGACAAGAAGGGGGTTACGCTGCCGAACGAGAAGGCCGCGCGCGAGCACGCGATCACGTTTGCGCGGGAGCTCATGGAAACGAAATCGGAGCTTCTGGGCGAGTCGTGGACCAAGTGGTCGGTCCAGGTTTGCAACGGCAAGTTCGATCGCATCCTGAAAATCCCGTTTTCCAAGGTCATCGAATCGAACCCGAAGGCGGTTTCGCCCGCAGCTGAATAAGTCTCGGGTCCATCGCATTGCCACCTCCCGCCGGCGATCAATTGCCGAACCGCCGGTTGGAAAACTCCCGTGTCATCTCCTTGATATCGAAGCGATCGATCGCGAGGTCGGGCAGGAACGAGACCAGGCGAAGCTGGGCGCTGTTCTTTTCCTTTTCCAGCTTCACGAGCAGGACCGCAACCCGGTTGGTTTTGTCGAGCTTGACGTTGTCGACCATGGGGACGTCGAAATACGACACCGTGAACGGTCCGAACTCACGCGGATTGGCCGAGCCCAGCTCCTTGAGCACGACCCCCACATGATCGTCGCCGATATTTACGATCTGGAGCGTCAACGGAATCCCTTGCGCGAGGAATGACACTTCGTCGCCCTTCTGCACGCTCACCGGCTTGGCAAGAATGCCGCCGACGAACGCGAACCGGTAGGCTTGGCGGTTGGCGACTTCCTGCGCGATGCCCACGAGCTGATCGCGCAGCTCCGGCGCCGATGCCTGGCCGGACTCCCGCAGACGCTTGTCGAGATCCTCGAACAACGGCTTGAGATTGATCGGGACGTCCTGAAAATTCAGGCTGAGCAGCCGCAGCATCAACAGCGTCTGCCGGTTTGCTTCGAAACTTTCGGGGGCCGGCTTGAGGTAATAGTCGACGAATTTGGACAGCAGCTGCATGCCGACGTTGACGTCGAGGGTCTTCTGCGCGCTGTTGAACTCGACCAGCGCCCGCAGCTGGGAATTCTCTTCCGCCGCCCTTCTTTGCTCCTCCTGCATCCAATAGCCGAAGAGCGCGACGGCGGCGGCGATCAGCGCCCCGCCCGTCGCTTTCACGAACAGGTCGAGCGCCTTCCAGCGGGTCTCGCTGTCCCACGCCATGCGTCGCCTCAACTACATGCGTCGCCTCAAACCTACCAGCCGACGGTGAAGTCGAGCCGGTCCGAGTCGATCTTGGGTCGAAAGACCTGGAAATTCCCGCCCTGCCGGACCGTCACGGTATATTCGCCGCTCTGCACCTGGGCGACCTCATATCGTCCCTGACCGTCGCTCACGACCACATAGCGGCCGGCGCCGCTGAACTCGAGGCGGGCGAACCCTTTCGGGTCGCCGGTTTTCCCTTTGACCTGGCCCTTGAGGTTGATCTGCCGTTGGCCGAAGGCCGGCAGCACGCCGATTGCGAGCGGTCCAGCCGCCGCCAGCAGCGCAAGCGAGGTCGTCAAGGCCCGCCGCCGGAGATCGCTCATGGCCGTCCTCCCGGGGAAATTTCCCTGCTTTCGCCGGCACTGCCGCGCGGCGTGAGTTATAGCAAGCGCGGCGGCTTGCTGAAAGTCGTGGCGGTTCAAGCGCGTCTTCGATGCACTCCGGATGGGCGCAGCCGGCCGCAAGACTCGAGGCGCTTGCCGACTTGACTGCGGCGCGCTCGATCGCCGCGACAGATCTCCTGCACCTGCGCCAGGCCATGGCCGCGCGCATCGTCGCCTTCGGTGGGATCGCTGTTTCACGCGAGCAGGATATCCCGGTCGTCCTGCGTCAACGGTCGCAGCGTGATCCGGCTGCCGATCAGGGTTACGTCGTGCTTGCGCAGCTTCATGCTCGCCGGTCGGGTCGATGCGACAGGCCGTTTCCGCTTCGCTCAACCATTCTACGAGCCGTGCGCTGGCAGCACGCGCGGCGGGCGGCCGCGTGCTACGCCCAAAAAAAATCGCGGCAAGTCGGTACTCGACTGCCGCCGCGGGGCAAATCGCACCAATCGGCTTCATCCCATTTTAGGAAGTCGCCGCTCTACTGCGGAACAATTCCTCATTTCATTGCACTCGAGTTCCGTTGCAATGAGGGTATCCGGAATGAGCCAGAATCCGACAGACGAATACGCCAAGCTGCTGCAGAAGTGTCAGGACCTCGCGGCCGGCGTGCGCGTGATTCGGCGCGCCGCCGAGCGGGCTTTTCGCAACGGGGCGCTGCCGCCGGTCGAGCGAATCGGCGTGACGCCGGTGGAGGAATGCGAAGCCATCGCGCGGGCGATCTATGCGGCGGCGGCAAAGCAGCATGAAAATACCCGCAGCCGGCTCCGGCTGGTGCCGAGCGAGCAAGAGAGCGGAATGATCGGCCACCGCTAGGCGGTGCAAAACCCGGCCGGGTGGGGTTTACGGCCCCCCTCCCACCCTGGTACGATCCCTGACGAATGGGATCCCGGGGGGGCATCACCATGAATATCCTCTACGTGCTGGCGCTGGCATTTGCGCTCGGTTGCGTGGCCGTCGCGGTCCTGGCCGCGTTCGCCGCGCTCTGCAACTCGATCGTGGACCACTGGGTCACGGTCGTTCTCTGCCTCGCTCTTGCGGCGCTGACCGCGCCGTTCCTGGTGAGGGACGGCTTCGAGACCGCCTACCTCGTGGTGCCGTTCGCGTTCGGCCTGGTGATGGTGCCCGGCCTGCTGGTCAGCATGCTGGTGAACGCGGCGTGGCGCGCACTGATGAGCGCCAAGCGCAAGGGCCCGGCGCGGCGGGCAGCCCGCGCGCACAGCCGCGCGCTGCGGCGCGCCTGGAGCGCCTGAGCAAGCCTACAGCCGCCGCCCGTTCCGATCGCGCGGCTTGCGATCATGCCGCCGCGCGGCGCAGATTGTGCACCAGCTGCTGCAAGGTTGCTTCGATGTCGCCGATTTCGATGTCGCGCTCGGCAATGGCGCGGCTCAGATTGCGGCTGGCCGCCGGCATGCCGGCGAAATCGGCCAAGCGTGTCGCGTCGGGATCGAGGTCGGCGTGGTGGACGGCCACCATGTCGGCGAAGGCAGACGCCACCGGCACGGGCGTCGCGCCTGCGGCCTCCCAGTCGGAGCTGAGCACAGATCGCCGGCGCCGAAGCCGTCGCACGGTGAACAGCTTGAAGACCTTGCGAACTATGACGGCGGCGAGCGCCAGGGCGGCCGCGACCAACGCAAGCATGGGCCCGAGCCTGAGACCGGATGTTGCGGCGGCGCCGGGATCATCCGCGCTCGCGACCGCCTCCATCGACGGCTGGTCGTTCTGCTCGCCCGCCTCGCGCTGCGGCGGCGTCGCCGGCTGCTGATCGATCGACGGTGCCGGCTCCGGCTCGATCGCAGCGGCTGGCGCCGGCTCCGGCTCGATCGCAGCGGCGGGTGCCGGAAGACTCTGCAACGACAGCGGGACATAAGGCACCGGCGTGGCCGTGCGCACGACCGGCTCGGCGGGCGGCTCCGCCTTGGGCTCGGATATCGGCTTGGAGGACGGCTGCGGTTTTGGCCGCGCGACCTCCTTCGCCTCCTTCGCCTCCTTCGCCTCCTTCGCCTTCAGGTACCAGCAGCGTTGATTGGTCGACCGGTCCGTACGGTAGTACCAATGGCTTCCTTGCGGCGGTGCGCCGCTCGGCTGGCTGAGACAATCATCGGCAGCGGGTTCGGCATGGCTCGATCGTGCAGTCGCCGCAACCGCCGCGCCGGCAATCGCGATCATGACCAGCGCCGATATCGTTCGCGTCTTCGTTTGATTCATTTGACCCCTCCCCGGCGCAGTCGATGCGCCGTCCGCCAATCGAAACGGAAAACGCTTCCGTCTCGTCCCCATGGCTCGCAGTGTCACAGCCGAATTGGACCCGGGCGGGTCGCGAATGAGACGATTCGACGGACAATGCGTGATCGTTTTCCTGCGACGGGACGCGACTACCGTCGGACGCGCGAGAAGAAGACGAGATTACCCGTGCGCCGCGCGGCGGCGGCCTCTCGCGAGACCGGCAAAGGTCGCGACTTCGGCGTGGCTGACGCTCCGCGCAATCACCGCACCAGACCGGCTTCACGCCATGAGGAGGCGATCAGTCGGGTCTGGTGCTACCGGCCGTCTCCGAGAGCGTCCTTGAGCTCGCTGAGCCGGAATACGTCGGCTTCCAATTCGGCTTCGATTTCGGCTCTCGACAGCGTTCGCCCTTCGGCCAGCAGCCGCGCCAGGCGCACGATATCGTCCCAGCTGTCATTGAGAATGCGCTTGGCGGTCTGCTCCGGCGCCCCGGTTACGGTCTCCCGGTCGCGGCCGAATGCGTCGCCGCTATCGCTTTCCATCTTGAAGATGACGATGCTCGGCCCCGGCTCGGAGCGGCAGCCTTCGCCGCGCGCCCGCTCCGCCGCCAGATCGCCGACCGTCCATATGGTATGGAGATCGGTTTCCGAGCAGCGGCCGACGTCGTATTCGGCATCCGCGGCGAGCACGATCGTTGCCGGGATGCTGCGGCCAAGCGCGAGCGTCGCAACGACGTATCCGGCGAGCTGAAAGGCGGACGTGGTCAGCGGGCCCGGCGCGACGATCCGTTTCTCCGCGTCATCAGGCGACTCATCTTCCGGGTCGAGGCCGCTCGCGCGCCGGCTCGGTTGCAGTACCGATGCGCCGGTGCTGATTCGAGCGAGTTGCTTGTGGACTTCCTCCAGCTCTGCGTCCAGCCGCTCTCGCTTTTTCATGGCGCTGCCTCGTGTCGTCGGCGGTTCGTGGCGGTGAAATTCGTCAGGCATCTGGCAAGCGCCAGGCGCGCCGGCGAACCTGAGGGACGATGACGGTGGCCGCGATCGTGAGTTCGGATATGCAGCGTTGGTCATCGGGCATTGCCGTTCGTAACCATATCAGAGTCGAAGGAATCATGACGGTAATGAAGGAGCCATGACGGCATGAAGAAACCATGACGGCATGTTACGACCTCGGTCGCGCGCGTCCGCAACCATCGGTTTTCGGACACTTCGCGTGCTATCAGAGCGACACCGGTAAGAAAAAACCATAAATGGTAGAAAAGTAGTTGTTCGTTGCAGGATGAGCACACTGGTTTCCAAATCATCCGCGCTGCGCCTGTAGTTTCTCAGTTTTTCGTTGCTGCCCGCCGACCTCACCCGCAATGTGCAGACACGTCGCGCGAGGGGCGCGCGTAAACAGTGGGGGTCAAACCATGCGTCGTCACATCGCTGCTGCGTTGCTTTCGGGTTCCTTGCTCAGCCT
>Ga0075420_100004365_pt1 | contig 12372 bp, 16 predicted proteins | sample SoiMetdeltSBSDD4_FD_75296 | JGI IMG/M metagenome (GOLD analysis project Ga0075420, IMG submission 75296) | Bulk soil microbial communities from a Populus tree surrounding site in Tennessee, USA - Soil MetaG P. deltoides SBSDD4 | ecosystem: Environmental > Terrestrial > Soil > Tree plantation... | reverse complement strand
CTGGTCGAGAGCTCGGGGCTGAAATTCGACGCGGTGATCAGCGTGGACCAGCTGAAGCGCTACAAGCCCGCGCCCGAGGTCTACGCGCTTGCCGTGCGCGACCTGCGCCTGCCGAAGGAAAAGATCGGGTTCGTCTCCTCCAACTGCTGGGACGCCCTGGGCGCGAAGTCGTACGGTTTCGTCGTCTACTGGATCAACCGGCCGAAAGCGCCGGTCGACCGCCTGGGCTTCAAGCCCGACGCCGTGGTGACCTCTCTCGATGAAATTCTGCTGTAACTGCGCCGCGCCGGTGGTCAAGCGCGTGCCGCCGGGCGACAACCTGCCGCGCTGGGTGTGCGACCAGTGCGGCGAGATCCACTACCAGAATCCGCGGCTGGTGGTGGGCTCGATCCCGGAGCTCGAGGGCCGGCTGCTGCTGTGCCGCCGCGCGATCGAGCCGCGCTACGGCTACTGGACGCTGCCCGCCGGCTTCATGGAGAACGGCGAGACCGCGGCGCAGGCGGCGCTGCGCGAGACGCTGGAAGAGGCCGGCGCGCGGGTCGAGCTCGGCGCGCCTTTCAGCATGGTCTCGGTGCCGCATGTCAACCAGGTGCACCTGTTCTACCGCGCGCGGCTGCTGTCGCCGGAGTTCAAGCCGGGCGAGGAGACCCTGGAGGTGGCGCTCTGGGACGAAGCGAGGATCCCCTGGAAGGACATCGCGTTCCGCACCGTCGGCCTGACCTTGAAGCGCTATTACGCCGACCGCGTCGCCGGCGCTTTCGGCTTCCATGCAGAGGACCTACAATAATCCGTAACAAAGGGGAGGTTCGAATGAAAAAACTTCTGACTCTGCTTCTGCTGTACGCGCCCGCCGCGCTCGCGCAGGCGCCGGCCGCGGCGCCGAAGCTCGATGCCGCCGACACCGCCTGGATGCTGACCGCCTCGGTGCTGGTCCTATTCATGACCCTTCCCGGCCTCGCACTGTTCTATGGCGGGCTGGTGCGTACCAAGAACGTGCTCTCGGTGCTGATGCAATGCTTCGCGATCACCTGCGTCGTGACCCTCGCATGGGTCGCGGTTGGCTACAGCATCGCCTTCGGCGACGGCAACGCCTGGTGGGGAGGCCTCGGCAAGTCCTTCCTGTCCGGGGTCGACCTCAAGGCGATCAGGCCCGGCACCACGATTCCCGAAACCGTGTTTGCGATGTACCAGCTCACCTTTGCGATCATCACGCCGGCGCTGGTCATCGGCGCCTTCGCCGAGCGCGTGCGCTTCGGCGGCATGCTGCTGTTCACCGTGCTCTGGCTGCTGCTGATCTACTGCCCGGTCGCGCACTGGGTGTGGGGTGACGGCTGGCTGCAGAAGATGAACCTCAAGGACTTCGCGGGCGGCACCGTGGTGCACCTGAACGCCGGCGCCGCCGCGCTGGTGTGCGCGCTGGTCCTGGGCCGGCGCCGCGGCTTCCCGGAGACCGCGATGCCGCCGCACAACATGACGATGACGGTCACCGGGGCGGCGATGCTCTGGGTGGGCTGGTTCGGCTTCAACGCCGGCAGCGCAGTCGCGGCCAACAGCTCCGCTGGCATGGCGATGCTGGTGACGCACATCGGTGCCGCCACCGGCGCTTTCGCGTGGATGGTCTGCGAGTGGCTGCGCTACGGCAAGCCGTCGGCGCTGGGGATCGCCACCGGAATGGTCGCGGGCCTGGGCACCATCACTCCCGCGTCGGGCTTCGTCGGCCCGATCGGAGCGCTGGCGATCGGCGGCGCGGCCGGGGTGGTCTGTTTCTTCGCCACCAGCTACATGAAGCAGGCGCTCAAGGTCGACGACTCGCTCGACGTGTTCCCGGTGCACGGCGTCGGCGGCATCCTCGGCACGGTGCTCACGGGCGTGTTCATGTCGGCGGTATTCGGAGGCGGCAACGACTACCCGGAGAAAGAAACCATGGGTGGTCAGGTGTTGACGCAACTGATCGGCGTCGTATCGGTAGGCCTTTACTCCGCGATCGTGACCTGGGTGCTCCTCAAGCTCACCGAAGCGGTCGCCGGCCTGCGGGTTTCCAGCGAGGAAGAGACCGAGGGACTCGACACCGTGCTGCACAACGAGAAGGGCTACAACCTGTAGGGCATGGAGCGCCGCGGCTTCATCCGGTTCTGCGCGGCCTCGGCCGCGGCGCTCGGTGCCCCTCAGGTGTCGGCCGACGCGCGCGCCCAGTTCTACGGCAAGGCCAAGCTGGTGGATGGGAAAGGCGCTCCGCTGCGCGCCAAGGCGATCCCGGCCAACCGGAATTTCATCTTCCACTACCCGTTCGCGGCCACACCCTGTTTTCTCCTCAACCTGGGCAAAAGCGTAAAAGCCGCGCAGTTGAAGACGGTCGCCGGCGAGACCTACGAATGGAAAGGCGGGGTCGGCGCGACCCGCTCGGTGGTCGCCTACTCGGCGATCTGCGCGCACCGGCTTTCCTACCCGACCAAGGACATCAGCTTCATCAGCTACCGCGTCGAGAAGAGCGCGCGCAACCGCATCGGCAACGTGATCCACTGCTGCTCCGAGCACAGCCAGTACGACCCCGCCGAGGGCGCGCGCGTGGTCGCCGGGCCGGCGCCGCAGCCGCTGGCAGCGATCTTGCTTGAGCATGACTTGAAAACTGACGAACTTCATGCGGTCGGGACTCTCGGCGGCGAGATGTTCACGGAGTTCTTCGACAAGTTCGGCTTCAAGCTTGAGCTCGAGCACGGAACACCGCGCGCTGCTGTCGCGGGCAATTGCGTGGTCCAGGAACTCGAGAACTACTGCAAGCAACAGGTGAAGTGCTAGCCTGGCTAGAGAACAAGGACCCCTTCCCGCCGGTTGAGCGGGCGCTGAAAAATCCAAACGGCCTGCTCGCCGCCGGCGGCGAGCTCTCTCTCGAGCGGCTGCTGGAGGCCTACCGCCGCGGCGTGTTCCCCTGGTACTCGGGCGCGGAGCCGGTGCTCTGGTGGTCGCCCGACCCGCGCATGGTGCTGTACTGCGAGGAGCTCAAGGTGCCGCGCTCGCTCGCCAAGAACGTGCGCAACAAGGGCTTCGAGGTGCGGGTGGATACCGCCTTCGCCGCGGTGCTCGACGGCTGCGCCGACCGCCCGCAGACCTGGCTCGGCAGCGACATGCGCAAGGCCTACCTGCGCCTGCACCGGGCGGGGTACGCCCACTCGTTCGAGACCTGGCGCGAGCGCGAGCTGGTCGGCGGGCTCTACGGCGTGTCGATCGGGCGCATGTTCTACGGCGAATCGATGTTCTCGCGGGCGACCGATGCGTCAAAAGTCGCGCTGGTGGCCCTGGTCGGGGAGCTGCGCACGCGCGGCGTCCCCCTCATCGACTGCCAGATGCATACGCCGCTGCTCGCTTCGCTCGGCGCCCGTGAGATCCCCCGGCGTACCTTCCTGCGGGAATTGGCGACGCTGGTAAACTATCCCGCGTCTTCTGGAAAGTGGAACAGGAGCAGTGTCAAGACTTAACGACCTGCCGCATGCAGTCCTGCAGTTCTACGTAACTGCGCCCTATCCGTGCAGCTACCTGCCCGACCGCATGGCGCGCTCGCAGGTGGCGACCCCGAGCCATCTCATCAACACCGAGCTGTACGGCGACCTGGTCAAGGCCGGCTTCCGCCGCAGCGGCATCTTCACCTACCGGCCGCACTGCGACGCCTGCCGCGCCTGCGTGCCGGTGCGCATCCCGGTGGCGCAGTTCGACGCCAACCGCTCGCAGCGCCGCGCCTGGAAGCAGCACCACGCGCTCAGCGTGCATCCGCAGCCGCTCAAGTTCCGCCTCGAGCACTACGCGCTCTACCTGCGCTACCAGTCGAAGCGTCACTCGGGCGGCGGCATGGACAACGACAGCCGCGACCAGTATTCGCACTTCCTGCTGCAGAGCCGCGTCGACACGCGCCTGATCGAGTTCCGCGACGCCGGCCAGCTCGTCATGGTGTCGATCGTCGACTACCTGCCCGACGGCCTGTCGTCGGTCTACACTTTCTACGAGCCCGACCGGCGCACCGCGAGCTTCGGCACCTACAACGTGCTCTGGCAGATCGAGCAGTGCCGCGCCGCGGCGCTGCCCTACCTCTACCTCGGCTACTGGATCCGCGAGAGCCCGAAGATGGCGTACAAGTCCAAGTTCGAGCCGATCGAAGGCTTCGTCGGCGGCGCCTGGCGCCGCCTCGGGCGCCGCGTTACGGAAGAGATCCGCATTTGAGCCCTTACGGGCTCGCACGACCCGTCCTTTTCTCGCTCGATCCCGAAACCGCGCACCGGCTGGGGTTGCATCTCGCGAGGTTTTCTCCTCCGAGGAGCTTTTCTGCGCCGGTCCGCGCGATGGGCCTGGAGTTTCCCAACCCCGTTGGCCTCGCCGCGGGTCTCGACAAGGACGCGGCGCATATCGACGCGCTTGCGCGCATGGGCTTCGGCTTCATCGAGGTCGGAACCGTGACGCCGCGCTCCCAACCCGGGAATCCTCGTCCCCGGTTGTTTCGCATAAAGGAAAAACAGGCGATTGTTAATCGTTTCGGCTTCAATAATGTCGGCCTGGACGTATTCCTCGACAACGTGCGCGCCACGCGCTGGAAAGGCATCCTCGGCATCAACATCGGCAGGAACGCCAGCACGCCGGCCGAACTTGCCGCCGACGATTACGCGGTGGGCCTGGAGCGCGTGTACCCGGAGGCGTCCTACGTCACGATCAACATCTCCTCGCCGAACACGGAGGGCCTGCGCGGCCTGCAGGAGAAGGAAGCTCTCGACGCGTTGCTCGACCGTCTCGCGAGGGCACGGCAGCGGCTCGCCGGGCTTTTCGGCAAGCGGGTTCCGCTCGTCCTGAAGGTGGCGCCGGACCTCGAGCCGTCCCAGATCGAAAGCATCGCCGAGGCAGTACTCCGCCATGGCATCGACGGCGTCGCGGCCACCAACACCTCGCTCTCGCGCGAAGGCGTGCAAGGCCTGCCGCACGCCGATGAGGCGGGCGGGCTGTCGGGCGCGCCGATCCGCCATCGCGCCACCGAAGTATTGAAGCAATTCAGGAAGCATTTGCCTGGCGTCACCCTGATCGGCGCAGGCGGCATCATGAGCGGCCCCGATGCCGCGGAGAAGTTCGCCGCCGGCGCCGCGCTGGTGCAGGTATACAGCGGTCTCGTCTACCGCGGGCCCGGGCTGGTCGGCGAATGCGTATCGGCATACCGCGCGAAGTCGGGCCGGTGAAGCGCGCCGCGGTCGCCCTGATCGACGAGAGCCGCTGCATCGGCTGCACGCTGTGCATCGACGCCTGCCCGGTCGACGCCATCGTCGGGGCCGCGCAGCTGATGCACACGGTGGTCGAGCCGTGGTGCATCGGTTGCGAGCTCTGCGTGCCGCCCTGCCCGGTCGACTGCATCGCCATGGTGCCCGCGCAGGGCGGGTGGAGCGCGCAGCTCAAGCGCGCCGCCGGCGTACGCGGCCGGGAACGCCGGAAAAGATTGCGCAAGCTGGAGGTGGTTTCTCGAGGGACCGACCGGAAAGCCATTCTGAACGCCGCCCTCGAGCGCAAGAAGCGCGCATGAATCCCGAGAAGCGCCGCGAGATCTTTCGCCGCTTCCAGCAGGCGAATCCCCATCCGAAGACCGAGCTCAGGTACCGCACGCCGTACGAACTGCTGGTCTCGGTCGTGCTGTCGGCGCAGGCGACCGACAAGTCCGTAAACCAGGCCACCGCGGAGCTGTTTCCGGTGGCGGATACCCCTGAAAAGATGGTGAAGCTGGGGGTCGCGGGGGTGGAGACCTACATCCGGCGCATCGGCCTGTACCGCACCAAGGCGAAGAACGTCGTGGCACTTTCCAAGCTTCTGGTTGAGGAACATGGCGGCGAAGTGCCGGCGACCCGCGAGGCCCTCGAGCGCCTGCCCGGCGTGGGGCGCAAGACGGCGAACGTGGTCCTCAATACCGCGTTCGGCCAGCCGACGATGGCGGTCGACACGCACATCTTCCGCGTCGCAAATCGAACCGGTCTCGCACCTGGAAGAGATGTTCTGTCTGTTGAAACAAGACTCTTGAAGTTCACGCCGCCCGAGTACCTGCAGAACGCGCATCACTGGCTGATCCTGCACGGGCGCTATGTCTGCGTGGCGCGCAAGCCGGGCTGCCCGCGCTGCCTGATCCGCGACCTGTGCGACTTCAGGCCGAAAACCCGGGATGTTTGATCCCAGCCGGGAGCAGGTTCGCGAAACCTTTTTCGCGACGTGGCGCAAGTACCGCGCCGGCCAGCCGGTCGCCGGCATCGAGGCGCTCGCGCTCGAGGTGATCCTGCTGCACCCGGAGTACCACAAGCTCCTCGATCAGCCCGAGCAGCATGCGCAGCGCGATTACACCGACGAGCTGAACCCCTTCCTGCACCTCAGCCTGCACGTGGCGCTGGAGGAGCAGCTGTCGATCGACCAGCCGCCGGGCATCGCCCGCTGTTTTCAGACCCTGCTGTTGAAGTTTCAGGACCGGCATGATGCCCTGCACGAGGCGCTGGAATGCCTCGCGGAAACGGTATGGCACGCGCAGCGCGAGCGCACCGCGCCGGACGCCGTAGCGTATCTGTCCTGCCTGGAGAAACGCGCGCGCTAGCGCTGGTCGTGCAGGTTGGACTTCTGGCTGGCGAACCAGGCAGCCAGGTCCTCGATGTCCTTCTTGGACAGCTGTCCGGCGAAACCCTTCATGATCGCGTTGTTGCGGCGGCCGATCTTGTAGTCCGTCAGCGCGCGCACCAGGTAGTCGTAGTACTGCCCCGCAAGGACCGGCTGCGTCGGATCCGAGGGCTTGTTGCCGTCGGCGCCATGGCAGGCCGCGCACACCTGCGCCGCCTTGGTCTTGCCGTTCTGTGCGTTGCCCTTGGCGAATGCCGGAAAAGCGCCCGCCAGCGCGGCGGCAACCACGGCGGTCAGGATGGCCTTCATTTCCCGCCACCGTAGTAGTCGGCGAGCTTCTTCATGTCTTCGTCGCTCAGGCTCGCGGCGATGCCGCGCATCGACGGGTGCGAGCGCTCGCCCGACTTGTAGGCGCGGAGCGCACTGATGATGTAGCCGGGCTGCTGGCCGGCGATCTTCGGCACGTGGTAGACGTCCGGGAACGCGGTCTTGTAGCCGGGAATGCCGTGGCAGCCGATGCACATGGCAACCGCGTTTTCCAGGCCCTGCCCGGTTTTCTTTTCCTGGGCGTGAGCGCTGCACGCGAAGGCCGCGGCGAGAACTGCAAGTAAGGGTCGGTTCATGTTCTTATCGGGAAGGCGCGGGCCGATTTATAACATAATAGGGCGATGCGTTTCAAAGGCTCGCAGTCCTACGTCTCGACCGAAGACCTGACGCTCGCGGTCAACGCGGCGATCACGCTGCAGCGCCCGCTGCTCGTCAAGGGCGAGCCCGGCACCGGCAAGACCATGCTCGCCCTCGAGGTGGCGCGTTCGCTCGGCGTGCCGATCCTCGAGTGGCACATCAAGTCGACCACCAAGGCGCAGCAGGGCCTGTACGAGTACGACGCGGTCAGCCGGCTGCGCGACTCGCAGCTCGGCGACCAGCGCGTGCACGACATCCACAACTACATCGTCAAGGGCATGCTGTGGCAGGCGTTCACCCTGGAGCAGCCCTGCGTGCTGCTGATCGACGAGGTCGACAAGGCCGACATCGAGTTCCCGAACGACCTGCTGCGCGAGCTCGACCGCATGGAGTTCTACGTCTACGAGACGCGCGAGCTCGTCAAGGCCAGGCACCGCCCGATCGTGTTCATCACCTCCAATAACGAGAAGGAGCTGCCCGACGCGTTCCTGCGCCGCTGCTTCTTCCACTACATCCGCTTCCCGGACAAGGAGACGATGGAGAAGATCGTCGCGGTGCACTTCCCGGCGCTCAAGAAGTCGCTGCTGCGCGAGGCGATGGAGGTGTTCTTCGAGGTGCGCGAGGTCCCGGGGCTGAAGAAGAAGCCCTCCACCTCCGAGCTGCTCGACTGGCTGAAGCTCCTGCTCGCCGAGGACATCCCGCCGGAAGCGCTGCGCTCCAAGGACCGCAAGACCATCATTCCGCCGCTGCACGGCGCGCTGCTCAAGAACGAGCAGGACGTGCACCTGTTCGAGCGGCTGGTGTTCATGACGCGGGCGAAGGCCTGATCCTTCGCGGCTAGCGTGGCATCAGGGCCCGATGCGACTCGTACGACTGTATGAGCCGGGCGCCGGGAAATTCATACTAAAGTCCCGCATCCATATTCGGTAGGCCCAAGTAACATTGCCACGCAACGTGGCATTGAATCTCGAAGCCGTCATCCGCAGTTCATCGCGAGCAGCGGGATTCACGCTGATCGAGCTGCTGGTGGTCGCGCTGATCCTGGGCCTTCTCGCCGGCTTCGCCGCTCCGCGCTATTTCTCCCAGGTCGGAAAATCGGAAGTGAGCGTCGCGCGCGCGCAGATCGACGCGCTCGAGAAGGCGCTCGACCAGTACCGCCTCGATACCGGCCATTACCCCAGCACCGAGCTCGGCCTCGCCGCGCTCATCCAGCGTCCCCCGAGCGAGCCGAAGTGGGGTGGGCCCTATTTGCGCAAGGATGTGCCCGCCGATCCGTGGGGCAAGCCGTACTTCTATCGCACGCCGGGGGAAAGGCGCGAGTTCGAGCTGATCTCGTTCGGCAAGGACGGCCAGCCCGGCGGAACCGGGGAGAACGCGGACCTCGGCAGCCGCTAGCGGATGCGCTTCCAGCTGAAGGCGATTGCACCCGGGGGAGGCGTCGAGGCGGTCGATTTCCAGGCACCCGACGAGGCGAGCGCGGTACGCGGCCTGGAAAGCCGCGGCTACACCGTGCTCAGCGTGCGCACCCGGTACGTCTTCGGGCTGACGACGGCGCGCGAGCGTTTCCCGGTCGCGCTTTTCAGCCAGGAGCTGCGCATCCTGCTGGCCGCCGGCGTGCCGCTGCTCGCGGCAATCGAGACGCTGGCGCAGAAAGAGCGGCGCGATCAGTTCCGCGGCGTGCTGCAGCGGCTCGCGACGCTGCTGCGCGAAGGCCAGCCGCTGTCCGCCGCGCTGGAGGAGTTCCCGCGCGCATTCTCCCCGCTCTACGTCGCCACGGTGCGGGCGAGCGAAAGAACGAGCGACCTCGTGGCCGCGCTTTCGCGCTACGTGGCGTATGCCGGACAGGTGGAAGCGGTGCGCACGCGCGTCGTGCATGCGTCGATCTACCCCGCCCTGCTCACCGCCGTCGGCGGCATGGTCGGGCTTTTCCTCCTGATCTACGTGGTGCCGCGATTCGCGCATATCTACGAGGAACGCGGCGCCGACCTGCCGTTGTTCTCGCGCCTGCTCCTCGCGTGGGGACAGGCGATAGACAGGAACGCCAGCGTGGTGCTCCTCGCCATCGCCGCCGGGCTCGCTCTGGCTTTCTACCTCTTCAGGACCGAAGCCGTGCGCCGCTGGATCGGCGACCGGCTGTGGCGCCTGCCGGGGCTCGGCGAGCGGCTCAAGGTGTACCAGCTCGCCCGCTTCTACCGCACCACCGGCATGCTGCTGCGCGGCGGCATGCCGCTGGTGCGCGCGCTCGAGATGGGCGCCGAGCTTCTGCATCCCGTGCTGCGCGGCAAGCTCGCGGCGGCGAGCCGTGCGATCAGCGAGGGACAGGGCGTCTCCCAGTCGCTCGACGCGCAGGGGCTGGTGACGCCCGTCGCGCTGCGCATGATCGCCGTCGGCGAGACCGGCGGCAATATGGGCGAGATGCTCGAGCAGGTGGCGCTGTTCCACGATGAGGAGCTGGCGCGCTGGGTGGACTGGTTCACCCGCCTTTTCGAGCCGCTGCTCATGGCGTTCATCGGCCTGGTGATCGGCGTGATCGTGTTGCTCATGTATATGCCGATCTTCGAGCTCGCGGGCAGCCTGCAGTGAGCGCGGTATTGGAGCCGATTGCGAGCGCGGACATCGAGCGGGCGCGCAACGCGGCGCGCGCGGACCGGCGCCGGCTGGTCGACGTGCTCGAGGAGATGCTGGGACTCGAGCCGGACTACTTTGCCGCGCGGCTCGCCGCCCTGCTCCAGCTCGAGCGCCTTGACATGTCCGCGCTGCAGCGCGCCACGCCGGCCTTCGACCTCGTGCCCTTCGCCGAATGCTGCCAGCGCGGATGCGTGCTGCTGTACGCCGCCGACGGCCGCTTGCTGCTGGCGTTCGACGATCCCTTTTCCGGCGAGCTGCAGGCGTGGGCCGAGGAACGCATCGCGCCGGCGTTCACCTGGTGCCTGACCCACCGCGGCGACCTGGTCGCGTTCCTCGCCCGGCACGAGGCGTCGCTGCGCGCGCTGGACACGCTCGAGGAATCGCTGGCCGCAGGCAAGGCCGAGAGCCTGCGCGTCGAGGACCTCTCGCTGAAGGCGATCGGCGACGAATCGAGCGAAGTGGTGCGGCTCGTGCGCTCCACGCTGCGCGATGCCCTGATGCTCGGCGCGAGCGACGTGCACCTCGAGACGCTGCCGAGCGGCCTGGTGATCAAGTTCCGCATCGACGGCATCCTGTCCCAGGTGAAGACGATCCAGGACGCCGACCTCGCCGAGCAGGCCATCGCGCGCGTCAAGGTGCTGGCCGAGCTGGACATCACGGAGCGCCGCGTGCCGCAGGATGGCCGCTTCAAGGCGCTCGATCGCAGCCGAGCGGTGGATTTCCGCGTTTCCATCATGCCGAGCATCCACGGCGAGGACGCGGTCGTGCGGGTGCTGGACAAGCAGTCGCTGTACGAGACCGCGCAGCAGCAGCTCTCGCTCGACTCGCTCGGCTTCGACGGCGCCGACGTGCGGCGCCTGCGGCGCCTCTGCCACGAGCCCTACGGCATGCTGCTGGTCACCGGGCCGACCGGGAGCGGCAAGACCACCACGCTGTACGCCGCGATCAGCGAGATCAACAACGGCCAGGACAAGATCGTCACCATCGAGGACCCGGTCGAATACCAGCTGCCGGGAGTCCTGCAGATTCCGGTCAATGAGAAGAAGGGCCTGGGCTTCGCGCGCGGCCTGCGCTCGATCCTGCGCCACGACCCGGACAAGATCATGGTCGGCGAGATCCGCGATCCCGAGACCGCCAACATAGCGGTGCAGTCCGCGCTCACCGGCCACCTGGTCTTCACGACGGTGCACGCCAACAACGTGTTCGACGTCATCGGCCGCTTCATGCACATGAACGTGGATCTGCACGGCTTCGTCTCGGCTTTGAACGCCATCCTGGCGCAGCGCCTCGTGCGCCTCGTGTGCCCGGGCTGCGCGCAGCCCGACGATCCTCCCGCCGAGCTGCTGGCCGAATCCGGCCTCGACGCCGAGGCCTGCCGCGGATGGGCCTTCCGCGCGGGCCGCGGCTGCCGCGCCTGCCGTGGCGCCGGCTACAAGGGGCGCAAGGCGATCGCCGAGCTGATGATCCTGAACGACGAGCTGCGAGAGCTCATCACCACCCGCGCCCCGCTGCGCCTGCTGAAGGAGGCCGTGGTGCGAAGCGGAACCCGGCTGCTACGCGAAGCCGCGCTCGAGACGGTCAGGCAAGGCCAGACCACGCTGCAGGAAATCAATCGTGTCACGTTTGTTCTCTGACGCGGTCCTGGTCGGGCTGGCGCCCGCGCACATCACCATCGCCGGCAAGCGCCTGGGCGCATGCGAGCCCGAGCCCGGCGGCGCGCCATGGCAGGGCGCGGTGGCGGCATTGGCGAGCGCGCCGCTCGCGAATTGCCGGGTGAGCGTCGAGCTCTCCAGCCGTTTCGTGCGCTACGCCCTCGTCCCCTGGAGCAGCGCGCTCGCCACGGACGCGGAGGAAGAAGCTTACGTGCGCCACCATTTCGCCCGGATCCACGGCGAACGCGCGAAGGAATGGGCGGTGCGCGCGAGCGAGGCCGCGCGGGGCGCACCGCGGCTCGCCAGCGCCGTCGACCGGGCGCTTTTGGACGCGATCCGTGCCGCGGTGGTTGGCAAGCCGGGCGCGAAGCTGGTGTCGATCCGCCCGCAGCTCATGAGCCGCTTCAATGCATGGCGCCGCGCCGTTCCGGCCCAGGGCGCGTGGATCGTACTGGCGGAGCCTGACCGCGCCTGCATAGCCTTGCACGGAAGCCGGGGCTGGCGCAGCGTGCAGAACGCCAAAGGCGACTGGCGCGCCCTCCTCGAGCGCGAGCGCCTTCGCGTCGATGGCGAAATTCCCGAGCTCGTGCTGCTCGGCGGCGCCACTGTCCCAGCCGGCGAAGGGCCGTGGCGGTTCCGCGGGATGGCGTCATGAGGCCGCGGCGGCTCGAGCTCGATTACATCGCTGCAGCGCGCCGCCCGCGCTGGCCTGGGCTGGCGCTGCTCGGCGTGTCCCTCGCGCTCGCCGGCCACCTGGCGCTGCGCTACGACGAGGTGCGTCGGGAATTGGCGCGCC
>Ga0075420_100004364_pt1 | contig 12373 bp, 13 predicted proteins | sample SoiMetdeltSBSDD4_FD_75296 | JGI IMG/M metagenome (GOLD analysis project Ga0075420, IMG submission 75296) | Bulk soil microbial communities from a Populus tree surrounding site in Tennessee, USA - Soil MetaG P. deltoides SBSDD4 | ecosystem: Environmental > Terrestrial > Soil > Tree plantation... | reverse complement strand
CCCGATACCCTTTGAGCCGTTCGGCGCCGGCGTTCCAGCTGAGAACACGGCCTCGCGGATCGAGGGCGAAGATCGCGTAGTCCCGGACGCTCTCGACGAGAAGCCGGTACAGGGCGTCCGAGTCAGACACGGCGGGGGGAACCGCTGCAGCGTTCGACGGAGTCGCCGGGTCGAGGTCGGGATCACCGCGGGATGCTGGCTCGCCGCCGTCTGAGCCTCGAGGTGCATCGCCGTCCCTCTTTCCCCGTCGGGAGCGCTTTCGGTCCGTCATAGGTATCTCGCTCCGCGATGAGAGACTTGATTGGTGCGTCTGGCTTTGCGCGTTGCGGACGGATAGGCTGATGAGGCCCTGGCGCTCGTGGTCACGAGGGCTACGTCGATGCAGACTGCGCGAGTGGCACGGGCACGTGTGGAGGTCGACGACCAGGAGGAGGTGTCAATGGCGCTCCGTGCATTTGTCGGACCGGATGGTCGAGAGTGGCAGGTCTGGGATACGCGGCCGACCACCCCGGCGCCTAACGTTCGATCACCGGGTGCGAGTTCCACCGCACGTCCGTTCGACACAGGTTCCGAATTCGGCCGCGTGTCCAAGAAGCGAGAGGGCGGGTGGCTGACGTTTACGGCGGAAACGGAGCGCCGGCGCCTCAGTCCAATCCCGGATGAGTGGGAACAGGCCGATGAGACGGCGCTCAGAGCCTTGTTGGCCGCGGCCGACCCGATCACCACGACCGAGAGAAGTGAGGAGCACTCCGATCAGCGCCCGGGCTCGTCGTCACCGACGCCTGGGTCTCCGTGATCCGACGGCGGCGTGGCGCTCTCGCCGGGCGGTTGCGAGATCGCCGGTGGTGGCGTCGCGTGCTCGTCGGCATCGAAAGACTCGTCGAGCAGCCACGGTCGCCATCTCCGCGCGAGCGTGTCTCGCCGATTCCCCGAATTCGGCCGTCGAGGTTGCCGCATCGCGCTCACTTGTCCGGGGTCAGTTCGCCAAGCGCCGTCACCAGCGCAGCGCGACGATCGCCGCTATGCGAGTTAGGCGCGGTGCTCGGTTGAAAGGGGCGGAGCGTCGGGATCGTTGAGCTCCACGAAGTGCCGCGAGATCTCATGGTCCGTGCTCAGCCGAACACCACGGCCTTCGCAGCGAGCCCGGTACGAGTCTCGCTCGAGGTCGGACAGCGCGTCCCACCAATCCCAGCTCACGACGATGCGACAGCCGTTGGGCAGCGTCCCGGCGTCGACCCGGAGGAGGGCCTCTTCGAGCGAATGGTAGCGGAGCGTCACGCGCCTCACCTCCCATGGCGGATGAGCAATCCGCGTGACCGCGCTTCGTTGCTGACCATCTGCCATCGGAGCCACGCATTCACGAGCGCCGGTGGTCCCTCCAGGAGAGCGTATCGGCCGCCGCGCCGGTCTTTCTCCTGGCTTTCCGCGTCCAGGAACTCGGAGCGCAGGTGCGATTCGGCCATCACGAGCTGACCGTTGCCGAGCGTCGCGATCCAATCCGCCGTCACGCGATCCGGAACCGTCATGGGGACCTCCTACTTGTGTCGAAACGTGATCCGTCCTCGCGATAGGTCGTACGGCGAGACGGTGACTGTGACACGATCGCCGGCCAGAACGCGGATTCGGAACCTGCGCATCTTGCCGGCCGTCGTGGCCAGCACTTTGTGCCCGTTGTCGAGCTCCACGCGGAACATGGCGCTCGGGAGCACCTCCGAGACGACGCCCTCGAGCTCGATCCCTTCTTCTTTCACTACGACCTCTTCACGTTAGGAAGGAACGGCCAGATCAGGGCGCGGAGCGTCTGCTGCTGCGCGCCGCCTTGTGCCGCGCGCGTTGTGCGGCTTTCGATTTCAATTGACGCGCTTCGCTCGGTTTGGTGTAGTGCCGCTTCCGGCGTAGCGCCGCGAGAATCCCCGACTTCTGCATCTTCTTCTTGAACGCCTTGAGCGCCCAGTCGATGCGGTCGGTGTCTTCGAGATGGATTTCAGGCATGGGTCTCTGGCCTCAGGGAACGGTTACGTCGCGAAATCGCACCAGTCGGCGTTGGTCCTCGTCCCACAGCGTCAGCCGCAGAGCGGCCGTGCCGGACCGAAGCGTCACCGTTGGAGAGCCGTGAAACACGGCATTCGCGTCGTGGCACTGCTGCAGCCGGTAGTTCGGGATTCGCGGCGCCACGTGATGGACGTGATGCAGGCCAATGTTCGCCGTGAGCCACCGCAGCGGCTGTGGCAGCTGCAAGTGCGAGCTGCCGCGGAGCGCCGCGTGGACGTAGTCCCATCGCTCGTGCGGCGCCCAGTAGGCGTCCTCGAACTGATGCTGGACGTAGAACAACCATACGCCCATCAGGGCCGCGAGGTAGTATGGGAGCACGTACGCGATCATCACGCTCTTCCAGCCGACGGCCCATAGGCCGCCGGCCAACAGGAGCGCGATGGCGACGTTCGTGCCCCAGACGCTCGCGATCTGGCGGGGGCCGCTCGCCACGCTCGATCCGCGGAAGCGCTGACCGACCGCCAGGTGGAACGGCCCACCGAGCAGCAGCGCCGCTGGGTGGCGGACGATGCGATACGCGAGACGACCGCGGTATGAGCGGGCGCGATACTCGCGAACCGTGAGTGTCGGAACATCGCCGTGGCCGCGACGATCGAGGTCGCCTGACGACGCGTGGTGCAACGCGTGATCGCGGCGCCATTGCGCGAACGGGGTCAGTGTCAGGACGCCGGTCGCGAATCCTACAATGTCGTTGACTCGTCGCGACGCGAAGAACGATCCGTGCGCACAGTCGTGCATGAGCACGAACGTGCGGACGAGAAAGCCGGCGACCACCACCGCGAGAAGGAGCGCCAGAGGCAACGACCACGTCCGAAGCGCATGGACGGCCCAGATGCCGGCGGCGAGCGGTGCGAGCGTGGTCAGCAGCTGAAACGACGCGCGCCGCGCGTTCGGGCCAAGGTACGGTCCGACCGCGCGGCGCCACTCCGCACCCGCGTGGGGTGAGGGGCCTCGGCTCAACGAGCCAACTTTTTCACATTCTCAGCCGCGGGACCCTTCTGTCCCTGCACGACGTCGAACTCCACCCGCTCGCCCTCGGCGAGTGTCTTGAAGCCGCTCCCCTCGATCGCCGAGTGATGAACGAAACAGTCCTTCTGCCCATCCTCTCGCGTGATGAAGCCGAACCCCTTGGTGTCGTTGAACCACTTGACGGTGCCGGTGGTGCGCATTGACCTAACTCCTGATGGTGTACTGTTGTGCGGAGTGCGGGATGCCGTACCGACCGACACAACGTGCCCGTGACACTGTGTCACGATGGCCGCCCCGCGGTGGGGCACTGTCGCGACGGAACAAAAAAGGGCCTGCTCGCAATTCGGCAGGCCCCGTTCGGAACTTGTCCACGCGCTCGGCGCGTGTGTCGCTTGACTGTAAAGTAACCGTCGGCGCGCCGCATCGCAACTACGCGGCCATGCCTCCCGCGTCGAGCCTGCATCCCTGGCCGATGTGGTAGTCGCACGCGCGGCCTAACGACACTTCCGTAGTCGGATGGTCACCACTAGCTTGGCTATACAGACACTCAATTCCGCACCATCCTCGGCGGGAGTGACCATGGACCGTCCTAACGCGCTCGAGTCGCTCGAGATGCTGTACGCCCGGCGCGAGTCGCTGAAGAACGGTGGCGCACATGGCGCCGATTGGAGTGCCCACGCCGCCATTCTGGACCGGCTCGCGGCCAATCAGCGAGTGGCCCAGTCCCTTGGTTGGACCGAGTGCGCGATCGAGCGCGCGGGCACCGGTCGGTTTTCGGCGTGGGGCGTTCCTCCCGGCGACTCCCGGCGCCACCGCATTCCCGACTGGTCGTCTGAGCCCGGGTGACCGTGTCGTGCGGAACGCGACGCCGACAGCGCCATATCTTTCGGCTCGCCTATGACAGTTTCCGACGAGCTGGCGTCAACTGCCGACCACGTCGATCGGATCGCGGCAACCGTCGACGTGGCCGCGGTTCAGCGCCGTACGCTGCGCTTCCTCTTCGCGATCCAGGTGGTCAGCGGTGTTGGCGTGACCGTCGGCTCGTCCGTCGGAGCGCTACTGGCCGCGGACATCGCAGGCGTTAGCGCGTCGGGCCTCGCGCAGAGCGCGGCCGTGGTCGGCTCGGCGCTCCTGGCGTTGCCGGCGGCCGCGATCGTACATCGAGGCGGCCGCCGGCCAAGCCTCGCCGCTGCGTACCTCGTCGCCGCCGTCGGAGCACTGATCATCGTCATGGCGGCGGTCCGAGATTCCATCCCGTTCATCTTCGCGGGCTTCTTTCTATTTGGTGGCGCCACGGCCGCTGGCATGCAGGCGCGGTACGCAGCCGTGGACCTCGCCCCAGCGTCGTCGCGCGGCCGCCACCTGTCCTTGATCGTGTGGGCGACGACGTTAGGCGCGGTCGCCGGACCGCATTTCGCGGCCTTCGCCGGCGCGGCGTTCGTCGACCACGGTGTACCAGCACTCGCCGGGCCGTTCGTGTTCTCCGCCGCGCTGTTTGTGTTGGCCGCTGGTTCGGTCGCCGTCCTGATGCGACCAGACCCCGCAATCATTGCGCGTCAGGCGGTCGCGCGACGGAGCGAGAGTAACTCTGCTCGGCCCGATGTCGGGCTACGCGCTGCGCTACGCACGGTCCGAGCTGAGCCGCCGGCTCGCGTCGGGGTGGCCGCGATGGCCGTGGGGCACATGGTGATGGTGGGCGTCATGGCCATGACACCGGTGCACATTCGCGGTGCTGGCCACGACGCGTCGCACACGCTGCACATCGTCGGAGTCGTGTTGAGCCTCCACATCGCTGGCATGTACGCGTTTTCGCCAGTGGTCGGCTGGCTTACCGATCGTGTTGGCCGGCGCCCAGTCATCGGCGCCGGAATCCTATTTCTGCTGGCGGCGTGTGGACTGGCCGGCACCGCCGGCTACGACACGGCGCGGCTCGCGATCGCACTGATGGTGCTCGGAATCGGTTGGTCCTGCACCATCGTTGCCGGCTCCACCCTGCTCAGTGAGTCCGTCCCCGTTAGCCTGCGCGCATCCGCACAGGGCTTGTCCGACGCCATCATGGGACTGGCCGGCGCATCAGCGGGGGCAGTGTCCGGGCTCATCGTGTATGCATGGGGCTACCCAATGCTCGCGCTTGTCGCGGCACTCACCGCGATGCCGTTCATCTCGATGTTCCGTCGAAGTACGCGACGCTGAGCTCCGCAAAGGCGCGAAGCTGCACCGATCCGGACGGCCTGTCCCATGACCGGACACACCGACCATGCCAGGCCGGCTTCTCGGTGCGGCGCAAGCCAATTCTCGCACAATGAGTTAGCTCGATAGTCGTCGCTGGTATGCCGCATGCCTTCATGCCGCTCCGCACGAATCGATTACACAGCACCGCTTCGTCCGACGCAGACCTACCCGTCACCAGTCCGGGTGCCGTCCGATGAAATCTCTCGTCACCGACGTCCGCTTCGCCATCCGCGCCCTCCGCCAAGTCAAGGGATATACCGCGGTAGTCGTGCTGACGCTGGCGCTTGGCATCGGCGCCAATACCGCGATCTTCAGCGTGTTTCGCGGTGTGTTGCTGAAACCGCTGCCACACCGTGACGGTGATCGGCTGGTCTATCTGCGGCAGTCGGCCGACGGACCGGGCCGGACCAACCTAACGTTCTCGGTGCCCGAAGTGCGCGACCTGCGCCAGGGCGTGCAGGCCCTGTCCGGCATCGCCGAGTACTCGTCGTGGAGCGCGATTCTCCAGCGCAAGAACGAGCCACTCCGCCTCAGCCTGGGTCTCGTGACTGGCAATTACTTCGAGGTGATGGGACTGTCGCCCGTCCTCGGCCGCGTGACGCAACCCGGCGACGACGGACCGGCCGCCGCGCCCGTAGCCGTGCTCACGTACGAGACGTGGACGACGCGATTTGGCAGTGACACCGCGGTTGTCGGCTCGCAGGTCCTGGTCAACAACACTCCCGTCGCAGTCATCGGCGTACTCCAGCCGGCGCCTTTCTTCCCTGAGCGCGTTGATGCCCTGATGAATATGGTGATCAGCGCGCATCACATGGGCGCTAGCATGCAGGACGGTCGCACCCACCGGATGACGGAGGTGGTGGCGCGGCTGCGTCCCGGCGCAACGCTGGACCAGGCGCGCGGTGAAGTGAGCGCAGTCTACACCCGGCTCCTGAACGAATTCAAAGAAGCCTATGACCCCGCCGCGCATTACCGCGTCGCGGTCGTTCCGTTCAAGGAGGTCCTCGGCGAGCGCGCCAGGCAGACGCTCTGGTTATTGATGGTGTCGGCGGCGTTCGTCCTGATCGTCTCTGCGGCTAACGTGGCGAACCTGTCGCTCATGCGGGGGGTACGCCGCGAGCACGAGCTCGTCGTGCGCGCCGCGCTCGGTGCGGGCGCGGGCACGCTGCGCGGCCTCCTGCTCGTCGAGAACCTTCTGCTTGCGATCGCCGGCGCTTTCCTCGGCGTGTTCATCGCGAGTTATGGCGTCGATCTGCTGGCGGCGTTCGCGTCGCGGTACTCACCGCGCGCAAACGAGATCCGGCTCGACGCCTGGGTTTTCGGCTTCACGTTGACCGTCGCCATCGGAATCGCGGTGCTGTTGTCCCTGCTGGCGCCGCTGCCCCGTGAGGGCGGCATCGCGGCGAGCCTGCTCGCTGGCGCGCGTCGAATCAGCGCAGGACTCAGCCGCCAACGCGTTCAGCGTGGGCTCGTGATCGTGCAGATCGCGGTGTCGATGATCCTTCTCGCGAGCGCCGGATTGCTCACGCGAACGATGTATCAGCTGAGTAAAGTGGATACCGGCATGCGAACCGAGGACGTGCTCACGATGCAGGTGAGTCTCCCGGCGCCCGCCGGGAGCACGTACGCGCCAGTCGGCAGTCCCGGTCGAGCAAATGCCGTCGCCGAGGCTGTCGGGCGCATCGAGACGATGCGCGACGAGATCGCCGGCCTCCCGGGCGTAACCGATGTCGGCATCGGCGGCACCTTGCCGCTGAGGAATTCCGATTTCTTCAACATTATCCAGGCCGAAGGCAGGCCCCCTACGCCCGGCGAACCCATTCAGCGGAGCGAATTCCGCTCGGCGAATCCCGACTACTTCCGCGCGGCGGGCATTCCGGTGCTCGCGGGCCACAGCTTCACGTCGAGTGATACGGGTGGCTCCATCGTCATCAACAAGACTCTCGCTGACCGCCTCTTCCCGAATGAGAATCCCATCGGACGGCGCATCGGGTGGATGATGGATTGGCGGCCGGACACGTTGAAGTGGCAGACTGTCGTCGGCGTGGTCGGCAATACGCGGGACGGCACACTGGACGCGCAACCGCGCCCCGTCGTCTTCTGGCCGATCCTCCAGAGCCCGACACGCAGTGCCGGGCTCGTGATTCGCGCCGATCATCGCGTCGGCGGTCTCGCCGCAGAAGTAACGCGCATCGTGCGTCGCATCGACCCGAGCGCGCTCATCGAGGACGTCATGACCATTTCGCAGTTCAAGGAACAGAGCATCTCGCCGCGGCGGTTGAACGCGGTGCTCATCTCGTCCTTTGGAGTGCTTGCGGTGATCATCGCGATGGTCGGCATCGCGGGCGTCCTGGCGTTTGCAGTCAGCTCGCGCACGAACGAGATCGGCATCCGCATGAGCCTCGGCGCCGACAGCGGCCGGGTGCAGCGGATGATCCTGCGCGAAGGCGGCGTGCTGGTTGCGATCGGGCTCATGGTCGGCGTCGGGGGCGCGTTCCTCGCCACGAACATCATGCGTGGACTCCTCTTTGGCGTCGAACCGCACGACCTCGGCACGTTCGCGGCGGTGACGCTGATGATGTCGGTCGTCGGCATCGTTGCATGCTGGATTCCGGCTCTGCGCGCCGCGCGTATCGATCCGGCCATCACGATGCGAGCGTGATGAGATTTTTGGCGGCGCGAGCGCGTCTACTCCCGCACGAATGCCGCGTCGAAGGCAACGTGGGACGGCGGGAAGTTCGTCGCCTTGATCTTCGCGCACGCCTCGCGTGCACCGAACTCGCGGTCCATCCCGATGTCCTCCCACTCGATCGACAGCGGTCCCTCGTAGCCGACGCGGTTCAGGGCGCGGACGACCTCCTCGAAGTTGATCTTCCCGCGTCCGATGCTGCGAAAGTCCCAGTAGCGGTCGCGATGGCCGAAGTCGAGGTGGCCACCGAAAACGCCTGAGGGCTTCGGCACGTCGGACCACCAGACGTCCTTCATGTGCGCGTGGTAGATCCGATCGCCGAAGCGCTCGATGAAGGCCACGTAGTCCACACCCTGGTAGCCGAGATGGCTCGGGTCGTAGTTGAAACCGAATGCGGCGCGACGCTTCACCGCGTCGAGTGCGCGCTCCGCCGACGAAACATCGAACGCAATCTCCGTCGGGTGGACCTCGAGCGCGAAGCGCACCCCTACCTCGTCGAAGGCGTCGAGGATCGGGTTCCACCGGTCGGCGAAGTCGCGGAAGCCGGCGTCGATCATCGCTGGCAACACAGGCGGGAAGCTATAGAGCAGGTGCCAGATCGAGGAGCCGGTGAAGCCCGGCACCACCGCCACGCCTAACGCCTTGGCCGCCCGCGCGGTGTTCATCATCTCCTCGGCGGCGCGACGCTGTACGCCATCCGGCTTGCCATCCCCCCAGACGCGCGGCGGGAGGATGCTCTTGTGCCGCTCATCGATCCGGTCACCTACGGCTTGACCCACGAGATGGTTGCTGACCGCAAATACGGCGAGACCGTGCTTGCCCAGAATGTCGCGGCGTGACCGCACGTACCCGTCCTGGTCGAGCGCCTTCGCGACGTCGAAGTGGTCACCCCAGCAGGCGAGCTCGAGGCCGTCGAAGCCCCACGACGCGGCCTTTGCGGCGAGGGTCTCGAGCGGAAGGTCAGCCCACTGACCGGTGAACAGCGTGACGGGTCGCGCCATTGGTGCGGTCCTCGTTAGTGAGAGTCGTGGGCCAACGCGGCGCGTCAGGCGCCCGGTGGCGTGTAGCGTGCGCCGACCCAGCCGCGGGCCTTTCCGCTTTCCACTGCCTTGTGGATGAAGTGCACGCCATGCGCGCCGTCCTGCACGGTCGGAAAGTCGGTGTCGAACTCACCCGGAGGGCTGCCGGAGATTCGCGCGGCCATGACGCGCGCCGCGTTCCGGTAGATGTTGGCGAACGCCTCGATGAATCCCTCCGGGTGGCCAGACGGGATGCGCGAGTTGTGCTTCGCGATCGGCTCGAGGTAGTCGTTGCCACGCTTCAAGGCCTGCGCGGGTCCATCGGCGGGCAGCACGTCGAGATAGTTCGGGTTCTCCTGACGCCAATCGAGCCCCGCCTTCGTTCCGTAGACGCGCAGGCGGAGCCCGTTCTCCTCGCCCGCCGAAATCTGCGACGCGTAGATGATCCCGCGGGCTCCGCCCACGAAATGCACGAGCATGTTGGCGTCGTCCTCGAGCTCGTACCCTTTGCCGAACGTCGTCAGGTCCGCGCACAGTGCTTCGACCTCGAGGCCCGTGACGTATCGCGCGAGGTTATGGGCGTGCGTCCCGATGTCTCCAACCGACGACGAGATGCCTGCGTACTTCGGATCGAGCCGCCAGATGTTCATCCCGGCGGCCCCGAGCAGCCAGCCTTGCGGGTACTCGGCGACGATCTTCGTGATCGTGCCGAGCTTTCCCTGACGCACAAGCTCGCGGGCCTGCTTCACCATCGGATAGCCCGTGTAATTGTGCGTCAGTGCGAAAACAATCTGCTGCGTCGCCACGAGGCGACAGAGCGCTTCGGCGTCCTCGAGGGTCGTCGTCATCGGCTTATCGCAGACGACGTGGAAGCCGGCCTCGATGAAGGCGCGTGCGATCTCGAAGTGCGACGCGTTAGGCGTGACGATGCTGACGAAGTCGATACGCTCGCCGGCGGGGAGCCGACTCTCGCCGTCGACCATCGCCTGCCATGAGGCATAGACGCGACGCGGGTCGAGGAAAAGCTCCTCACCCTGGCGCTTCGATTTCGCCGGGTCCGATGAGAACGCTCCGGCAACGAGCTCGATCTCCCCGTCGAGCGCGGCGGCCCGGCGATGCACCGCGCCGATGAAGGCGCCCGGCCCTCCGCCCACCATCCCATATCGTACCTTTCGATTCAAGGGCATGCCGTGCTCTGGTTCGAGGCGGGTCGATTCAGCGAGGCTTCTCGAAGTTGAACATCCAGTTGATGCTGTAACGGTCCTTCAGCATCCCGAATTTCGCGCCCCAGAACTGATCCGCCAGCGGCATCAGCACGGTCCCGCCCTCACCGAGCGCCCTGAAGAGGCGCTCGATCTCCTCGTCGCTCTCGCAGTTGATGTTGATCCAGACGTTGTTCCCCTGGACGAAAGGCATCCCCGGCATGGTATCCGACGCCATGATCACGACGTCGCCGTTTTTCAGCGACGCGTGCATCGTGCGGTCCTTCATTTCCGGCTTGTCGACCATGCCGACATCCGCAAACGACTGCATCTGCAGCTCGGCCCCCAGGACGCGGGCGTAGAACTGCATGGCTCCGCGGGTGCTGCCGTCGAAGTTCAGATAGGGATTGATGAATTTCATTGGTCGCTGCCGTTGAGCGGGAGATGAAACGTAGTCAATTCGGTTCCGGACAGCGCCACCTGCTGCACAGCACACTATCGCTTGATCTGACGGACGATGGTCGCATCCGTGATCGACTCGTCAGCGGCGAGGAGAAAGGCCTTGCTGAGCACGATCGATAACGTCACGTCCCCTTCGAACGGGAGGAAGAGACGGTCCGTCCCGACGGCCACCGGATCTCGGGCGGGGACGATGCAGAGATACTGGTCGTTAGGCTCCATCAGGATGTTGGCGCTGCCGAGGTGAATCTTGTACGTGCGAAGCTTCCCGCGCACCACGAGGAAGCGCTCCGTCAATGTGCACTGACTGGCGATCTTCAGCTTCGGGACCAGGCGCTCGAGGATCGCACGCCGCGTGCGCGCCGTCTCGCCCAGCTCCCCGAAAGAGTAGTTGACCCAGTACTCGCGGAAGCGACCACCCGGACCACCGTCCTGCCACGTGGGGTCGTTCCCCACCGACGCGACGCCGACGAAGAGATCGACGTCGCGCATGATCTCGCTGAAGACGAGCGCGGGGATCTCGTCCAGCGGCAACGGTTCGTTCACGCCGCGCGTGCCTGGTCCCGCCGCCGAGCTCGTGTAGCCACCGCCGCCGGCGTGGGCCCAGTTCTGCGCCGCGGCAACCCGGTAGAAGCGCACCTGATCCGTGACCACTCGCAGAAACGCCCCACTCTCGTTCGTGTCCGTTCCGTACTCTGTCCCTGCCCCCTCGATCCAGTACTCGGCCCGGAGGCCCCACTGTGGCAGCTCCCGAAACGTCGGCGGATACGTGTCATCCACCAACATGCGCAGCTTGTTCTTCCATCCACGCGCCGCACAGAGGGCGTTGTACTGGTGCTGTCGCAGGACGTGCGCCGCGAAGCGGTTCGAGTAGGTCTCCGTGTGCCGCTCGGCGTCGGTGAGTAGATACACCTCGCGGTGCGCCTGCTTGAACGGCTGACGGATCTCGTGCGCCTCGATCCAGCGCCGCCACGCAAGCACGTCCTCCATCGGCCGGCCGATGGGGTGCCAGAGCTCCACCTCACCATCGTTAGGTACGTCAAGTGGCTCATCCGACACGTCGACCAGGCGGTCGCCGCCCCAGACGCCGGCGCGGGCGCGGCCATTTACCGTAAAGGTCCAGATGAGTCGACGCGCGAGCGTGCCGACCAGCGGATGGTCCAGATACCGCTCCCGCCACACGGCCGCCGGCCAGCGCTTCTCGAGAAGGAACATCGAGTCGAGTCGCTCGCTCTGGGCCGGCAACATCGCCGCAATGTCCTTCGCCGCCGCTTGCAGCTCCTTCAGTTCGTCCTTGTGATCGCTCTTGACCTTGGCGGGAACCGATTTCTGCGCCTTGCCGTCGGCGCGAGTCCAGCGGAGGTCGACCTCCCGTCCGTCCACACGCAGTTCAGCGGTGTATTCGCCGTCCGCGAACGTCTCGCGCCGGATGCCAACCGATTCGAGCCCGTAGGACGGCACCGCCATCTCCTCGATCTGATCCCGCGGGAGTGATAGCGCCTCGGCAGCCGCGTTGAACGCCTTCTCGATTTCCTTCTGCGCGGTGCCGAACTTGACGCGGACCTTGAGCATCGCGAGTTGACCGACGGCCTCGGGCGACCCCATCTCCGAGAGCGCGTAGACGGCGGCGTTGCCAACCTTGATCGCTCGCGGCCCGACGCCGGGGACCTTGCGGTACGCCGAGACGGCAACAGCGGCGACGGCGCGCGTCAGCTCATCATCGCGAGGGAACGTAGGCGTGAGCCACACCA
>Ga0075420_100004363_pt1 | contig 12374 bp, 8 predicted proteins | sample SoiMetdeltSBSDD4_FD_75296 | JGI IMG/M metagenome (GOLD analysis project Ga0075420, IMG submission 75296) | Bulk soil microbial communities from a Populus tree surrounding site in Tennessee, USA - Soil MetaG P. deltoides SBSDD4 | ecosystem: Environmental > Terrestrial > Soil > Tree plantation... | reverse complement strand
CCGCCAGGAACTTCCCCACTTCCTCGCCCCAGATCTGCGGCAAGGAGTGCGTGCCGTGGCCTCGGGTCTGATCCGAGATGGGAATCAGCACAAACCTTCCCTGCTTCACTCGTTTGATCAGGTCCTGCATCATCGGCAACTCGGGCGGGTTGACGAAGTCGTCCGCCGAATTGATCGCGAGCAGCGGCTTGACGATGCGCTCGAGATGCGGCTCGGGGTTGTAATCCTCGGACGCTCGAAAGTAGTAGATCATGTCGTTCGCGTCCGTGGTCTTCATGCGTGAGGCGATCTGGTTCGCCAGATACTTGTCCGCCGCGGCGGCAGTCGGGAACTGACGCTGCCATTGCATCGGCACGCTGGTCGCCATCAGCAGGAATCCAATCGCGCTCGCCATGCCTCGCGGCTGCGCGGTGTAGTTCCCGCCATTCCACTCGGGGTCGGTGACGATGGCGTCGACCAGCGCCTTGCGCCAGATGCGATTCCGGCCGGCGATCTCAACGGGATTGCTTGCTAACGGCACGAGCCCGTCCATGAAGTTCGGGAACATGTAGCCCCATATCCACGTGTGCATCGCACCCATCGATGTGCCCATGACAAGGCGAAGATGCGACAGGCCGAGTCCCTCGGTGACGAGCACGTGCTGCAGCTTCACCATGTCGGCATAGCGATAACTCGGAAACTTCATGCGCAGCCCGTCGCTCGGCTTGGACGACTGGCCGTGCCCGACGTTGTCCGGCAGGATGATGAAGTAGCGCTCCGCATCGAGCAGCTGGCCTTTCCCGAACAGCCGGCCGGCGTAGCCTTCGGTTACAAACCCGCGGCCCGATCCGCCCGTGCCGTGCAGGATCAGCACGGCATTCCGCACGACGCCGTCCGCGCCCTTCCGCGGCGTCCCAATCGTGCGGTAATGCAGCTTCACGTCCGCCAGGGTCTCGCCGCTGGCAAAGCGAAAATTGCGAGCGACAAAATCCGCTTCGACGGGACTCGGGTATGTGGATTGGGCAGCAGCCTCGAGGCTGCCGAGCGCGAGAAAGAGACACGCGAGGACCGTCGTATAGGAGGGTGACATTGCCGTGGAGTATCGCACGTTCGTCGGACCCCGGACCCCGGACCCCGATCGAGTAACATCCCCGTTCACGGGAGGAGTGAAATGAGAGTGAGCTATTTGGCGGTAGCGCTTGCCGCGGCGCTGTCTGCTACGACCGTTTACACCCAGGATCCACCGGCGCAGGAGCAGCCGCAGGCAGGCGGCGGACGGGGCGGACGCGCACCAGAGCCTGAAATCAGGCCCTACGATCGGGTCATCACCAAGGATGCCAAGTCCGACGACGGCATCTTTACGGTGCACCGCATCAAGGATCGCGTCTATTACGAAATCCCCAAGAATCGTCTCGGTCGCGAGTTCCTCTGGGTCAGCCAGATTGCGCGAACGACGCTCGGCGCCGGCTACGGTGGGCAGGCGGCGGGCAACCGCGTGGTGAAGTGGGAACGGCGCGGCGATCGCGTTCTGCTTCGCGCCATCGACTACGCGATGGTAGCCGACTCCGCGACGCCAATTGCCAAAGCCGTGGACGCCTCGAACTACAGCCCGATCGTCATGGCTTTCAACATCGAAGCGCTCGGCAAGGACGACGCGCCGGTGATCGAAGTGACGCGGCTGTTCACGACTGATGTGCCCGAGTTCAGCGGACGGACGCGCGTCGGCGCGCGCGCGTTCGACAACACGCGATCGTTCGTGGAGCGAACCGTATCGTTCCCTGAGAACATCGAGGTCGAAGCCACGCACACCTACAACAACCCGCCGGATCAGGCGGCCGGCGGCGGACGCGGTACACCGCCGACCGGCGGTCGGGGCACCACTCCCCTGCGCACCGGCAGCCACAGCGTGCTGATGCACTACAGCATGGTCCTGCTTCCAGAGAAGCCGATGATGGCGCGACTCTTTGACGAGCGGGTCGGCTATTTCTCAGTGCGGCAGTTGGACTACGGCCGCGATGAACACCGATCGCCGCAGCGCCGCTTCATTACCCGCTGGCGGCTCGAGAAGAAGGATCCGAACGCCGCGCTGTCCGAGCCGGTCAAGCCGATTGTTTACTGGATCGATCCGGCCACGCCGGCCAAGTGGGTGCCCTTCATGAAGAAAGGCATCGAAGCGTGGCAACCGGCATTTGAAGCCGCGGGCTTCAAGAACGCCATCATCGCGAAGGAGGCGCCGAGCCCGGAGCAGGATCCGGACTGGAGCCCCGAGGACGCGCGCTACTCGGTGATTCGCTGGCTGCCGTCCACGACGGAAAACGCGTCGGGCCCGCACATCAACGATCCCCGCAGCGGCGAGATCATCGAAAGCGACATCCAGTTCCATCACAACGTGATGAATCTGGCCCGTAACTGGTACTTCGTCCAGGTCGGACCGCTCGATCCGCGCGCGAAGACGCTGCCGCTTCCAGACGATCTGATGGGCCGGCTGATCGAGTACGTGGCCGCCCACGAAGTCGGCCATACGCTTGGCTTCCAGCACAACATGAAAGCCAGCTCGATGTACTCGGCTGAAAAAGTGCGCGATCGCGAGTGGGTCAAGAAGATGGGCCACACGCCGACGCTGATGGACTATTCGCGCTTCAACTACGTTGCGCAGCCGGAGGACAACATCGATGTCGCCGATCTGGTGCCGGCGATCGGCCCATACGACAAGTGGGCCACGATGTGGGGATACAAGCCTGTGCCCGGCGCGCGCACGCCGGATGACGAGAAGAAGACACTGGATCAGTGGGCGCGTGAACAGGATCAGACACCGTATCTACGGTTCTCGACCGCCGGTTCCGGCGGGGCGGATCCCGGAGAGCTCACCGAAGCGGTCGGCGATCAGGACGCCGTGGCTTCGACGACCCTCGGGTTGAAGAACCTCAAGCGCGTGGCCGCCATGTTGCTCACCGCGACCACCACCAAGAGCGGTGAACCGTACGACGATCTCGAAGAGATCTACGCGCGGATGCTGGGCCAGTGGGCGACCGAGCTCAATCACGTCGCCGCGATCGTCGGCGGGTTCAACACGCAGCAGAAGCACATTGGCCAACAGGGCCTGTTGTTCACCCCGATTCCGCGCGAGAAGCAAGCCTCCGCGGTGAAGTTCCTCAACGACAACGCGTTTCAGACACCCACGTGGGCGATTAATCCCGAGATCCTCCGCCGCATCGAACCGGTTGGCGTTCTCGATCGCGTGCGTACGGGTCAGCAGCGCGTGCTTGGATCGCTCTTGAGCACCGCGCGCATCGCCAGGCTCGTGGAACAGGAGGCGCTCGACGGCGTCAGCGCGTATCGCGCGCTCGATTTCCTCGCCGACGTGCGCAAGGGCATCTGGAGCGAGTTCTACAACGGTTCGGCCGCGAAGGTCGATCCGTACCGCCGCAACCTCCAGCGCGCCTACATCGAGACGCTCGCCGACCGCATCAACGGACGGCTTGCCGCCGTTGACGACACGAGGGCGTTCTTCCGTGGGGAGTTGAAGAGCCTGGACACCGACCTTCGCGCAGTAGCGCCTCGCGTGACCGATCGCGCGACGCGCCTGCACATCGATGACGTACGAACGCAAATCGAACGCGCGCTCGACCACACCGTGCAGGAGTCAGCGACCGGCGCGGCTCGGACGACGTTGACCGACGAGCTGTTCGATGTCTCGATCGATCCGGAGTCGTGCTGGTTGGACTATGCCATTCGGAAGAATTAGACAATTGCAGATTGCAGATTGCAGATTGCGGATTGTTCTATTGCAGATTGCAGATTGCAGATTGAGGATTGCAGATTGAGGATTGTTGATTGAGGATTGTTGATTGCAGATTGAGGATTGTTTGCGGATTAAGGATTGTCCAATCCTCAATCCGCAATCTGCAATCGAACAATCCGCAATCTGCAATCTGCAATCTGCAATCTGCAATCTGCAATCGATTAGCGCAGCGTAAACGACATCTCGATCTCGATCAGGACGGGCACCGGCTGACCGAGCCGCGTGCCCGGCCTGAAGACCCACTTCTTCACGGTGCGCTCGGCTTCGATGTCGAGGCCGAACGTCGGATCGAGCGATCGCGTGACGCGCACCTGGCCCACGCTGCCGTTCTCCATCACCACGGCTTCCAGCCACACGACACCTTGAATCTTGGCGCGCATGGCCTCGGCCGTGTAATTCGGTTTGACCTCGCGCACCAGAACGGGGTTCGTGACGCCGTTGCCTGGACGATACGCGCCGCCGCCGAACCCGCCGCCAGTTCCCGGACCGAGGCCTGAACCATCGCCCGGGCCACTGCCGGTGCCGCGGCCACTGCCAGCGCCGCCACCCGTGCCGCTGCCCTGCGAAAGCGATGGCGTCACCATGTTGGTGACGGCGCCCGGCAGGGTCTCGACCCCCGAGGCGATCGGTTGCGCCGGGACGTTCATCTTCTGTTCGGGCTCCGGTTTGGGCGGCTCCGGGGCTTGCATCTTCGGGGGCTTCGCGACAGGAACCGTGATCTTGTCCTTGTCTGGCAGCTCCGCTTTGCGAGGCGGTTCGGGATTCTTGTTGCCACCGCCACCACCGCCGCCGCCAGGACCGGGTTCGGCCGTCCAGATGATGTTCTTGAGCGAAACGACGTCGCTGACGGGCGTTTGGACCACGGGCAGGCTGATCACGAAAAGAAAGATCAAGAACGCCGCCGCGTGCGTGAGCAACGACACACTGAACGCGTTTCCGAGACGCGCGGCCCCCTTCGGCTGCGACGGAAGTGTGCCTGCTAAGAATCGTGCGTTCGGGCTGGCGCCCTGGTAAGTCTCGGGCATCGCAATGGGTCAAACGAACGAGGGCTCTGAACCCTCTAGCTCATTGTGGCTGACGTTGCCGTGATCCGCAAGTTGCAAGATGGGTGCCCCTGTTGGGCTGCGAGGTTCGCGGCGCCAAAACCCCCGCTGTTTACAGGGTGTTGCGCGGAACTGTCCACCTCACCGGACGTCTTGTCTTACGATTGGTGCAACCGCACTGTTTCGGAGCGCTGTGCGCTTTTTTCGGATGTCGACTTACGACGTGCTGATTGTCGGCGCAGGACCGGCAGGATCGTGGGCCGGGTTCAGGCTTGCTCGAGCCGGAGTCCGGGTCGCGCTGGTCGACGGCAGCCATCCACGCGAGAAGCCGTGCGGCGGCGGCATCACAGGCCGCGCGCTGGAACTGGTTCGCGGCGCACTGGGCCCCGGCGCCATTCGATCGGTCCGGATTGCCGGCGCTTCGTTCACACATAACACTCGCCGCGCCGAGGTCGAGTTGAATGGCGAGGACCTGGGCTATCCGCCGCTCGTCGTGGCTTCCCGCCGCGACTTCGATCAGGCCCTCCTCGACGCTGCCGTGGCCGCCGGCGCCATTCATTTGCCGCTCCGCGTCACAGCCGTTGTACGCAACGACGCGGGCTGGCGAATCGATACGCGCTCCGGGAGTTTCGACGCCCCGTGGGTGATTGGCGCGGACGGCGTCAACAGCCTGGTGCGCAGGAGCGTCGCCCAGCCGTTTCCACGCGCGGATTTATCGATTGCAACCGGTTATTTCGCGCATGGCCAATCCTCGCGCGACATCGTGGTGGCGTTCGAGGATCAACCGCCGGGTTATCTCTGGTCGTTTCCGAGGCCCGATCATCTCGCCATCGGCATGTGCGCCCAGGCCGACCAAACATCGTCGAGCGCGCTGCGCCAGCGTGTCGATCGGTGGATCGCGGCCCATGGAAGTGGTACAGGACTCGAACGATACAGCTGGCCTATTCCGTCGCTCGGCGAACGGGCGCTCGCCAATGAGCGTGCGGCGGGCCCGGGCTGGATGCTCGTTGGCGATGCTGCCGGCCTCGTCGATCCAATCACGCGCGAAGGGATTTACTTCGCCCTGCAATCGGCAAACGCCGCCTGCGACGCGTTCGTCGGAAACGCAAATATCTCGACCGTCTATCTCGACCGTCTGCGTGCCGAGATCCACGGCGAACTGCTTCGCGCGGCGCGGTTGAAGGCGCGGTTCTTCCAACCCCACTTCGTCGGTCTTCTGGTTTCAGCACTCGGGCGCAGCAGGCGCGTTCGAGAGGTGATGGCGGATCTCGTCGCTGGCCGTCAGACGTATGAGGGCCTCAGGCGCCGGCTGCTGAAGACCTTCGAATGGCGCCTCATGCTGGACCTGTTTGGGCAGTAGTCCGCTGGCCCCTATCTGCCGGCCGTCCGCCAGCCTCTGGCCGCGCTCAGCTGACCGCTAGGCCGATAATGATAGAATCCAGCGAGAGAATCACCTGAAGGAGCATTTATGGGTCTCGGGATTCCCGAATTAATTGTCATTCTCTTTCTGATCATTCTGATCTTCGGCGCCAGCCGGCTGCCCGAGATTGGTCGCGGCATTGGCAAGGGAATCAAGAACTTCAAGGAAGCCAATCGAGGGGACGACACCGCGCCGCACTAAAGAACGATCCGAGACTCCCCCACTCTCCTCGTCACTCTCTCCCGATCCAGGTACTCCAGCAGAGGAATCGCGTACTTGCGAGTGATGCCGTAGCGCGTCTTGAACGACGCGACATCCACTCGGACCGCCGGATCGGTCTGCTTCAACGCGCGCACTTCCGCTTTCAAGGAATCCAGCGCGGCGCTGTGAAAGAGGATGTTGTCCACTTTGACGAGGACGCGGTTGCGGAGCAGCAGCGCCAGCATCCGATCGGCAACCACCCGTGAGGCTTTCGCCTCGGTTACGGCGGCCGCCAAATCTGGCGGTGTCAGCCCAGCACGTCGATAGATCCCCTCCAAAGCGGATTGCACGCGAGCCTCATCGCCGGTCAGCGAGACCTGGTGGCTTTGGAGCGCCAGGCGATCGCGCGCGACGAGCTTCCGCTCGGCAACCAACGTCTCGAGAAGGTGCTCGAAGACCTGTTGCGACGTGCGCCCGAAAATCCGCTCCCGCGCCTCTTCGCGCGGCATGCCTTCGGAGAGCGGATTGGCGGCGTGGTGCGCCTGCAGCTCTCGAATCAGTCGCTCGCCAAGATCCGCAAGCACGTTGGGCTTCACGAGGACGTCCCCAACCAGCACCGCCGCGCGCGCGTTCACCAGCCGATCGACGGCTTCCGCCGCGGCCGCCGGCGACAAGCCCGCGCGACGGGTCAGGTCCGATGTGGGCAAGCCGGAAACTCCTCGCTCCTCGACCAGCCATCCGAGCGTGACATCTGGTGCATTGGCGTCAATGTCTAACAGCTCCAAGCGACGGCGCCCTGCGTCGCTCCGCATCCCACCGCGCGGAGGTTGCGGATCGAGGACGATGGCACCGCCGATGGTGGCGAGCGGCGAGTAGGCTCTGAGGATCAGGCGATCGCCGCGCGTGACGACGGCCGGCGACTCGAGCCTGATGCGCGCGAACTTTCCGGCGCTCGAAACTCGGCCCAACACCTCGCTCGTGCCGTAATGAACGCGCACCCGGGTGGCATCACGCAGCGCGGGCACGTCGGGCAGCAACGTCAGCATCACGTCGAGCCGGCGCGAACCCTCGAATGCTCCGGGCTCGCACAAGGTATCTCCGCGAACCACATCCGACACGTCCACGCCACCCAGGTTGACGGCGACGCGGCGACCCGCCTCGGCAACCGACGCAGGATGGCCGTGCACCTGCAGCCCGCGGACTTTGACGCGACGCGATCGGGGCAGCAGCTCCAATTCCTGGTCCTCACGAACCGTGCCCGATACGAGTGTTCCGGTCACGACGGTCCCGAACCCCTTCATCGAGAAGACACGATCGATCGGCATTCTGATCGGACCGCTCGCTTCGCGTCCCGGGACCGACGCGGCCAGCGCCTGCAACGTCGAGCGGAGCGTCTCGAGCCCTTCGCCAGTTCGCGAGGACACGGGCACGATCGGCGCGTTCCCCAGGAACGATCCCTGAACCAGTTCCCGCACTTCCAAGGCGGCAAGATCGACGGTCTCGCGATCCACGAGATCCGTCTTCGTGAGAACGACCATACCGGCGGGGACATGCAGCAGCCGGCAGATGTGGAAGTGCTCACGCGTCTGCGGCATCACCGATTCGTCTGCCGCGACAATCAGCATGACGAGGTCCGTGCCGCCCGCGCCAGCGAGCATGTTCTTCACGAAGCGTTCGTGGCCGGGAACGTCCACGAACGCAAAGTTGAAATCGCCTTGCTGTAGGTGCGCAAAGCCGAGGTCAATCGTGATGCCGCGCTCTTGCTCTTCCTTGAGGCGATCGGGATCTGTGCCCGTCAGCGCGCGCACGAGGGCGCTCTTCCCGTGATCGATATGCCCGGCCGTGCCGATGACGATCGAACGCACGGCTAGCGGCGGCTGCCGCGCCGCGCGGCTCGTTCTTTTCGCCCGGGCCGCTGCTTTTTCTTCCGGCTGCCAGCCTCGGACTTCGCCGACTTCCGTTTTGGCTCCGCCTTGCTTCGCCGCGGCCCGCGATTCAGCTCAGAGTCCCTGACCGCTTCAAGAATCTCGACGAGTCCGAGATCGACCTGACGCCGCTCCATGTCCACCTTGACGACCTGAACGTGCACGCGGTCCCCGAGGCGGTAAACGCGCCCTTTGTTCTCGCCTCTCAAAATGTGCGCGCGCTCGACGAACCGGTAGTAGTCGTCGGCCATCGTCGAAACATGAACGAGTCCCTCGACGAAATGTTCGACAAGCTCGATGTACAGCCCGTAGGCCGTGACGCCAGTAACGTAGCCTTCGAACTCGTCGCCTACCTTGTCCGCCATGAAGCGGACCTTCTTCCACTGCACCAGCTCCCGCTCGGCATCGTCGGCGCGCCGCTCGCGCTCGGAGGTGTGCCGCGCGACTTCGGGAAGGTCCTCGATCAATTCGTTCTTGCGGTCCTCGGTCATCTGTCCGTGGCGCGACTCGCGCAGTGTTCGATGCACCACGAGGTCCGGGTAGCGGCGGATTGGGGACGTGAAGTGCGTGTAGCTCTCGGCGGCAAGGCCGAAGTGGCCGAGATTGGAGGCGTCGTAGCGCGCCTTTTGCATCGTACGGAGCATCAGGAAGGCGATGGGTTTCTCTTCTGGCGTGCCGCGCATCCGCTCGACCAGCTTCTGAAAGTCGCGCGGACTGACCTCGGACGACGACTTGCCGAGGCTGTAGCCGAGCGTCGAGATGAACTCCTCGAACTCGTCGATCTTGAGCGGATCCGGCTCCTCGTGGACGCGATACAACGTCGGCACATCCCGCTCATCCAAATGAGCCGCCACGGTCTCGTTCGCGACCAGCATGAACTCTTCAATCAACCGGTGCGCGATGTTCCGCTCGGCCGCGATGATCTCTTCGACCATTCCCTCGTCGTCCAGCACCACCTCGGGCTCCTTCAGATCGAAGTCGATCGAGCCGCGCCTGCGCCGCCGGCGATTGAGAATCTCGTAGAGATCGCGCATCTGCTCGAACATCGGTACGAGGTGACGGTACTTGTCGGTCGTTGCGGGATCGTGCTCCGTGAGAATCGCGTTCACTTCCGTGTAGGTCATCCGCGCGTCGCTGTGAATGACGCCGTCGTGCAAATCGTAGCGCGTGACGTTCCCGCGCGAATCGATTTCCATGAGACAGGACTGCACCAGGCGGTCGACGTTGGGGTTCAAGCTGCAGAGACCGGTCGACAGTTCTGACGGAAACATGTGGACCGCACGTTCGGGAAAGTACACGGATGTCGCGCGATCGTAGGCTTCCTCGTCCAGGGCGCCGCCCTCGGGCACGTAATGCGCAACGTCAGCGATGTGAACGCCCAGCAGGTAGCTTCCGTTCTCGACGCGCTCGATTGTAATCGCGTCGTCGAAGTCGCGGGCGTGCTCGCCGTCGATCGTCACGGTGAGCCGCTCGCGGAAATCCGTTCGTCCGGCGAGATGGCGCTCGGTCACAACCGTTCCAAGCCGCTTCGCCTCCTCAATGGCTTGTGGGCTGTGCTCGTCGGGAATGTTGTATTTCCGAATGATGATTTCCGTGTCGACGCCTGGCTCGTCGATGTCGCCAAGAACCTCGAGGATGCGGCCAAGCGGTCCGCGCGCGGCGGTGGGCCAGCGCGTAATTTCCGTAGAGACCATGTCACCGGACTGCGCGCTGCCCTGTTCGCCTGCCGGGATCTGCACGTCCATAATCAAACGACGATCGAAGGGGACGACGAAGCCTGCGCTCGAGCCGTCGCTCTCGAAGCGGCCGACGATCGTCGAGGATCCTCGCTCGAGGATCCGCAGGATCCGGCCCTCGGCACCACGATCCGTCACGCGTTCGAGCCGCGCGACCACGCGATCGGCGTGCATGGCCTGATTGAGGTTGCTGCCAGCGATATAGATATCGCCAGTGACGTTGTCGACTGCCCGATCGGGCTGCACGAAGCCGAACCCGCGCGGGTGAATCGACATTCGGCCTACGATCAGGTTCATGCGATCGGGCAGGCCATAGCGGTTGCCCCGCGTTTCGATGAGGTCGCCGGACTGCACCAGGCCCTTCAGGAGCCGCTTGATGACCGGACGGTCGTCGCGGGCTATCTTCAACCGCTGCAATAATTCCCGGAGGGTGGCGGGGTGTTCGACCTTATCCCGAATCAGCTGCAGGAGCTGTTCGTGATTCATGATTCCATCTTACCTTTCTAAGTTTTCCAACCTGACGCTACGTGGCTGAGTCTACTGACTGTGTGACCGGAACCGAACCCGTTGAGGTTTCCGACCTCGACCTCGTGCGTCGAGCGCAGGCCGGCGACGATGACGCGTTCGGTGAACTGGTGGAGCGAAACCGGCGGGCCGTATTTCGGGCGGTCCTGGCGGCGCTTGGCTCGCCCGCAGAAGCGGACGACGTGGCCCAGGAAGCCTTCGTAACGGCGTACCGCAAACTCGACAGCTTCCGCGGAGAGGCGGCGTTTCGCACATGGGTACTCGCGATCGCCTGGCGCAAAGCCCTCGACCGGCGCAAGAGCATGACGCGTTGGTTGAGGCTCACGGTCGCCCCACCAGAGAACGAAGGCGAGGTCACCGACTGGATCGAGCAAATGCCCGGAGACACGCGATCCCAGGAAGACCAGCTGGCCGGCGCGCAACTGCAGGAAACCGTCAAGCGCCTGATTCGCACGTTGCCGCGCAAGCTGCGCGATGCGCTGCTGCTGGCCGGCTCCGGGGAGTACACCTACGAGCAAATCGGACACATTCTCGGCGTTCCGGTCGGAACCGTGAAGTGGCGCGTGTCGGAAGCGCGCCGTGTTCTCAAACAGAAGATGGCGGCCGTTGGGCACCTGCATGACTGACACACAGCGCACCGAGCGTGACATCGACGCCGCGATCGATCGCGCCGTGCGCGAGATCATGAGCGCCGAGCCGAGGCCCGGCTTTCGACGGCGGGTGCTGGAGCGGCTGACCGACGCGCCGCCAGCACGATGGAGCTGGGCTCGCGTGACTGTAGGGATGGCCGCAGCGGCGGCCACACTCGTCGGGGCACTTTGGTTGAGCACGCCAGACCGTTCGCCTGCACCAGCGGCTCCAACGCTCGCACGCCAACAGCCGGTGGACGTCGTGCTGCCCGCGCCCTCGCCATCGCCCACGACGAAGCCAAGGCAACTGGCCGTCAACAAAACGCCCGGATCGGGCGATGCGCCTCGCACGGTGCTGCGCAAGCCGGTCGCGCAGCCAGCGCCGGGGCGTGTCGAAGCGACGTCGCTTCTGCTCGTGCAGCCCCAACCGCAGCCGAATGCGGTTGACACCATGGAGGCGATCCGTGTTTCGCCACTGCAGCCCCTTCCCGACGCAGACGTTCGAAGGCGCATCATCGAACGCATCACAATTCCGCCCTTGTCGCCCCCGCGATAGAGCAACCCGAGGAGAGAGATGCTGAAACAGTTGCTGCACACGCTCGGCCTACTCGCACTCCTGGGCGGCGTCGCTCACGCACAAACCGCGCCCGCCGCGCCGCCGAAAGAGCAAGAAACGCGTCCGGCGCCGAAGCCGCCCGAACCCGCGCAGCCGGTGAACGTTCGCATCGAGCTGACGATCCTCGATCAGGTCGGCGCTGCAGAACCGGGCAAGAAAGTTGTGACGATGCATGTAGCGGACAGAGCGAACGCGTTTATTCGCACGAGCGGGCGGGTGCTGACCAAAGAAGGATGGCGGGACGTCACGATCAACGTGGATGCGAAGCCTACGATTCTGCGTGCGAAGGAAGGATCAGTTCAGGTCGATCTGGGCTTCGAGTATCGGCCAACGTCGCCCTCCACAGCGCTCGCCGCAACGCCAGCCAACCAGTCCGAAGCTAGCGCGTCTCAAACGGGAGCAATCGAACGCATCAGCACGATTCTCGAAAGCGGCAAGCCGCTGCTCATTTCCCAGGCTGCCGACCCATCGTCTGATCGCCGCATCAGCATCGAGATG
>Ga0075420_100004362_pt1 | contig 12374 bp, 13 predicted proteins | sample SoiMetdeltSBSDD4_FD_75296 | JGI IMG/M metagenome (GOLD analysis project Ga0075420, IMG submission 75296) | Bulk soil microbial communities from a Populus tree surrounding site in Tennessee, USA - Soil MetaG P. deltoides SBSDD4 | ecosystem: Environmental > Terrestrial > Soil > Tree plantation... | reverse complement strand
GAACGAGCTGTTCGGCCGGCGCGGCGGCGGCGGCGAGCCGCCGCGCGTGCCGCCGTCGGGCCGCGCGCTGGGCGGCGGCGCCGGCCTGGTGGCGGCGCTGGTGCTGGGCGTGTGGCTGGCGAGCGGGTTCTACATCGTCGACGCCGCCTCGCGCGGCGTGGTGCTGACCTTCGGCAAGTTCGCCGGCGAGACCGATCCCGGCCTGCGCTGGCGCATGCCCTATCCGCTGCAGTCGCACGAGATCGTCAACCTGTCGCAGGTGCGCACGGTGGAGGTCGGCTACCGCAACAACAACGTGAAGATGCGCGTGGACAAGGAAGCGCTGATGCTCACCGACGACGAGAACATCGTCAGCGTGCAGTTCGCCGTGCAGTACCTGATCAAGGACGCGCAGGTGTACCTGTTCGTCAACAAGCGCCCGGACGAGACGGTGCAGCACGTGGCGGAAACCGCGATGCGCGAGGTGATCGGCAAGAGCAAGATGGACGCCATCCTGTACGAGTCGCGCGCCAGCATCAACGCCAGCGCCAAGAAGCTGATGCAGCAGATCCTCGACCGCTACCAGACCGGGGTGTCGGTGTCCACGGTGACCATCCAGTCGGCGCAGCCGCCGCAGGACGTGCAGGCGGCGTTCAGCGACCAGCAGAGCGCCAACCAGGACCGTGAGCGCCACAAGAACGAGGGCGAGGCCTACGCCAACGACGTGATCCCGAAGGCGCGCGGCACCGCCTCGCGCCTGAAGGAGGAGGCCGAGGGCTACAAGCAGCGCGTGATCGCCAACGCCGAGGGCGAGGCCTCGCGCTTCCGCCAGGTGCTGGCCGAGTACGCCAAGGCGCCGGCCGTCACGCGCGAGCGCATCTACCTCGAGACCATGCAGCAGGTGCTGTCCTCGACCTCGAAGATCGTGGTCGACACCAAGGGCAGCGGCAACCTGCTGTACCTGCCGCTGGACAAGCTGATGCAGCAGGGCGGCGCGGCTTCCCTGTCGGAAGCGCAGGCTTCGCAGCGCACGGCGCCCGAGCCCGCCGCGGCGCCGCCCGAGGCCGGCGCGCGCTCGCGCGACAGCCTGCGCGGCCGCGAAAGGGGCGAGCGATGAGGGCCCTCGGCCCGCTCGCCGCGGTCCTCATCGCGCTGGCGCTGGTCGCCTCGAGCGCGGTGTTCACCGTCGACCAGCGGCAGAACGCCATCGTGTTCCAGCTGGGCGAGATCAAGGACGTGATCACCAGGCCCGGCCTGCACTTCAAGTGGCCGCTGATCCAGAACGTGCGCCTGTTCGACATGCGCATCCTCACCTTCGACGATCCGGAGCCGCTGCGCTTCCCCACTTCGGGCAACAAGCCGCTCGACGTGGACTCCTTCGTCAAGTGGCGCATCACCGACGTGCGGCTGTACTTCGTGTCGGTGCAGGGCGACGAGTTCCGCGCCACCACGCGCCTGAAGCAGACCATCTCCGACGGCCTGCAGGCCGAGTTCGGCCAGCGCACGGTGCACGACGTGGTGTCCGGGCAGCGCGACGACATCATGGAGGCGGTGCGCATCGAGGCCGACAAGGATCTGCGGCGCATCGGCGTGGAGATCGTCGACGTGCGCCTGAAGCGCGTCGACCTGCCCACCGAGGTGAGCGCCTCGGTGTACCGGCGCATGGAATCCGAGCGCAAGCGCGTGGCCAACGAGTCGCGCTCCATCGGCGTGGCCGAGGGCGAGAAGATCCGCGCCGACGCCGACCGCCAGCGCGAGGTGATCCTGGCCAACGCCTACCGCGACGCGCAGAAGACCAAGGGCGAGGGCGACGCCAGATCCGCGGCGATCTACGCGCAGGCGTTCTCGCAGAACGCCGAGTTCTATTCCTTCTACCGCAGCATGGAGGCCTACCGCTCGACGTTCCGCGGCCGCAACGACCTGATGGTGCTCGAGCCGAGCTCGGACTTCTTCCGCTACCTCAAGGATCCCTCCGGCAAATCCGGCGGCAGGAAATGATGGGCCATGGCGAGCACCTTCCTCCTGGCCATCGCCCTGATGCTGATCATCGAGGGGCTGCTCCCCTTCCTTGCGCCTAGCTTCTGGCGCGACACCTTCCGCCGCATCACGCAGCTCACCGACGGCCAGATCCGCTTCTTCGGCCTCACCTCGATGCTGATCGGCCTGCTGCTGCTGCTGCTGGCACGCTGATGCGCTGGCTCCTGCCCGAGTACATCGAGGACATCCTGCCCGCCGAGGCGGCGCGCATCGAGCGGCTGCGCCGCGCGCTGCTCGACCTGTTCGCCGGCGCCGGCTACCAGCTGGTGATGCCGCCGCTGCTCGAATACATGGATTCGCTGCTCACCGGGACCGGGCACGACCTCGACGTGCGCACCTTCAAGGTGGTGGACCAGCTCTCCGGCCGCATGATGGGCCTGCGTGCCGACATCACGCCCCAGGTGGCGAGGATCGACGCGCACCTGCTGAACCGCAAGGGGGTGACGCGCCTGTGCTACTGCGGCAGCGTGCTGCACACGCGGCCCGCCGGGCCGGCGGCGACGCGCGAGCCGATCCAGATCGGCGCCGAGATCTACGGCCACGCCGGGGTGGGGAGCGACCTGGAGGTGCAGCGGCTGCTGTGCCGCGCGCTGGCGCTGGCGCGCGTGAAGAAGCCGCGCATGGACATCGGCCACGTGGCGGTGTTCCGCTCGCTGGTGCGCGCCGCCGGGGTCGCCGCCGCGCCCGAGGCCGAGCTGTTCGAGGCGCTGCAGCGCAAGGACCTGCCGGCGCTCAAGGGCCTGACGCGCGGCCTCCCCGCCAAGACGCGCGGCGCGCTGCTGCTGCTGCCCGAGCTCTACGGCGGCGCCGAGGTGCTCGCGCTGGCGCGGCGCAGGCTGCCCGCCATCCCGGAATTGCGGCGCGCGCTCGCCACGCTGCGCGCGCTGGCCAGGGCCTGTCCGATCCCGGCGAGCTTCGACCTCGCCGAGCTGCGCGGCTACCACTACCATTCGGGCGTGGTGTTCGACGCCTACTGCGACGGCGTGGCCGGCGCGGTCGGCCGCGGCGGGCGCTACGACGAGGTCGGCAAGGCCTTCGGCCGCGCGCGGCCGGCGACCGGCTTTTCCATCGACTTGCGCAGCCTCGCTTCGGCCGCGCTCGCCAAGGGGAAGCGCGCGTGAGCCGGGCGCGCAACGTCGTCGTCATCGGCACGCAGTGGGGCGACGAGGGCAAGGGCAAGATCGTCGACTGGCTCACCGACCGCGCGCAGGGCGTGGTGCGCTTCCAGGGCGGGCACAACGCCGGCCACACGCTGGTGATCGGCGCGAAGAAGACCGTGCTGCACCTGATCCCCTCGGGCATCCTGCGCGGCAGCGTCGACTGCTTCATCGGCAACGGCGTGGTGGTGTCGCCCGAAGCCCTGCTTGCCGAGATGGACGAGCTCGAGCACGCCGGGGTGAGCAACGTCGTCGCGCGCCTGATCATCTCGGAAGCCTGCCCGCTGATCCTGCCCTACCATGTCGCCCTCGACCGCGCGCGCGAAGCGGCGAAGAAGATCGGCACCACCGGCCGCGGCATCGGCCCCGCGTACGAGGACAAGGTGGCGCGGCGCGCGCTGCGGCTGCAGGACCTGCTGCACCCGGAGCGCTTCGCCGCCAAGCTCGAAGCGCTGCTCGAGTTCCACAACTTCGTGCTGCAGAACTACTACCGCCAGCCGGCGGTCGACTACCGCAGGACGCTGGAGGAGACGCTTGCGCTCGCGCCGCGCCTGGCGCCGCTGGTGGCCGACGTGCCGCGCGCGCTGTACCACGCCAACAAGGCCGGCAAGAACCTGCTGTTCGAGGGCGCGCAGGGCGCGCTGCTCGACATCGACCACGGCACCTATCCCTACGTCACCTCGTCCAACTGCGTGGCGGGCGCGGCCGCCGCGGGCGCGGGCATCGGCCCGATGCACCTGCACTACGTGCTGGGCATCACCAAGGCCTACAGCACGCGCGTGGGCGAAGGGCCGTTCCCGACCGAGCTGTCGGACGATGTCGGGGAGCGGCTGCGCCAGCGCGGCCGCGAGTTCGGCGCCACCACCGGCCGGCCGCGGCGCACCGGCTGGTTCGACGCGGCGGCGCTCAAGCGCTCGATCCAGCTGAACGGCGTGTCGGGACTGTGCATCACCAAGCTCGACGTGCTGGACGGCGCGGATGCGCTCAAGATCTGCGTCGGCTACCGCATCGGGGGGCAGCTCTCCGAGATCCTGCCGGTGGGCGCCGAGGAACTCGAGCGCTGCGAGCCGGTCTACGAGGAGCTTCCCGGCTGGAACGAAAGCACCGTCGGCATCAAGTCCCACGCCGGGCTGCCGCAGGCCGCGCGCGACTATCTCAAGCGCATCGAGGACCTGGCGGGAGTGCCGATCGACCTGATTTCAACCGGCCCGGAGCGCGACGAGACCATCGTCCTGCGCCATCCGTTTGCCTGAGTGTGTGGTGCCGAGGAAGGGATTCGAACCCCCACAGTGTTGCCACCGCTAGGACCTGAACCTAGTGCGTCTACCAATTCCGCCACCTCGGCAGGGGAGGCGAATTCTAGTGTCTGAGGAAATGCGTGTCAAAGAAACGTCGCACTGAATCGCGCGGCCGCCGCGCCAGACCGGCGCCGCCCCACCGCGGCGCGCCGCCGCCCGCGCTCGGCAAGTACACCGGGCGCATCGAAGGCCACGCCGACGGCCACGGCTTCCTCGCGCCCGACGGCGGCGCGGCGCGCGTGTACCTCGCGGCTGCCGAAATGCGCCAGGTGATGCACGGCGACCGCGCGATGGTGCGCGTCACCGGCATCGACCACCGCGAGCGCCCCACCGGCGAGATCCTCGAGGTCCTCGAGCGCGTCAACCGGCGCATCGTCGGCCGCCTGCACAGCGATCACGGCGTGCTGTTCCTGGTGCCCGAGGACCGGCGCATCGCGCAGGACATCCTGGTGCCGCCGGCCGAAGCCGGGCGCGCCAAGCCGGGGCAGGTGGTGAGCGTCGAGCTGGTGGCGCAGCCCTCCAGGCACTCGCAGCCCGTCGGCCGCGTCGCCGAGGTGCTGGGCAATTACGCCGACCCGGGCATGGAAATCGAGATCGCGCTGCGCAAGTTCGACCTGCCGCGCGAGTTCTCGCGGCGCGCCGAGGCGCAGGCGCGCGAGCTGCCGGAAACGGTGCGCGAGGAGGACGCGAGGGGCCGGCGCGACCTGCGCGCGCTCAATTTCGTCACCATCGACGGCGAGACGGCGCGGGATTTCGACGACGCGGTCTACGCCGTGCGCGAGGGCAAGGGTTTCCGCCTGTGGGTGGCGATCGCCGACGTGAGCCACTACGTGCGCGACGGCGATGCGCTCGACCAGGATGCGCGCGCGCGCGGCACCTCGGTGTACTTCCCGCGCCGCGTGCTGCCCATGCTGCCGGAGAAGCTCTCCAACGGCCTGTGCTCGCTCAACCCGCTGGTGGACCGCCTGGCGATGGTCTGCGAGATGGCGATCAGCGGCGCCGGCACGGTGGCGCGCTACGAGTTCTACCCGGCGGTGTTCCGCTCGCATGCGCGCCTCACCTACACCGAGGTGTGGGCGAAACTGTCCGCCGGCAAGGCGCCGGCGCACCTCGCCACGCTGCACGAGCTGTTCAAGGCGCTGCACGCGGCGCGCGTGCAGCGCGGCGCGATCGACTTCGAGACCGTCGAGACGCGCATGGAGTTCGACGCCGGCGGCAAGATCCGGCGCATCGTGGCCGAGACCAGGAACGACGCGCACCGGCTGATCGAGGAATGCATGCTGGCGGCGAACGTCTGCGCCGGCGAATTCCTCTCCGCGCGCGGCCAGCCGGCGCTGTACCGCGTGCACGACGTGCCGGCCGAGGACAAGGTGCGCGCGCTGCGCGAGTTCCTCGCCGAGCTCGGCCTGCAGCTCCCCGGCGGCGGCAAGCCGAGGCCGAAGGACTACGCGCAGCTGCTCGAGCGCATCAAGGCGCGCCCGGACTACGGCCTGCTGCAGACGATCCTCCTGCGCTCGCTCAAGCAGGCGGTGTACACGCCGGAGAACCTCGGCCACTTCGGCCTCGCCTTCGACGCCTACGTGCACTTCACGTCTCCGATCCGGCGCTACCCGGACCTGCTCACGCACCGCGGCATCAAGGCCGCGCTCGCCAACCGGCGCTATGAGGGCGTGGACTGGGACGAGCTCGGGCGGCACTGCTCGGAGACCGAGCGGCGCGCCGACGACGCCAGCCGCGACGTCGAGAGCTGGCTCAAGTGCCACTACATGCAGGACCAGGTGGGCGGGGTGTTCGAGGGGGCGGTCACCGGCGTGACGCCGTTCGGCCTGTTCGTCACGCTGGACGAGTACTTCGTCGACGGCCTGGTGCACATTTCCGAGCTGGGCAAGGACTACTTCGAATTTGACGCCACCCGCCACATGCTGCTCGGCAGCCGCACGAAGAAGCGCTACCGCCTCGCCGACCGCATGAAGGTGAAGCTGGTGCGGGTGGACCTGGATTCGCGCAAGATCGATTTCGTGCCGGCGTGAAAGAGCCCCGCGTCCTGTTCGGGTTCCACGCCATCCTCGCGCGGCTGCGATCCGACCCGAAGTCGGTGGTGGAAATCTTTCTGGATGAAACGCGGCACGACGGGCGCATCAAGGACCTGGCGGCCACCGCCGAGCGCGCCGGGGTGAAGGTCATGAAGGTACCGACCAAGCGCCTCGACGGTTTCTACGGCGGCGGCCGGCACCAGGGGGTGGTGGCGCGGGTGGAAGCGAAGAGCCTCAGCCACAGCCTGGATGAGATCCTCGAACAGGTGAAAGGGCCGCCGCTGCTATTGTTATTGGACGGGGTGACCGATCCGCACAATCTCGGCGCCTGCCTGCGGGTGGCCAACGCGGCGGGCGTGCATGCCGTCGTCGCACCGAAGGACCGCGCGGCGGGAATCAGCGCCGTCGTTTCCAAGGTCGCGAGCGGCGCAGCAGAATCAACGCCCTACATTATGGTCACCAACCTCGCGCGCACCATCGATGAGCTGAAGGAACGCAACATCTGGGTGGTCGGCACCGACGAGCGGGCGGAAGCGTCGCTCTACAAGGCCAGCTTGCCGGAGTCGATCGCCTGGGTGCTGGGCGCCGAAGGCGAGGGCATGCGCCGCCTGACGCGCGAGAAATGCGACCTGCTGGTGCGCATCCCGATGGCGGGCGAGGTGGGCAGCCTCAACGTGTCCGTCGCCACCGGGGTATGCCTGTTCGAGTCGGTGCGCCGCAGGCTGCCCAAGGCCTAGATTTTCCTGTAGAATCCGCGCCCTTCCTTGCCATACCACTCACGCATGGTGGATGGCTTAACCCATGAGGAGAATCGCAGCATGCGGCATTACGAAATCTGTTTCATCGTCCATCCGGACCAGAGCGAGCAGGTGCCGGCGATGATCGAGCGCTACAAGGGCGTCATCGCGCAGCGCAACGGCACCGTGCACCGCCTCGAGGACTGGGGCCGGCGCCAGCTGACCTACCCGATCGCCAAGGTGCACAAGGCGCACTACGTGCTCATGAACATCGAGTGCGACCAGGACACGGTCAACGAGCTGGAGCACTCCTTCAAGTTCAGCGACGCCGTGCTGCGCCACCTCATCGTCAAGATGACCAAGGCGGTGAGCGCGCCCTCGCCGATGATGAAGGAGGAGAAGTCGCGCTCGGTGATGGAGCGCGGCGCCGAGGCGAAGCCCGCCGAGGCGAAGCCCGCCGAGGCCCAGGCGACCTGAACCAGGTCAGGATCCGCGGCCGGCTGATCGAGCTCGGAGCGCTGCGGCACACGCCCGCAGGACTCCCGGCCCTCGAGTTCAAGCTGCGCCACGCATCCGAACTGGCAGAAGCCGGAAGCAAGCGACAAGTGAGCGCCGAGATCCCCGCCATCGCCTTCGACGTGCAGGCGCGCCTGCTCGCCGGGGCGCCGCTCGAGCGCGCGCTCGAAGTGCGGGGTTTCCTGTGCGCGAAGAGCCGGCGGTCGAAGAAGCTGGTGCTTCACGCCACCCATATCGAATTCATCGAAGGAGAGTAGGCATGCCCCCGCCACGCAGAGGCAAAGGCAAGTTCAAAGGCAAAGGCAAGTTCGGCAAGGACAAGAAGGACCGCGGGCAGCGGGCCCTGTTCCGCCGCCGCAAGTTCTGCCGCTTCACCGCCGACAAGGTGGAGTGGATCGACTACAAGGACATCGAGGTGCTGAAGGACTTCGTCAACGAGAACGGCAAGATCATCCCGGCGCGCATCACCGGGACGGCGGCGCACTACCAGCGCCAGCTGTCTGCCGCCATCAAGCGCGCGCGCTTCCTCGCGCTGCTGCCCTACACCGACCTGCACTGAGGGCCCGAGCCATGCAAGTGATACTTCTGGAGAAGGTGGCCAACCTCGGCAACCTGGGCGACGTGGTCAAGGTGAAGGACGGCTACGCGCGCAACTTCCTCCTGCCGCAGGGCAAGGCGAAGCGCGCCACCGAGTCCAACCTGAAGGCCTTCGAGGTGCGGCGCGCCGAGCTGGAGAAGGCGCAGGCCGAGACGCTGGCCAAGTCGCAGGAGCGCGGCGCGAAGCTCGACGGCCTCACCCTGCAGATCGTGCAGAAGGCGGGCACCGACGGGCGCCTGTTCGGCTCGGTGACCAACTACGACATCGTCGAGGCGCTCAAAGGCCAGGGCCACGAAATCGAGCGGGCCATGGTGCGCATGCCCGCCGGCCCGATCAAGCAGGTCGGCGACACGCCGATCCAGATCCAGCTGCACACCGACGTGGTGGTGACGGTGACGGTATCGGTGCTGGGGGAAAGCTAACAGGCTATCGACAGCTTAGTCACAGGTTTTGCACAGGGCCGGCGCAGCGCTTGCGCAGGCCCTTTGCTTTTGCGGCAGTTGCTGTAAATTGCGGGCATGGCGTTGGCGCAACCGGCAGCGAGGAACGACGGCGGCGATCCGCAGCTGCTGGCGCTGAAGGTTCCGCCGCACTCGATCGAAGCGGAACAGTCGGTGCTGGGCGGGCTGCTGCTCGACAACCAGGCCTTCGACCGCGTCGCCGACCTGATCGCGGGCAACGATTTCTACCGCGACGACCACCGGCGCATCTGGCGCCACATCGCCAAGCTGGTCGAGGCCGGCAAGCCGGCCGACGTGGTCACCGTCTCGGAGTCCATCGAGGCGAGCGAGGACAAGGACAAGACCGGCGGCCCGGCCTACCTCGGCGCCCTGGCGCAGAACACCCCCAGCGCGCTGCACATCCGCCGCTACGCCGAACTGGTGCGCGAGCGCGCGGTGCAGCGGCGCCTGGCGCAGGTGGCCACCGAGATCGCCGAGTCCGCGCTGTCGGGCACCGGCAAGGATTCCGGCCAGCTGCTGGACGAGGCCGAGTCGAAGATCTTCCAGATCGCCGAGTCCGGCGCGCGCCGCGACCAGGGCCTGCTGGAGATCAAGCCGGTGCTGGCGCGCGTGTTCGAGCGCATCGACCACCTGTACCACCGCGACAACCCGTCGGACGTCACCGGCGTGCCGACCGGCTTCACCGACCTGGACAAGATGACCGCCGGGCTGCAGCCGGGCGAGCTGGTGGTGATCGCCGGCCGCCCGAGCATGGGCAAGACCGCGCTGGCGCTGAACATCGCCGAGCACGTCGCGGTGGACAACGGCCTGCCGGTGGCCGTGTTCAGCATGGAGATGAGCGGCACGCAGCTGGCGATGCGCCTGCTGGGCTCGATCTCCAAGGTCGACCAGCACAAGATGCGCACCGGCCGGCTGAACGACGAGGAGTGGGGCAAGCTCTCGGAGGCCATCGGCAAGCTGCACGACACGCCGATCTACATCGACGAGGGCGGCGCGCTGAACGCGCTGGAGGTGCGGGCGCGCGCCCGGCGCCTGAAGCGCCAGTTCTCCAAGCTGGGCCTGATCGTCATCGACTACCTGCAGCTGATGAGCTCGAGCAATCCGAAGGCGAGCGAGAACCGGGCCACCGAGATCTCCGAGATCTCTCGGTCGCTGAAGGCGATGGCCAAGGAGCTCGACGTGCCGGTGATCGCCCTGTCGCAGCTCAACCGCGCGGTCGACCAGCGGCCCGACCGCCGGCCGGTGATGTCGGACCTGCGCGAATCGGGCGCCATCGAGCAGGACGCCGACGTCATCATGTTCATCTACCGCGAGGTGGTGTACAAGCCCGACCTGCCGGAGGACCAGCGCGGCATCGCCGAGGTGATCGTCGGCAAGCAGCGCAACGGGCCGATCGGCACCGTGCGGCTGACCTTTCGCGGCCAGCACACGCGCTTCGAGAACTACCTGGATCCGTCGAACTACTAGCCGCGCGACGAGGGAGCCACGCCATGGCCGAGCCGCTGATGCCGCAGAAGGGTCCCTATGCCGTGGAGCTCGCCCCGGGCGACTACTGGTGGTGCGCCTGCGGGCAATCCAGGCGCCAGCCGTTCTGCGACGGCTCGCACAAGGCCGCCGGCGAATTCACGCCGGTGAAGTTCTCGGTGGCCGAGGCGCAGAAGGTCTGGCTGTGCGGCTGCAAGCGCACCTCAAAGCGGCCGTTCTGCGACGGCACCCACCAGAAGTTCACTTCTTAGTCGCCACCCACCGTCCCTCCGTACCGGCGTCGGTGCGGAACGAGCCTTCCATGCGGTTGCCGCTGACGCGGCCGCTGAGCTCGCGGCGCACGCTGCTGTTGTCGATGTAGGCGAAGGCGATGTCGAAGCCGCGCAGCCGCGGCTCGCGCAGGCCGCCGAGCACCGCGGCGCCCAGCGACACCGTGCCCTCGAGCTTCTGGTAGCGCTGCTCGAGCGTGAGCTCGGACTTTTCCGCCGCGCCGCCGCCGGTGAGCTCCAGGCTCCAGGTGCCGGCGACCTTGGCCGGCACCACCCAGTAGTAGGCGCGCCGCCCGTCCATGCTGGAGGACTCGTCGGGCTCCCAGTCGTCCATGTTGAAGGAGTGCGACACCACGCGCGTGCCCGGGCGCATGGCGAGGATCTGCGGCCGCAGCTTGAGGTTGAGCGCCGGCAGCAGGTACATGGTGAGCACGGTGGCCTGCGTGAAGTCGGTGACGAAGATGTCGCCCTGCACGATGCGCGCGCGCGAGGCGATCCCGGCCTTCTCCGCGTTGCGCTGGGCGTGCCTCGCCATGTCGGGGTTGTACTCGATGCCCATGGCGCGGGCGCCGAATTTCTTCGCCGCCATGATGGCGATCTTGCCGTCGCCGGCGCCGAGGTCGACCACGTAGTCGTTGGGCGTCACCTGCGCCATGCGCAGCATGCGCTCGACCACCTCGTCGGGCGTCGGCACCCAGATCACGTCCTTGCCCGCCTGGCCGACGTGCGGCTCGTAGGCCTCGGGCTTCGGCTTGGTCTGGGCGGCGGCGGAAAGTGCGACCAGCAGTGCGGCGAGCATTGCTGCCGCGAGGCGTAACAAGTGCACGGTGTGGCTCCTGGGAAATCGGATGGTGGGGGGCGAGAAATCTAGCAGAAACGCCCGCGGGCGTGGCGAAACACCGCGGGCGCGGTCCTTATTCCCGCCGTCCGGACTACAGCGCCTCGGCGGCGTGGTCGGCGAGGCGCGAGCGCTCGCCGCGCGCCAGGGTGACGTGCCCGGCGTGCGCCCAGTCCTTCATGCGGTCCACCACGTAGGTGAGGCCGGAGGAGCCCTCGGTGAGGTAGGGCGTGTCGATCTGCGCGATGTTGCCCAGGCACACCACCTTGGTGCCGGGGCCGGCGCGCGTCACCAGGGTCTTCATCTGCTTGGGCGTGAGGTTCTGCGCCTCGTCGATGATCAGCCATTTGTTGACGAAGGTGCGCCCGCGCATGAAATTGAGCGACTTGACCTTGATGCGCGAGCGCACCAGGTCGCGCGTCGCCGCGCGGCCCCATTCGCCGCCGGACTCCTCGCTGGCGTTGAGCACGTCGAGGTTGTCCTCCAGCGCGCCCATCCAGGGCTGCATCTTCTCCTCCTCGGTGCCCGGCAGGAAGCCGATGTCCTCGCCGATCGGCACCGTGACGCGCGTCATGATGATCTCGCTGTAGCGCTTCTGGTCCAGCACCAGGGTGAGCCCCGCGGCGAGCGCCATCAGCGTCTTGCCGGTGCCCGCCTGGCCGAGCAGGGTGACGAAATCGATCGCCGGGTTCATCAGCAGGTTGAGCGCGAAGTTCTGCTCGCGGTTGCGCGCGGTGATACCCCACACCGAGTTCTTGGCGTGCGTGTAGTCGCGCACCGTCTCCAGCACCGCCATGCGGCCGGACTGCTCCTTCACCATGGCGTACAGCGGGCGCTCGCCCGAGTCGTCGTACACGAATTCGTTCAGCAGGAGCTTGGGTACCAGGGGGCCGCGCACCCGGTAGTAGGTGTGGCCCTCCTTCTTCCAGGACTCCATGTCCTTGCCGTGCGTGTCCCAGAAGTCCG
>Ga0075420_100004358_pt1 | contig 12377 bp, 11 predicted proteins | sample SoiMetdeltSBSDD4_FD_75296 | JGI IMG/M metagenome (GOLD analysis project Ga0075420, IMG submission 75296) | Bulk soil microbial communities from a Populus tree surrounding site in Tennessee, USA - Soil MetaG P. deltoides SBSDD4 | ecosystem: Environmental > Terrestrial > Soil > Tree plantation... | reverse complement strand
GCTGTGCCAGGAAACGGACCTGGTGAAACATTCTGAGCGCGCCGCCGCCCTGTCGATTGGAGGGTGGCGCAGGGGCTACATACAAGAGTCGCATCATCTTTTCCTCAGACCATCTTCGATGCGGCAACCAACGCAACCGCGCGATCCGGCCCGTTCCAATCGATCTGTCCCGCTTCACCTTCCATCCCAGGCATCCACAGTCCTTGGCGGCTGACGGCATACTCCACCCGGTCGATGTGGAGTGGGGCGACCAACTGTCTCAGACGTGCACCGTCGTAGACCCGCATCCAGTGATTGGTCATTGCCTGTCCGAACGGGACGGTGATCACGGCTTTCCCATTCGGTCTCAGAATGCGTGCAAGTTCTCGAACAGCCGCCTGATCTCCACCACCGGCTTCCGGCTCTCCGTAATGGCCGATGCCGATATGTTCGATCACGGAGACGGCGAGCACCGCGGCAAATGTCGATCCGCCGAATGGCATCCGCGTAATATCCGCACGAACAGCCTTCAAGCCGGGATGGCGATAGGGATAGGGATTGAAATCCATCCCGACGACAGCAAATCCGCGCGACGCTAACGCGATGGGTAACCGGCTATGGCAGCAACCCAGATCAAGCACCGGTCCGGTGACACCATGGAGTTGCTCGAACACGAACGGATATTCAATGACCCGCTCCGTCGTCACCATTCCCGGTTCGAAGATCTGCCGGAGAAAGTGCCTGGCCGAACCGGCCAGATACTCCTTGAAGCGAGGAAAGCGATCAAACATCCGTACCATGCCGCGCCAACGTAAATGGTATTGGGGACGGTAGGTACCCGCGGGTTCGATCTCATCGCGCATCATGACCAACCTGTGCCTGTCGGTTTGGTACCCCACGCGAAGTAATAGAATCCCAACCATTCGGCGATGCACGTACGATCCAACATTCTCCAGAAGCGCTTGGTACATTCAACCAGCCTCACCTGTGCTTCTCTCAACACGCGTGACCGGTACAGCAATGGAACGTACGGCGGTACGACACCAGCCGGAAACACGGTCACAGAGGACAGCCCAGACGCTTGAAGAAGAGTACGGATTTCGTCCCCCGTAAAGCTCCGCTCGTAAAATGTCTCCGGCCGGCCCTGTGCCGGATGCAGGAGATGCCGCACATCTGCGGCCCAATCTAGCGAACGGAACAAAGAAAACTTTTTGGGAACGATGTCGGAATAGAATAGTCCGCCCGGCTTCAAGACCCGAACCATCTCCCGGACGATGAGGGACGGATCGGCGAAATGTTCGAGCAAGCCGGTCGACAACACGATATCGAGGCTATTGTCCCGCATCGGTAACTCCATGGCATTTCCCGCCAGGAATGTGCCATGGGTGTTCGCGCTCGCATAGTTCACCCGGGCTGATTGGAGGGCGTTCGGTGAAAAGTCGAGACAGGCGGTCTGATAACCGGCCAGCGCCAACCAGCAGGACAGACGCCCCGATCCGCAGCCAACCTCTAACGTGGTTCCACGCATGGGAAGAATCGCACGGAGATAATCGAACTTGATGCGATCCAGAATCTGCGTCATGGTCCTGGCGGACACGGTGTTGCATGGCCCTTCCCAATAGGTGTTCCAAAAGTATTGCTCGGCCGCCATCAGGCTCTCCAAAGGAAAAACTTGTAATCCGCCGGCGTTCCGATCACAGCCCATTCCCGCAGGCGTCGAATGGCAGCCTTCGCCCACGCAAGCCGGCCTTCACCGCCGGTCACATCGGCTTCGTAGACCCGCCTCCAAAGAAATCCTGCTTCTCGAAAGGTTCGGGTCCAATAGGATAACGGTTGCACGTTGATATGCGACGGATCACGCGTGGCATTGGGATGCCTGGGATGACAGATTTTGACGTAGGCCTTTCCATCCTCACTGAGAACCCGTCGGACCTCGTGTAACACGTACATTGGATCTCGGAGGTGTTCGAACAGATCGAGGGCCGTGAGCAAATCGCACGATGCCGCCTTCAAGGGCAGTCCCCTTTCGAGATCTGCCACGAGCACGCAACCGCGCGCCGCCTCATCGCTATGAGCCAGCGCGTAGACGCTGATATCCAGCCCGATCACGGAAGTCACGCCCTCTGCATTGAAGGCGGCCAGGAGATAGCCTTTTGCACAACCAACATCCACGACTCGCGATGGTTTTGTTTGACGACATAAGAAACGCGCCGTTCGAACGGCGAATGGATAGATGAGTGCGCGCGTATGCGGGGGACTCTGCCTCGTCCGGCCTTCGAAATAGTCCTGGTCATAGAAGAGACGGGTGTTCATCGACTCTCTCCGGCTATCTGTTCCAGCAGAAGGCGCAGTTGGTCGGCGCTGCGACTCCAGGAAAAGCGTTCCGCCTGCCTCAGTCCCGCCTCTCGCATGTGAAGGCGCAGGTCGGCATTCCCCATCACCCTGATGATGGCGTCCGCGAGCGTTCGGGGATCCTCGGCGTTGACCGCAAGACCTGCCTCGCCGATGACCTCAGGTAAGGCGCCGGATTTCGACACGAGGACGGGAGTGCCGCATGACATCGCCTCCAGGACGGGCAGGCCGAATCCCTCATAGAGCGATGGAAAGGCAAATAGATGGGCGCCCGCATACAGAGCATGGAGGTCTTCGCCGGCGACATAGTCTGTGAAGATCACTTTCTCGTATAACCCGAGCGTGTCGACGAGTCGAAGCACATCCTTCCCCCACCGGCGACTCCCGGTAATCACCAATGTTGCCCCGAGTGAGCCCTCCACACAGGCGAGTCGATACGCCCGCAGCAATGCCTCCACATTCTTATGCCGACCCAGCGATCCTGCATAGAGGATGTACGGCCCGACGATTCCATAGCGCTGTGTCACCGTGGCGATACAGGCTGGAGCAATGGAATCCCACTGGGGTTGGCGACCGGGGTACACAACATGAATCTTTGCCGGATCTATCCCCAGCAATTCGACCAGATCGTCCTTGGTACATTGGGAAATCGTCACGAGAGCCGCTGACCGTGCACAGATCCGGTGCATCCGCTGTCGAAAGTCGGCATGGTGCGGAAACAATGTCGGAAGCCGGAGCGGAATGAGGTCGTAAATCAGGGACACGACCTGTCCTCGAGGCAATATCGGGGTCATGAGGCAGGTACTAAGATACACATCCAGACTGTTCCACAAGGCTCTGTTAACCGGTAAGCTGCAGTTCATTCGATCCCACCACAGAGACATGAACCGGTCAGGCATGGACAAGCGGACGATCGGCGCAACCTGCTCACATTCCCGCAGACCCGAAAGATGACTCCAGCTCCGACGGAACACCAAGCGGTACTGATTCCTTTGGTCGTCGATGACCAGTTTCCTCATGAGAGAACCGACATATTCGCTGATCCCGCCGTGACCGATCATGGGGCCTGCATCAATTCCGATCAGCATCCGTTCACCGACCGATTCGCATGTTCGGCGTGCTTCCTATTCACGCACGGGCGTGTCCCTGGACCGTTTCACGAAATCGTCCTACCAGCTTCGCGATATCGGCGGTCGTCGCCACGCGACGCAGCCATAGCACGGCGACATAGACCAGTGCTGCCCCAGCCGTTGCCCCCAAGTCTCCCCATGGTTTGAGCCCAAGCCAGACTGCCAGCCCCAGGGTCGTGGCACTGCAACTCGCCAGCACCGTCGCCCTCGAGAGGACGGGGCCAAGATGGCGAGCCATCATGAAGGCGCCCGCCATCAACAATCCGACTTCACAGATCAGCGTGCTGACGGCTGCTCCTACGCCCCCCCATCGGGGAATCGCCCAGAGATTCAGCAAGGCATTCAAAAGAAATGCTCCGGCCAGCGCTCTCATCCAGACATGCTCCTTGCCCCGTGCCTGCAATGCAATACCGCACGGGGCATACAGCCAGTTGGCGGCAGCAGACCATGCCAGGATTGTAAGCATGGTCGCCCCCGCAGCAAATTGGGTACCGAACAAGACGCGGAGGAGCGTTTCAGAAATGCCTCCCATGATCAAGGCGAGAGCCGGCGCGACGACCAAGAAGACGCGCATGACCCGCTCGAAACTGCCCGACGGATGGCCAGGCGACTCCTGCACGAGATAGGGGAAGAGCGTTCCGGCTGCCGATGCCCCAAAATTCAGGACCATGTTGATAGGCTTATAGGCCGCGCTGTAGAGCCCCACCATCGCGGAGTTGCTCAATTGGCCGAGGAGCATGATATCCACACGGGTGTACAAGCTTTGCACAACGGCAGTCGCACCGAAAGGAAAGGCCTGGCGGACGACCGAAAGGAGCGTACAGCGTCCCTCTCGCGCATCCGGAAGATACGGATCAACCACAATCCTGGCGACTGCGATCGAAGCCCCGGCACTCAACACGTGCGCCCACAAGAATGCGGCAATCGTGCCTCCAAAGCGGGCGGCGATGAGCACGCCGATCGTTCCCATTGTCCCCGCAATAAGTTCGATCACTGCCACGCGATCGTATCGAGCGTGGCCGCCGAGCACAGCCAGGTATGGCCAGGTGAAGGAGCCCAGCACGAGTTGAGCCGCAGCGAGCCCGACCTGCCACAGAGACGCCGGTTGATAGGGAAGTACCGCCGCCACCAGGAGAATGAGCACAAAGACGGTAAGCCCCAAGACTGCTTGGGCTCGTGCCGCGATGCGAATGATTCCACCGCTCCCTTTCGGATCCTGTGCAATGGCGCGGGTAATGACCGTGCTCAATCCGAGGTTCGGAAGCAGACCGAACATAGCGGCGAGACCCATGGCATATGCATACTGCCCGAGGCCTTCTGTGCCCAACACACGCGCCAACACCACCGAATTGATCAACCCGAATGCCACGCCGAGGACCCGCCCGAACAAGAGCACGCTGGTGACGCGGGTCAACGATTGCAGACGATGAGTCACCGGACTTCCCCTAACTGGATGAACAGGGTCGCCCTTCAGGCCGCGCCCGCATGAGAAGAATCAGAGCCGAGAAACTTCAACGGAGCGGGCCGGGCCATGATATGGCCGTCCGCCTTCTCCTGAAGGCTTTCATGGTGTTGTCCCGCCGCTCGGTTCAACATCATGCTCTTGACCAGGATGCCGGCATACAGCCAGAACGGCTCCATGATTCTCACGATAATGAAGGTATTCGAACCAACCGCATGGACCAGCAGGCCGAGAAATCCCAGGATGAATCCCACGGTCAGGCCGCGCATATAGGGATCGGGCGCCTCGTGATACCCCTGCAGATACGTGCGGAAGATCGCCCACAGCAATGCGGCAAATGCACAGACTCCAAGAATACCGGTTTCTGTCAATACGCGTGGGTACATGGCATCCATAAACGGCCCACCCGTGACTCCCAGTCCCCAAAGCGGGGACTTCACCCAGGCATCGACTGCATGCTGCCAGGAGCGAAGCCGTTCGCTCGTCGACGTATCCACCCGAATTTTTCCGACCTTGAGTTGTCCCTCCTCCTGGGGCTGGGTGAAGGTATACATCATGCGATCGACCACCGCGCGAGGAGCGAGTAGCGGAACGGCAATGATACCGATCAATACCAGCGAGACCAGCAGCGGGCTTCGTTTCCGCACGACGACCAGCACACCGCCAATGACCACCCCGGCAGCCAGAAAAGACGCACGGGACAACGTCGCTTGGAGAGCCACGCCGGCCACACCGAGCAAGGCGATCAACGGCCACTTGCGGGTGAGGGCTCCGGAGGTCACGAGCAGTCCGGATATGATCGCCATCATGAGGACGAGGTATCCTCCCAGCGTGTTCGGCTCGCCATCCTGACCTTCGAAGGGTGCGGACACGCGCACGCCGCTGGGGATCTGCGAGATCGCGAACAGCGACACGGCCATGCAGGTGATCAGACTCGCGGTGACCAGTTGGCGCATCTGCCGTTCGTCCTTGATGAGATTGACGGTCATGAAGTAGAGGAAAAAATATTCATAGTATTTGAGAAGAAAGAACAAGCCGCCTGCCGGCTTGACTCTTCCGACCAGGACTCCGATCAAGGTGGCAAGGACACAGGCAGCGACATACAGCATGATCGACCGGTTCAGCGGCGTTCTTACGAAGATTCTCTCGTGTTCGGAGATAGCGGTGCGAGCCATCCATCCCAAGCCGACCAGCATCAAAAGGAGGTCATCGAACCGCAGCGTGATGCCGCGCCCGAGTGTGGCGCCGCCCCCCAATCCTCCGACGAGAAATTCCGGTCCCAGCAGCATGGAGAACACGAGCACATACAGGCCCGTGAGAGGAGACATGAAGGCGATGAGAAGCGGTACCGCTCCCACCACGACGACGACGCTTGTCGAGAGAGACGTCCTACTGATGAACAGCGCGAACGGGATCGCGATCAGGAAGGGAACGATCGCAAGCGGCCATTGAGTTCTGGCATCCGCGAGACGCACAATGGTCTCCTCGCAATAGATTCACACCACGCCCTCTTCCGTGCACATGGACTCATGTGACCTTGAGCGCTGCGTTCATCCACCGATCAACGGTGTTCGTAGCGATACATGCCCGCTTCCGGAGTGACCTCCGCCCGCACGTTCGTCAACACGACACCAAGGATATTGGCCTGGGCGTGATCGAGAAGAAATTTGGCACGTTTGAGTGCGTTCCGGCCGATGCGTCCGACCTGGTACACGAGGACGGTCCCATCCGCCCGAGAACTGATGGCCACGGCATCGGTCACGGGAAGAATCGGCGGCGTATCGAACAGCACCATGTCGTAGTCCTCATGCATCTCGGTGATGAGCGCTTTGATCTTGTTGAGGTTCATGAATTCGCTGGGATTGCCGGTCGGCGACCCACTGGTCAATACGAATAGGTTGTCGAGCCCCGGACTGCTCAGGACCCGATCCACTCCCATATTGCCCAACATCAAGTCCGTCACCGACCGGACCGAATTTCGCCATGGGGCACTTCCGGCCAGCGCGTCAACGAGCCCTGGTTCCCGTTCAAGGCCCAACCGCTGATGTATAATCGGGCGTCGTAAATCGGTATCGACAAGCAAGACACGCTGCCCTTCCATTGCCAGCGTCACCGCAAGATTCACGACGACCGTGCTTTTCCCCTCGCCGAGACCGGCGCTCGTGAAGACGAGTGACTTGACCTTCCGGTCCATGCTGGCGAACTGAATATTGGTGCGCAGTGATCGCAGACTTTCGGAGAGCACCGATTTGGGATCGATGAGGCAGATGAGTTTCGAGAAGTTCTCGATGGTCTCCTTCGAGGTATTCGGCGGGAGCGCAACCGTGGCCGCCTCGAGAAGTTCCTCCTCATCGAATTGCGGGATCACTCCGAGAACGGGCACCTTCAGGAACTCCTCCACTCCTTCGATGGTGCCGATCGACGTGTCGAACGATTCACGCGCGAACGCCAGCACGATCCCAAGAAACAAACCCATGAGCGATCCCACCGCCACATTCATTTCGGTATTCGGCGCATTGATAGGCTGGGTGGGGGCGATCGCGGGCGTGATGATCGTGACTTCTTCAATCTGCTCGGCACTCTTGATCTGGAGCTCCTGATGTTTCACTTTGAGGGTCGCATAGAGGTCGGCATTGACCTTGACTTCCCGTTCCAGCCGCGCCAGGTGGATCGCCGATTTCGGGAAGGCGAGATACCGTTGCCGGTACCGATCGATCTGCTCCTGGATCGCCGCCTGCCGGCCCGATATCGTCTTCAGTTTTGATCCAAGCTCCCGCCCCATCTCGGTCTTGACGTTCCCGATCTTTCGGACGAGTTCGACCACAGCCGGGTGTTCAGGAGTGTAATTGATCAGCAGCGTCGACCGCTCCTGCACCAAATCTAGCAACTTGCTGTTGAGGATCGACAGCAACGCCGTCGGTTCTTCCGTGAAAATACGCTCCGAAGTAGTCGCCGGTTCCAAATCCGCCCGTCGAACCGCGTCGATCTGCTTGGTGGTTTCGCTTTTCTGCCGCTGCACCGCATCGAGGTCTCCCTCGAGTTTCGTAAACATTTCCAACGCGGCTTTCGCCTCATCGGAAAGGAAGACCTGCCCTTCACGCTCCTTGAAATTACGGAGCGCGTTTTCGGATTCGGTCAGCTTTGCTTCCATGTTGGCGAGTTGCTCTTCAACGAACCGCCGAGATTCCGTCACCATCCGATTCCGCGCGGCGATGTTCTCGGCCCGGTAGGCATAGGCGACCGCATTCGCCAATTTTTCCGCTTGATCCCCCGTATCCGTGGACGCCGTGATACGGATAATGCTCGTATCCGTCTCCCTGGTGGTACGAATCCGTTGACCAAGGTCGTACACAGTATTCAAGTAGCCGGCCGAGTGCCGGACGTCTGCAGGTGCGTCCCCTTGAATGAGATGAAACTCCTCCGCCACCCGTTCCATCACGGGAAAACTGCGGATGAATTCCGTCTGGGTGCTCAGATCGTTTCCTTGAGAAAAGGACAACGATTCCAGCAGTTGCTGCGCGACCGTGCTGCTCCGGTCAAACTTGACGCGCGATGTCGCTTCATAGATGGGAGCAGGCTTGAGAAACTCGGTGAACCCAAAGGTGAACACCGTCACCAGCACCGCCGCACATACGATGAGGTATTTGCGTTTCTTGACGATCAGCCAGTAGTCGATGATGTCGAGTTCGTATTGAGCCATCGCGTCGCGCCCCTCTTCCATCCCGGAAGGGTGAGTAGCCTCTACCTGACCACTGCTCCCGGGAAAAAAGCCGGAATGATGAATGCGGGGTAGAACGGAGTAATGGCGACCTGAACGATCGGAAGTATCTTCTTGCTGGCTTCCATACTATCACCGAGATGCTCGCGGGGCACGAACACGATATCGTTTTCCTCCAGCGAGAGATTGCGGCTCCAGTCACCATAGGTATACAGACGCGCCAGGTCGGCCGAGTACACGTCCGGGTGCTGGAGGTTTCCACGCACGACGCGGATCTCCTCGAGCAGCGCGGTCTCAACATAGCTTTCCGCCAACGCCACTGCCTGTATCACCGTCATATTGCGGGACATGGGATACATGCCCGGTTTTTTTACATCGCCGAAGACAAACACCCGCTTGACCCGCAACGCCTTCTTCTTTAATTGCACCTGCACGCGGGGGTTGCGCATAAACGGCAGGACCTTTTCTTGTATCTGGACCTCCGCTTGAGCCGCCGTCATGCCGACCACATTGATTTCGACAAATGCCAGGGACACCTGGCCCGATTCCCGGACCACGGTGGTGAATTTCTCCTCGCCGGCTCCCCGTCGAATGACGACATCCAACGTATCTCCGACATCAATCGGGGTTTCGGCCGTCGGCACTGTTTCATCTGCATAGATGTCACCCTTGGGCAAGGGGGGAAGCGGCGGCATCGTGTCGGCGATCGCACCGGGCGGCAACGATGACTGCGCCGGATTCCGGCAGCCGCTCAACAGCGGAATGGTCGTCAATCCAATGAGGAGCAGAAGCCACACGTGACGTAGCCGGTTGTGATGAGCCACTGTCATTGTGCTCCCTCGCGCGCATCCATCGGACGCAGGACTTCAACAATATGCATGGCTGAGGCTTGACTCAAATCGATCGTCTTGGCCGGTCCGATCGTGCCGCTCACCGCGGCATGATCAACATGGAGTTCAGGTCGCAACGGGTACTGGCGGTTCAATCTGCTCACGATGCCGATCTCTCCGGTGTTCAATCTGACCGTCGTGCCGAGTGGGTACATCGACAGTTGATTCACCAGAACTTTCAGAAGTTCAGGGGGGAACGTCTCTTTTCCCTTGACGAGCATTTCCCTCACAGCGTGGTGAGGCAACAGTGGTTTCCGATGCGGACGCGGACTGATCAATGCATCGAAGACATCCGCCAATCCGATAATCAGCGCATGTTCATGGATCTCGCACCCGTTCAACTGAGAGGGATAGCCTTGACCCCTCCACCGCTCATGTTCCTGTCGGACGATCATAGCCAACCATTCGTATTGGCTGCCTAACCCCATGAGGAGGTCGAACCCCTGCTGAGGATGCCGGTCTATGAGCATTCGCTCCTGGACGGTCAATGGATCTGTTTTCGCCAGTACAGCTTCAGGAATCGTCATCATCCCGACGTCATGGACCAGAGCCGAGAGGGCCAACCGTTTCAGGGCGACCGCATCATACGTCAGGCCGAGGCCTATCTTGATCGCAAGGATGGCCACGTTGATCGCGTGATGAACGAGGGGAGTCCCTTGTCGTCCAGACAAAATCTTGCGCAGGAGTTCGTCGCTGTTATGTACGGAGACTACCAGAGCATCCGCAAGACCTTGGATGGCATCCAGGTTCAGTAGGGCGCGATGACGAACTCCACGCTCCAACTGAGACAGTTCCTGCTCGGCTTTCTGGTAGAGCGCTTCAGCCTGGCTGTCGATCGTATGGGTGCCCTCCTCCGGCGCCTGCAGGCCGGAGGAATGGAACGAATGGACTCGCGCATCCCGATTGGTTCCCGGAATCGGGCTTCCCTTGAATTCCTCGCGCACCAGATCCGACAATCGTGTCATGCAATTCTCCCGGCGAGTTTATGAACGCCGTTGAGCGACCGGCTTTCCATTACCGTTTGCCGGTTGGAACTCGGGCTTTTGAAGTTCACGCTCCAGCATGGCGCGAATGAACCCACTGGTGGTGTATCCCTGCTGTTTGAGACAATCGAGTTGATCCTTCAGATCTTCGGGAAGCTGGATAACGATGCGAATGAGTTTGGACATAGGTTTAGGCATAATTGTGTCGCACTCCGCAGTAATGTGTGCCGCATGTATGCACGTGATATGCCATGATAGAAAATGCCATATGATGTGTAATTTTGAATGCTTGCGCGACAAATTGATTCATGCACCGGTTTATCGGGAACAACTTATGTCACTTTTGGCGAGGAACTGTACGGGGAGCTGAGCAGATATCGGCACCCTGTGGAACGGAGAGAAATCCTGCGCGCCCACTATCTCATTGCCAATTCCACCGCCTCCACATCCGCCGGGCATTCTCCAACTCGATCGCGAGACCGGGCAGCGAAACAGGAGCCGGTTGAAGCGTCCATTCACCTGTTTGATGAACGGTGAGGTGAGATGTAGACACATCGAGGTCCACCCAGACGGCACCATCCTAGTCTATACGAAGGATCCGACCCTGGGCGTGCCGGTATGCCGCCACGACATCACGCGCAGGGTGCCGGTAGGGATTGAACACACCGACGGAAAACACGGCCACTTCCGGGCGAGTCACATCGACCCATCGTGGATCGAGAGAACTGCGGGCTCCGTGATGAGGCACTTTCATGACGCTGATGACACGAAGGTCGTTGCGCTGGAGCAACGCAGACAGACCGTCTCTCTCAATGTCGGCGGCAAACAGGAATGAACGCGCGCCGCAGATGAGGAGCAGAACAATAGAGGAGTTGTTCAACTCTCTTGCATCCACGTTCGATCGCCGAGCGTACAGAGCTGCCATCTCTTGTGACGGATTCAGTACGCGCATTTCACAGCCAGCCGCCGCCCACATGGTCATGCCTTCGCGTGCCACGTCTGCTATCAGATTCGCCTGTTCGAGCGAGGCTTCCAACCGCTTCCAAAATGTTTCCTCCCGCACCAATCCGTTCGTCCAAAGTGAGTGATCGGAAAGTGGTCTACAATCCAGGCCAATCCGCCGACATGATCGAGTTGCGGATGAGAGCCGACCACATGGTCGATTCTGCGAATTCCCCGGTTCCACAAATATGGAGCCACGACTCCGCGCCCCATGTCCAATCGATCATGCGTCGCTCCTCCGTCAATCAGCATCACCTGGCCATTCGGTAATTCAACGACCGTGCTGTCGCCTTGACCTACGTCGAGAAACGTCACGCGTACCATGTGATCACCCGCGAATGGACGCGGCGACCAGATCCACCATCCGATGATCAGGCTCATGGCCATCATAGCTCCCACGCGGGTGTGGAAGGAGAAAGAGCGCGTCAAGCTGATCCAGGTCGCACCATAGAAAACGCCCATGAGCGGAACTGTCGGAGCTGCCACATACAGAAATACCCCTGGCAGGCCTGCGACCATCCGGACTGCGTCTATCAGCAGAGTACTGAATGCCTGAACCAATCCGGCAAGAGGAAGAGTGGTTGCTTGCTCTGCAATGAGCCACAACGCGCAACCAAGACCGAGAGGGACAAGAATGAGACCAGTGAAGGGAACGACCAGAAAATTGGCGAGGAGACCCATCCATGGGATCTGTTTGAAGTAATAGGCCACAAGAGGGAGCGTGACGATCGTCACCACGGCCGTGACAACCACTGACTCTTTTCCCCACCTCCATGCATTGTGCAGCCAGGAGGGAGATGTGTCGGATCGCTCGTCCAGGTTGTCCCCTTGATCAAACCACCATGCCATCGCCCAGACCGA
>Ga0075420_100004356_pt1 | contig 12382 bp, 14 predicted proteins | sample SoiMetdeltSBSDD4_FD_75296 | JGI IMG/M metagenome (GOLD analysis project Ga0075420, IMG submission 75296) | Bulk soil microbial communities from a Populus tree surrounding site in Tennessee, USA - Soil MetaG P. deltoides SBSDD4 | ecosystem: Environmental > Terrestrial > Soil > Tree plantation... | reverse complement strand
CACGTCCGGATCCCGATCGCGACCGGCGAGCGGCTGTTCACGAAGTTCCCGTTCTACGAGTTGATCAAGGCCGAGGCGGTGGACGTGCTCCAGCCGGACATCTGCAACGCCGGCGGCATCACCGAGCTGAAGAAGATCGCCGCCATCGCCGAGTCCCAGCACCTCTCGATCGCGCCCCACAACACCGACAGCCCGATCGGCACCGTCGCCGCGTTCCACCTCGGTGCATCGCTGCCGAACTTCCTGATCCAGGAGTACCACGCCGAGTATTACGAGCCGTGGTTCTTCGACCTCTGTCCCGAGCAGCCACGCCGGACCGGCCCCTCGGTGCCGCTGCCGAGCGGCCCCGGCCTCGGCATCACCCTGGACGAGGCGGTCGCCCGCGCCCACCCGCTGGCGTCGCCGCCCGGCTGGCACGCCCGCGGCATCTGACCCTTCGCACCTGATGGCGTCTCGGGGCTGCCCTCGCTCAGTCGGCGAGGGCAGCCTGCTTCTCGGCGATCTTCGCCCGTAGCTCCTCGACCCGCTTCACCCTCAGGCGGGTCGTCCCCGCTGAGAGCTGTCCGATATCACGGAGCGCGGCGTCCAGGTCGCCAAGCTCGTAGTGCGCCTGCGCCCGGCTCAGAAACGTGTCATCGCGCTGATATGGGCGAAGCTCCGAGCAGCCCGGCAGCGCGACGATCGCGTTGGTCGCATCGATCACGCCCCGCCAATCCTCCAGCTCTTCGTGGGCGCTCACCAGCCGATCCCACGCTCGGTAGCGCAGTGGGAAGCGGATCGTCAGGTCCCGAGCGAGAGTCAGCGCACGGTCGCGGCGATCCTCGTCCCTGGCGACGCAGCAGCGCAGGTCGAGCGCTTCGAACTCGTCCGGGTCATCTTCGAGGAGCAGCGACACGATCTGCAGCGCCTCGTCGTACTTCCCACCGTAGTGGATGTCGCGCGCGAAATCCTGACGCAGCTCCCGAGGATCGGTGCCCTTAGCCAACTCCTCGACCAGGTGCTCGACCGCCGAGCCCGGCGTCAACCCCGAGAACAGTCTGACGTAGTCGTTCGACCGATCCGGGTAAAGCGATGCCAGCGACAGCCGCACCCCGACGTGCCGCTCGATCCAGGCGAGCAGCTGATCAGTCTCGACGGGATACGTCCTCTCCAGGTACGGCAGGACATGTCGTTTGATACCGGCGTACTCGTACCTCCGGGCGAACTCTTCACTGGTCGGCTCACGACCGGGCAGGAATCGCATATGCGCCCACCGGTGATGGCCGTCCCCGTGGACCAGCGTCGCAAGAGCGTCCCGACGGAGCAGCACCTCCCACATCGCGCGGTCGGGCAGGTCGGGCCGGTACGCGATCGAGTAGATCTGAATCAAGCGGTGCCGCCCATAGTAGCGGCCGAGGAGATGCCCGCCGTAGATCCCCGGCAAGATCTCGTGCCCGCGCCGCTTGATCCATGCATCGACGACGTGGTGCTCCTCGACCGTGCCCGGCGCCGGCCGCAGATCCTCCTCGGCGCCTCGACACAGGTCGATCGCTTCGAGGCCGTTCAAGTACCAGTCCGGCTGCCGGGCCAGGATCGCCCGGATGTCGGCCGGGCTCGCCGGATGGTGCGCGTACGGGTGCGCGTCCACGATCCGAATCGGGATCTGGCTCGATCGCTTTGGCCCCGATCGCTCTGGATCGTCGTAGATCGCCGCCTTGCATCGGCGCTTGGTGTCGTACCTGCCGTATCGAGATCGCTTGACCAGCTCGCGTTCGCGCCGCGAGCGATCGATGCTCCGTGACATCCGTCCCTCGTGTCTAGCTCACCACATGTTCCACACTCCGATAACCGGACCGATCCGGCTGCCCGTCATCGTCGAGTGTACGAGTAGCGAGATACCCGATCAATCACGGAAATCCCGTACTCATCCTGCGAGAATTCGCCCGGGGCGCCATGACCTCCACCAGGCGGGCGTGATCCAGCCCGTGCGCCACGATCCCGTCCCGCCCGACCATCGTCTCGGCGGCCCAGAGCGCGTTGACGATCGCCGCCTCGGTCGCCTCGATCGCCGCCGCCAGCAGCTCGGACAGGTAGACGTTCGCCAGCATCTCCACACTGGACCGCACCGGGATGCCGCTCCCGTGCTCGGCCGGCAGGCCGGCGTTCCCGGTCGAGAACACCAGGAAGATGTCGCCGCTGGTGTTCCCGTCGCCGCCGCCCGTCCTGGCCACCCCCAGCCCCGCGCGCTGGGCGAGGCGGTCGCACTGGCGGGGCAAGAGCGGCGCGTCCGTCGCCAGCACGACGATGATCGAGCCTGACCCAGGCGGCGGCGCATCGGGGCGCGCCGGGCGCGGCACCTCGCTCGTCGGGATCGCCTCGCCAACCGGCACGCCGTCGATCCGCAGCCGCTCGCGCCGACCGTAGTTCGCCTGGACCAGCGCCCCCACCGTGTACCCGCCGGCCTCCCGGCCCACCACCCGCGAGGCCGTCCCAATCCCGCCCTTGAACCCGAAGCAGATCATCCCCGTGCCGCCGCCCACGTTCCCCTCGGCGACCGGCCCGGACGCGGCCGAATCCAGCGCCCGCCGGACGTGCGCGGCCCGAACGTGCATCCCGTTGATGTCGTTCAGGGTGCCGTCGTACGTCTCGGCGACGACCGGCAGGCTCCACCAGTGGCCGCCGCCGCTGCCGTCGACCGCCCGCATCTCGGCCTCGTACGCGATCAGCGCATCGCGCACCACCCCGACGCTGTGGGTGTTCGTGATCGCGACCGGCCCGCTCAGCGTGCCGCTCTCGCGCAGCCACTCCAGGCCCGTCATCTCGCCGGCCCCGTTCAGCGTGTGGCACCCCGCGAAGAGCGGGGCGTCCCAGGCGTGCTCCGGACGTGGCAGGATCACCGTCACGCCGGTCCGCACCGGCCCCCGCCCGACGACCAGCGGTCCCTCGCCCGCGATCAGCGTCTCGTGCCCGACCCGCACGCCTGGCACGTCCGTGATCGCGTCGAGCGGCCCGGGATCGAGCAGCCCGATCCGGATACCGGCCTCACGCGCCCGCATGCTCACTCCCGGTCGGCTCGTCATCACCCGAAAAGAGCTCGCGGAGATACGCCTGGCGGTTGTTCAGGAAGTCGCGCGTCACCCTGAAGTGCTCCGTCTCCTCGTAGGCGATCGGGCTGATGCCGCCCTCGGCCGAGAGCTGGTAGATCGTCGCGTCGGGATAGGCCATCAAGATCGGCGAGTGCGTCGCGATCACGAACTGCGAGCCGCCCTCCTTGACGAGCCGGTCGATCAGGACCAGCATCGCCAGTTGCCGGCTCGGCGCCAGCGCCGCCTCCGGCTCGTCGAGGATGTAGAGGCCCTGCCCCCGGAAGCGGTTGAGCGCCAGCGCCATGAACGACTCGCCGTGGCTCTGGGCGTGCAGCGACCGCCCGCCGTACGAATGGACGAGCCTCGGGGCGCCGCGGGCGGCCTCCTCATCCAGCCGCTCGATCTCCGACGCCACATTGAACAGACTCTCGGCCCGCAGGAAGAAGCCATCCTTTTCGCGCTGCATCCCCCGCACCAGGCGCAGCACCCCGTGCAGCTCCGACACGTTGTCGTGGGTCGAGAAGCTGAAGTTCTTGCTGCCGCCCTCGGCGTTGAAGCCGGCCGCCACCGCAATCGCCTCGATCAGTGTCGACTTCCCGACCCCGTTCTCGCCCACCAGGAACGTCACCTTCGGATGCAGCTCCAGCACGCCGAGATCGCGGATCGCCGGGATCGAGAACGGGTACCGATCGAAGGTCGGGACCTCGTCGCGCTTGAGCATCACCGCGCGCACGTACGGACCGTCCCAGAGACCCGCCCCGCCCCCGAACCCAGAGCTCCTGGCGCGACGCTTCGGCATGCCCCGAACCGTACCAGGATCGCGGCGCCGTCGTCAGCCGGCCAGCACCTCTAGCTCCGCCAGCGTGAACAGCGGCCGGAGCACACAGCCGATCGCCTCGATCGCCGCCTGCCCACCCTGCTGCCGATCGATCACGCAGACCACGTCCTCGACCACGAAGCCGATCTCACGCATCTGCTGCACCGACGTGACGGCCTGCCCGCCGCTGGTGATGACGTCCTCGATCACCACGACCCGCTCGCCGGGCCGATGCCCGCCCTCCACCAGGTTGGCCGTCCCGTACGACTTCGCCTCCTTGCGGACGTACAGGCACGGCTTGCCGCTCTGAAGCGAGAGCGACGTCGCCAGCGGGATGCCGCCCAGCTCCAGCCCCGCCAGCTTGTCGTACGACTCAGGCAGGATCGGCAGCATCGCCTCGGTCACGGCCGCCAGGATCGCCGGGTCGCTCTCGAAGCGGTACTTGTCCCAGTAGAACGAGCTCGTCGCGCCCGAGCGCAGCGTGAACTGCCCCGTCAGGTACGCGACTTCCTTGATCCGTCGTGCCAGCGCTGCCCGGTCCACAGCCATACCCTCGCTCCTCCGTGTCACCATCAGGACGAAATGGCGCCCGGCCGGTCGCGGCGCGATCACCCGGTCGCGGCGGCCTCACGCGCGCGGAAGGGTCGGGAACTCGTCGTGGAGCCCCGCCATGTCCACCCGGTGCAGCTTCCGCTCGACGGCGTCGACGTTCCGATCGACCTCGTCGGCCGAGCGCATCCCGACGACCGCCACGTCGATCTGCGGGTGCGACAGGTTGAAGCCGAGCAGCGCCGCGCCCCAGTCCACCTGCCCCGCCACCTCCGGAGCCGCCTGCTTGATCCAGCGCTGGAAGATGTCGCTGGTCAGCGTGCGCATCGTGACCGTGCCCATCCGCTGGCCGCGTGCCTGCGAGAGCACCGTCTCCGGCGGGTTCTCGCGGCTCCGATATGCCCCGGCCGACTGGTAGAGCAGGTTGTAGCAGATCATCATGGCGTCGAATCGGCCGCTCCGGACCAGCCGCTCCACCGGCCCGTTCGGGCTCTCCGCCGTGAAGCCGAGGTAGCGCACCTTCCCCTCGGCCCGAAGCTGCTCGTACGTCTCCAGGCCGCCGCGATCCAGGATCTCGACCGCGTCCTCGTCCGTGTACCAGGCGCCGTGGAACTGGAGCAGGTCCAGGTAGTCGGTTTCCAGCAGGCGCAGGCTCGTCTCCACGGACTCGCGGATGCCGGCCGGATCGCGCCGCGTCATCGGCGTCTTCGTCGCCAGGAAGACGCGCTGCCGGTCGGCCCCCAGCGCGTGCCCGATCAATCGCTCGCTGATCCCGCCGCCGTAGCCGGGCGCCGTGTCGAAGTACGTGATCCCCCGGTCCAGCGCCCGCCGAACCGCCCGCTCGACGGCCGCCTGCGTCTCCGACGAGGAGGAGTCCCACGCCATCAGGTAGTTGGGCACGCCGGCCGGGCCGCCACCGAACCCGAGGCAGGAAACCTGCTGGCCGGTGCGTCCGAACGTCCGATACTCCATTGCCAGCTCCCCAGGTCGATCGCCGTGTCTTGTACTGGAATCTACGCCCACAATCCTGCCGTCACAATGCGACCCCGTATGAGGCTACGCCGGCATCGCGTAGCGACGCACCAATGGTAAGACGTGGGTTTCAACCCACGGTCTTGCTCCCTCCTCCGCCGCCGCCCTGGAGCCGCTCCGCCAGCACCCGTGCCGCCTCGTCCGCGACGTGCTCGCCTGATGGCGCCGCCACGTTCCGCATCGCCGCCGCCACCTCCTCGGAGGGCGGCTCGAGCTGCACCGTGCAGTGCGCGCACCGGCGCGCGGCCTTCGGGATCTTGCTCAAGCACTCAGGGCACTCCATCGTCGGCGCGGGCTGCGGCTCCGGGCGGTACTTGTCCATCAACCGGGTGACCGGCAGCACCACAAAGAAGTAGACGACCACCGCCAGGATCAGGAACGACAGCAGCGTGTTGATGAAGTCGCCGATCAAGAAACGGCTGCCGTTGACCGTGACGGCCCACGCCGAGAAGTCCGGAATCCCCCCGAACACCCCGATCAGCGGCGTGATGATGTCCTTGACCAGCGCCTGGACCACTCCGGTAAACGCGGCGCCGATCACGATGCCGACAGCGAGGTCGACCACGTTGCCGCGCACGATGAACTTCTTGAAGCCGCCGAGCTGATTGCCAACCCCGGACGCCAGCCTGCCGGACCTCGACCGTGCCGCGTCGAACGCCATCCGGGACCTCCCCACGCCGAGCGCGGCGTGTCTCGTCATCGTGGTGATCTACTGCCGGCGCTCGCCATGCAGCACGCGCACCCGCCATGCCAGCGCGCCGGCGGCCCCACCGCGACGCTCGGTTGGCCATCCATATTTTGGTCTCCCGTCGCCGACGCGGTATCGTCTCATCAGACAGACCGTTCCGGGGGACGACATGGATCTTCGAGCGCTCCAGCGACCGCTCAAGGAGCGATACCGGGCCGATCCGACGACCTCGCGCATCACGCTCCAGGCCCGCGGCTCGCAGACCGCCGACGCGCCGATCTCGTGCTCCGTCGATCTCGGCCGCGCCATCTACGACGCCCAGGCGCACGCCGGGGTCGGCGGGGCCGGCACCGGCGCCTGCTCCGGCGACCTCTTGCTCGGCGCGCTCGCCGCCTGCGCCCAGATCACCTGCCAGATGGTCGCCACGGCGATGGGCATCCCGACCCGGAGCATCGAGGTGATCGTCGAAGGCGACCTCGACCTTCGCGGCACGCTCGGCATCGCGCGCGACGTCCCGGTCGGCTTCGAGTCGATCCGGACCCGCTTCGAGATCGACGCGCCCGACGCCACGCCCGAGCAGCTCGCCGCCCTGCGCGAGAAGACCGAGCAGTACTGCGTGGTGATGCAGACGCTGACGTTGCCGCCCGCCATCACCACCGAGTGGTCCGGCGTCGAAGCCCCCGCCCCAGCCTGACGCGGATCAGATCGACACGACGTCGAGATCGGGCATCCGACGGAGCAGCCCGGCGACGATCCTGGCGTCGAAGTTGTGGTCGGCAGCGAGTCGAGGCACGCCTACGGGTTCTGAGCCCGTGCCCGGCGATCCAGGAGCCGCTCGCGAAGCCCGGACTGGTCGCCCTCGAGTGCTTCGAGCTTCCGGCGAATCTCGGCAGCCTTCGTCTCCTGCTCCTGCAGATACGCGGCCACGTCGCGACGATGCCGAAGATAGTAGGCGATGACTGCGTAGATGTCAGCCAGCTCGGTCCCAGGAAAAGCTCCGGCGATCTCGCTCGGAGTGTCGCCTCGCTCGAACGCCGCCACCACCGATTCGAGCGTGAGGCGTGTACCCGCCACGCGCACGGTCCCGTAGCCATCGACGCTGATGGGAACCGGCTGAGCGGCGATCGAGAGTGCCACGGCACCCACCTCCAGGTCCAGTATACCGCTCAGTCGGGCCTCGCGAAACGCGGAGCGCGTCGAGGCGCGGCGACAGGCGGTGAACCCCGCCAGGCATGCATCGGCGCAGGGCCGCACCGCCCCGCTGGCCTGAATCTTGACGACATCTTTGTCATGAACGGTTCAGAACCGGTCTGGACCGTCAGGCCGGGGGGCCAGTGCCGTAGACCCGAAGCCCACAAGCCCGCACGCCCCCCGCACCACTCAGGCGAGACCTGAAAGGGGACCAATTGTGCGTCTTCGCATACTCGCTATGGCGTTCGTCGCGCTGCTATTCGCGCTCGCGCAGACCCTCGGCAGCGGCGCCTCGCTGATCGGCGACGCCAACGTCTACGCCGCATCCATCGACCATCAGCGTCCCGCGTCGGTCGTCTTCCAGGAGGAGGAAGAGGACGACGACGATGATGACGACGACGATGATGATGACGACGATGACGACGATGCCGAGGACGACGATGACGACGACGATGATGACGATGAGGAGGAGGAGGACGACGACGATGACGATGACGCTGAAGACAGCGACGATGATGACGACGACGATGACGATGACGACGACGATGACGACGGCGGTCTAGCCGCCACCACGTCGATCGAGGACGAGTCGCTCAAGCTGCCGCTCCAGCAGGTCAGCGGCACCAGCACCGGTAGCGACGCCCTGGTCGCGACCCCCGGCGAGCGCGTGGCCGTCCGCATGTTCCCGTGGATGCCGGCCGGCGTCCAGGTCACGATCCGCCCGGTCGACCCCAACACCGTCGCCGCTGCCCCCGGCACCCGTGCCGGCGACCTGATGTTCGTCGTCGAGGCCCGCGACGCGAGCGGCACTCAGCTCTCGTCGCTCCCCGCCGAAGCCAACCTGGCGGTCCGCTACGCCGACTCGACCGTCTCCGGCCTGAACGAGTCGAACCTGACGCTCTCGCGCCTCGACCCGGCCACCAACCAGTGGCAGGCAGCGCCCAAGATCGTCCGCGAGCCTGACAGCAACTATCTGGCCGCCTCGGTGACCCAACTCGGGACCTACGTCGTCTCCGCGCAGTAGCCCCTAACCGCGTCGACCCGGCCGTGCGGCCGGGTCGACCGGGAGATTCCACCCCCGTACTCCCAGGCGCCGGGCATTCTGCCCGGCGCCTGGCCCGTCTTGACGACAACACGTGCGCCCGCTCGCGATTTTGCAACTCATCACGACGAGTGACGCTGCTATCTGGATCGATCACTGGCACGGCGACTGCGAGGACACATCGTAGAAGCGGTATCGAAATCCTGGAGGAATCTGATGGATAACCCTGTGGTCATCGTGCTGGTGATCGCACTGGTGGCCGCGATCGCAGCCGCGATCTGGTTCTACACCCGGAGCAAGCGGACCGAGGCCCTGCACGAGCGCTTCGGGCCGGAGTACGATCGCGCGCTCTCCGAGCACCACGACCAGCGCGAGGCCGAGCGAGAGCTGAAGGCGCGCGAGGAGCGCATCGGCCACCTGAACATCCGCCCGCTCGAACGCGAGGAGCGCGACCGCTTCGCCGCGCGCTGGCATACCGTCCAGGCGCAGTTTGTCGACGACCCGACGACCGCGACCGACGAGGCCGATCAGCTCGTCGGCGAGGTGATGGCGACGCGCGGCTACCCGGTCGGCGACTTCGAACAGCGGGCGGCCGACGTCTCGGTCAACCACCCACACGTCGTCGAGCACTACCGCGCCGCCCACGAGATCGCCCTGCGCAACGCGCGCGGCAACTCCGACACCGAGCAGCTCCGACAGGCTCTGGTCCACTTCCGGGCCCTCTTCGAGGATCTCCTCGAAGTCGCGGCCCCTGCACGAACGGAGACACGACGATGACCGACAAGCTCTCCACCGCCGACCTGGCCGGCGGCACCCCCGGCACCCACCCGACCCGCGACCCGGACGCCGCCGTCCAGACCCGCGATCCGCGGCTCGACACGTACGATGCCGACACGCACCCGAAGGACCGCCAGAGCACGGACGGCGGCTTCTCGGACTTCGACGCCCGTGACCAGGGCACGGCCCCATCCTCTGGGTCGTCAACCCCGACCACTCACCGGACCTCGCAGCTCGCCAACCCGGCCGCCACCGACGGCGCAACCTCCCGTGGCGACCACGCCGAGCCGCTCTTCCCCTCATCCGAGGCCGAGAGCTTCCGAGCGCGCTGGGTCGAGGTCCAGACCGGCTTCGTGGACGAGCCGCGCAGCGCTGTCGAGCACGCCGACAGCCTGGTCGCCGAGATGATGCAGCGGCTGGCGCAGGTTTTCGCCGACGAGCGCGGCAAGCTCGAAGAGCAGTGGAGCCGCGGCGACGACATCTCCACCGAGGATCTCCGCCAGGCGCTCCGCCGCTACCGCTCCTTCATGGATCGCCTGCTCTCGGTCTAACGCACACTCCCTGGGGCGTCTCTTCACGAGGCGGGCTCGCCAATGTCCGGCGAGCCCGCCTCGTGCTACTCCCCGAACCGAACCCGCGTCCCGTAGGGACGCAGCGATGGTAGGCAGGGACTTCAGTCCCTGACCTGATGTTCCTGACCTCGTGCTCCCTGCCCCCGACCCCCGGCGTGCGCTATCGTCACACCCAGAGCAGCGCCCGAGGGAGCACATCCATGAAGGTCGGGGTCTGGATCCCCAGCGTCAGGCGGTTCGCCAGCAACGAGAACATCCGCGCCAGCATCCTCCAGGCCGAGCGGCTCGGCTACGACTCGCTCTGGACCATCGACCACGTCATCGCGCCGACCGCCGACTCCAGGCAGTTCGGCCTCGTCTACGATCCGCTGATCGTCATGGCACTCGCGGCCGGCCTGACCGAGCGCATCCAGATCGGCGTCAGCGTCCTGGTGCTGCCGTACCGCCATGGCGTGCTCACCGCCAAGATGCTCGCCTCGCTCGACGACCTCAGCAACGGCCGCATCATCCTCGGGGTCGGAGCCGGCTGGAACGCCGTCGAGTCTGACATCCTGCGCCTGCCCTTCGAGGAGCGCGGCCCGATGACCGACGAGTACATCCGGATCATGAAGGAGCTCTGGACCAATCCCAGGCCGAGCTTCGACGGCGCCTACACGACGTTCTCGGACGTCGAGTTCCACCCGATGCCGGCCCAGCAGGGCGGGCCGCCGATCTGGGTCGGCGGGAGCAGCCGGCCCGCCCTGCGCCGCACCGCCGAGCTTGGCGACGCCTGGCACCCGATCAACATCACCCCGGACCAGCTCCGAGCCGGCAAGGCCGAGATCGCCCGGCTCTGCCAGCGCTTCGATCGCGCCGAGCAGCCAGCGCTCACCTACCGGGCCGACGCCCGGATCGAGCTCGACTCGTATCCGTTCCCTGAGTCCCCGCACGCACGTGCGGCGCACATGCTGACCGGCACGCCCGACGAGCTGGTCGACCAGATCGAGGAGCTGCGCGACCTCGGCGTCGAGCACCTCGTGCTGGAGTTCCTCGGCCGCGACTTCGCGGACTTCCAGGCCCAGATCGACGCCTTCGCCTCCCAAGTGCGCCCCCGCTTGCGCTAGCGGGCGTAGATCGCGCGCGTCATCAGCAACACCGCCAGCGCCCCCACGATCAGGCCGGCCAGCGCCCAGCGCCGCACGGCAGCCGCCCCGCCCGGCACGTCCGGATCGAGCCGCCGGATCTCGGGGCGCAGCCCGGCGTCGCCGATGAACCCCATGATCACCGCCAGCACGATGCTGGTCGTCACGATCCCGCCCCACTCTCCGACGAAGAGAAACCCGTAGCCACGGCTCCGCGAGATCATCACCAGCCCGGCGAGCACCGTGACCCCGGCGGCGATGCTGATGACCCGCGCCGTCGTCAGCGCAACCGCCAGGACGGCCTCGTTCCGCTCCCGCGCCAGGTACGGCACGATCGCCAGCAGCATCACGGCGAAGCCGCCGACCCACACGGCCGCCCCCGCGACGTGGATCGCGCGCACTGCCCAGGTGATGAGCGAATCGACCATCCGTTCGCCCCTCCTGACTTCCCTCGTTCCTCGGGACAGGCCTGACTCCGGACTACTCGCCGAGGATCTGCGCCACGACCTCGACCGACAGCGTCTCCTCGGCCAGCCCCCGAAACGTGCCTCGGGTCGGCGGCACGTCGTTGTAGTCCCGCCCGATCCCCATCTTGACGTGGTGGGTGCTCGCCAGCAGGTTGTTCGTCGGATCGAATCCGCGCCAGCCGTGCGTCGGCGTGTAGACCTCGACCCAGGCGTGCGAGGCCCCGGCCCCACGACTCGGCCTCGGCACGCCATCCGCCTGCTCGGTCGCAGCCCGGCCGCCCATCGGCGCCTGGAGCATCTGCGACTGGGTCATCGTCCCGAGCATCTGGGTCTGCTGCATCGGCGGCGCCACCTGCCTCGGCACGATGTAGCCGCTGACGTACCGGGCCGGCAGCCGGATCGCCCGGCACAGCCCGATCAGCACGTGCGCGAAGTCCTGGCAGACGCCCGTCCGCCCCTTCAGCACCTCCGGCACCGTCGTCGCGACGGTCGTCACGTGCTGCTCGTACTGGAACTCGCGGTAGACCAGTCCCATCAATCCCTGGACCGCTTCCAGCGTCTCGTTCGGCGAGGTCGGGCGGTACGGGGCGGCCATCGCTTCGAGCGCGGAGTCGGCCGGCACGATCGCCGATGGCGTCAGGTAATCCGCCAGCTCGGACGGCCCCAAGGGCGGCGGCGTCGACAGCGGCAGCTTGAACGGGTCGTCCAGCAGCGTCTCGACGACCCCGCGCGCGACCAGCTCGACCGAGTCATGCGCCCGCGCGATCGTCACCAGGTGCGCCACGTTCGCGAACCCGTCGTAATAGCGCCGGATCGCGGCCGTCGGCGTCGCGCGGAGGTCGTACTCGTGCCAGCGCTGGTGCACGTCCGAGCGTGGCCCCAGCCTCACGTCCATGACCCCCTCGACCACGTGCGTGCTGTACGCCAATCGGGTCGTGTGCGTGATCCCGACCCTCACCGCGAGCCCCTACCCCCAGCCCCTCCCCCGTGCGCGGGGGAGGGGAGTACTGCCCGACGGTTCCCCCTCTCCATCGCAATGGGGAGGGGGGCAGGGGGTGGGG
>Ga0075420_100004354_pt1 | contig 12384 bp, 7 predicted proteins | sample SoiMetdeltSBSDD4_FD_75296 | JGI IMG/M metagenome (GOLD analysis project Ga0075420, IMG submission 75296) | Bulk soil microbial communities from a Populus tree surrounding site in Tennessee, USA - Soil MetaG P. deltoides SBSDD4 | ecosystem: Environmental > Terrestrial > Soil > Tree plantation... | reverse complement strand
GAGGTCGAAGAGCCGGTCGAGCAGCGTCCGCGGGATCTTGCTCTCCTCGTCCATCTGGCGGACGAGCGGGCGGACCTCCTTGTCAGCAAACTCATACACGCCGTCGTAGATCAGCTGTTCTTCTTCGGAGAGCGTCGTAAGTGCGGGCACGGTGTCCTTATTAAACTCCCAATTCCCAACTCCAAAGTTCCAACCACTCCCAACTCCCAAGCCCCAACGGTCGATCCGATACTCGAGAATTGGGAGTTGGGAATTGAGAGTGTCGGCAGTTGGGCATTGGGATTTGGGAGTTCCATGAGAGTGCTAAGATCCACACAGAGGCGGCATCATGCTCAGATTGCGACTTTCGGCCGCATTCCTCGTCTGTTTGGCGCTGGTCCAGGTTGGGACGGCGCAACAACAGGCCACGCCCGCCCCGCAGGGTCAGACCGGCCAGACCAGCCAGGGCAATCAAAACGCGCAGCAGGGCGACCAGCAGCAACCGGTGTTCCGCGGTGGCATCGACTTCGTGCGCGTGGACGTGATCGTCTCCGACAAGAAGGCGCAGCCGGTTACGAATCTGACCCAGAACGATTTCGAGATCCTCGAGGACGGCAAGCCCGTGACGATTGAACAGTTCAAACTGATCAAAGTCGATGGCAAGCCGAAGCCGGGTGGTCCCGCGCCTAAGCAGATCCGCGACCGAAACGATGAAGAGCTCGAGGCTGCCCGAGACGATGTGCGGATCTTCGTGATCTTCCTGGACGACTACCACGTGCGGCGCGCCAACTCGATGACCGTGCGGCCGGTGCTGCAGAAGTTCCTCCAGGAGCAGCTGCAGCCGAGCGACATGATTGGCATCATGTATCCGCTGCAGCCGATCTCGGATGTGCAGCTGACACGGGATCACGAAAAGATCGCCCGCGCGATCGAGACGTTCGAAGGCCGCAAGTTCAACTACGAACCGCGGAACATTGTCGAGCAGAACTATGCGCGCTACTCGACCGATCAGGTCGAGCGAATCCGTAACGACGTCGTCATGGGCGCGCTGCAGGCGCTGGCGACGCGGCTCGGTTCGTTGCGTGAAGGCCGCAAGTCGATCATCTACGTGAGCGAGGGATTTACGGCAATGCTGCCGCCGCAGATGCGCCGGATGGACGCGTCGCAACCGGCCAATCCCATCGAGACGGCGGCGGCGGCGACGCGTCAGGACTCGACCCGCGAGATGACGAGCGAGTGGTTCAGCCAGATGGACGTCTACTCGCGCCTGCGCGATGTGTACGACGTAGCCAATCGCAACAACACCGCGTTCTACGCCCTCGACCCGCGCGGGCTGGCGCCCTTCGAGTACGGCTTCGACGACCTTCCGTTCGGGCCGCCACCGAGCTTCGCCACCGATCGCCGCGCGTTGCAGATGACGCAGGACACCCTGCGCGTGCTCTCGGAGGAAACCGACGGCCGGGCGATCGTCAATCGCAACACGCTCGCGCAAGGGCTCTCGGACATGATGCGCGACTCGAGCTTCTATTACCTGCTCGGCTACACGTCGACCAAGACCGGCAACGACGGCAAGTTCCATCCGATTACCGTCAAGGTGAAGCGCAGTGGCGTGGACGTTCGCGCTCGCAAGGGTTATTGGGCGCTAACGGCAGCCGATGTGGAAAAGATCAGCAAACCGGCGCCGGAGGTGGCCAAGCCCGTACAGACGGCGCTGGCGTCGATCGCCACATCGGTGCAAGCAGGCAAGTACGTGCGGACCTGGATCGGCACCGAGCGTGGAGAGAACGGCAAGACCCGTGTGACGCTGATCTGGGAGTCGCTGCCAGCACAGGGTGCCAGCGTGCGGCGCGAACAGCCCGGGCGCGTGTCGCTGCTGGCCGCAACCGCCAGTGGCAATCTCGTGTTCCGCGGCCGATCCCCTGATGCGGCGCTGGCTGCGGCCGCCCCGCCGGCGGCGCCGAACGACACAGGTCCCGTGGCGGGTCGATCTCCCACCGCGGCGCCAGCGTCTGCGCCGCAACGCCTCGTGTTCGATGCGCCACCGGGGAAGCTCGAGCTGCGCATGACCGTTGAAGCCGCGGGATCGGGTGGCACGCTCGACAGCGAGATTCGTGATCTCAACGTCCCCGACTTCACCGCGCCGCAAGTCGCGCTGAGCACCCCGCGCGTCTACCGCGCGCGCACCGCGCGTGAGTTCCAGACGCTGTTGAGTGATGCGAACGCGATTCCGGCGCCCGGACGAGAGTTCTCTCGCACCGAGCGACTGCTGATCCGCTTCGATGCTTACGGCCCCGGCACCGAAAAGCCCGAGGTGACGGCGATTCTCATGAACCGCGGCGGGCAGAAGATGGCAGACGTCCAGATCGCGCTCAGTAGCGCTGGCGCGACGCACCAGATCGATCTTGGTCTCGCGTCGTTTCCTGCCGGTGAATACCTGGTGGAGATCACCGCGAAGAGCGGAAGCGGAGAAACCAAAGAGCTCGTGCCGTTCCGGCTCGGTTCATAACTGGCTAATCCCGCTACTTGCCCGTCACCATATAATCCGCCCGGGCACGACGTCGTGCCCGGGCGGACGGATCGTGTCGACTCCAATCAAGACACTTGATGGTGGACAGGTGAACCTCGCCGACGCGGACCTCGACGCGTTTCGAGCCGCACTCCGCGATGGCGTTGTCATGCCAGAACAGTCCGGCTTCATGGACAAACCCATTTTCAACGCGATGCATCAGCGGCGGCCCGCGCTAATCGTCCGGTGCGCGGGAACGGCCGATGTTGTCACGGCGGTGAAGTTCGCTCGCCAGCACGGGCTGCTCGTCGCCGTGCGCGGCGGTGGCCACTCCGTGGCAGGACACTCGAGCTGCGACGGCGGGCTGGTCATTGATCTCACGCGCATGCGTGGTGTGGACGTCGATCCCGACGCGCGTATCGCACGTGTGCAGGGTGGGGCACTTTGGGCTGATGTCGATCGAGAGACGCAAGCCTACGGCCTCGTCGTGCCTGGCGGAGTCGTGTCCGAGACCGGCGTCGCGGGATTGACACTCGGCGGAGGAGAAGGCTGGGTTCGACGCAAGTACGGGCTGACGATCGACAGCCTCTTGTCGGCGAGGGTCGTCTGCGCCGACGGATCAGTGCGCACCGCGTCGCCAACATCAGAGCCCGATCTGTTCTGGGCACTGCGCGGTGGCGGTGGCAACTTCGGGATTGTCACCTCATTCGAGTTCCGCGCACATCCGCTCGGGCCGATCGTCGCCTTCGCAGGGGTCTTCTATCCCGTGGCCGATGCGGAACGCGTACTTCCGCGTTGGCGGGATTACTGTGTGACAACGCCGGACGAAGTGACGTCGGTGGCTGTGGCGATTTCGTTCCCCGCTGACCCCCCGCCTTCCTCCACCCGTTCACAACCACGCGTGTCTCGTCGTCGCCGGCGTGTATGCAGGAGACGTCGAGGACGGCATGCGGGTGATGCAGCCCCTTCGCGACTTCGGCACTCCACTCGCGGACATCTCGCAGCCGATGCCGTATTCGGCTGTGCAGACCGCCTTCGACGGGTTCTTTCCGATGGGGAAGCTCCAGAGCTACTGGAAGGCGCAGCATCTGCCAACGCTTTCCGACGACGCTATCGCCGTCATAGCGGACCGGGCCAATCACCGGCCCTCACCGCTTACGCTCGTCGTGACTTTCCACATGGAGGCGCCATCAACCGGGTGGAATCGACCGAGACCGCGTACGCCGAGCGGTCCGCGCCGTGGATGTCGTCAATCGACGGCAACTGGGAGAATCCCGCCGACAACGCCGCCAACATCGTGTGGGTGCGAGAGAGCTTCAAGCGGATCACGCCGTACCCGAACGGCGTGACTTACACGAGCTTCACCGGCCAGGCCGACGAGACCGCCAGCGCACTCACGGCACATGCCTACGGCGCGAACATGGAACGACTGCAGCGCGTCAAGGCACAGTACGACCCGGACAATTTCTTCCGCTTGAACCCGAACGTGATCCCGGCGTCTACTATCGCGACGTAGCGCGCGCCCGTCTGTCTGTGTGGTGACGTGACACTCTCGGCTGGCACGGTACTCGGCCCTTATCGAATCAACACCGTCCTGGGCGTGGGCGGAATGGGCGAGGTGTACCGCGCGCACGACTCGAAGCTCGGTCGCGACGTCGCGCTGAAAATCCTGCCGCGACCCTTTCAGTCCGATGCGGAGCGCCTGGCCCGTTTCGAACGCGAGGCGCGTGCCCTGGCCTCGTTGAACCATCCCAACATCGCTACAATCCACGGGCTCGAGGAGCACGGCGGCATCCATGCCCTCGTCCTGGAGCTCGTCGAGGGTGCGACGCTCCACGACATCATTACGGGCGTCGCAGCGCATGGCGCGGAGTCGCGTGTCGGCTCGGTCGCGGCGATGCCCATTGCCGACGCGATGGCCATCGCCCTGCAGATCGTCGATGCGCTGGATGCCGCGCACGAACGCGGCATCGTGCATCGGGATCTCAAGCCGGCCAACATCAAGGTCACCGACGAGAGTCGTGTGAAAGTGCTCGATTTCGGCCTCGCCAAGGCCATCGATCCCAGCGCGTCGGGATCATCGCCGGTCAATCTGTCTCACTCACCGACGTATGCGTTCGGCGCCACCTCCACCGGGGTCATTCTTGGGACCGCTGCATATATGAGCCCCGAGCAGGCGCGGGGCAAGACTGTCGACAAGCGGTCGGACATCTGGGCTTTCGGTTGCGTCCTCTACGAGATGCTGACGGGACGAGTGGCGTTCCCGGGTGAGACGCTGTCGGACACGATCGTCTCGATTCTCGATCGATCGCCGGACTGGTCGGCCCTTCCGGCCGCCACGCCGCCGGTGCTGGCACGGCTTCTTCGCCGGTGCCTCGAGAAGGATTCGCGTAAGCGGCTCCGTGACATCGGAGATGCGCGGTTCGATCTCGAGGATCTGCAGCGACGTGAGTCCGCGACGATTCCGCTCGACGTTCGGACACGCGAGCGCGACGTCGCGTTTCAGAGACTCACCGACGTCGAAGGGCTCAAAGAAACGCCGGCCGTCTCGCCCGACGGCAAGATGGTCGCCTTCGTCATGATCGTCAACGGCAGGCGTCAGGTGTGGATCCGGATGCTCGCCGGCGGTGGGATGCTGCAACTGACACGTGACAACGTGGATCACACGCATCCGCGCTGGGCGCCCGACTCGAGCACGCTGATCTTCTTCACGCCGTCGTCGACCGAATCCGAAGAAGGCGTCATCTGGGAAATTGGCGCGCTGGGCGGATGGCCGCGCAAGATCATGACGGCAGCAGGCGCGGGTGACATCAGCCACGACGGACGCCGCATCGCGCTGCTTCAAGCGGAAGGGGATCAGCTTGCGCTCGTCGTTGCCGCGCGAGACGGGTCGCAGCCAAACCGGGTGACACCGCTACCCGCCGGCACGTATACCTTCCCTCGTTGGGCGCCCGACGATCGATTCGTCGCGATCCAACGCCTGGGACATCGCGGCTTCGACGGTCACATCGACGTCGTGAACCTGGCCACTGGCGCCCGACATGAAGCTGTCAGCGGGCCCTGGCTGCAGGGATTCGCCTGGCTGCCCGACGGCTCGGGGCTCGTGTACAGCGCGTCGCGCGGCAGCACTATGTTGTATCCGCCCGCCTTTCACCTCCGACTCGTTCGCAGTGATGGCACCGGCGACCGTCAGTTGACATTCGGGGATCACTCCTACGTCGAACCGGACATTCACGGGTCGGGCAAACTCGTTGCGGGTCAGACGCTCAGCCGATCCGATATCTGGAAATTCCCTGTGACTGCAACGCCCGCCGAGAACACGCGCGGCGGGGTTCGGATCACGCGGCAGACAGGTCATGTTCAGGTGCCATCGATCAGCCCGGATGAACGCGAGGTCGTGTTCGTCTCGGATACTGGCGGGCACTCAAACTTGTGGATTGCGAGCACGGACGGCACAGGCCTGCGTCCGATCACGTTCGAGACCGACCCTGCCGTCGCAGTCGGCCTTCCGGTCTGGTCACCGCGGGGCGACTGGATCGCGTTCGTCCGATCGGACAACAGTCGGGCGGCGACGTGGGGAATCCGCCCCGACGGCAGCGGTCTTCGCCAAGTGGCGGCGGGCTGGGGGCCGTGTTGGTCCGCCGACGGCCGCTGGCTGTACTACTGGCGCCTGGCTGACCCTCGAGCCGTCGAGCGGATTCCGATTGACGGCGGCCCGGCAGAATCCGTTCGTCATGGAGGTGAGCTCAGTATTCCGGCCATCTCGCCTGACGGTACAACCCTCTTCCTCCTGCAGGCCGCAACTTCACACACCCGCGGCTGGTTTGGCACTGGGTTGCATGAATTCGTCAGGGCCAGCCCTCCCGACAGTACGGGCGAGAGGCTCGCTCGTGTAGACGGCCAACGGCAGCCGGCCCGGGCCCCATGCATCGTCATGTCGCCAGACGGGCGTTACCTGGCGACTTCTCTCATCGACGGTGCTACCTGCAATCTCTGGGTCTTGCCGACCAGTGGTGAGCCGATGACGCCGGTCACCGACTTCGGCGAGCGATCCGTGGTCATCGCGCGTAGCGTGTCATGGTCGGCGGACAGTCAGTTCCTCTACGCGGCCGTGGCCGACGTTCAAACGGACATCGTCCTGCTCGACGGTCTGCTCGCCTGAGAACCGCAACTCCCAACGCCCAATTCCCAACTACCAACCACTAACAACTTCCAATTTCCAACTCCAATAGTTGAGTGTTGTTGGCGTTTGGGAGTTGGGAGTTGGGAGTGATTGGTAGTTGGGAGTTGGGCGTTGGGCGTTGAGAAGGAACGTCACGCGTACATGCCGCGCAGTTTCGTGACGTTGCCCACACGTGAGATGGCGACGATATAGGCGGCGGTTCGCAGATCGACTTTGTACTTGAGCGAGGTCTGCAGCACGTCGTCGAACGCTTCGACCATCTTCTGCTCGAGCCGCGTGTTCACCTCGTTCAGCTCCCAGAAGTAGCCGTAGCGATCCTGCACCCATTCGAAGTACGAAGTGGTCACACCACCGGAGTTGGCGAGGATGTCGGGTATGACGAAGACGCCGCGCTCGTGCAGGAGCTTGTGCGCGTCGGGCGTCGTCGGCCCGTTGGCGCCTTCGGTGAGAATCTTGGCCTTGATGCGCGGCGCGTTCTCTGCGGTGATCTGATTCTCGAGCGCCGCCGGGATGAGTACATCGACGGCGAGCCCCCAGAGATCGTCGGGCTCGAGCCGCTCCGCCCCAGAAAATCCGGCAACGGTCTTGTGCTGTTGCGTGTGCGCGATCAGCTTGGGAATCTCGAGGCCCTTGGGGTTGTACACGCCGCCTTTCCAGTCGGTGACCGCGACGATTTTTGCGCCGATTGCGGAGAGCAGTTCGGCAGAGACCGAGCCGACGTTGCCGAAGCCCTGCACCGCCACCGTCGCGCCGTTGATGTCGAGGCCGAGATGCCTGGCCGCCTCGCGCGTGACAATCATCACGCCCCGTCCGGTGGCCTCGCGTCGGCCGAGCGAGCCGCCCATCTCGATCGGTTTGCCGGTGACGACGGCGGTTTCGGTGTGGCCGACGTGCATGCTGTAGGTATCCATCACCCACGCCATGATCTGGTCGTTGGTGTTGACGTCGGGCGCGGGCACGTCTTTCTCCGGACCGATCGCGTCGATGATCTCGGCGACGTACCGGCGAGTGAGCGCTTCGAGTTCGCGCTTCGACATCCGGGTCGGGTCGCACACAATCCCGCCTTTGCCGCCGCCGAACGGGATATGCGCCACCGCGCATTTCCACGTCATCCACGCGGCCAGCGCGGTGACCTCGTCGAGCGAGACGTCGGGGTGATAGCGGATGCCGCCTTTTGCCGGACCGAGCGTGATGTTGTATTGGACGCGATAGCCGGTGAAGACCTCGATCTCGCCGTTGTCCATCTGCACTGGACACGAGACGATGATCTGCCGCTTGGGGTGGGTCAGGATGCGCCAGATGCCGGCCTCGAGTTTGAGGATCCGGGCTGCGCTGTCGAACTCCTTGAGCATCGCCCCGAAGATGCTGCCGTGCTCGGACATGGGCTCATATTAGTCCACCGTCTTCGGTCTACGGTCTGCGGTCTACGGTGAGAGAACCGGAGAGACCGGAGACCGGAGACCGTCCCCGATATAATTCGATCATGGCGGCTCCGCCGAGCACCGCGCACGTCAAACGGCCTATCAAACAGCTGTACACGCCGGACAACGTGGCCTCGACCGACTACGCGCGCGATCTCGGCGATCCCGGTCAGTTCCCGTACACACGCGGCATTCACGCCACCGGCTACCGCGGCAAGCTGTGGACGATGCGGCAGTTTGCCGGCTTTGGGACGCCGGAAGAAACGAACGAGCGCTACCGGCGACTGCTCGACGCCGGTGGCACGGGACTGAGCGTGGCCTTTGATCTGCCGACGCTGATGGGCCGCGATCCGGATCACCCGCTCTCGCTTGGCGAGGTGGGAAAGTGCGGCGTGAACGTAACGTCGCTGGCCGACATGGAAGTGCTCTTCGCGGGCATCGACCTCGGCGCCATCACCACGTCGATGACCATCAATGGCCCGGCCTCGATGATCTTTGCCATGTACCTCGCGCTGGCCGAGCAGCGGGGCACCGACTGGACGGCACTTTCCGGCACCATTCAGAACGACATTCTCAAAGAGTTCATCGCGCAGAAAGAGTTCATCTATCCTCCGGCGCCTTCGATGCGGCTGGTCACCGACGTGTTCGCCTTCTGCACCGAGCACGTGCCGCGCTGGAACACGATTTCGGTGAGCGGATACCACATCCGCGAGGCAGGCGCGACCGCGGCGCAGGAGCTGGCCTTCACACTCCGCGACGGCATCGAGTACGTGCAGTACGGTGTCAATGCCGGACTGGACGTGGATGCGTTTGCGCCGCGGATCTCGTTCTTTTTCAACTCACACAGTGATTTCTTCGAAGAGATTGCGAAGTTCCGGGCCGCTCGCCGTATCTGGGCTCGCGTGATGTGCGACCGGTTCAAGGCACGGTCGCCGAAATCCTGGCAACTCCGCTTTCACGCGCAGACGGCCGGCGTGTCGCTCACTGCTCAGCAGCCCTACAACAACGTCGTGCGTACGGCGCTGCAGGCGCTCGCGGCCGTACTTGGCGGTACGCAGTCGCTGCACACCAACGCGCTCGATGAAGCGCTGGCGCTTCCCACGGAAGAAGCCGCGACGCTGGCCTTGCGCACGCAGCAGATCATCGCCCACGAAACCGGCGTGACGGATCTGACCGATCCGCTTGGCGGCTCGTACTACCTCGAATCGCTCACGCGTCAGCTCGAGGACGAGGCGCTCGCGTACTTCCAGCGGATCGACGACATGGGCGGTATGGTGGCGGCAATCGAGCGCGGCTATCCGCAGCGTGAGATTGCCGAGAGCGCTTACCGCGCGCAGCAGGCGATCGAGGCTCGCGAACAGATCATCGTCGGGGTCAACGACTTCGTCGAATCAGGCGGGGAAGCCGTCGGCACGCTCTACATCGACGAGGCCGCCGGTGAACAGCAGCTGGCCCGCCTGGCCTCCTTGCGCGCAACGCGCAATGCCGCCGAGGTTCGCCGAACGCTCGCGGCGCTCGAGGAGGGGGCGCGGAGCGGCGCCAACACCATGCCGCTGCTCCTCGACGCGGCGCGGGCGTACGCGACGATCGGAGAGATGTGCGACAGTCTCCGTGCAGTCTGGGGCGAGTACGTCGAAACGCCGATGATTTAGCGATATATGCGCCAGAAAATCAGGGTTGTGATCGCCAAGCCGGGGCTCGACGGGCACGACCGCGGTGCAAAAGTCATCGCTCGCGCGCTGCGGGACGCCGGCATGGAGGTAATCTATACAGGCCTCCGCCAGACGCCTGAGCAGATCGTTGGCGCCGCTCTGCAGGAAGACGCCGACGTCATCGGTCTGTCCATCCTTTCCGGCGCGCACATGCACATTTGCCCTCGGGTGATGGAGCTGCTGCGTGAGAAGGGGCTGACCGACGTGCTCGTGGTCGTCGGCGGCATCATTCCGGATGCGGATGTGCCGAGGCTGAATGCGGTCGGGGTGCGCGGGATCTTCCAGCCGGGCACGCCCATGCAAGAGATCGTAGACTTCATCAACCGTCATGCCCGCTCGCGTGTGGGCACACTATGAACGCAAAGGGGGACCGTGACGCACAAGCTCCTGCTCGCCGATGACAGCGTGACCATTCAACGCGTCGTCGAGTTGACGTTTTCGGGAGAGGATGTGCAGGTGGTCACCGTCGGAGATGGCGAACAGGCCATCGCGCGGATCCCGGTCGAACGTCCGGACATCGTCCTGGCCGATATCGGCATGCCGAAGCGCAGCGGCTACGACGTCTCCGCGTTCGTCAAGGGACGGCCGGACCTGTCGCACATTCCAGTACTGCTGCTCGCCGGTGCGTTCGAGCCGGTAGACGATGCCCGGGCGCAGCAAGTGAAGTGCGACGGCGTGCTTGTGAAACCATTCGAGCCGCAGCAGGTGGTTTCGCGGGTTCGCGAGCTCGTCAATGGCGTGAGAGAGAAGAGCGTCTCCGTGTTCGCCTCCGAACCGCCGGCGTCAATGCCGCAGCCGTCATCGACACCCGAGCACGCGTATGCGGAGCCGGCGCGGAAGGCCGAATCCAAGCTCGATGACTACTTCCAGGGACTGGATGCTGCGCTGGCCGTGCTCGATGGCAGAGTCGAGGCCCGCCCGTCGACGACGTCTGACGTCGACGACTTCAGAGCCTCGGAAGTGCCGACGCTCGAAAAGCTGCTCGGGTCCACGCCGATGCGCGAGACCGGTGGCCCAACCGATCCGTCCCTTGCGGGGCCGGGAATCGGGCCGTCCATGATGGATGCCATCAATGGACATCAACGGAACGCCGACCCAAATGCCACGACACCCCTGGGCGGTGGCAATGTCATCCTCGATGCATTCCATGCGCTGCTCGCCATGGAGCAGGGCGAGCCGAGACCCGCGACGCGCTCGCAGGCTCCCGCGCCGTCTCCCGCGGTCGTCACCGACGAACTCGTCGACGAAGTGGCGCGCCGCGTCATCGAACGGCTGGCACCTAATACCACCCGCGAACTGGTCAAGCAGGTCGTCGCCGAGGTCGCCGAGCGTCTGATTCGAGAGGAAATCGCGCGCATCAAAGCCGCTGCACAAACGAAGCGATAGAGCGTTGAATCACCCCATCAATCTTCCAGAGAAGCCGGCATTAGAAGGCCTCGAGGCGAAGTTGACCGCGAAATGGGAAGCGGAAGGCACGTACCGCTTCGAGCCCGGTAATCGGCCTCGGGATCAGATCTATTCGATCGACACCCCGCCGCCCACGGTGAGTGGATCGCTGCACGTCGGTCACGTGTTCTCCTACACGCACACCGACATCGTTGCCCGCTTCCACCGGATGCGCGGCAAGGCCGTGCTCTATCCGATGGGGTGGGACGACAACGGCTTGCCGACCGAACGGCGCGTACAGAACTACTACGGTGTGCGCTGCGATCCGTCGCTGCCGTACGACCCGTCTTTTGTTCTGCCAGACAAGCCCGGCAAGCAGCCGATCTCCGTGTCGCGTCCGAACTTCCTCGAGCTGTGTGCGCGGCTGACCGCGGAGGACGAGAAAGCCTTCGAGCATCTCTGGCGAACGCTCGGCTTGTCGGTCGAGTGGGCGCGCACCTACGCGACCATCGACCGCCGATCGCGGAAGGTGTCGCAGACGGCGTTTCTCCGGCTGCTCAAGAAAGGTGTGGCCTACCAGGTCGAGGCGCCGACGCTTTGGGACGTGGATTTCCGTACGGCCGTCGCGCAGGCCGAGCTCGAGGATCGCGAACAGCCGGGCGCTTATCACCGCATCCGCTTCGCGAAGCCAGGCTCGGGCTACGTGGAGATTGAGACGACCCGCCCCGAGCTGATTCCGGCGTGTGTGGCGCTCGTCGCGCATCCTGACGACGACCGGTACAAGCCGCTGTTCGGCTCCGAAGTTCTGACGCCGCTTTTCAACGTGCCCGTGCCGGTGAAGGCCCACAACCTGGCTGACCCCGAAAAGGGAAGCGGCATCGCCATGATTTGTACGTTTGGCGATCTCACCGACGTCACGTGGTGGCGCGAGCTGTCGCTGCCGGTGCGCGCCGTGATTTTGCCGAACGGTGCGTTCCGTCCCGTGACGTTCGGGTCGCAGGGATGGGAGTCGCGCGACGCCTCCCGCGCGCAGACGGCTTACGACCAGCTGGCCAACTTGTCGGCCGCGAAGGCGCGCACGCGGATCGTTGAGCTGCTGCGCGAGTCGGGTGACATGATCGGCGAGCCGCGTCCGATCACGCATCCTGTCAAGTTCTACGAGAAGGGCGATCGTCCGCTGGAGATCGTCACCAGCCG
>Ga0075420_100004349_pt1 | contig 12395 bp, 10 predicted proteins | sample SoiMetdeltSBSDD4_FD_75296 | JGI IMG/M metagenome (GOLD analysis project Ga0075420, IMG submission 75296) | Bulk soil microbial communities from a Populus tree surrounding site in Tennessee, USA - Soil MetaG P. deltoides SBSDD4 | ecosystem: Environmental > Terrestrial > Soil > Tree plantation... | reverse complement strand
CAGGCCAGACTGACCCCGAACTATTGCGCGACTACGCCCTGGCCTGCGCTGCAGCCGCCGCGTAGTCGCGAAACACGAGGATCATGGAGGCGCTCCAGTTCGACAGCAGCGCCGCCGGCTACCTCAACGGGAGCGTCTTCGGCGTGCTCGGCCCGGCCCTGCTGGTGGTCTGCGCGATCGCCATGGGCGGGCGGGCCATCGCCGTGGACGAGGAGGCGGGCACGCTCGACCTGCTGCTCGCGCACCCGGTCAGCCGGGCCCGGGTCGCCCTGCACCGCTGCGCCGCGCTACTGGTCAGCCTGGTCGTGGTGGGGCTGGGGATCCTGCTCGCCCTGCTCGCGGTGCGCGAGCCGTCCCAGCTGACCGAGATACCGGTCGGCCGCCTCGCCGCCGGGGTGGTGCAGCTGGTGCTGCTGGGGGCGTTCTTCGGTGCGCTCGCCCTCGCCTTGGGCGGCCTCACCGGGCGCAAGGCGGCGGTGTACGCCGGCAGCGGCGCGGTGGCCGTGCTGGCGTACGTGGCCCATGTTGTCGCGCCGCAGGTCGACAGCTTGCGCTGGACGCGGTGGCTCTCGCCGTTCCACTGGTACGCCGGCGGCGACCCGCTGCGCCATGGGTTGCAGCTCGGCGACTGCCTGCTGCTGGCGGGTGGGGCGGCGGTGCTGGCGCTGCTCGGCACCTGGGCGTTCACCCGGCGCGACGTAGCTGTCTGACCGGCCGGTGGCCGCGGTCGCGCGGGTGCCGCACGATGGAGGGGTGGACGGGCAGGACCAGGACCTGAACCGGATCGGGCCGATGTCAGACGAAGAGGCCGAGCTGTTCCGGCGGCTGCGGTTCGGCCAGCTCCCCGAGCGCGTCCGCCCGTCCGAGCGGGTGGAGCTGCTTGAGGTGGACGCAAAACGCGACGTGCCGGAGCCGCTCGCCGACCCGACCGGGGTGTGGAACTTCCGATACGTCTGAGGCGCCCTGAGCACACCGGGCTCACGCCAGGGCGGTCCCTTCAGCCGGGGCCCCCTTCAGCCGGGCAGGAAGGAGAAGCGGACCTGCCGGGTGGGGTTGTCACCGTTCGGGTCGACCAGGCAGATCGACTGCCAGGTGCCGAGGGCGATCTTGCCGCCCAGCACCGGCAGGGTGGCGTACGGCGCCACAAACGCGGGCAGGACGTGGTCGCGCCCGTGGCCGGCCGAGCCGTGCCGGTGCCGCCAGCGGTCGTCCGCCGGCAGCACGTCGTCGAGCGCGGTGAGCAGGTCGTGGTCTGAGCCGGACCCGGTCTCGATGATCGCCACGCCAGCCGTGGCGTGCGGGACGAAGACGTGCAGCAGGCCGTCGGGCGACTCGGCGGCGGCCACGCCGGCCACGAACTGGGCTGCCCGGTTGGTCAGGTCCACGATGGCTGGCCGCGACCCCGTCCGTACCGTGACCACCTCGCTGCGCATGGCGGCATTCTGCCAGCGTCGCCTCTGGCCTTTCCGTCCCGGTGGGGGCCTGTGTCCAGTCCTTATGCACTGCACCAGCAAGGCGAGCAGAGCACAAGCGGCCCGGCGTCCACCCGCCCGGGGGTGGGGCCCGAGGTGACGCCGCGGGCAGCGCGAGGGAGGATGGGGCTGGACCCTGACCATCCAAGACAAGGAAAAGCCTGTGGCCACGGAACGCAAGCGCCCGGTGATCAGTGATGGCCTACCGAGCCAGCTTCCGGACATCGACCCAGATGAAACCAGCGAGTGGGTCGAGTCGTTCGACGGACTCATCGACCAGCGCGGCGCCAAGCGCGCCCGGTACGTGATGCTGCGCCTGCTGGAACGGGCGCGGGAGCGGCAGGTGGGCGTGCCTCCGCTGACCACCACCGACTACATCAACACGATCCCGCCCGAGCGGGAGCCGTGGTTCCCCGGTGACGAGCACGTGGAGCGGCGGATCCGGGCGTACATCCGGTGGAACGCCGCAATGATGGTGCACCGGGCCCAGCGGCCGGAGATCGGCGTGGGCGGGCACATCTCGACCTACGCTTCGGCGGCCTCGCTCTACGAGGTCGGGTTCAACCACTTCTTCCGCGGGCCGGGCCACCCCGGCGGCGGCGACCAGATCTTCTTCCAGGGCCACGCCTCCCCGGGCATCTACGCCCGGGCGTTCCTGGAGGGGCGCCTGACCGAGCAGCAGCTGGACGGGTTCCGCCAGGAGCTGTCGCACCGGCTGCCCAACGGCAAGCCGGCCGGGCTGCCCTCGTACCCGCATCCGCGGCTGATGCCCGGCTTCTGGCAGTTCCCGACGGTCTCCATGGGGCTGGGCGGCCTGAACGCGATCTACCAGGCCAGGTTCAACCGCTACCTGCAGCACCGCGGCGTCAAGGACACGTCCCAGCAGCGGGTGTGGGCGTTCCTCGGCGACGGTGAGCTGGACGAGCCAGAGACGCTCGGCGCGATCGGCCTCGCCGCCCGCGAGGAGCTGGACAACCTGGTCTTCGTGGTCAACTGCAACCTCCAGCGGCTGGACGGGCCGGTACGCGGCAACGGCAAGATCATCCAGGAGCTGGAGGCGTTCTTCCGGGGCGCCGGCTGGAACGTGGTGAAGGTGATCTGGGGCCGGGAGTGGGACCCGCTGCTCGCCGCGGACACCGACGGTGCGCTGGTGAACCTGATGAACACCACGCCGGACGGGGACTACCAGACCTACAAGGCGGAGTCCGGCGCGTACGTGCGCGAGCACTTCTTCGGTCGCGACCCGCGCACCCGCAAGATGGTCGAGCACATGAGCGACGAGGAGATCTGGGGGCTCAAGCGGGGCGGGCACGACTACCACAAGCTGTACGCGGCCTACCGCGCGGCGGTCAACCACACCGGGCAGCCGACCGTGATCATGGCGAAGACGATCAAGGGTTGGACGCTCGGCTCGCACTTCGAGGGGCGCAACGCGACGCACCAGATGAAGAAGCTGACCCTGGACGGCCTCAAGTCCTTCCGGGACCGGCTCTACCTGGAGATCCCGGACTCGGCGCTGGAGCGCGACCCGTACCTGCCGCCGTACTACCACCCGGGCGAGAGCTCGGACGAGATCGCCTACCTGCGCGAGCGGCGCGACTCGCTCGGCGGCTACCTGCCGAGCCGGCGCACCGAGCCGGTCGCCGTGCAGCTGCCGCCGCCGGACGCGTACCGCGACCTCAAGCGCGGCTCGGGCAAGCAGAAGGTGGCCACCACCATGGCCTTCGTCCGGCTGCTCAAGGACCTGATGAAGGACAAGGGCATCGGCCGGCGCTGGGTGCCGGTCATCCCGGACGAGGCCCGCACGTTCGGCATGGACTCGCTGTTCCCCACCGCCAAGATCTACTCGCCGCACGGGCAGAACTACACTCCGGTCGACCGCGAGCTGTTCCTGTCGTACCGGGAGGCGACCACCGGGCAGATCCTGCACGAGGGCATCAACGAGGCCGGCTCGGTGGCCTCGTTCACCGCGGTCGGCTCGTCGTACGCCACGCACGGCGAGCCGATGATCCCGGTCTACATCTTCTACTCGATGTTCGGCTTCCAGCGCACCGCCGACGGGCTGTGGGCGGCGGCCGACCAGATGGCCCGGGGCTTCCTGATGGGCGCCACGGCCGGGCGCACCACGCTCAACGGGGAGGGGCTCCAGCACGAGGACGGGCACTCGCTGCTGCTCGCCGCCACCAACCCGGCGGTGGTCGCCTACGACGCGGCGTTCGCGTACGAGATCGCGTACATCATGGAGGACGCGCTGCGCCGGATGTACGGCGACGCACCGGAGGACCTGATCTACTACCTGACCGTCTACAACGAGCCGATCTCCCAGCCGCCGCAGCCGGACGGGCTGGACGTTGCGGGGCTGCTGCGCGGGCTCTACCGCTACTCGCCCGCGCCGCAGGCCACCCCGGCCAGCGGCGACACCGCACCCCGGGCGCAGCTGCTCGCCAGCGGCACCGGCATGCAGTGGGCGCTGAAGGCGCAGCGGCTGCTCGCCGAGGACTGGGGCGTCGCCGCCGACGTGTGGTCGGCCACCTCCTGGACCGAGCTGCGCCGCGACGCGGTGGAGGCCGAGGAGTACAACCTGGTCCACCCCGGCGAGGAGCCGCGGCTGCCGTACGTGACCCGGGTGCTGAAGGAGGCCGGCGGCCCGGTGGTCGCGGTCAGCGACTTCATGCGCGCGGTGCCCGACCTCATCTCGCGCTGGGTGCCGGGTGACTACACGTCCCTGGGTACGGACGGCTTCGGCATGTCCGACACCCGGCACGCGCTGCGCCGGCACTTCCACGTCGACGCCGAGTCGATCGTGGTAGCCACGCTGCGCCAGCTCGCCCGGCGCGGCGAGGTGCCGGCCGCGCTGCCCACCGAGGCGGCCAAGCAGTACGCGATCGAGGACGTTGCCGCGGCCCCGGTCGGCGAGACCGGCGGCGACACGTAGGCATCTGACGGGTGGGTGGGCCGCTCCGTCGGGCCACCCACCCGCGTCTGTGCGCTCGAGCCTGCAAAGCCCGAGCCGTCATGGCCTGAACGGTCCTGCCGCTCCGGGCCGACCGGCGAACGGGACACGGCGACGTTTGCCTGTCCGGGCGGTTACCCATCTGGCGGTGAGGTCCAGGCCACGGAGACCCCGGCGCCACGAAGACCCCGGCCTGGTTGGCGATCCTGCCCGTCGTGAGCTCTCCAGCTTGCCGCTCGGTGGCCTAGCGAGCTGGAGCCAACGTCGAAAACGGACGTTTCCACCATGGTTTCCGAACCTCGCCACCCACAGTGCCAAGATCAAATCAATTTCAGTGATATTGGGTCTATCCGGGCAACCCATGACCCCAACTTCACTGAAACTGATTTGATCAAGCTCGGGTCGAGCGAGAGGCCGCAACGCAGAACGGGATGAATATTACGAACAGGGCGAGTGTTCGCTGCCCTCGCCCGTCTGCGGGCGTGGAGGATGAGCGCGCTGGTGCGAGCATGGGCGGATGGAGGCAGGCTGGGTGGCGTTCCACCGCGAGGACACGACGCCGGTCGTGGAGCTGGTCCGTCGCGTCGCGCAGGCGCGTGACCCGGGCGAGCACGGCGACGGGGTCGAGGTGGTGGTCGAGTCACCGGCCGCCGGCAAGCTCGCCGACCTCCTCGGCCGGGCGGACTCGGTGCAGGCGCGGATCATCGTCACCAAGGCCGGCGGCGAGGTGACGTACCCGTTCGACGTGCAGCTGGTCAGCGAGGGCGGCGGCGAGGCGGCACGGCGTGCCGGCGCGAGCCTGGTCGGGCCGGGGCGGAGCTGGGCCACCAGCGAGACGGACGGGCGGGCGTTCATCGTCCACAAGGGACGTCCGGGTGCCGAGCCGGACTGGAGCGAGCTCACCGCCGGCACGGTGACCGCGCTCGTGGCGCTCGCCGGCGAGGTGGGCGACGAGGGCTGGCGGGCACGGGTCGACCGGGCGGTACGGCGCCGCTGACCGGGCCGCCGCCAGAAAGCCGGGGCCGCCGCCAGAAAGCCGGGGCCGCCACCAGAAAGACTGCTGGCAGAGGCCGGCGGTCGGGAGGGCAACTGGCGAGGCCGCCACCACAAGGGTTGCCCGCCACGGTCCGGCCCGGACGGTGCTCGATGTGTCGTGGACTGTCCGGCCGTGGCTGTCCCAGCAGACAGCCGTGCTGCTCAACGCCGCCGGAGAGGTTGGGCAAGTGGCCGGTGTGGCGTAAAGTCCGCACACCATGAGCCGTACCTTTCCGCCGGGCTTCCGCTGGGGCGTAGCCACCGCGGCGTACCAGATCGAGGGCGCCGTCACTGAGGGTGGGCGGGGACCGTCCATCTGGGACACGTTCACCGCGGACCCGGACCGCGTCGCCGACGGCAGCACCGGCGAGGTGGCCTGCGACCACTACCACCGCTACGAGCAGGACGTGGCGCTCATGGCGGAGCTGGGCGTGTCGGCGTACCGCTTCTCGGTCGCCTGGCCCCGCATCCAGCCCGCGGGGACCGGCGGCGCCAACCCGGCCGGGGTCGCCTTCTACGACCGGCTGGTGGACACCCTGCTCAACGCCGACATCGACCCGGTGGCCACGCTCTTCCACTGGGACCTGCCGCAGGCGCTACAGGACGCCGGCGGGTGGTCGGCCCGGGACACGGCGGCGCGCTTCGGCGACTACGCGGAGCTGGTCGGCGCGGCGCTCGGTGACCGGGTCAAGCTGTGGATCACGCTGAACGAGCCCTCGGTGCACTTCATGATCGGTCACCTCTGGGGCATCCACGCGCCCGGCCAGCGCCTCTTCGACGACCCGTTCCCGGTCGTGCACCACCAGCTGCTCGGGCACGGGCTCGCGGTGCGGGCGCTGCGCGCCAGGACCACCAGCCGGGTGGCGGTCACCAACAGCTACGCCCCGTCCTGGGCGATCGGGCCGGACGGCACCCGGGACACGGCCACCGACGCCGACCGGGCCGCCGCGGACGCCCACGACATCTTCTACAACCGGCTCTTCACCGATCCTGTGCTGCTCGGCCGCTACCCCGACGGGCTCGGGTCGCTGGCCATCGCCGGCACCGACCGCCTCTCCGCGCTGGTGCGGGACGGTGACCTGGCCACGATCGCGGCGCCGCTGGACGCCCTGGGGGTCAACTACTACAACCCGCAGGGCGTGGCTGCGCCGAGCGAGGGCAACCCGCTCCCGTACGACATGCGCATCATCGAGGGCTACCCGCGCACCTACTTCGGCTGGCCGGTGGTCCCGGAGGGGCTGCGGGACCTGCTGATCTCGCTGAAGGAGCGGTACGGCCCCGCGCTGCCCCCGGTCCACGTCACCGAGAACGGCTGCGCCTACGACGACACGGTCGGTCCGGACGGCCGCTGCCACGACCCGGACCGGGTGTCCTATCTGGACGCCCACGTCACGGCGGTGGCCGACGCGCTCGCGGCAGGGGTGGACGTGCGCGGCTACTTCGCCTGGTCGCTGCTTGACAACTTCGAGTGGGCCGAGGGGTACACCAAGCGGTTCGGGCTGGTGCACGTGGACTTCGCCACGCAGGCGCGTACCCGGAAAAGCTCTTTCGCCTGGTATCGCGACCTTATCGCGGGTCGGGCGTGAGCTCGACGGGCGCGGTCGCGACCCCGGCGGCGCTGGCAGAGCCGGGGGTACGGGTCCGCGCCCGCTGGGTCGGCCTGCTCGTGGTCGCCAACCTCGGGGTGTGGATGGCCTTCTTCACCCCGATCCAGGTGCTGCGCCCCCGGCAGGTGCTGGCCATCGCGCCGGACAGCAAGGAGGCGATGCTCGGCTGGGTCACCGGTCTCGGGGCCCTGGCGGCGGTGGTCGCCAACCCGCTGGCCGGGGCGCTGTCGGACCGGACCGCCGGCCGGTTCGGCCGGCGGCACCCGTGGACGCTGGGCGGGGCGCTGCTCGGCGGGGTGCGCTGCTGCTCCTGTCCCAGCAGCGCACGGTGCTCGGGCTGGCCCTGGCCTGGGTGCTCGCCCAGGTCTGCTTCAACGCCATGCTCGCCTCACTGACCGCCGCGGTGACCGTGCTCGTCGTCAAGATCCGTTCGGTTCCGTAGGCGGTGCCGCGGCGGGCGCGGGGCGGCCCAGCGGGGCCGGCTCAGCCGCGGGCGTCGTCACCTCGTACGTAGGAGGCGATCCGCTCCTTGACGTCCGGCGTGAGCGGGCGTAGCTCGCCGGTGGCGCGGTCGTCCACGATGTAGCCCTGCGCGTACTGGATGCCCATGTCGAAGATCGCCTTGAGCTTGCCCGCATGCTGCTTGTCCACGCCTTCGACGATGACGTCCCGGGCGGCGGGGCCGGTGCCGCGGCGCAGCGCGTCGCAGGCGATGTCCACCACCAGCTTCAGCTCGTCGAGAGCGTGTGGATGGCCGAGGACCGACCGGTCGACCTTGATCTGGGTCAGCCCGAGCCGGGAGATCCGGTCGAGTGAGGCATGGTCGACACCGAAGTCATCGACCGCGAAGCCCACCTTCGGGTCCTCCGCGAGCCGGGCCAGGCGGGCCCGGAAGTACTCGATCGGGTCATCGCCCCAGTCCTCGCCCGGCCCGGGCTCGATCTTGTCGCGCTCGGAGATCTCCAGCGTGACGGCGCCGCGGCCGAGCCCGGTCCTGCGGATCACGGTGCGGAGCGCGTCCACGTAGACATCGCTGATCAACGCGCGTACCGCCACGTTGATCGACAGGCCGGGGAGCTTGCTGCCCTGCCAGTTGCCGGCGGCCCGCGCGTACGACTCGATGGCCTTGACCGCCAGGACCCGGTCGCGCTCGATCACGAACCGGTCGCCCCACGCGTAGGCGAGGTTCAGGGCCCGGCCTGGGGCCTGGTACGCCTGCCGGTCCCGGCGGGCCAGCGCCTCGTACGCGTGCACGGTGACGAACGTGGGGTTCGGGGCGAGGTCCACGACGGGTTCGAAGACCATCACGAGCGAGCCGAGCACCCGCCGGTACACCTCGAAGCAGTGGTTGTAGATCTCCAGCGGCAGGCGGCCGGAGCTCTCCCGCAGCGCGGTCAGCACCTCCACCTCGGTCAGCGGCAGGTCGTCCGGGGCGCTGGCGGTCCACAGGGCGCGCAGCAGGGTGGCGAGCGGCTCGCCCAGGTCGAGGAAGGGGACGGCCGGGTCCTGCACCACCAGGAAGGAGTCCCAGGGGCCGCCGTGATGGGCGAGCGGCACGGCCAGCAGGCGAGGCGCGTCCGTCTCGGCGGCTACCCATCCGAGCGCCTCCCGCCGGTGTGGCAGCGGGTGGTTGGCCACCTTCGTCAGCAGCTCAACAGTCTCCTCGCCACCGAAGCCCGGGGTCGCGTCCCGGACCTGACAGGCGCCGTCGGCGAGCTCGACCACGGCCGCTCCGGTCCCGGAGACAGCCCGCCTGACCCGCTCCAGGTAGCGGCCTGCCGCCCGATCTGTCGCGGATCCGCCGCTTGCTGCGGACCCTCCGCTTGCTGCGGACCCTCCGCCTGTCGCCCCGCCCGCTGCGGACCCGCTGGCCGCCGGTGGCCCGGGTGGCCGGAACGCGTCGCGGAGAAACTGCCTGATCGTGCTGACCGCCGGGTCGAGCGGGTTGGCACAGTGGACGATCCGCACCTGCGGTGCCGGGCGGCCCTCCGGCCGGGCGGTGGGCCGGGCGAGCTGCGGCCGGGTCAGGACCGCGGTCGGGCCCCACTGCTGCACCGTCGGCAGCGGCTCCGGATCCAGGTGCTGCTCCGCCACGAACCTCGCCGCGTCCGCGAACGTCACCCCGTCCGGACCCGCGGCCGCGCCCGCCAGGGCCCGCAGGAGGTGGTACGAGAAGACGCCGTGCCGGTAGTCGCTGCTCTCCCGGACCACCTCGTCCTGGGCACACGCCAGCAGCGTGCTGTGCCGGCTGAGCTGGGAGTCGTAGCTGCCAAGCGCGTAGCGCAGCGTCTTCCAGCGGTGCCGGGCCGCCTCGCCCCGCTGGTCGACGTACCCGCCCGCGTGGCAGCAGTCCAGCACCAGGAAGGACGAGCCGGCGCACGCCTCGAACACCTCGTCGCGCAGGAACCGCATGCGCAGGCCCAGGTCAGGCTCGCGTTCCAGCGCCCGCGGGTCGAAGCCTGCGGTGACCAGGTAGGGGTTGCCCAGCCGGTCCCAGCGGGGCAGCACCGCGTGCCCGGCGAAGAAGACGAACAGCATGTCCGACGCGGTGGCGTGCAGCGCGATGTCACGCAGGGCCCGCTTGACGACAGCCGCGGTGGCCTGCTCGTCCAGCAGCACCGTCACGTCGTCGGGGTCGAAGGTGCCCGTGGTCGGGTGGGTCAGCAGCTTGGCGAGGTCGGTCGCGTCCGCCACGGCGTACTGGAGCTGCGGTATCCCGCTCGCTCGACCGGCGTCGTTGACGCCGATGATGACCGCGCGCCGCTCCCCCTCCACCCGCACCCTCCATGGCAACGGTTGTCACACCGAGAGACATTGACGGCCACCGAAAGCGACTGTACCGCAGCGGCTCAATACCGCTGGGCCCCGCAGAGTGTCGGCTACTACGCTGTGCTGGTGACCGTGCGCGTGCGCTTCGCCCCGTCCCCGACCGGCAGCTTCCACGTCGGGGGTGCCCGGTCCGCGCTGCAGAACTGGATCTACGCCAAGCAGCACGGCGGCGCGTTCGTGCTGCGGATCGAGGACACCGACGCGTCCCGCAACCGTCCGGAGTGGACCGACGGCATCCTGTCCGCGCTGGACTGGGTCGGGATCAGGCGGGGCACGTACGAGGGGCCGTACTTCCAGTCGGCGTACGGCGAGCAGCACCGGGCCGCCGCCGCGCGGCTGCACGCGGAGGGCCGCGCATACTACTGCGAGTGCACCCGGCAGGAGGTTGCCGCCCGTACCGGTGACGCCCATCGGGGGTACGACGGCTTCTGCCGCGACCGCGGCCTGGCGGCGGGGCCGGGCCGGGCGCTGCGCTTCCGCACCCCGGACTCCGGGCAGACCCGGGTGGTCGACCTGATCCGCGGCGAGCCGACCTTCGACAACGCACTGCTGGAGGACTTCGTCATCGCCCGGGCCGACGGCTCGGCGGTGTTCCTGCTCGCCAACGTCGTCGACGACATGACCATGGCGGTCACCCACGTGATCCGGGCCGAGGAGCACCTGCCGAACACGCCGAAGCAGCAGCTGCTGTGGCAGGCGCTGGGGCACGAGCCGCCGGTCTGGGCGCACGTGCCGGTGGTGGTCAACGAGCGCCGGCAGAAGCTGTCCAAGCGCCGGGACAAGGTGGCCCTGGAGGCGTTCCGGGACGAGGGCTACCTCGCCGAGGCGATGTGCAACTACCTGATGCTGCTCGGCTGGGCGCCCTCCGGCGACCGGGAGATCGTGCCGTGGTCGGTGATCGAGTCGGAGTTCCGGCTGGAGGAGGTCAACCCCTCCCCCGCCTTCTTCGACGAGAAGAAGCTGCGCGCCTTCAACGGCGAGTACCTGCGTGCCATGCCGGTCGAGGACTTCGTCGCCGCGTGCCAGCCATGGCTGGCCGGCACGCCAACGATCCCGGCGCCGCCGTGGAAGGCCGACCACTTCGACCCGGCCGCGTTCGCCGCGGTCGCCCCGCTGGCGCAGACGCGCATCGCCGTACTCTCCGAGATCGTGCCCGCGGTGGACTTTCTCTTCCTGGACTCACCGGCGCTGGATGAGGCGTCCTGGGCCAAGGCGACCAAGGACCGTGTCGAGGCCGCCGGCCTGCTCGGCGACGCCGTCGCCGCGTTCGAGGCGCTCGGGCAGTGGACCGTCGACGCGCTCAAAGAGGCGCTGGAGGGGGTGGGCGCGGCCCGCGGGCTGAAGCTGGGCAAGACCCAGGCACCGGTACGCGTGGCGGTCACCGGCCGTTCGGTGGGCCTGCCGCTCTTCGAGTCCCTTGCGGTGCTCGGCCCGGAGCGCACGCTGTCCCGGCTGCGCGCCGCTGCGGCAAGACTCGCCGAACAACGCGCCGCCGGAGAGGTTTAGTCGGGCATCCCTGACGGGAAGTTTCCGATCGTGGCCCGTCTGTGACCCAAGACGGACCAATGGCGTACCTCTTGGGTGCAACCATCAGAGCCGTCGCGGTGTCTTACTAGCAAGCGCGAGGTCCTATGCGGCAGCGCGAGCCAGCGAGCATGAGCGCCAGACAATTCCACGGGGCGAGGAGGTCGGCCATGAGCCGCCGGAGACTGCATCTTCTGGTCCTGTGCGGCGCCGTCACGCTGGCTGTCCTCGCTCCGGCCGCCGCGGCCTCGGCCGCCGGGCCGACCTCGGTCACCGTCAATGGTCCGGGTCTGCAGCAGCCGCTCACCGTCACCGCCGCGGCGCAGCCCGACGCGTTCAAGCGGCTGCTGGGCGAGGTGAGCTGGCTCGCCACCCTGCCGAGCAACGTACCCGCACCGGACCCGGCCAAGCTCGGGCCGAAGTTCATCGCGGTGGTGTCGGTCAACGACAAGCCGGACCAGGCCTACGAGCTCTACCCGCAGGCGGCCGGTGGCCCTCGGGTGTTCCGCCCGGCCAACCAGCCGCACCGTCGCAAGACCACTGCCGCGTGGTTCTACGGCCGGCTGTCCCTAGAGGACTCGCTGCGCGACGCGGGCGTGCCGCTGGCCAGCACCGGCGTGCGGGTCATCACCGGCGGGCGCGGCGGTGGCAGCGGTGAGGCCGTCCTGCCCGGGGTGGCCACCAGCAGCTCGCCCAAGGCCGCGAGCCTCGGCCAGATGATCGACCAGTGGCAGCTGAGCGTGCTCCTCTCCGGCGCGGTCGCGCTCGTGCTGATGCTGGCGCTCGCCGGCATGGCCCGGGTGGCCCGGCGGTAGCGGTCCGCCCTTGGTGAGCGCGGGGAGCAGCGGCGCACCGCCCAGACCTATTGACTGTTATTAATGTCAATGGTTCTCTGGCTTACCACGCCCGCTCATGCTTCGCTCCCCGAAAGGACCGCGCCGTGCCACGTACGAAGGGACTGCGCCTCGCCGTCGT
>Ga0075420_100004347_pt1 | contig 12396 bp, 9 predicted proteins | sample SoiMetdeltSBSDD4_FD_75296 | JGI IMG/M metagenome (GOLD analysis project Ga0075420, IMG submission 75296) | Bulk soil microbial communities from a Populus tree surrounding site in Tennessee, USA - Soil MetaG P. deltoides SBSDD4 | ecosystem: Environmental > Terrestrial > Soil > Tree plantation... | reverse complement strand
AAGCCCCGCGGCGGCGAGGAGCACCACGGACAGCGCCACCTGTGCGGCGACAAAGAACCACTGCAAGGAGCTTCGCCCTGACGCTTGCGTCCGCCCGGCTTCGTTCAACGCGACCGCCGTCGACGCGCGCGCCGCCCGAATGGCGGGGATGAGTCCGCACACGAGCGATACGACAACGGCGCTGACGAGGGTGTAGCCAAGTAGCCGCCACTGGAACTCGATTTCGTTGATCCGGGGGAGATCCGTCGCCGCAATCCGCAACGCCGCGACAGCGCCGGCTGCGAGGAGCAGGCCCAGGGCGGCGCCGGCGAGCGAAAGGATCAACGTTTCAACCAGCATCTGGGAGACGACGGCGAGGTTCGAGGCGCCGAGCGCAAGACGGACCGAGATCTCCTGATGGCGCTGCGTGCCCCGCGCGAGCAGCAGCCCGGCGACGTTGGTGCAGGTGATGAGCAGGAGCACGGAGACGCCCCCGAACAGGAGCCACAGCGAATTGCGCACGCTGCCGATTGTCGTTTCTTTGAGCGGAACGATCTCGACGCGGAGATTGCCGTCCGTCTCCGGATATTGCCGGCCAAGCTCGTTCTGGACGGCGTCGAGGTTGGCGCGCGCCTGTTCGAGCGTGACACCAGCCTTGAGTCGCCCGATGCCGGTAAACCAGGTCAGTTTTCGCGACGACTGTGCGAGCTTGAAGTCGGTGGGGCTGGGGAACCACAGATCCACGTCGGGATTGGGAAAGAGGAAGGACGCCGGCATCACCCCGACGATCGGGAGCGAGGCCGTGCCGATTCGAATCGATCGCCCGAGCACGTTCGGATCGGCGGCGAGTCGGGCGCGCCAGTATCGTTCGCTGACGAGAACGGCCGGCGGACCCGCGACTTTGTGCTCGGCGAGCGTGAACCCGCGACCGATGGACGGATCCAGGCCCCAGACTTCGAGGAAGCGCGTCGTGACCCACGCCCGCTTCACGCGCTCCGGAACGTCGCCCGACGTTTCCGAGACATCCTCCAGGTAATACCCGGTGATGCCATCCAAGGTGGAGTTCAGGCGGTGCCAATCCTCCAGGCGCACCGGGGCAACGCTCGACTCCGCGGATCGTTCCTGCACCTGGCGCAAGCGCACCAGGCGATCGGCGTCGGGAAACGGCAACGGCTGCAGCAGCACGGCGTCGACGGCCGAGAAGACCGCCGTATTCGCCCCGATGCCGAGCGCGAGCGTCAGCAGCACCGTGATGGTGAAACCTGGTGTGCGTAGCAGCGAGCGGACGGCGTACCGTGCGTCGCGCAGGAAGGCATCGATCCACAGCGCAACGTTCACGTCACGCGTGCGTTCCGCCTGGACGCGCACATTGCCAAACTTCCTTCGCGCCTCGCGGCGCGCGTCTTCCTCGCCCAAACCTTCCGCGCGGAGCTGGTCGGCGCGTTCGGCCAGATGGAAGGACACCTCGCGGTCGATGTCGCGCTCCATTCGCCGGGGACGGAGTGTGGTCCAGATGCGGCGCAGCCAGGACATGGGTGTATTCCTCACGCGTGGCGGAGCACGCGGGCGACGCCTGCGGTCAGCCGCGCCCAGCTCTCTTCCTCGTGCGCCAGTTGCTTCCGGCCCTGAGGTGTGAGCGAGTAAAAGCGGGCTTCACGGTTTTTTTCGGTCATGCCCCACTCGGAGCGCAACCACCCTTGCTGCTCCATCCGATGCAGCGCCGGATACAAGGAGCCCTCTTCGACGCGCAGCAGATCGGCGGACACGCGCTGGATGTGCGTGGTGATGCCGTACCCGTGCAGCCGGCGGTTCGAGGCGAGCGTCCGGAGCACGAGGAGCACGAGCGTGCCCTGCAGGATGTCGTTCTTCTGTGGCGGCATACTGACTCACCCAACTAGCTATGCCTAACTAGCTGTGTATAACGCGACTGTAACTCGGCAGGGCCACCTCGGTCAACGTCCAACGATGAGCTTCAGGTAAGTGACTGGTGTTCGGTCGTTTGTGCCCGGTGGTCCCGGCCTTGCAGTTTTAGTAGCTGACGCGGTGGGAAGCGGCATGGGGCCGCGGCCCTGATCAAGGAGGACGTGAACAATGACGGTTGCCAAAGCCGCAGTTCTGACGGCAGGCCTCGTCGGGGCGGTCGCACTCGGCGTCGCGATTGGTCCCACGGTTCGAGATACGTGGTCGGATACACCTGCGCCCACGGCAGCGACCGCCACGGCGCCCAGCGACGAATCGGCGGCCGTGAAGACCGAACGGCGCGCCCCGCGTACCGCGGCGCGCACGCGGACGGCCGAAAGGCCGCGGCCAGAAGTGGAAAACGCAGTGGTCAACGAAGTGGTAAAGAAGGAAGTGGGCAAGGTTGAGACCGTCGCGGTCGAGATGTGGGAACCCGAGCTTCGCGATCGCGTGAAAGCGGTGCTGAACAAGGGGGCCAGTCCGGAAATCGCCGCGGCTGATTTCGCCAGCGCCGAACAATTCATGACCGTTGCTCACGCGGCGCGAAACACGCAAGTCCCGTTCATGGTGCTCAAGCACAGCGTCCTGAACGAGGGGCGCACGTTGGCCGACGCGATCCAGGACCATAAGCCGGACCTGAACGCGAAGGACGAAGTCGCCCGCGCCCGCGCCGCCGCGCGCGCCGACTTGAACATCACCAGCTAGCACACCTTGCTGGCGAGAGACGGGCCGCCTTGCGCGGCCCGTCGCATGTACGGTCCTATGAGTAAATGCCGGAATTCCACTCGGAGCCGTATGTGTATCTGCCGGCGGTCACGCACAAGTCGGCGCTGATCGCGTGGGGCGCCTTCTATTTCCGCGTCAGCAGCAAAGGCACCTGGAAGCTGGTCGATGACGCCGATCTGAAGTTCGTCCACCCGCCGCGCCGGGACTCGATAGGCGCGCGTTCGGCGCCCTACGGTCCGGCGCGCGTGGAGGTGTACGACGCCCGCGGGGCGCTGGTCGCAACTGCTCAGACCGAGGCGGCCAACCACTGCTGGGTCGCCGGCCTGGCGCCGGACACCGAGTACACCTACAAAGTGTTCGTCAAAGCTGAGGAGTGGGCGCGCGGGGAGCGATGGGATTGGTCCGCCGACGCAAAGGGCCTCGTCCAGGCCGGCGGCCGCTACGACAATCGGTTTCGCACGCAGCCGGCGCCGATCAGCTCCGTGGCATCGCTGACCTTCGCGGTCATCGGTGACTTCGGCGTCGGCGTCAGGCAGGCATCCCCAGCGCGGCGGCAGCAGCAGATCGCCGATGCGCTTCGCCGCGCCGTGGACAGTCACGGCATCCGGCTCATACTCACGACCGGCGATAACATCTACGCTGGGAAGAAGCTGCTCGGTATTCCAATCGGATCGACCGGCGACGAAGACGACGACTGGTTCTTCACGTACTTCCAGCCGTACCGTTACATCATCAATCGCGTTCCGGTGTACCCGTCGATCGGCAACCACGACGCCGCGGAATCCGAAGACTGCGACGATCGCGCCCAGGTCGAGGACAACTTCTACATTGTCGAGCGCGTATCCGGCGAAGAGGCGGCGGGACGGGCTTCTTCTGGCCCCGGTCTCTTTTACCGGTTCGGTTATGGGTCGGACATCGAGTTCGTCTGCATCGATACGTCAAAGGAGACGTTCTTCATCGGTCACCGCCTGTTCGAACTTCCGAAGCACTGGACGTTCGTCGAGGCGTCGTTTCCGGAAGGCGGCGATCGGAAGTGGCGCATTCCGTTCTCGCACCACCCGCCGTTCAGTGCCGGACCGCGGCATCACAACACAAAGTCGATGGCCCGCCTGATTCCGCTGTTCCAGCGCGCCGGTGTCAAGGCGGTCTTCAGCGGACACGAACACAACTTCCAACACTCGCGGGTAGACGGGATCGATTACTTCGTGACGGGCGCCGCGGCGAAGTTTCGAGGCGGGACGCCCGATGAGTTTGCGGACGCGCACACCCAGTCGTGGAGCGCCCAGTGCCATTTCCTGCTGGTTCGAATCGCAGGCGATCAAATGGTCGTGCGGGCGATCGGCGAGCAGGCCGACGGCTCGACCGCTCTCACCGAGATCACCAGACGCGATCCGCACGGGAACGAAATCGCGGCGCCCATGGAGGTTCGACGCTGACCCCCACGTGTAGAACCCGCCGTGTAGAACCCACGTGTAGAACCCGCCGTGTCGAACCCACCGTGTAGAACCCAACGTGTAGAACCCACCGTGTAGAACCCCTTGTGCAAAACCGTCGTATAGTCCTACTATGCAGAACATATGGCCCGCCGCGAACACCTAGGCGAGTTCGAACACATCGTCCTGCTGGCGGTCCTGCGGCTCGGAGACGACGCCTACGGCGTGCCCATCCGTCACGAGATCGAACGGCGGACCGGGCGTGCGCCGACGGTCGGCGCGCTGTACCGGACGCTGGACCGACTCGAGGACAAGGGATTTGTCTCGTCGGCATTCAGCGATCCCACGCCGGAGCGGGGTGGACGATCGAAGCGCTATTTCAAAGTCAAACCTCTCGGTCTGCGAACGTTGAGGGCCAGCCACGAAGCGCTGAGCGCGATGTGGGAGGGCCTCGAACCATTGGTGCAACGTGGGAACTGATCAGCCGCTCTGGATGCGCCTGCTCTTGCGTATCGCCTCACGCCGCGCCACCGACGCGGAACTGGGTGACATCGTCGAGGAGTACGTCGAGCGTCGACACAGCGCTGGATGGTTCGTGAGTCAGGTGGTCAGTATTCTTCGGCGGCGCCGTTCTCCGATGACGATGCCGGAAAGAGGGGCGGAGATGATCTCGAACGTGCGGCACGACATTCGATATGCCTTGCGGATGCTCGTCCGCAACCCCGGATTTGCGGTTGCGGCTATCGCTCCGATCGCGCTTGGAATCGGTATCAATACGGGAGTCTTCTCGCTTCTGAACAGCGTCGCCTGGCGCGCGCTGCCGGTGCCGGACGGGGACGAGCTCGTCAGCGTTTATCAAGAGACCCGTGGCGGGCCGCGGCGGATGGTACACGGTGCGCGCAGTCTGTTTTCGATTCCCGAGTACCACACCTATCGCGACGAGACGCACACGCTGTCGGATCTGATGGCGTACTCGCGACAGTGGACCGTGACGCTGGGCCGCGAATCGCCTCAGGAGATCGGTGGCATCCTCGTGACCTGCAACTACTTTGATGTGCTCCGAGTATCACCGGCGATCGGCCCCGGCTTCACGCCTGGCAACTGCGGGCCGCCCGATGCACCACCGGTAGTCGTGTTGAGCCATGCGCTGTGGCAGAGCGCTTTCGGCGGCGATCCGCAAATCCTCCACAAGCCAATCGCCCTGGACGGCCGCACCGTCACAGTTGTGGGAGTCGCGCCTGTTGGGTTCGACGGCGTCGACATGGCGAGAGAGGCGTTTTTTGCACCGACGTCGATGGCGAACGTGTTCCGCCCCGAGCAGAAGCTTCTGCAGGACGCGCACGTGAGCTGGTTGACCCTCATCGGACGGCGCCGCCACGACGCCGACATCGCGGAAGCTCGAGCGGATCTCTCGCTGGTGGCGGCTCGCATCGATAGCCAGCAGCCGGGCCGAACGACCTCCCTGATCGTACAACCCGCCGCAGCCCTGTCGCTGCCGCCCGCTCGGCGCAGCGTGCTCTGGGGCGCGGGAATTGTCATGGCCGCGTTCGGCCTTGTGCTGCTGATCGCCGCCGTCAACGTTGCCAACATCCTGCTCGCACGCGCCGCCGCTCGCACCAGGGAGATTGCGATTCGCCTGTCGGTCGGCGCCACTCGTGGCCGGCTCGTTCAGCAGCTGCTGACCGAAAGCGGCATCATCGCGCTCGCCGGCGCGATCTGCGGCTCGCTGCTCTTCATGTGGTTATTCGGAGCGCTGATTCCGTGGCTCATCGCAGCCATACCCGGGTCGGAGCCCGTGCGAATCGATACGACACCCGACCGCACGGTCCTCTGGTTTGCGCTTGGCCTCACGGCGATGACGGCGCTTGTGTTTGGCCTTGTTCCTGCCCTGCAGGCGTCGACCGCGGACGTCCACACCGCAATCAAGCAGGACTCCACCGGCTCGACGGGCGGACGCGGGTGGGTTCGCGCGACGCTGATCGGCGCTCAGATTGCGCTCTGCACGATGCTGCTGATCCCGGCCGGCCTTTTGGTCCGAGCGCTACACGCCGCACATAACCTCGATCCCGGATTCGACTATCACGATGTGGCCGTGGTCTCGATCAGTCTTCGCGGACCTCGCTACGAAAAGGGTGGCGCCGAAAACTTTCACGATACGTGGCTCGAGCGCGTCAGGGCATTGCCAGGTGTGGAGCGTCTCTCGGTGGCGAGCCGCATTCCACTGAGTCCCGGCCGCAGCCAGACGACGTTTCGCTCTGGGGACGACCGTGAAGGGCACGTCGTCGACGTCAATACGGTCTCGCCCGATTTCTTCTCACTGCTCGGTATTCCGATCGTCCGTGGCCGAATGTTTGGCGATGGCGAAGCGGACGCGGTCCTCGTGACCGAATCCACCGCGCGACGCTACTGGCCGGACCAGGACGCTGTCGGCCGTGTCGTCACGATGGATGGTCGTCCTCGTCAAATTGTCGGGATCGTTCGAGACGCTCAAGTCTCGCAATTCGACGATGTTCTCTCGAGCTACATGTACTTGGCGGTGAAGCCTGGAACACAGCGGAGCGTCCGCGTATTGGCGCGAACGCGCGGCGGGCTCGAAGCATTTGCGGCGGCGGTTCGCGCCGAAACATCCCGACTGGATGCTGACCTGGTAGTGAACGTTCAGCCACTGTCGGCCAACGTGAGCCTGCTGCAGACACTGTCGCGGATTACCGCTGGCATCGCCGGCACATTGAGCCTGCTCGCCTTGATCCTCGCCTCGCTCGGCGTCTACGGGGTGGTCGCGTACGTCGTGAGCCGCCGGCTTCGTGAAGTGGGCGTTCGCATGGCGCTCGGCGCCGACGCACACGATGTCCAGGGTCTGATTTTGCGCCAGACACTTCGTCCCGTTGTAATCGGTCTGGTGATCGGCGTGGCGGTGGCCGCGGCCATCGTGCGGCTCCTCCAATCTGTTCTGTTCGGGGTGAGTCCCTACGATCCCGTGGCCTTCGTCGGCGCACCTTTGCTGATGCTGGCCATGGCGCTCGCAGCGGCGTTCGTGCCCACGCGGCGTGCGATGCGCGTCAATCCGATGGCGGTGTTGCGCTCCGAGTAAGCGATTTCCTCAGTGAAGGGGGCCGTCACGTCGCTTGCGCTGGCAAGCCACCACGGCGTACGGTGAGGCCATGAGATTCTCGTGGATACTCGCGAGCCTCGTCCCGGCGCTCCTGATGACGTTGCAGAACGCGCCACGCGAAACCCGCGTTCCCGCCGGTTCCACCTCGCTCTATGCCAGGGAAAGCGGCCGCGGTCAGCCCATCATCGTGCTTCACGGCGGACCCGATTTCGATCACGGGTATCTCCTGCCCGATCTAGATCGTCTGGCGAACGAGTACCGGCTCATCTATTACGACCAGCGCGGACGCGGCCGCTCGGCGGAGGGCATCCGGCCTGAGGAAGTGACGCTCGCGTCCGAGGTCGACGATGTCGACAAGGTGCGGCAGCACTTTGAACTGACGTCGACCGCATTGCTCGGGCACTCGTGGGGCGCGCTCCTCGCGCTCGAGTACGCGCTGCGGCATCCGAGTCATGTCTCGCACCTGATTTTGATGAATCCAGCACCGGCGTCGACGAACGACGTCGCGACGCTGCGCAAGTTCTACTTAGTGAAGCTGGGCGCCGAAATGGACCGGCAACGAAAGATCGTCGCGAGCCCGGCGTACCAGGCAGGCGATCCCGAGGCGGTCATCGCGCGCTATCGCATCCACTTCAAACCCGCGCTCAAGCGATCCGACGACTACGAAAAGTTGATGGCGACCATGAGAGCCGGATTCGTGCGCCAGGGCAAAGCGGGAATCGTCAAGGCGAGAGCGGTCGAGGACCGCTTGATGGACGAAACGTGGAACGTGGCGCGCTATGATTTGCTGCCGAAGCTGACCTCCCTAAAGATCCCGACCATCGTGATCTGGGGCGACTACGACTTCATTCCGCTCGAGGTCTCGACGCATATCGCGCGGGCCATTCCGAATGCGGAACTAGTCACCCTCAAAGACTGCGGACACTTTGCGTATCTTGAACGCCCTGATGACGTTCGCAAGGTCTTTCACGACTTCTTTCGACGCGCCGGGGCCAGCCCGCGTCCATTGCCAGCACCCCAGTCTGGCGGCGGGATTGAGTGACGCGATGACGTTGCAGCGCGGCGACCCGGTGCCGCACTTCAAGGTCCGAACCGTCGACGGAGACGAGTTCAGTTACGCCACGATCTGGCAGCACGCGAACCTTGTGCTGGTCACTCTCCCGGAATCTTGCGGCCAGAGCCGCTATGCGTTCGAACTATCCGCTCGAGCGGCTGAGTTTCGCAATCTGAAGGGTACGTGCGTCATCACCCGCGATCCTGTGACCGGCGTACCTGCCCCAAGCGTACTCGTCGCGGACCGCTGGGGCGAAGTCGTGCACGTCGCCCCCGCCGCTGATGAGAACGGGCTGCCGACACCTTCGGAACTGCTCGAGTGGCTCGACTACGTGGAACGGAAATGCCCGGAGTGCGAAGGCGAAGCGAAGTGATCGGCTTGATCGATATTATATCGATCAATATAATCCACAGCCGATGGGCGCCCACCTCAAGACCAGCTGGTACTACATCCTGCTCTCGCTTGCCTCCGAGGATCGGCACGGTCTCGGCATCGCCCGGGAAGTGTTGACCCTCAGCGACGGACAAGTCCGCCTCTGGCCGGCAAGCCTCTACGGCGCCCTCGAAGCGCTCCACGATCGAGGGTGGATCGAAGAACTCACCGATCCACGGCGGCGGCCTCAAGACGAAAGCGAGCGTAAGCGCTACTACCGCATCACTCGCGCCGGGCGTTCCGCCGCGGCGGCTGAGACCGCGCGTCTCGCGGCGCTCGTTCGCGTCGCGCGCTCGCGCGTCAAGCCGCGAACAGGTGAAACATCGTGACAACGTCTCGAGCAGCCGCGGCCTACCGCCTGCTGCTGGCGCTCGCGCCGCGACGGCTCCGCCATCGGCACGCGGCGGAGATGGAGACGCTCTTCCTCGAAGCGCTCTCGGAAGCCCGCGCCCGCGGTCGCGCCGCCGCGGCACGGGTCTGGTGCCTGGCCGCCGCCGACGTGCTCGGTGCGGCGGCCGCCAACATGCTGCGGCTGCGACGTCACTCCCCAAATGAACAGGTTGAAAGGCGGGCGCTCATGATCGGGACGGATCTCCGATACACGCTCCGCTGGCTCATGCGACAGAAGGTCTCGACGACGCTCGTCGTCGGCATGCTGATGCTGGGTATCGCCGCCAACGTCGTGGTCTTCGGCCTCGTGAACGGTCTCTTCTTGCGTCCGTTCCCGTTTCCCGATCCCGATCGCCTCGTCTACATCAACGAGACGGCGCCGAAGTGGAACCTGGACACGACCGGCATCAACTATCCCGACTTCGTCCAATGGCAGCAGAACATGAAGCTGTTCGAGGCGATCGCGCTCTACAGCGACGCCAGCTTCAACCTGGCTGACAACGCGGGCGCCGAGCGAATCGAGGGCGCCGTGGTGACGCACGACTTCGCACGCGTATTGCGCGTCGAACCAATCCTCGGGCGCATGTTCACCGCGGACGAAGACCGTCCCAAAGCGGAGCCGGTCGTGGTCATCGCCGAGGGACTCTGGCAGCGTCGCTTCGGCGGCGCAGACGACGTGCTCGGCCGCACCCTGAAGATTGACGGCCGCGCGCACACCGTCGTCGGTGTGATGCCGTCGACGGCTCGCTTTCCAGGCAGCGTCCAGCTGTGGGTCCCGATCGCGGGTGATCCGGCGCAACCTTTCCAGAGTTACTTCGGGGACGGCATCGGTCGGCTCAAGCCAGGCGTCACGGCGGAACAGGGCCAGAACGATCTCGTGCGCGCTCATCAACCGATCTTTGACAAGCGCGACACCGAACGTATCGTCTCCCCCATTGTTCGCCCGCTACGCGAGGAGCTCGCTCAGGACTTTCGGACGCAGGCACAAGCGTTGGCCGGCGCCGTGGCTATTCTCCTCGTCGTTGCGTGTGCCAACGTCGCGAGCGTGATGCTGGCCCGGGCGTTGGCGCGCCGGCGGGAGATGGGCATTCGCCTGGCCGTCGGCGCGAGCCGCGCTCGACTGGCGCGACAACTGTTCGTCGAGAACATCGTGCTGGCTCTCGTTGGAGGCGGGCTCGGCCTCGCTCTTGGATACGCCGCACTTCGTTTCCTGGTGGCGTTCGCCGGGGATCAGATACCCGCGTGGGCATCCTTTGACTTCGATCTGCGAGTCGCTGCATTCGCGCTGGCGGTCACGGCATTGACGACGGTGTTGTTTGGGTGGGCGCCAGCGCTCCACGCGGCGCGCGGCAATCTGAGGGGCGCCATGCACGAGGTCGGCGCCGCAACGACCGTGGGACCTGGCGGGCGCCGGACATTGTCGGCTCTCGTTGGCGCAGAGTTCGCGATGGCGGCCGTACTGCTCGTGTGCGGCGGTTTGCTCTTCCGCGCCTACGACCGCGTCAAGCATGTCGATCCTGGATTCACTCCCGACCATGTCCTGACGTTCATGGTGCATCTGCCGAGAGCCATCTATGGCGGCGATGAGGATAGAAAGAAAGTCGTCGCGTTCTGGGATCGGCTCGGCGAGCGGTTCAGCGCGTTGCCAGGCGTCGTGGCAGCGGGAATCATCAACTGTCCTCCCCTCACCTGTCATTCGGGGAGATTCTTCGAAGCCGAAGGTCAGCCGCCGCGGCGGTCTGGAGAGGCCAACCCGGTCGTGCTCTATCGACCGGCAAGCGCCGGGTATTTCAAGGCGATGGGCATCAGGCTGAAGAGCGGCCGGTTCCTCGAGGAACACGACGGCCGGAACGGCGACAGCGTGGCCGTCGTCAACGAAAGGTTTGCCAGGACGTTCTGGCCCGGCGTTGCCGATCCCGTTGGACGGCGATTCAAGGTCGCCGGCGACGAGCAACCGCGGTGGACTACGGTTGTCGGCTACGTTCAAGACGTGAAGCACTACGGCCTGGAGCGGCCGATGCGGCCGGCCATCTACATTCCCATGACTCGCGATGGATTCAACACGATGACGATCGTCCTGAGGACCACCGGCGATCCGGCGGCATTCACGTCAACCGCGCGGGCCACGCTCCACCAACTGGATCCCGAGCTGCCGATGTTCCGCGTGCGTACGATGGAGGAATTGATGGAGCGTTCTCTCGCGCAGCGCACGACGTATTCCTGGCTGCTCGGCATCTTTGCCGCGATGACGCTCGTGCTGGCATTGGGCGGCACGTACGGCGTGACATCGTACCTGGTTTCGCAACGCACGCGCGAAATTGGCATCCGCGTCGCCCTTGGCGCGCGCGCCGGCGACATCGTCCGCGGCGTGCTCAGCAGCAGCCTCGTCATCGTTGGTATTGGAATCGTCGCCGGTTTGGTTGCCGCGGTCGGTGTGGCAGGACTGTTATCCGATCTTCTGTTCGGAGTTGCACCCAACGATGCACGAATCCTCGCCGCCGCGGCGGCAATCCTGCTTTTCACTGCGGTGGCGGCAAACGCGCTGCCCGCCCGCCGTGCGGCGCAAGTGGATCCGATGAGGACGCTGCGGGCTGAATAGGAAGAAGGAAGAAGGAAGAAGGTAAAAGGAAAAGGCAAAGTCAGCGCGAGATCCGTCGGCTCGCGGTTTGGCGTTGATCGCGATTAGCGAACTACCAGTTCAGGAACAGACCGAGCTCTGCGACGAAAAGCGACCAGGCGGGTTCATCCTCGAGCATCAGATGATTGGCGCTGGGTAGCGAGACGTAACGCGCACCCGGGATGCCGGCCGCCAGCTGGCGCCCCCGCTCGGGTCCGACCGCGTGATCGCGATCGCAGTGAATGACCAAGGTTGGCGTCTGTACCTGCGACAACAGCGGTCGAACGTCGATATCGTCGTCACGCGCCATCAGGCGCGCCGCGTTTTTCGGTGACGTCGATACGCGTTGAAGCTCGTCGAACCACTTCTCGTGCTCCGGCGTGGCCTCGGGAATGAACCGGCAGGTAAACGTCTTGCAGAACGCCGGATTATTGAGTCCCCATCCAAGCCGCACCAGACTCGTGAGCGCCTGCCGTGCCTCGAGCTGCGGCGGCGTGCCATAGTGGTTCAATCCCGCCGCAAACGCGCCGTAGAGCACGAGCTGCGTGACGCGATCCGGATGCTTCACCGCGTAGGCGATCGCGATGGACCCGCCCCGAGATATGCCGAGGAGAGGAAACCGATCGAGTCCTGCCGCGTCGACGACGGTTTCGAGATCCCGCACCCACGTGTCGAAGCTCACATCGTCCACGTC
>Ga0075420_100004345_pt1 | contig 12397 bp, 7 predicted proteins | sample SoiMetdeltSBSDD4_FD_75296 | JGI IMG/M metagenome (GOLD analysis project Ga0075420, IMG submission 75296) | Bulk soil microbial communities from a Populus tree surrounding site in Tennessee, USA - Soil MetaG P. deltoides SBSDD4 | ecosystem: Environmental > Terrestrial > Soil > Tree plantation... | reverse complement strand
CGGCGGTCGCGCATGCCGTCGCGCGTGTCGATCACGGTGACCGAGGACAGCCGCTGCCCGTAGCGCGCGTCCAGTCCGGAGGCGTCGAGGCTGACGCGCTCAATCGTCGCGGGGTTCAGGAACGTGGCGGTGAAATGTCCGAGCCGCTGCGGCCGGTGGATCTGCAGGTCGTCGACGACGATCAGGTTGTGTTCCGGTCCGGCGCCGCGCACGGCGAGCTTCCCCTCGTCGTCGTTGATGCCCGCGGCGCCGGGCATTACCTGCAGCACCTGGAACACGTTGTCGAACCCGCCGGCGATCTCGCGGACCTCGGCTGGCTGGATCGAGTATCCCGTGGCCGAGCCGCCGGTCCCGCGGACCCGATCGACGACGTCCACCTGCTCCTCGATGCGCACGGGCGGAATCGAGGGCTGTTCATCTGGGGCCTTGGTCGGCGGCGGTGTCCGGACGGCCGGAGGCGGTGGCGACGTCAGGCGCTCGGGCGACTGCGGGCGCGCCACGACGATCCACGAGCCGCGCGGGCCCTTGTTCAGCGTGAGTCCGTGTGCCTCGAGGATTCGCTGCGCAATCTCGCGGGCCGCGCCCTTGCCCGGCTCCGCCTTGACCCGCATTGTCGGCGGGACCAGCTCGCTGCTGAAGATGATGCGGAACTCTTCCGTCTGCAGCTCGCGGAGGACGTCTGCGACAGGACGTCCGACGTACCCGCCGGACTGCGCCGCCGTAACCGACGCCGTCAGCAGCACGAGAAGGAGGGCCGACGCCATGTCTCTCACATCTCGTTAGAGTGGCGGAACTGCCGGAATCCTTCGGCAGCCATTCGAGCGGTGGACCGTTCGCTGGCCTAGCAGGGGGTCAGATCTTGTAATTCAACATGACATGTTCAATTACAAGATCTGACCCCACCCGAGACCGCGCCGAGGAGAGCACGCTTCAGAGAGCGCCTGGCAGCCTCGTCACTTTCTCTTCGTGTACGTGATCTTGAGCATCTGGACTTCTTTGCCGTCAGGCCCGGGTCCATATGCGGTCATCACGCGCGACGTCGGCGACGGGTATTCGACGACGGTGCGCATCTTGACGACTTCACCGTTCATGCCCGGTCCTTCCATAGTGCCGGTCGCTTTCTTGGTTTTGGCGTCCCAGGTACCCTCGGAGATCGCCAGGCCCTGCGACATGGAATCGCTCCAGCTGCCGCGATACTTCTTCTTGACCGCGTCCCACGTCGCGACGCCGTGACCTTGAAACGGGGTGCCAGGCATCAGCTCACCCTTGAAGTCCGTAATCAGGCACAAACCGCCGCAGCCGAGCGTGTTCACTTCAACGCCTTTCGACGTCATCGCCGGCTGACCAGGGCCCGCGAACGCTTCGACCACGGCGTCCCATGTACCCACGTCCATCTTGAGAATCTCGTGCTCGGCGCCAGGCTTGGGCATCGGCGGTGCCTGCTGCGCTGCGGTGTGCGCAATCCCAGCCGTAAAGGCCGTCACAACCGCCAGGGCAGTCACGATGCGGTGAACCTTCATGAAAACACCTCCTCGAGTGTCGAGTGACTATACGTGCACCTAGCGGCCGCCGTTCGTGTAGGTGCCGCGCTGGGTCTTGCCGCGGACTGGGTACGGCGGGCGCACGACTTTCGCCGGTGGCGACTTCTTGAGCTCCGCCATGACCGTTTCGATAGCTTTCTCGAGCTGAGGATCGCGTCCCGCGATGACGTCCGCGGGCGTCTGCTCCACTTCGATGTCGGGTGGAACACCCTCGTTCTCGACGATCCAGCCGTCTTCCTGCGTCCAGATCGCGAGGTTCGGGGCGGTGATCGTCCCACCATCCATCAACACGGGGAATCCAAGGATGCCAACCAGTCCGCCCCACGTCCGCTGGCCGATGAGCGGACCCATCTTGTATTTGTGGAACATCCACGGCAGCAGATCCCCGCCCGAGCCCGCGGTCTCGTCGATGATCATTGCCTTGGGTCCCTGCACCGACGCAAACGGCGTCTTGAGATCCGCGCCGTATCGCATCGCCCAGTTGGCGATGAAAGGCCGTCGCAAGATGTCGATGTAGTAGTCGGCAACGCTCCCGCCGGCATTGAACCGCTCGTCGACAATCACCGCCTCCTTGTGGACCTGCGGGTAGAAATACCGCTTGAAGTAGGTGTGGCCTGAACCGCCGGTGTTCGGCACGTAAACATAGGCAACGCGGCCGTTCGTCGCCTTGTCGACTTTCTTCAGGTTGCCTTCGACCCAGTCGCGGTTGCGGAGCGCGGCCTCGCTGGCCACGGGCACGACCTGCACGGTGCGCGACCCGCTGCCGTCAGCGTTCGGGCCGAGCGTCAGCTCGACGATCTTTCCTGACGTGTTTTCAAAGTAGCTGTAGAAGTTGGTCGGCGGACGCAGATCCCGTCCGTTGACGGCGAGGATGTACTCTCCAACCTTGGCGTTCACGCCTGGCTCGGTCAGCGGCGCGCGCAGTTGCGGATTCCAGTTCAGCCCGCCGAACACCTTCTTGATTCGATATCGTCCGTTCGCGACTTCGTAATCCGCTCCGAGCAGACCGCCCGGCACAGTGCGCGGCTCGGCGAGACTGTCACCGCCGCCCACGTTGTGGTGGCCCACCGACAACTCGCTCGACATCCACTGCAGCACGCGATTGAGGTCCGTGCGCGTGGCGGCGTGAGGGATGAATTCCGCGTACTTCTGCTTCTCCTTCGCCCAGTCCACTCCGTGCATGTTCGGCGCGTAGAAGTAGTCGCGGTTGATGCGCCACGCTTCGTCGAAGATCTGTTTCCACTCGGCGCGCGGATCGACCCGCACCTCGATGCTGTCAACACCAATCCGCCCTTCCGATGGCTGGATGGCCTTGGTCGTGGACACGATCGACCACGCGTTGGCGTTGCGATACAGGAGCTTCTTGCCGTCGGCCGACACGACGTAGTCGGACACCTCTGGCAGCAGCGTTTCGTTCTTGCGTGAGGTGAGGTCGTAGCGGTTGAGTGACGAGCGCCCGTCAACCGTTTTCAGGTAGTAAACCTGACCCGCCGTGCCGGTCTGGAGATTTGACAGCTCGGCCGGAGTGATTGGCAGATCCAGAATGCGATACTCGAGGCCTTCGAGATCGATTCGGAAGGGCGCTTCCTTCTTGGGAGGCGTCTTCTCCTCGGGTGTGGGCCCCGCCGGCTTATCCTCTGGTTTACGTTCTGCTGGCTTTTCGGTCTTGTCCTTGTCCTCCGCGGCCGGCTTTTCCTCGTCGCTCTCGCGCGCCAGCGGCGATACCTGATCGTTCGGCAGCACGGCGAGATAGATCCCGGACGTCGTCCGCATGTCGGCGCTGGACTGCGCGAACCAGTCGTTGTTGGGCCCGGCATCCGTCGACGCGAAGAAGAAGAGGTACTTGCCGCTCTTGTCGAAGTTGGGATCGCTGACGTCGCTCAAGCCGTCGCTGACTTGAAACGACTTGGCCTGTTCGATCGAGTGGACGTAGACGGTCGTGATCATCGCCTGGTTGTCCATCGCATATGCCAGCCATTTCGAGTCGGGCGACCAGCTGTAACTGATGATCACGACGGGACCGTAGATGGGCTGCGACCCGATCTTCTTCGACACGCCGCTCTTCACGTCGAGCCAATACACCGACTGTGAGTTGTCGAAGTAGGCGATCTTCTGCGAGTCTGGCGACCACACGGGCGCCTGGTAGAAGCCTTCGCCCATGACCTTGATCGCGCGCGGCTCGCCCTTGCCGTCCTGGCCGCCGATGTAGAGCTGATACTCGCCTGACTTGTCCGAGAACCACGCGATGGAGCGACCGTCCGGCGACCAAGCGGGGTAGCGGTCGTGAACGTCTACGCTGTTGGTCAAGTTACGCACGTCGCCCTTCTCGCCCGGGACGGTGACGATTTCGCCGCGGAAACCAAACGCCGCGCGGGCGCCGGTTGGCGATAGCGCCGCATCGCGAATCCAGCGTGCACCGCGCGCGTAGCGTGGCCGGATCTCGCGAAGATCCGACGTCACGCCAATCGAGAGCCGGCGGCTGTTCCCTGACTGTGGGTCGAGCACGTGCAGCACGCCGGCCTGCTCGTACACGATGCGCCCGCCACCAGACGAGGCGGTGAGCACGGGAAAATCGGCGTGACGCGTGACCTGACGGACCTGCTTGCCCTTCGTGTCGTACGCGAACACGTTGAACTCACCGTTGCGATCCGAGCGGAAGAACACGGAGTCGCCAACCCACATCGGATCCACGTCGTTCGATCGCGAGGCTGGCTGCGGCACTTTCTCGATCGCATGCCCCCTCGTGTTGTAGAGCCACAGCCGCGACACCGTGCCGCCACGATACTGTTTCCATTGCTGATGGCGAGGTGCGATCGGGTTGTAGGCGATGCGCTGTCCATCGGGGGAGTACGTCGCCCTGGCTGCGTTCGGGATTGGCAGCATCTCTTCAATGCCACCCTGGACCGGAACAGTAAAGAGCTGCGAGTAGCGGCCGGTATATGTGGAGCGCTGCGACGTGAAGAGCACCGACTTCCCGTCCGGCGTGAAGCCTTGGACGACATCCGCCATCGGATGCCAGGTGAGCCGCGTCGGCGAACCGCCTGAGACCGGCACCACGAACACGTCGGTGTTGCCGTCGTATTGCGCGCTGAACGCGATCAGCTTCCCATCCGGCGAGAACGCCGGATTCGTCTCGACGCCATCGTCCGTCGTCAGTCGCCTGACGTTGGTGGGATTGCCGGTACCGTTCAAGTCCGCGACGAACAGATCGCCGGCATAGACGAAGGCGACGTGGTTGGCACTGATCGCCGGCTGCGTCAGTAGCTTGGTGTCGGCCGTGTCCACGCGGGCGTTGACGGCTGGTGTCAGCGCGGCCGCAGCGGCGGTCAGGATGCCCGTCAAAGAGAGCACTCGCAGTGTTTGCATGTGAAAAACCTCGAAAAGTCGGGAGTTCAGTATATAGCCGCTGGCCGCTCAGCGCTGTCCGCTCATCGCTGCCCGCTGGCCGGCCGATCGCGGTAAGATCCGCCCCGCATGAAGATGAAATCTGGAGTTCAAGGCCGATGATCACGCCAATCCGAGCTCGTTGCATTGCGGTTCTTGCGTTGGCAGTCACGCTCGTGTTCAGCGGCCGGCCGGCAGCCGTTCAAAGACAAGAGGAGAAGCCCCCAATCCGCATCGGCCTCATCGGCCTCGACACCTCACACGCGCCGGCGTTCACACAGCTCCTCAACGACACCGCGCGGGCAGACCACATTCCGGGCGCGCGCGTCGTGGCGGCATTCAAGGGCGGCAGCCCCGATGTGGAGGCCAGCGCCAATCGCGTCGACAAGTTCACGGCGGAACTGCGCGACACCTGGAAGATTGAACTCGTCGACTCGATCGAGGCGTTGGTGAAGCGCGTGGACGCCGTGATGCTGTTGAGCGTGGACGGCCGCGTGCACCTCGCGCAAGCCAAGCCAGTTCTTGCGGCGCGTAGGCCGCTGTTCGTCGACAAGCCGTTGGCGGCGAGCGTTCGCGACGCGGTCGAGATCGCGCGCCTCGCGCGGGAATCGAAGACGCCTGTCTTCAGCTCGTCATCGCTCAGGTTCAACGACGAGGTCCAGGCGATCAAGCGTGACCCGCGGGTACAGCAGATCACCGGTGCGATTGCGTGGGGACCTGGCACGCTCGAGCCGCATCACCCCGACTTGTTCTGGTACGGCATTCACGCAACCGAGATTCTCTACACCTTCATGGGGCAGGGATGCGAACGTGTCACGCGGACCTTTGCGAGCAGTGGCGATGTCGTGACCTGTCAGTGGCGCGATGGCCGGACAGGCATCGTTCGTACGATCCGCGAAGGCGCGGCACCTTACGGTCAAGTTGTATTCGGTTCGAAGGGCGTCCTGTCTACGATGCCGCCCGATCCCTCAGCCGCGAAACGGTCCAGCTACTTCGGGCTGGTCTCGGCGGTCATCGAGTTCTTCCGCACCGGCATCTCGCCCGTTCCGATCGAAGAGACGGTCGAAATCATGGCGTTCATGGAAGCGGCGGATGTGAGCAAGTCACGCAACGGGGCACCTGTGCCGATCTCGGAAGTTCTCCCCTCCCGCTGAGCCTGAGCCGGTTTCGCGGCGTCCTGGGCCTTCATGGCATGGGATGGTAGATCAACACCGCGGAGTTTGACGGACGAGGTTGTTCGACTGAACGGCTCAGCTCGTCTGTTCTTCTACGACCAAGGTGCGATTGTGACCCGGCCGGACAAGACACATAGTTCCCGCTGTGCGCGCCGATGACAGTAAGTACGTCACGTCGACCGTAATCCATCATTCGTCCTCGCGGCAGAAGGTGGGAGGGTGCTGGCTCTGGGCCGAACGCGCGGCATGGGCCAGTGGGGTGGCCGCTCTGACCTTGTGGGTTGTCGCTGGCGCCTCCGGGATCGCCGGAGCTCGTCGAGAGCTGCAGCGGTTCGAGGCGCTGCAGTCCGGGGGAGCACCGTCCGTTCAGTCTCCCGATCAGCGATTGTGGTCTCCCGAGCGCGTGCGCGCGTGGCATGACACGCTGAAGCGCGACGCTCCAGCGCCGCTGGCCGTGCTCCGCATCCCTCGGGTTGGGTTAGAGGTCGCCGTGCTCGAGGGCACAGACGAGTGGGTCCTTAATCGGGCCGTCGGACATATCGAGGACACGTCGAAACCCGGAACGCAAGGAAACATCGGTATCGCTGGCCACCGTGACGGCTTCTTCCGCGGGCTAAAAGACATTCATGACGGCGACGTCATCGAGATCGAGACGCTCGGTCGCGTTGAAAAGTATCGGGTCGAGCGAACGTGGATCGTCGAGCCCGAAGACGTGTCCGTCCTGGACCCCACTCCTTCGCCGTCGGTAACCCTGGTGACGTGCTACCCGTTCTACTTTGTCGGGTCTGCGCCACAGCGATTCATCGTGCGAGCGGTGCGCACGGAGACAACAGTGAGGCAAGAAGCGCCTGCATGATGCGTGCGTCTGAACGCCACGAAGCAGGCTCACGTTGTGTGACCAGCAACAAGGAGGTGGTTATGGGACGCAGCAGAGTGTGCCGATCGGCGATGCTGAGTGCAGGCATCGCGACCCTCTTCGTCGTGTCCGCGCACGCGCAGACGCAGACGAGGACCACTGAGACCAGGCAGTTCGAGGTGGTGTCTGTGGATGGCAACAAGGTCGTCGTCAAGGGGCAGAAAGGGGCACAGGAAATTACGGTGCCTGACGACTTCCAGCTCACCGTCGACGGGAAGCCAGTGTCGGTGCGTGAGTTGAAACCCGGGATGAAGGGAACCGCGAGGATCACGACAACGACGACGACGACGCCGGTCCACGTCACCGAGATTCGCAACGGCGAGGTCATGCGAGTTGCGGGTAACTCGATCATCGTGCGCGGGCCTAACGGCATTCGTATGTTTTCGGAAGGAGACGTCGAGAAGCGGGGCGTGAAAATCATGAGGGACGGCCGCCCGCTGCCCTTCACCGACATCCGAGCAGGCGACAGGTTGACGGCGACCATCGTCACGGAGGGGCCGCCTCAAGTGATGACCCAGCGTCAGGTCGAGGCAGCGTTGTCATCCGGGGCAGCGGCCCCAGCGACAGCGGCCAGAACACCTGCGGCCCCAGCGACAGCGGCCCCAGGGGCAGCGGCCCCAGCGCCCACTCCAACGACGGGAGCGACGCCCGGGCGGCGGCTCCCGAAAACTGCCAGCCCGCTTCCACTCATCGGTCTTTTCGGCGCCGGTTCGTTGACCGTCGGGTTGCTCCTGACTGCGCTGCGGCGTAGACGGTCCGCGGATCGAGAATGACCCCCAATCGCAAGCACGCTGTGGGTTAGGCGTGCTTGCGATCGCGTGGTCAGTGCGGCTTCGTGAGTAAGAGCTGCGCGGGAGGCGAGATCCATCCAGGGTGAAGAGCAGCACGAACCCGAGCACTATACTTGCGTAGTGACCTTCCTGTGCATCGCCACCTATCGCAAGGGCGACGAGTTCCTGCGCGAATGCCGGCGTCAGGGCTGCCGAGTCCTTCTCCTGACGGAAGAAAAGCTTCGCGACTCGGACTGGCCTCGCGAGGCGATCGACGCCTTCTACTACATCCGGCGCGACATGCCGCTCGCCGATGTGCGGAAGGGAGCGGCACATCTGGGCCGGCACGAACGCATCGATCGAATTGTGGCGCTCGACGACTTCGACGTCGAGCTTGCGGCGATGCTTCGCGAGTACCTCTTCGTGCCCGGCATGGGCGAGACCACCGCGCGCGCATTCCGCGACAAGCTGGCGATGCGGCGCCGGGCGCGCAGCGCTGGCATCCCCTGCCCGACGTTCGTCCACGCGTTGAATCACGCCGAGATCGATGAGTGGACGCGTCAGGTGCCGCCGCCGTGGGTCATGAAGCCACGAGCGCAGGCTGCAGCGCTCGGAATCAAAAAGCTCGAATCCGCTGACGAGTTGTGGCACGCGTTGGAGGTGGCGGGTGACACGCAGGCCGACTACTTGATCGAGCAGTTCGTTCCTGGCGATGTCTATCACGTCGACTCGATCGTCTACGACTCGCAAGTGCGCTTCGCGGTCGCGAGCCGCTACGACACGCCGCCCTTCACGGTTGCGCATGAAGGCGGAATCTTCGTGACGCGTACGCTTCTGGTGGACGATGAGCGCAGCCGCGCGCTGCTCGACATCAACGGCCGCGTGCTTCAATCGTTCGGGCTCGTCCGCGGCGTCTCGCACACCGAGTTCATCCGCGCCGGGAACGGCGCGTGGCACTTCCTCGAAACATCTGCACGGGTCGGCGGTGCCTACATCGTGGATGTGGTCGAAGCCGCAACGGGCGTGAACCTGTGGCGTGAATGGGCTCGCGTGGAGATCGCCGGCGAACGCGGACCGTACGATCCGCCAGCCGCGCGCGAACAGTGTGGCGGCATCGTGTTGTCGCTCGCCCGCCAAGAAGCCCCAGACACGAGCGCCTATACGGATCCCGAGATCCAGATCCGAATCAAGAAGGCGCATCATGCAGGGCTCATCGTCGCGTCGCCGAGCAGCGACCGCGTGACGGAGCTGCTGGCAGATTACACGCGCCGCTTCTATACCGACTTCCACGCGACCGCGCCTGCACCCGAGCGCCCAACCGAATGAACCGTCCGATCCGCCGGGTCCTTCCCAATGTGTGGTCGCCACAACGCAAAGTCACGCGCGATATTGACGTCTTCCTTCCCTCGTCGTATCGCAGCTCACGCCGGCGATTTCCGGTCGTCTACATGCAGGACGGCCAGAACCTTGCCGATCCGCACCGCGCGTTTGCGGGCACGTGGGAGTTGGAGGCGGCGCTCCATACACTCGCCTCACGCGCCATCGAAGTCATCGTCGTCGCGATCCCGAACATGGGTGAGGCGCGCGCCGACGAGTACACGCCGTTCGTCGATGCCAAACTTGGCGGCGGCGATGGCGATGCGTACCTCGCCTACATGGAACGCACCGTCAAGCCGCTCGTCGATCGGCGGTTTCGGACCCGTCCGGAGCGCGAGGCCACCGGCGTGTTCGGCTCGTCGCTCGGTGGTCTCATCAGCCTGTATGCCTTCTTTCGGGCACCGGAAACGTTCGGATTCGTCGGCGCGATGAGTCCATCCGTGTGGTTCGCGAACCGCGCGGTGCTGAACTACATCGAGCGGGATGGAGCACCGCCAGGCCATCTTTATGTCGACACTGGGACGGACGAAGGGACGAATACCCTCCGCGATGCCCGACAACTCGCCAACCTTCTGACCCGCAAGGGTTATGGCAGCGATCGGTTCCGTTTCGTCGAAGAACCGGGCGGTAGGCATTCCGAGGCCGACTGGGCACGCCGGCTCGTCCCAGCGCTCGAATTCCTCCTCCGTCCTATCCCCGACCGTCGGCGCGGCCAGCGCCGATAGCGTCTGGACAGCACCGCCCGCCTGTGACACTCTGGCCGCCTCAGGTCCGTGAGTTAGAACCGCCAACAAGACCGAAATCCTCGTCAACCCGATCGAGGCACACCATGACCGCTCGTACTGTTCTCGCCGCCTTTGTCGTCGTCTCCGCGATGCTTTCAGCCGCGCAGGCGCAAACCCCGCCGGTGCTTGCCCAACAGCCAACGTTGAGCGCCACCGAAATTGTGTTCGTGTTCGCCGGCGATCTCTGGAGTGTGCCGCGGGCCGGCGGTGAAGCGCGGCGCCTTACGACGGGCCCTGGCGTCGAGTCGAATCCGATCTTCTCGCCCGACGGGAAGTCGATTGCGTTCACGGGGCAGTACGACGGCAACGTCGACGTCTTCGTGATCCCGTCGCAGGGCGGCGTGCCGAAGCGGTTGACGTATCACCCTGACGGCGACGCCGCGCTCGGATGGACGCGCGACGGCAAGAAGATTCTGTTCTCGTCCACGCGCACGAGCTACTCGCGGTTCCGCGAAATGTTCCTCGTCAACCTTGACGGCGGGCTTGAGGAAAAGCTGCCGCTGCCGATGGGCCACGAGGCGGCATTCTCGCCAAACGGCGATCGCCTCGCCTACGTGCCGCTCTCACGAGCCTTCACCGCCTGGAAGCGATACCGCGGCGGGCAGGCCACGCCGATCTGGATCGCTTCGATGTCCAACAGCGCGATCGAGAAGGTGCCGCGCGACACCTCCAATGACTACTGCCCGATGTGGTTGGGCGACAAAGTCTATTTCCTGAGCGACCGATCTGAGCCAGTCACACTTTATTCGTACGACACCAAGACCAAGCAAGTTGCGCAGGCCGTTCGCAACACGGGCATGGATTTCAAGTCCGCGTCGGCCGGACCCGGCGGCATCGTCATCGAGCAGTTCGGACAGCTTCAGCTGTTCGACACTGCAAGCGGACGCCTGACGCCAGTCAAAGTCACGATCGCCGGCGACATCGCGGAACTGCGGTCGAAGTACATCAATGTCGCGCGGCGCTTGACCAGCGCCCACATTTCACCCACCGGAGTACGCGCGCTCTTCGAAGCACGCGGCGACATCCTGACCGTCCCGGCCGAAAAAGGCGACACGAGAAACCTGACGTCCACTCCGGGTGTGATGGAGCGCGATCCGGCCTGGTCGCCCGACGGCCAGTGGATCGCGTACTTCTCTGACGACAGCGGCGAGTACGAGCTGCGCGTGCGTGATTCGATGGGGCGGAACGAACCCAAAAAAATTCGGCTCGAGCAGAAGCCGACGTTCTACCTGATGCCGATCTGGTCGCCCGACAGCAAAAAGATCGCGTACCTCGATGCGCACCTGAACACGTGGTACGTGGACATCGATGCGCAGAAGCCAATCAAAATCGACAAGGACCGGTATCTCTTCGGTGCGAGTCAGCGCGTCCCGGCGTGGTCGCCCGACAGCAAATGGATCGCGTACTCGAAGCGGCTGCCGAACTACCTGAGCACGATATTCGTCTACTCGCTGGCCGACGCCAAGAGCCGCCAGCTTACTGACGGGCTGAGCGACGCGCGCTACCCGGTCTTCGACAAGGACGGCAAGCACCTGTTCTTCACGGCCAGCACGGATTCCGGGCCTTCGCTCGAGCCAGACATTCGCTCCGCTACGCGCCCGGCGACGCGCAGCATCTACGTTGCGGTACTCTCGAAAACAGATCCCTCACCGTTCGCCCCCGAAAGCGACGAGGAGCGCATCGTCAAGCCCGGCGAAGAGAAGAAGCCGGCACCGACGACCGCGGAGGAGAAGAAGCCGGAAGCAGCCGGCGAGGAACCAGCGAAGCCGACACCGCCAGCCGCTGCCTCGCGCGTCCCTGAGGTCAAGATCGACTTCGACAAGATCAGCCAGCGGATCCTCGCCGTGCCGATGCCAGCGCGAGGCTACATCGGCCTCCAGGTCGCGAAGGCGGGCACGCTGCTGGCGCTCGAAGCGCCGGCACCTGGGTCGGGTGCGACGGGAACGACCGTGCACCGCTACGACCTGCGCCAGCGGCGCGGCGACGTGCTCGTCTCGGGCGTGCGATTCTTCGAGATATCCGCAAACGGCGAGAAGACCCTGACAGCGCAGGGCGATCGCTGGACGATTCAAAATGTGCGGCCCCTTCCACCGGCGAGCGGCGCACCTGCCGGCGGCGCACCTGCCGGCGGCGCACCTCCAACCCCGCCAGGGGCTGGTGGAGCAGGCGCTTTCACGCTGCGCACCGACGATATCGAAGTGCGCTCGGATCCGACGCTCGAATGGAAGCAGATGTACAGCGACGCGTGGAGAATCCAGCGTGAGTTCTTCTACGACCCGAATCTTCACGGCCTCGATCTCGATGCCGCCATCAAGCGTTACGAACCCTACCTCGCGTCGGTCCAGTCGCGCCGCGATCTGAACTACGTCTTCGCGGACATGATGGGCGAGATTACCGTCGGCCATCTCGGCGTGGGCGGCGGCGACGTGCCCGACGTGCGCACGATCCC
>Ga0075420_100004344_pt1 | contig 12398 bp, 10 predicted proteins | sample SoiMetdeltSBSDD4_FD_75296 | JGI IMG/M metagenome (GOLD analysis project Ga0075420, IMG submission 75296) | Bulk soil microbial communities from a Populus tree surrounding site in Tennessee, USA - Soil MetaG P. deltoides SBSDD4 | ecosystem: Environmental > Terrestrial > Soil > Tree plantation... | reverse complement strand
CGACATCCTGGACGACCTCGACGAGCTCCAGGTCTGCGTGGCCTACGAGCTGGACGGCGAGCGCGTCGACCACGTGCCGAGCCAGATCGAAGACCTCGCGCGCTGCCAGCCCATCTACGAGGGGATGTCCGGCTGGAAGGTGCCGACCGGCGACGCCCAGGATTGGCGCGATCTCCCCCGCCAGGCCCGGGACTACGTCCGCCTGATTGAGGAGTGCGTCGGGGCGCCGGCCGGCCTGATCGGCGTGGGCCAGGAGCGGGAGAAGACCATCTTCACCGGCGCCTTGCCCTGACGTCGGTCACGACCGCGACGTCGCCTCTCCCGCGCGGGAGAGGGGGCCGGGGGTGAGGGGTCGCGTTGGCCCCGATCTCGCACTCTTCACCCCCGTCACTCGATTCACGCTACTCCGTTGAACTGAGTAGATCCGAGATATCTGGGAGGCCGGGGCCGTGCTGGACCGGATCGTCCTCAAGGAACACCAGATGTTCCTCGTCTGCGACGGCGACGGGGATATCGCCGCGCACAACGTCGACGGTCACGGCCTGTACTGGCACGACACTCGATTCCTCAGCCTGTTCGAGCTGAGCCTGGACGCGGGCCGGCCGCAGCTGCTCTCGTCCACGGGCGAGCACAACTTCATGATGACGTTGCAGTTCGCCAACCAGGCGTTCCAGGCATCGGACGGCCGCGACGTCCGCCCCAGGACCCTGAGCCTTCGGCGCAACCGCTTCCTCCACGCCGCCCTGCACGAGCGGATCGGCATCTTCAACTACAACCCGTTCCCCGTGCCGGTCACCCTCAGGCTGACCTTCGGCTCCGACTTCCGCGACATGTTCGACATCCGAGGGTACGCCCGCCGCTCCAAGCACGGCGCCATCGACCGACCCCGGCGCGACGGCCACGACATCATCCTGGGCTACACCGGCCTGGACGAGATGCGCCGGGAAACCCGCGTCCACTTCGACCGGACCCCCACCACTGTCGACGTGCACGATCCCGACCCGCTGCCGGCCGGGGCGCTGGAGACGCTGCCGGGCATCAGCGGCGCCGGCGACCCGCGCGCCGAGGTGCCGATCCGCCCGCCCACGGCGACGGCGACCTTCGAGCTGGTCGTGCCGCCCGGGCAGTACGAGGCGCTGACGTGTGAGGTGCTGGTGTGCCAGGGCGACCTCCGGCCACAGATCCCGCTCACGAACGGCGACGTCAGCTCACTCGACAGCGCCTTCCGCCACATGCGCGAGTCGTACCGGGAGTGGGAGGAGACCTGCACCGTCATCTCGACCGACGACGAGATCGTCAACGCCATCCTGAAGCGCTCGCTCCACGACCTGCGCCTGCTCAGCGACCGGGTCGAGCACGGCTACATCCCGTCCGCTGGCATCCCCTGGTTCAGCGTGCCGTTCGGGCGTGACAGCCTGATCACCTCGCTCCAGACCCTGGCGCTCCAGCCGGACGTCGCCCGCGCGACGCTGCTGTTCCTCGCAGAGCACCAGGGGCGTGAGGTGAACGACTGGCGCGACGAGCAGCCCGGCAAGATCCTGCATGAGATCAGGTACGGCGAGCTTGCGGCTCTCGGCGACGTCCCGCATGCGGCCTACTACGGCAGCGTCGATGCGACGCCGCTCTGGGTCATGACCCTCGGCGAGTACGTCCGCTGGACCGGTGACCGTGAGATCGCCGCCAAACTGCGCCCCAACCTCGATGCGGCCCTCCGCTGGATCGACGAGCACGGCGACCTGGACGGCGACGGCTACGTCGAGTACCTCAGCCGCTCGACGCGCGGCATCCGAAACCAGGGCTGGAAAGACTCGGCCGACTCCGCGACGCATCGCGACGGCAGCCGTGCTGAGCCGCCGGTCGCCCTGGCCGAGGTCCAGGGGTACGTCTTCGCCGCCTGGAACGCCGCTGCCGACCTGTTCGATCTGTACGGCGTCCCGGAGCGCGCCGCGACGCTCCGCGCCAAGGCGCTCGATCTTCGCAAACGATTCCAGGAGCAATGGTGGTCCAGGATCGACGAGTTCTACGCGATGGCCCTGGACCGCGAGAAGGCGCCGGTCACCAACGTCTCCTCGAACGTCGGCCACTGCCTCTGGACCGGTATGCTCGACGACGGCCCGGCCTGGACGGTCGGCGGCCGCCTCGTGCGCGAGGACATGCTGTCCGGTTGGGGCGTCCGCAGCTTGAGCAGCGCCGAGCCGTCGTTCAATCCGATGAGCTACCACAACGGCTCGGTCTGGCCCCACGACAACTCGATCATCGTCGCCGGCCTGAAGCGATACCAGATGGACGACCACGCGCTGCGGGTCGCCGAGGAGGTGCTCGACGCCGCTCGGCGCTTCCCGCTCTACCGCCTGCCGGAGCTGTACTGCGGGTTCGCCCGCGACCGCCGCTATTATTCGATGCCGGCCCAGTACCCCGTCTCGTGCAGCCCGCAGGCCTGGGCGGCCGGCAGCATCTTCCTGATCGTCCAGTCGCTGCTCGGGCTGCGTGTCGACGCGCTCGACCAGCGGATCGTGCTGCGCCCCACGCTCCCGCAGGACGTCAACCGGCTGCGCGTCCAGAACCTGAGAGTCGGCAAGCATCGCGTCGACTTCGAGGCCCAGCGCGACAACGGGACCACGCGGGTTGACGTCACCGGTGCGGCGCCGATCGCGGTCGTCGTGGAGCCCCCGGTCGAGACCGTCAAGTTCGAGTGGCCACGGCCGCTCGGATCCGCGCCGCGAGCGTGACCCCCGATACCGGCGGCCGGGCTCGCTCACGCTCGCGGTGCGGCGCGGCGCGCCAGCGCCACCACGTCCTCCGCGATCCGAGCTGCGGCGTCCAGCGGCATGACCCGGCGGATCGCCGCCCCGAGCGCCTCGCGCCGCCCGCCGTCCTCCAGCAGGTCGCGAATCGTCGACCAGAGTAGCTCCGGCGACAGGCTCTCCTGGTGGAAGACCAGCGCTCCGCCGCCGCGCGCGAAGGCGCGGGCGTTCGCCTCCTGGTGCGATGCCGGCATCGGGACCACCAGCGTCGGCTTGCCGAGCGCCGCCAGCTCGCTCAGCGTGCCCATTCCCGCCCGCGACACCACCACGGATGCCGCTGCCAGCGCGTCCGGCATCTCCTCCACCAGGAATTCGCGCTGCTGGTAGCGCGGCCCCAGGTCCGCCGCCTCAATGCCGCGCCCGCGCCCGGTCAGGTGGAGCACCTGGGCGTGCTCGACGAGTCGCGGCGCCGCCGCCGCCACGATTCGATTCAACCCCAGTGCGCCCGTACCGCCGCCAGTCACCAGCACCAGCGGCAGGGCCGGGTCAAGCCCGAGCCGCCGGAACCCATCGGCCGGGCTCCCGTCGAGGACGCGCCGCCGGACCGGATTGCCGCGCAGCGTCGTCCGTCCGCGCGGGAACGCCCGGGCCGTCTCCGGCATCGCCACCGTGATCCGCCGCGCGAACGGCACCAGCAGCCGGTTCGCCAGGCCGGGGATGACGTCTTGCTGATGGATCAACACCGGCACCCGGCTGAGCCCGGCCGCCGTCAGCGGCGGCACGCTGGCGAACCCACCGGCCCCGCAGGCGACGTCCGGCCGGAAGCGCCGGACGTGCCGGAGCGACTCGCCGACCCCGCGCAGCACGCGCCCCACGTCGACGACGTTCTGGGTGTCCCAGTATCTCCGGAGCTTTCCCGTCGCCACGCCGACGTACGGGATCCCCTCCTCGGCCGCCAGATCCGCCTCCGGGCCGCCGTGCGTCCCGACGTAGAGCAGCTCCACGCCCGGCACGAGCGCGCGCAGCTCGCCGGCGACCGCCAGAATCGGCGTCGCCGAGCCGCCAGAGCCGCCACCCGCCAGTAGTACCCGCATCGTTCCCCCGCGAGCGCCGAGTATACCGGACCCGTGCCTGGCGCCTTGACACTCGCCGGAGGCGGTCGCTACGCTACGATGGGATCGTGAGATGTCGCGGAGGGCCGCGTACCCTGTCAGTCTCCGCCGGAGCCGCCGCGTGACCACAGACGGGACCCCCGTCCTCGCAACCTCGCACGAGGACGGTCCGTGGATCGGCATGCGACGTGCCTGCGAGATCCTCGGCGTCAATCAGTCGACCCTGCGCGCCTGGACCGACAGCGGCCGGGTGCCGGTGTTCCTGACGCCGGGCGGCCACCGTCGCTACCGCGAGGCCGACCTTCGCGCCCTCCTGGAATCCGGCGTCGCCGGGTCGGCCGTCGAGCCGATCTCGGCCGCGCTCCTGGCCAGCCACCAGCGCTACGAGCTGGTCGCGCGCCAGGCCCTATCCAGCCCCTGGTTCCAGCGCTTCGACGGCGACGCCCGGCGCCAGTTCAGGCTGCTCGGAACGTCGATGCTCAACCTGCTCACCACCTACCTCGTGGCGACCAGCCCATCCGAGCGCGACCACGCCCTCGCCAGGGGTCGCGAGCTTGCCGCCGAGTACGGCGAGATGGCGACCCGCCTCGACCTGACGCTGGCCGAGGCGACCGAGGCGTTCCTGCTGTTCCGCAATCCGGTGTTGGAGACCGTCCACCAGTGGCTTGGCGCCCAGTCGCCGCCCTCTCGGCAGTCCGGCGAGGTGCTGGGCCGCGTCAACCACTTCATGGATCAGGTGCTCATCGTGATGACCGCCGCGCACGAGCGGGTGGCCCATCCGCCGGAGCCCGGACGGGGATGACCACGAGTTACCCGGTGACCCTGCGGCTCGCCGGCCGCCGCTGCGTCGTGGTCGGTGGCGGGGCGGTGGCGACGCGCAAGGTCGGCACGCTGGTCCGCTCTGGCGCCGACGTCCTGGTCGTCGCGCCCGAGGTCGCACCCGAGATCGAAGCGCTCGCGGCGAGCGACGGCGTCCGCGTCGAGCGCCGTCCGTTCGAGCCGGCCGATCTCGAGGGAGCGCTCCTGGCGTTCGCCGCGACGGATCGGCGTGCCGTCAATCAAGCGGTCGTCGACGCGGCGGCGGAGCGCGGCGTCCTCGTGAACGTCGCGGACGACCCCCCGGCCTCGGACTTCAACAATCCGGGGATCGTGCGCCGCCGCGACATCACCCTCGCCATCTCGACGGGGGGCCGCAGCCCGGCCTTCGCCCGGTTCCTTCGCGAGCAGCTCCAGGACTGGCTCTCGGATACCCGCTGCGCCCTCCTCGATCTCGTCGCCGAGGTGCGCCGCGATCTCCGCTCGGCCGGCAAGTCCCCGGACTCGGAGGGCTGGCGGCGGGCGCTCGACGACGAGCAGGTCACGACCGCCATCGAGTCCGGCGACCGCGAGGGAGCCCGGCGCCGCCTCTTCCAGGCGCTGATGGCCGGCCGCTAGCCCGGTCTTCGGTACAATTCCGCCTGTCGTGAGTGTCCGAACCAGCTCAGCTACCGTCCGCGTCGTCACCCGTGGCAGCCAGCTCGCCCTGATCCAGACCCGGCTCGTGGTCGATCTGTTGGCGCGGCGCTGGCCCGACCTCCGGTTTGAAGTCGTCACCGCCAGCACCCCCGGCGACCGCGACAAGCAGACGCCGTTGACAACGCTCGGGCAGGGCGTCTTCGTCAAGGGTGTCGAGGAGCAGCTGCTGGACGGCCGGGTCGACATGGCCGTCCACAGCCTGAAGGACGTCCCGACTGCCGAGACGCCGGGCCTCGCCCTGGCGGGTTTCCCGTTGCGCGCCGATGCCAGGGATGGCCTGGTCTGCCGGATCGGGTGTAACCTCGCCAGCCTCCCGCCTGGCGCCCGGGTCGGGACCGGCAGTCCCAGGCGTTCGGCGCAGCTCCTGGCGCTCCGGTCCGACCTCCAGATGACGCCGATCCGCGGTAACCTCGACACGCGCCTCCGCAAGCTGCGCGATGGGGAGATCGACGCGCTGACGACGGCGGTTGCCGGCCTGGAGCGCCTCGGCCGGCTGGCCGAGCTGGACCACGCGCTCGAGGTCGACGAGTGCACGCCGGCCGCCGGCCAGGGCACGCTGGTCGTCCAGTGCCGTGCCGACGACGATCGCGCCCTGGAGATGCTGGCCGCCGTCGACGCGCCGACCGTCCGCGCCGAGTCGCTGGCGGAGCGCGCGTTCCTGGCGCGGCTGGGCGGCGGCTGCCAGCTTCCGGCGGGTGCGGTAGCCAGGGTCTGCGACGGCGGCGCACTCGAGATCGTCGGCGTCGTCGCCTCGACGGACGGCAAGCGACTGGTCCGGGAGCGCGCCGGTGGCAACTCCACCGATCCCGTTGCCGCCGGTACTGCGCTCGCCGAGATACTATGGCCGGCCGCCCAGAAGCTGCTCCCGTGACCGCGTCTCCGAACGTCGGCAAGGTCTACCTGGTCGGCGCCGGTCCCGGCGACCCGCGCCTGATCACCGTGCGCGGCGTCGAGTGCCTGCGCCGGGCCGAGGTCGTCGTCTACGACCGGCTTGCTTCGCCCGAGCTGCTGGCCCACGCCCCGGAGGCCGCCGAGCGCGTCTTCGTCGGCAAGGGTCCACGCCAGCACACGATGTCCCAGGATGAGATCAACGGGCTCCTGGTCGAGCGAGGGCTTCAGGGCCGAACCGTCGTGCGGCTCAAGGGCGGCGACCCATACGTCTTCGGCAGAGGCGGTGAGGAAGCCATCGCCCTCCACGAGGCCGGCGTCCCGTTCGAGGTCGTCCCCGGCATCACGTCGTCGATTGCCGGCCCGAGCTTCGCCGGGATTCCGGTGACCCACCGCCAGGTCGCCTCGTCGTTCGCGGTGGTCACCGGCCACGAGGACCCCACCAAGGAGGGGAGCGCCATCCGCTGGGCCGGCCTGGCGAACGGCCCGGACACGCTCGTCTTCCTGATGGGCGTCGAGCACCTCGACTCGATCGTCGAGAACCTGTTGCGTCACGGCCGCCCCGCCGACCAGCCGGTCGCCGCGATCCGCTGGGCCACGACGCCCGAGCAGGAGGTCGTCGCCGGGACGCTCGGCACCATCGTCGAGCGAGTCCGCGAGGCGAACCTGCGGCCACCCGCTGTCCTGGTCGTGGGCGACGTGGTCGGGCTGCGCGATGGCCTCGATTGGCGCGGCCGGCTGCCGCTCGCCGGCCTGAGGGTGCTCGTGACGCGCGCCCGTCAGCAGGCCAGCACCCTCTCCTCCCGCCTCGCCGAGCTCGGCGCCGTGCCGCTGGAGTACCCGACCATCGAGATTCGGCCCGTCGACGACCCGGCGCCGTTCGACGCCGCGCTCGGTGAGGTCGGGCGGTTCGGCTGGATCGTCTTCACCAGCACCAACGGCGTCGACGCGTTCTGGGAGCGGTTGCTGGCGTCCGGCCAGGATAGCCGATCCCTGGCAGGCGTCAAGGTCTGCGCGATCGGCCCGAGCACGGCCGCCGCCCTGGCCGCGCGCGGCATCACCGCCGACTGGATGCCGCGGGAGTTCGTGACCGACAGCATCCTGGACGGGTTCAAGGCCCATGATCTGCGCGGCGTCCCGGTCCTGCTCGCCCGCGCCGACATCGCCCCGCCGCTCCTGGCCGACGGCCTCCGCGAGCAGGGCGCCGGGGTCACGGAGGTCACGGCGTACCGCACCGTCCCGTCAGACGAGAGCCGCACCCGACTACTCGCGGCCCTTGAGCAGCGCAAGATCGACGTCGTGACGCTCACCAGCTCGTCCACAGCCCGCAACCTGGTGGACGGCATCGGAGGGCGACTCGAACTGCTCGCCGGCCTGACCGTCGCCAGCATCGGGCCGGTCACCAGCCGCACGGCCCGCGACCTGGGCCTGACGGTCGACGTTGAGGCGGCCGTTCACACGATCCCCGGCCTGGTGGACGCCCTGCTGGCCTGGGCCGCTCGCCGCTCCCGCTGACCGCCGTCCCTCCCCAAGCCTGCCGCCCGCTATACTGCCGCCCATTGCTGCCTGTGGGAGTGTCTGAGCTATGGCCCTGACCGTGGTGCGCGGACTGCTGGCGCGCGGCGACACCGACGACACCCTCGACGACGAGCGCGCCGCCCTCGCGGAAGTCGGGGCCGAGATGATCGCCGTACCGATCGAGGACCGCGAGCGTCTGCTCTCGCTCCTGCCTGAGGCCGACGGCCTGCTTGGCGTCTCGTTCGTCGACGCCGACATGCTCGGGCGCATGGTTAAATGCCGAGGCATCGTCGCCATCGCCCACGGCTTCAACCACATCGACCTCGATACCGCCTCCGAGATGGGCATCCCCGTCTCGAACCTCTACTTCTGCCACCGCGAGGTCGCCAACCACACGATCATGTTCTTGCTGGCGGCGACCCGCAAGCTGATCATGCTGCACAACCTCCTGAAGGAGGGGAAGTGGCGCAGGGACCTCCAGCCACCGGTCGCCCCGCTCTACGGCGAGACCATCGGCATCGTCGGCTTCGGGCACATCGGCCAGGAGGTCGCGAAGCGCGCGGCGGCGCTGGAGATGAAGATCGTGGCGTTTGACCCGGTCGCCCGCCCTGAGCGCGCGGTCGAGCTGGGCGTCGAGCTGACCGACCTGGATGACCTGCTCCGACGCTCGGACTACGTGACGTTGCACTGCCCCTCGAACGAGCACACCCGCCAGACCCTGAACGAGCGCACCCTCGGCCTGATGAAGCCGTCCGCCTGGGTGTTCAACACCGCCAGAGGCGACCTGATCGACGAGGCGGCGCTCTACCGCGCCCTCTCCGCGAAGCGGATCGCCGGCGCCGGCCTCGACACCTTCGAGGTCGAGCCGACCCCGCCGGACAACCCGATCCTGAAGCTCGACAACGTCATCGTGACGCCCCACGCGGCCGGCTTCTCCGACGAGGCCGTCCGATCAGGGCAGCGGATGGGCGCCCGGGTGATGGCCTCGATGCTGACCGGCACGTTCCCAGAGAACATCTGCAACCCCGAGGTTCGCGGCCGGACGCGCTTCCCGTACTCGGACTGACCTCACCACGCTGCCCGAGAGATACACGATCGCCGCGGATGATGCGAGCAGGCCGACGCCGGCCGGGCAGGCCCCTGGCCGACGCACCGTCGCGTCGGCCCCCTCCGTCAGCCGTTGGTCACGATTCGTCGGGATCCACCAGCTTCGTCACTGAGTCCACGTAGGTGTAGACGCGCTTGAACCGCCGCAGCGCCTCCTCCAGCGAGTCGCCGGTGGCCGGGGCATACGCTTCGGCCCAGCGACTGGCGAGCTGGATCTTGGCGACGTTCTCGTCGCCGCTCCCGACCCCGATCTTGTCGCTTTGGGCGCTCGCCAGCCCGGTCTGTTCGACCGGTTCGGACGGCAGGTGGGCGCCGGTGCCGGGCGCGATCTCGCTTCGTCGTTCGTCACTCACGCGTCTGTACTCCTTCGTCCGGGCCTGACCGGCACCCGCCCCGAGTGACGGGGCGAGGACTGGCACACCTCGGACCTTCCAGGTCTTGATCTGGTGTGCTTGTAGCGTACCGGGCGCGGCGTGCGCAGGGATTGCATTTCGCGAACCCACGGACGCCCCACTACCGCTTGGTCACGGTCACCCGCGTCAGCTCGCGGAACCCTTGTGGCTGCCCGCCGACGAACGGCTCGTCCTGGTGCTCCCTGATCTGGGCCAGGATCGCCTGGTGGGTGCTCGCGTCCGCGACGCCGATCGCCAGCACGTGCCTCGATCCGGCCGGCCCGCCGATCTCGACGTCGTCGATCCGCCACGCGCCGTCCCGGTCGGCGATCAGCTCCTGCTTGTACGGCCACCAGTTGTCCGGGCCGCCAACAGGATGGATCAGCATCCAGAGGTGCTCGTCCGGCCCCTGGAGCCCCGTCCGCCGACCGACGATCGGCGGCCGAGCCGGGACCGCCGCCCCGTCCGCGGGCGAGACGAACTGCACGGCCAGCGGCCCCCGACGTGGGTCCGGGGTCGCGGTCGGCGGCTGCGAGGTTGGCGTGGGAGGCGTCGTCGCGGTCGGCGGCGAGATGGTCGTTGGAGAGCCCGCCGCGACAGGTGAGGCGCCTGCCCCCGGCGACCCGGCCGGCGACGCGCCGATACCGGGCGCCGGGCTCGCGGCGACCGCCGCCGGCGGCGTACCCGGACCCGGCGTTGTGACTTTTGCCGGTGCGGTGCCCGGCACCGGCGTGACCGTCACGACGGCGCCCCCGGGCGGCGTCGCGGTGGCGGCGGCGTCGGTCAGCCCGAGCCGCGATCCCAGGTCCGTCGAGCGGGCGAAGAACGCTCCGGCCGCCACCAGGAGGGCGATGACCGCGATGATCGTGAGCGACCGCGCCGTCCCGCTCCGTCGCGGCGGCACCGGCGTCGCCTGGGGCCAGCGCTCGGTGTAGGCGCCCGGCGGTGCCTGGTAGGCGCCCGGCGGCCCCGGGATGACGGCGTCGTAGGCGTCGAACGACGAGTAGGCCTGCCCCTCGCGGGTCGGCCCCTCGATGCCGCTCGTCGGCGTCGCGTCGCCCCACGGCGGCATGTCGGCCGTGTTGCTCTCCGTCTGGGCCTGCCGCGCGGTGTCGGCGTAATGCTGGTCGCCCCAGACCGGCAGCGAGCCGGGCCGAGGCGTCGGCGGATCGCCGGCCAGGATCGCCTCCTCGAACGCCGCCGCCAGCGCCGCGCCGCTCCGATACCGCTGCCCCGGCTGCTTCGAGAGCGCCCGCGCCACGACGGCATCCACCGCGTCCGGGACCGGCGGGTTCCGCTGCGAGAGCGGCGGCGGCGGCTCGTGGACGTGCGCCCGAACCACGGCGATCGGCGTCGGGCGCGGGAACGGCGGCTCGCCGGCCAGCATCTCGTACAACACCACGCCCAGCGAGTACAGGTCGCTCGCCTTGCCGACCGCCTCGCCGGACGCCATTTCTGGGGCCATGTAGTGCGGCGTCCCGATCAGCGTGCCCTGGACCGTAAGGTTCTCCTCGGACTCGGTCAGCCGCGCGATGCCGAAGTCCGCCAGGACCGGCTCGCCGTCGCGCGTGAACAGGATGTTGGACGGCTTGACGTCGCGGTGGATCAGCCCGGCCCCGTGCGCGGCGTCGAGCGCGGACCCGATCCCGCGCAGCACGCGCAGCACCTCGGTGTACGGCAGCGGCGCCCCCAGCCGATCAGCGAGCGTGCCGCCGGGCAGCAGCTCGGTCACCATGTAGGCGATGCCGTCGTCCTCGCCGAAGTCGTAGACGGTCAGGATGTTCGGGTGTCGCAGCCGCGACGCCGCGCGGGCCTCGCGTCGGAAACGCTCCAGGAAGCCCGGCTGGTCCGCCAGCGCCTCCCATAACACCTTGATCGCGACGTCTCGATCCAGGGCCGGGTGGTGCGCTTGATACACCGACGCCATCCCGCCGCGCCCGATCCGCGCGGTGATGACGTAGGCTCCGAGCGACGTCCCCGAGGCAAGCTCCAGCATGGCAGTAGTCGATTCTAGCATTGACTCCTGAGGCCCAGGTGTGTCCGGAGAGACACTTTCGGGTCACGGCCGGGCCGACGTCACCAGGGTGACACCGCCGTCTCCGGCGGCCCGCCGCGCGGCGTTAGCGGCGGGGCTCGAACTGGTCCAGCAGCGCGAGCAGCTCGGCCGCGTCGGCGTTCGAGTTGCCCGCGTCGAGCTGGCCGTACGCCTCGCCGGAGTCGACGCCCCGCATCTCCAGCCGCGCGCGAACCATCAATGCGCGGTCCCGGAGCTGGTCCCAGTCGGCCGGCCGGTCGCCCAGCTCAAATAGCAGGTCCAGATACTGCAGGGCCCGCTCGTCGCCCTCGGTGCGGAGGCCTTCTCGCAGCTCCATCACCTTGTACGGCGCGATGCCGTAGCACAGCACCTCGGAGATGATGTATCGCTCGATGGCGCGCCTGGACGTCTCGACCAGGTCGCTCAGCAGCGGATCGCGGCCCTCAATCCGCAGCGTCAGCACCTCGTCGAGCAGATCGTCCTCGTCCGGGTCGTCGAAGATCGAGCGGTTGGACTGCTGCCGCGCCGCCAGCAAGCTCAGGTTCGCCAGCAGCGTCTGGGCCGATGTCCCGGGCAGGCTGTCGAGATACGCCGACGACAGGCCATCCTGGAACTCGCGCCAGTCCCTCACCACCTCGCCGTGGACGAAGCGCCGGTCCAGGTAGGCGGTCGCCTCGTCGTCGTCGACGATCTCCTGCGAGGTGTACAGATCCGCGACATCGGCCGGGCTCGCCCCGCCCCGGACGGTCGACTCGGCCATGAACAGGCGGATGCGGTCGGCGGCGGCCGGCGCCAGGTCGTCCAGCCCGGCCGGCGGGATGTCCGGCGGCAAGCCGGACTCGTCGGATATCCCGGCCCCGTCGCGTAGCGTCGCGTCGTCTCGCAGCTCGTGCTCGCTGTCGTTCACCGTGTCATCCGCAGCTGGTGCGCCGACCCCGAAGACGTGACCGCTGCTCTCGCCACGGCCTCCGGCGCCGCTCGATCCCTGTCGTTGCTGCGCCTCGCTCTAAGTTTAACGTTTCGGCCGGCGGTTCTGGACGCATCTGACCCCGTCGTCCGTCTATGGTACCCTGCCTGTCAATGGATC
>Ga0075420_100004343_pt1 | contig 12398 bp, 11 predicted proteins | sample SoiMetdeltSBSDD4_FD_75296 | JGI IMG/M metagenome (GOLD analysis project Ga0075420, IMG submission 75296) | Bulk soil microbial communities from a Populus tree surrounding site in Tennessee, USA - Soil MetaG P. deltoides SBSDD4 | ecosystem: Environmental > Terrestrial > Soil > Tree plantation... | reverse complement strand
CCCCTTCGTCGAGATCGGCATCGTGCTGCCCGATACTCGAGAATGACGCCGATCGCGAGCAGCTGCCCCGCCGTCACCAGTCAGGCACCGGGAGACCGGACGAAGGGCGTCAGGCCCGACGCCGCGTGTGGCGGAGACGCCTCCTGCCCGATGCGCTCCTGGACCGTGAAAGGGCCGAGGAGGCATGCGTTCGCGGTGAGCAGCGACGGAGGCGAAGCTGACGGCCCCACGACATGCGCGTTAGGCGAGGTCGCCGCTGCCGTCCGCGTCGAGAGGGTGAGCACGAAGGCCGTGAACGCGGCGGCGGCAGTGCGTCGCGCGCGGAGGCCGCCGATGGTCGCGATGGCGCAGGCGACGATGATTCCGATGACGGCTGTCGTCAGGCCGTACGACGGCCTGACGAGCCCGACGAGCACGGTGGTGGCTCCCGCAATCATGAACGCGACGCCGAGCACGCGATGCGTCGCGCGCCAGAGCCGCGGGTCGGTGAGCGTGCCGCGGGTGCGCACACCGGCCACGATGTTCGGGCGCAGGCGAGGCATCACGTTGCCGGCCGCAATGAGGCTCACGCCCATCACGACGCTGATGATCCGCGGCGCGAGCGTCGCGTGCCCGAGGGCGGCGGCGATCATGCCGGCGTGCACGCCGAGCATGAGGACCACCACCCACAAGACGATCGTGTCGTACGTGGCGCGAAAGCGGTCGATCGTCGCCGGGTCACCTAACGCGGCCGGCATCCCCGGGAAGAGGCGTCGCGTGAAGGCGAGGCCCGATCCACTGCGGCCAAGTTGAAACAGGACCCAGATGAGCGCGGCGAGGGTTGGTATGCCTGTCACCGCCACCCATCGCGGCGCAGTGTCGGCGCTCGGCTCGAGCGAGAACGGCAGCACACCACGCAGGTCGAGCGCGACCGATGCGGGCAGATCGCGGACGACGAGACCGGTGGCCGCGATCGCGGCGACGATGAGCGCGGGCGGGAGCCACTTACGAACCGCGTTTGCCATTGGAACCTCGGGGTTGAGTCCACGTCAGCAGCTGTTCGACCGTGTCCTGGAATACCGTAGTGTCGAGCTCATACATCACGGTGGATCCGTCACGCTCCGTGCTCACCAGCTCCGCGTCCCGAAGGATCGACAGGTGGCGCGAGATGGTGGGCCAGGCGGAATCGAAGGCCTGGGCGATCTCGCCTGACGATTTCGGTCCGGCGCGCAGCAATCGCAGGATCTCGCGTCGCGTCGGGTCGGCGAGCGCCTTGAACACGGCGTCGGGTCTGGCCATTGATTCTGTCCTTAGCTAATTAGCTAATAAGCTAATTACACAATCAAAGAAGTCAATGGCCCCGGGATACCGGCGACGGCGCTCGGTAGTCTCCGAGAAATGGGCCTGATGTACGGCTGCGCTGGTTCGGCGGTGCGAGCCAGGCGGGATGATGGGCTAAGGCCCGGCGAGTTGGCGCTGGCAGGCGGCGCCAGGTTCCCATAACCTCTGCGCATCGGAGGAGACCTCGCCACACGTGTCCTCCTGTGGCGATCTCGGTGGACGCGACAGAGGAAGAAGCGATGACACTGAGGGAGTCCACGCGCGAGAGCTACAAGGAGCGCGTGCTGCGCACGCTCGTATCGCTCGAACGCGACATCGACCGGGAGCCCCGGCTCGACGACCTGGCCCGAGGGGCACACCTTTCACCGTTCCACTTCCACCGCGTCTTTTCCGCGGTTGTCGGTGAGTCGCCGGTCGAGTACGTGCGGCGCCTCCGGCTCGAGCGCGCCGCGCACGAGCTACGGCTGTCGACGCGTCAGGTCCGGCACGTTGCGCGGGAGGCGGGCTACGGCAGTCACGAGGCGTTCACGCGCGCGTTCCGGGCGCGCTTCGGCGTCGCTCCAAGTGCGTTCCGGCGTCTCGGAGAGACGGCCCTCCCTCGCGGCGACGGCGGCGCGGCACGCCGCGGTCGCGTCGAAGTCTTACGGCCGATCCGCGTCGCGTTCATCCGGCACGTCGGGCCATACGAGCTCGCGCCAATGGCGTGGGGGCGGCTCATGACGTGGGCCGGATCGAGCACGCAGTTCCGGCGCAGCGCGGGCAGTACCGAACCGCTCCTGCTCGGCGTTCCGCACGACAACCCATCGGTCACGCCGGCCGAGCGCCTCCGCTTCGACTGTTGCGTCGCAGTCGACGACAAAGTGCGACCCGAAGGCGAGATCGGGGTGCAGGATGTCGCCGGGGGCGCGTACGCACGCGCGGTGCACCGCGGGCCGTTCGAGCAGCTCGCCGAGACCTATGTGTGGATTGCGGCATCGTACATCCCCGACGCGGGCTATCGGATGCGGAGCGGGCCGTTCCTCGAGCTGTACCTCACGCCGCCGGAGCGCACGCGGCCCGAGGAGCTGCTGACGGAAGTGTTCGTGCCGGTGATCGGCCGGTCGCGAGAGCGGCGGTAACAGGCGCGCGGGCGATGCCGAGCCGACCTGCGCCTGGACCGCGCGCGCCGCTCGCGCGGTACTGGAGCCGAACTTCGCAAGCGCGATCAAGGGACGCAGCGGGCGTCGGCCCTATGTTGGCGCGGCGCCCGTCCCGCCGCGCACGTCGTACCGTTCGCGTCTGACCGTGCGCCTCTTTCCTCCTGAGCTGCCCTCGCCATGACCGACTCCACCGGTGGGACCGACCGAATGAGCCGCCGCGCGCGCCACGCTCGAGCGGCGGGCCCAACCGACGCCGCGGCGCGGACGTCCGAGAGGCCGGCTGCCGGTCGGCAGGGTGAGACCGCGTCGCTCGCATACGCGCTGCTCGCGCGTGGCGTCGAGGGCCTCCGCCCCGACCGCGAGCGCATCGAGCCATTGCTGTTCGGGATCGGCGGCGGCATCGGCATGGCCACGATGTCGTTCGATATGCACGGCAAGCATCTCATCTACCTCGGCACGAGGTATCACACCAAGGAGACGGATCGGGCCGAGTTCCTCGGGGCGATCTGCGAACGGCTCGGGATCCGGCTCGACGTGGCGCACGGCTCGTCGGACGCCGCGGCCGAGCGGCGGCTTCGTGGCGCGCTCGCGGCGGAACCTAACGCTGCCCCCATCCTCTGGGTCGACGCCGGACGGCTTCCGTATCGTGGGTCGCCTGGGTTCGCGAACGCCTGGCACACGGTTGCGGTCGCGGGCGAGTCGGGCGACGCGTTCGTCGTCTCGGACATGACGCGATCCATGCCGACCATCAGTGCTGCGGACCTCCGCGCCGCACGTGCAACGACGTATGCACCGCGGCGCCGGATGGCGGTCGTGGCTGGTGAACGTTCACCAGTCGTGTCGAAGGAAACGCTGGTTGCGGCCGTGCAGGAGGGGATCACACGCACGGTGGCGCAGCTCGGCGGTGACCTCGGCGCATCGGGGTTTGGCCTCACGGCGTTCGAGAAGCTCCGGAGCCGCATCACCGGCAAGGGGAAGGGCTCGTGGCTCGTCGGCTTCCCGGACGGCCGAGCGCTCGTCGGCGGAGCCGCGTCGATCTTCGGGCAGATCGAAACGCGCGGCCCCGACGGCGCCGCGTTCCGCCTGCTCTATGCCGACTTCCTGGACGTCGCCGCGGTGGTCATCGGCGACGACCGCCTCACGAGCGCGGCGACCGCGGCGCGCGACGCGGCAGCCGCGTGGCGTTCCTGGGCGGACGCGCTGCTTCCTGATGCGGTCGAGGGGATGGGGCAGCTACGGCGCTTGCACCGGGAACAGCGTGATCTCTACGCCGAGCGCGGCGGCGACGCCGCCGCGCAGCTCGTGGCGCTTCGCGCCGAAGCCGCGAAGCTCGAGGATGTCGCAGGCCGCGCGGTGACGTCCTGTCGTGAGGACTACATCGCGCGCCTCGCCGACACGCTGCCGGGTGTACACGACGCGGAGCGGCGGCTCGCCGCCATGCTCGCGGCGGTGGCGGCGAAGTGGGAGCGGCGGGCGACGCGTGGGGCCGCGCTCAGCACTGCGCGCCGAGCTCGCGCGCGCTAACACCGGAAGGTCGGCCGCGCACGGTCGGCGGTGCAGGTGGTCTCGCGGGACTGCGCGTGCGGGGACGGGGGTGCGGAGCGTGCCTAACGCGGTGCCTTCGCGCCCGCCGGACTGACAGCGCAGCAGCCGGCGGTCAGGAAATCGGTTGCGTGCGGCAGGTCTCCGGGAGCCACCAGACCGTACGATCGCACCGGTCGTTGCCTGGCGCCGCCGTCGTCACACCCCTTGGCAACCCCGCAGACGCCGATCACCGCCAGGACGCGGGCGCCCAATTCGAGCCTTTGACCACGGAAGGCTGCGCGCCGGACGGGGTGAGGGAGGGTTGACTTCTCGTAAACGCTTGCGGCTTGTACAGTCACACTTAACTTCTGTTTAAGACTACCTATCGGTCCGCCGACGCGACGGTTCGGGGCAATCGGATTGACATAGGCATGACACACCGGGTGACTCCCCTCTCATGCGCGAGCTCGTCCGCTACGTCTTCGACGAATTCCGCCGCGGCGATTCCATCCCGCTGACGCTGGTCTGGCTCCTCGCGCTCGCCGGGTCGAGCGCGACGCGCAAGGTCGAGCTCGAGCGGTGGCGTGAAGCGGCCAACGTCAGCGTGCCATAAACGTGAGGTTCAGGAAGAACCCGCCTGAGCGCACGGTGTTCTCAGTCGCCCCGGCGGCGCCGGCGGCGAAGGAATGGATGCCGCTCCCGGTGCGCGAGGTGTACCTCGCGCAGGTCGAGACGACTGCGACGACGGAAGCGCTCGACGCGCTGCTCCGCAACGCGCGCCAACGGTACCTCGGCCCCTCTCTCGGCGACCTGTTGGACGCAGTCCACCGTCGGCGACGCGAACTGGAGCGGTGAGCACTCCGCACCCCGAACCGGTCGAATCGCGGTCACACAGCGATCGACGGCGTGTCTATACGACAGGAGGCCCAACGTCCGATTCCTGAGCCACACATCGATAGGAGGACACGCATGTCGAGCCGCGAGCACGAAGCCGCCACGAATCGCTCGGATACTCGAGCGGTCACGATCGAAGCGGCGCCAAGCTTGGTATTCGAGTTTGTCGCCACGCCGCAGAATCTTCCGCTTTGGGCGGTCGGGTTCTGCCGATCGATTCGACGTGACACCGAAGATCGGTGGATGGTCACGACCGCGTCGGGCGAGGTGCCGATGGAATACGAGCTCAACGAAGCCGCTGGAACTGTCGACTTCCGATTCTGCCCGGTACCCGGCCTCGAAGCGATCGCGTACTCTCGTGTAGTCCCGAACGGTGATGGCGCGGAATACATCTTTACACAGTTTCAATTCGCCGGGATGCCTAACAACGTATTCGAGGCACAGGTTCGCGCGCTTGCCGAGGAGCTTCAGGTCCTTCGCGGCCTCATTCACGCTCGAAACGCCTGCCGGACGTGATGCGCGCTGAGCGGGCGGACGGAACGACGTATTCTCCTGACGGCGATCCAAACAGCGGTTCGCCGGAGCCGGTCACGGACGCGATTCTGACGAAGCGCGCGCAAGGCGGCGATGGGCGCGCCCTCGGCGAGCTGATCGAACGCATCCGTGACGACGTCTACCGGCTCGCCTTGCGGATGCTCTGGCACCCCGACGACGCAGCCGATGCGACGCAGGAGATTCTGCTCAAGATCGTCACGAGCCTTGCGACGTTTCGCGGGGAGTCCTCGGTCCGGACATGGATGCTCCGGGTGGCGACGAACCACCTGCTGAACGTCCGGCGCAGCCGCGTCGAGCAACGGTCACTCTCCTTCGAGGCCTTCGCGGCCGATCTGGCCGAAGGTCTGGACCACGCCGGAGTCGAACTTTCGGCGCCACGACGGGACGAAGCCGACCAGGCGGTGCTCGAGGCGGAGGTCAAGATTGGATGCACCCAGGCGATGCTGCTCTGTCTGGGACGCGACGAGCGGATCGCCTACATCCTTGGCGATGTCTTCGAGCTTCGAAGTGACGAAGCCGCCGAGGTCCTCGGCATCGACCCGGCGGCGTATCGGAAGCGGCTCTCGCGGGCACGGAACCGTATCCGGGAGTTCATGACCACGCACTGCGGTCTCGTGAACTCCGAGGCGCCGTGCTCCTGTGCGCGCCGCGTTAGGCCGGCGATCGAGCAGGGTCGCGTCAGCCGCGATCGGCTGTTGTTTGCCGGACAGGGTTCTGCGCCGCCGCGCAGGCTGCCAGTGCTCGAAGCGGTCGGCGCGATGGAGCGGCTGCACGAGATGGCTGCGGTGCACCAGAGTCACCCGCGGTTCGGTGCGCCGCGGCGGGTGACCGAGGCGATTCGCGATGCGTTACGGTCGGCTGGGGTCGAATTGCTTCTCGCAGACTGACGGAGCAGGTCGCCGAGCAAGTCAGGAGGCCCACCGCGGCCGCCCGCATCGGATGCCGGTAGCACATTTCGCGGCGCGCCAGCCCAAACGGCTACCCGGTATTGCGCAGCCCCTGTGCAATTCCGCTCAGCGTCGTCGACAACACGGAATCCACGTCGCCCTCCGTGCGCCTCCGCATCAGCGACACCTGCAGGAGCGACAGCGGATCAACATACGGGTTGCGCAGGATGATCGCCGACTGCAGCACCGGGGTGTCACGCATCAGCGCATCGCTCTCCCTGATCCGCAGGATCGCGCTGACCGTCGCCTCGTACTCCGTCGTCAGGCGCTCGAAGAGCTTCATGTCACCGCCGAGGCTCTCGGCGTAGAGGCGCGCGATCTCCATGTCCGCCTTCGCGCAGACCATCTCGATGTTGCTGAGGAGATCATCGAAGAACGGCCAGCGTTGCGCCATGCGCTTCAGCACATCGAGCCCGCCGGGCGTCGCCACGTAATGGCCTAACGACGTACCGACGCCCAGCCAGCCCGGCAACATCAGGCGTATCTGCGTCCAGCCGAACACCCAGGGGATCGCGCGGATCCCCTCGATGCCCGCCTTCGCGCCGGGACGGTAGGCGGGGCGCGAGCCGAACCGCGCGTTCGCGAGCGCTTCGACCGGCGTCACCGTACGGAACATCCGGAAGAGCGCGTCACCTTCGTACGCCAGCTCGCGGAATACAGTGAGGCCGCGGTGTGCGAGATCGCTCATCGTGTCACGAAACTCACGCATCTCCTCCGCCGAGCCCGTGTCCGGGCCGCGATTGAACTGCTGCATCAGGACTCCGGCCAGCGTCACCTCGAGCGTACGCTCCGCCACCGGCAGCAATCCGAATTGCTGCGAGACGATCTCGCCCTGTTCGGTGATCTTGATGCGTCCGTTCACCGTTCTCGGCGGAAGGGCCCCGAGCGCGCGGTACACCGGCGATCCGCCACCGCGTCCGACACTTCCTCCTCGACCGTGGAAGAGGCGCAGCGCAATGCCCTCCTCGCTGAACAGCGTCGCGAGCTTCTCCTGCGCTTCGTACAGCGCCCACGACGACGCGAGAATGCCGGCATCCTTCCCCGAATCCGAGTAGCCGATCATCACTTCCTGCCTGTTCCCCCGGGCGCGAAGCTGCCTGCGGTATCGTTCGTCGCGCAACAGCTCCGCCATGACGGCGGGGGCGCGCTCCAGATCGCCGCGCGTCTCGAACAGCGGAACCACATCGAGTCGCGACATTGGCGGGTCGGCGTCGAGCGCAACGAGACCGCTCTCGGTACCCAGTCGAAGTACGCGCAGCAGGTCGGCGGACTCGGTGGTCATCGACACGATGTACGTGACCGCCGCCCGCTCGCCCATCTCGTCCTGAATCGCGCGTATGGTCCGGAACGTCTCGACCACACCGGGGTTGTCACCGGCGACCGCCTCGCGAACGGAGTCGGCGTGATCGCGAACGTCCATCAGGTAGCCATGGAATCCGTGCGCGCACACCGTGGCGATCAAGGGGTCGATCGTCGCCTGCGTCGCCTGCGTCGCGCCGGCAGTCGTCAGGTTCTCCCGGACCAGGAGAAGATCCTGCTCGAGCTCGGCCGCGCGCTCATACGCGGCCGGCTCGCTGACCGCGCGCCCTGCGTCACGAGCGGCGGTCAGTCGGCGCGTGGCGTCCACGCGCGCGCGCATGAGCGTGAGCTTGAGGCGCACCGGTTCGTTCGCGTTCCGTCGCCGGTTCGCCTCGTACACATCGGGCAGCAGCGTCGCGTCACGCTCGATCGAGGCCAGCAAGTCACGGCTCGGTTCGGCGTGGGCTGCTGACACCGAGAGACGCTCGATCAGCGCACCGAGTGATCGAGCGTACCGCCCGAGAATCGCGAAGCTGGCGCGTCGCGCCGTGGCGATCGTCACCTCCGGCGTGACGAACGGATTGCCATCGCGATCGCCGCCAACCCAGTTCCCGATCGTGAGTGGCACGGCGTGCCGGAGCCGATCGGACGTCACGTCGAACTCTTCCTCGAATGCCCGGACGAACGCTTCGCGGGCCCGCTCGCTGGCATCCAACAGACGCGTTTCGAGATACCAGATGACCGTGCTCACCTCGTCCATCACGGTCGGTCGGTCGTCGCGCACTTCGTCGGTCAGCCAGAGCAGCTCCACCTCGGCGTCGAGCTCGTCCTCGATCGCGCGCCTGTCAGCGAGAGGTGCGCCCTCGCGCTCGAGGAGCATGTTGGCGACGCGCGCCTGCAGTCCGAGCAGCGTGCGCCGCGTCGACTCCGTAGGGTGCGCGGTGAGGACGGGCCGCACGTCGAGCGAGAGCATGGCGCGCTCCACCGCCGCGGCGGCGTGCCCTTCCGAACGCAGCGTCCGCATGGCCCAACGAGCCCCGCCCGGCTGCGGCTCGTCGCTCTCCGTCGAACGGTAGGCGCGCGCGCGGCGAACGCGGTGCACCTGTTCCGCGGTGTTGATCAGGAGGAAGAAGAGCGTGAAAGCCCGGGCAACGGTCGCCGCGCGCTCCAACGGGAGCGCGGACACCTGCTCGAGCAGCTCTCCGAGCGTCGCCGCATGCGGCTCCGCGTGCCGTCGTGCGCGACAAGCTCGGCGAAGGGACTCGACGCTGTCGAACGCGTCCTGCCCTTCGAGGCGGAGTATGACCTTACCGAGCGACGCGGCGAGCCACCGCACGTCCTCGTGCAGCGGAACGTCCTCGGGGCGCACGGTCGGCCCGGCCATGACGGCGGATGATATCGTCGTCGTTATGCGGGCGCGAGCGCACCGCCCCCGTTCGGACGCGTCTAGCCCAGACTCAACGTCGCGCTCTTTCCGCGGCACGCGTCAGGGCACGCCGCGTGTATACAGCCACGAGGTTCGCCCTGTGCGCGGCGTTGCCGCCGGCGCCGTCGCGCGGCTCCACTCCCTCAATGGCTCTTCGCGCGGCCGCCTCAATGTGCTCGGGTGTCGTCGGCTGCCCAGTCAGCGCCTCCTCGACGCTCGTGAGCCGCGCTGCATGGGCTGCGTACCCCGTCATCGCTACGCGCGCGCGCTCAACCACACCTCCCTCGCGAAGCGTCACCATCGCCGCGACCCCCACCAGTGCGTACCCCGAGGCCGGGTCCGCGTACTTCTCGTACGCACCCCCGGTTCCTTCCGGCGGGAGCGGGACGCGCACTTCGACGAGCACCTCATCGCTTGCGAGCGCCGAGGAGAACATCCCCGTAAAGAACTCGTCGACGGGAATGCTGCGCGGCCCTCGACGACCAGCGGTGCGCAGCTCGGCGCCGAGCGCGAGCGTCACCGCCGGCAGGTCGGCCCCGGGGTCGGCGTGCGCCAGGCTCCCGCCGATCGTCCCCATGTTGCGAACCTGCGCATCCGCGATCTGCCCCGCCGCCTCGGCAAGCATCGGCACACGGTGGCGGATCACGTCGGACGCCGCGACTGCGGCGTGTGTGCTCGTCGCACCGATGCGAAGAACGCCGTTCTCTTCGCGGATCCCGGCCAGCTCGGGAACGCGGCGGATGTCGATGAGGTGCGCGGGCCGCGCAAAGCGCAGCTTCATTACCGGAAGCAGGCTGTGCCCACCGGCGATCAGCTTGCCATCGTCGCCATACTGCGAGAGGAGCGCGAGCGCCTCGTCCACGGTCGTCGCGCGATGGTACTCGAAGGGTGCCGGATACATGGTGCACTCACCTCCCTCAGGACGCTGTGGCGTTTGCGCCGGCGTTCGCCGCGCGCGCCACCTCGATGGCTTGCCACACCCTGGACGCCGTCAGCGGCATGTCGAGGTGGGCGATTCCGAACGGGCCTAACGCATCCATCACGGCGTTTACCACGGCGGGTGGCGACGCAATCGTCCCCGCTTCGCCGACGCCCTTCGTGCCGAGCGGGTTGACCGGGGATGGCGTCACGGTGCGCGCGAGCTCGAAGAACGGGAGCTGGTGGGCTTTCGGCAGTGCGTAGTTCATCATCGAGCCCGTGAGGAGCTGCGCGTTGTCATCGTACTCCGCTGCTTCCCAGAGCGCCTGTGCTATGCCCTGCGCGATTCCGCCATGCAGCTGCCCGTCCACGATCATCGGGTTGATGACGTTGCCGACGTCGTCCACGGCGATGTAGCGCAGCAGGGAGACCTGCCCCGTCTCGGCATTCACTTCGACCATCGCGATGTGAGTCCCGAACGGGTACGTGAAGTTCGACGGGTCGAAGAAGCTCGTCGCCTCGAGGCCCGGCTCCAGCCCCGCAGGCATGCTGTGGGCGAGATATGCGGCGAGACTGATGTCCGCGAGCCCCTTCGAGCGGTCGGGCGAGCCGCGCACGTGGAAGCGCCCGGCCGTGAGCTCGATGTCCACGGGCGCCGCCTCGAGCATGTGCGCGGCGATGCGCTTCGCTTTGTCGATGATCTTATCGAGGCCCTCGACAATGGCGGCGCCGCCGACCGAGCAGCTGCGACTGCCGTACGTGCCCATCCCGAACTGCACTCGTCCGGTGTCGCCATGGACGATCTCGACGTCGTCTATGGGGATGCCAAGGCGGTCGGCGACGATCTGCGCGAACGTGGTCTCGTGTCCCTGTCCTTGCTGATGCGAGCCGGTGTAGACGCTCACCTTTCCCGTGGGGTGCACGCGAACGGTGGCGCTCTCGTAGAGTCCCGCCTGCGCCCCGAGCTGGCCGACCACGCGCGACGGGGCGAGGCCGCACGCTTCGATGTAGCACGAGAGCCCGACGCCGACGTAACGCCCCTGCTTGCGGAGCTCCTGCTGTTCGATGCGGAAGTTCGTGTAGTCCACCATCGCGAGCGCGCGGTCGAGCGCGGGCTCGTAGTTCCCGCTGTCGTACTGAAGGGCGACTGGCGTCTGGTACGGGAACTGGTCGGGCGGGATGAAGTTCCGGCGACGCAGCTCGGCCGGGTCCACGCCGAGCTGGCGGGCGCCGAGGTCCATCATGCGCTCCAGCAGGTAGCACGCTTCCGGCCGCCCGGCACCGCGATACGCGTCCACGGGCGTGGTGTGCGTGAAGACGCCGGTGACCTTGGCATGGATCGCCGGAATGCGGTACTGACCCGAGAGCAGCGTGCCGTAGAGGTACGTGGGGATTGCGGGGGCGAAGAGCGACAGATGCGCACCGAGGTTCGCGATCGTGTTCACGCGCAAACCGACCACTCGACCGTTCGCATCGAACGCCATCTCGGCGTCGGTGACGTGATCGCGCCCGTGCGAGTCGGTCATGAAGCTCTCGTTCCGGTCGGCCGTCCATTTCACCGGGCGCTCGAGCGTGCGCGCGAGCCAGGCGACGGCGACCTCCTCGGGGTAGACGAAGATCTTCGACCCGAAGCCGCCGCCGACGTCCGGCGAGATGACGCGGAACTTGTGCTCGGGGACGCCGAGCACGAAGGCGCCCATGATCAGGCGATGGACGTGCGGGTTTTGCGACGTCACCCACAGTGTCAGCTCATCGGTCGAGCGGACGTAGGTGGCGAGCGAGGCGCGCGGTTCCATGGCGACGGGAATCAGGCGCTGATTCACGAGCCGCTGCCTAACGACGGTGGGTGCCTGTGCGAAGGCGGCGTCGGTCGCGGCCGCGTCGCCGATCTCCCAGCGGAAGCAGACGTTGTGGTCGGCGGCCTCGCGCACGATGGCGGCGCCGTCCGCCAACGCCTGCTCGGCGTCGGCGACTGCGGGGAGCGCATCGTAGTCGACGACGACGAGCTCGGCCGCGTCGCGTGCGGTATACGGCGAGTCCGCGATGACCACGGCGACGGCCTCGCCGACGTAGCGGACTTCATCGACGGCAATCGCGTGGTGGTTGCTCGGCTGGAGTCCGGGCAGGAGCCAGCCCACCGGGATGCCGTTCACGCCGGCGTCCGCGAGGTCCTTGCCCGTGTAGACTGCCACGATGCCTGGCGTGGCCCGGGCGGCGCTCGGGTCGATGGCGCGTATGCGCGCGTGTGCGTGCGGACTCCGAACGAACACGGCGTGCACCGTCCCGAGCAGTCGGACGTCGTCGGTGTACTGCCCGCGCCCGGTCAGGAATCGCGGATCTTCCTTGCGTCGCACGCGGGCGCCGATGGGGCGCGCC
>Ga0075420_100004341_pt1 | contig 12404 bp, 14 predicted proteins | sample SoiMetdeltSBSDD4_FD_75296 | JGI IMG/M metagenome (GOLD analysis project Ga0075420, IMG submission 75296) | Bulk soil microbial communities from a Populus tree surrounding site in Tennessee, USA - Soil MetaG P. deltoides SBSDD4 | ecosystem: Environmental > Terrestrial > Soil > Tree plantation... | reverse complement strand
GTCGTCGCGCTCGCGGCCTGCTATCTGCCGGCGAGCCGGGCGACGCGGGTCGACCCCATGGTCGTACTCCGCGACGAGTAATCAGGCGGCCCTGAGCCCAGTCGAAAGAAAGTTCAGCACATTTTCGATACACCCTCGGGGGGTGAGTTGTAGACTGTGCCTCCATGCAGGCCACCGCTCCTCCCCAGGCCGATGCCGCAGGTTCCCGCTGGGGACTGGTCATGGCGGGTCTGCTGGTGGTGGGCGTCCTGTTCGGCCTGATCGACGCCGCCCAGGTGTACCTGCGTTCGAGCCTGCAGGGACGACCCTACTCGTGGGGGATGGCGATCCTCGACGCGATGCCCAGCTGGATCCTGCTGGCGCTGCTCGCACCGGCCGCCATCGCCATGGCCGGAAGGTTCCGCCTCGATCGCGCGCCTCGCGGCCTGGCGATCGCGGTACACATCACGGCAGCGGTTGCGTTCGCGGTCATGCACCAGGTGGCGGTCGCGTCGTTCACCGCGTGGCGATTCGCCGACCTGCATTTCACCCCGATCGTCTGGAAGCTCCTGACGTTCTATTTCCTCATAGACTTTCTGATCTACTGGGCGATCGTCTGCATCTGGTATGCATTCGACTACGCCCGGGAGCTTCGCCAGCGCGAGCTCGCAGCATCGCAGCTGCAGGCCAGCCTGTCGCAGGCACGCCTGCAGGCGCTTCGCGCGCAGCTCAATCCGCATTTCCTGTTCAACACGCTGAACGCGACAACCGTGCTTGCGCTGAAGGGGCAAGGGGAAGCCGTCGCGCATACGTTGACGCTGTTGAGCGAAATGCTGCGATTGAGTCTGGACGCGACGCTGCCGCAGGAGATTCCGCTGGCTCACGAGCTGCAATTCATGGATCGCTATCTCGAGATTCAGCAGGTCAGGTTTCCCGATCGGTTGTCAGTGGATCGCCAGATCGATCCGGATGCGCTCGATGCCCTCGTGCCGGCCATGCTGCTTCAGCCGCTCGTCGAGAACGCCGTGATGCACGGGGTAGCCGCACAGCGCGGGCATGGCACGATCAGCATTCAGGCTGCGCGCTCGAACGGCCGCCTCATGCTGCGCGTGCACGACAGCGGACCGGGATTCAAGACAGGAGATGTCGTCGAAGGCATCGGGCTGCGCAATACCAGGGCGAGGCTCGAGCAGCTGTACACGTCCTCACAGCAGTTTTCCTACGGGAATGACGAGCGCGGGGCGTGGGTGACGGTCGAGCTGCCGTTCCGGGAGTACGTCGCGCCGGAGAGTTCGGAGGACCAGGTATGGATCGCGCAATCCGTGCGTTGATCGTCGACGATGAGCCCCTGGCGCGCGAGGGCGTTCGCCTGCACCTCGCCCGGCATCAAGATATCACCATCGTGGGCGAAGCTGGCGACGGCGACGAAGCCGTGGCCCTGATCGACGATCTGAAGCCGGATCTCGTGTTTCTCGACGTGCAGATGCCGGCGCTCGACGGCTTTGCGGTGCTGGAATCGATCGCGGATTCGCACCTGCCGGTCGTGGTGTTCGTGACCGCTTACGACCAGTACGCCTTGCAGGCCTTCGATACGCATGCGTTCGACTATCTGTTGAAGCCATTTCCGGCAGCGCGTTTCGACGAGGCCCTCGGCCGCGCGCGCGGCGAGATCGCATCGCGGGGATCCGATGCCACGAGGCGCCGGCTGCTCGAGCTGCTCGCGGCGCGCGCCGTCGAATCCTACGTCACCCGATTCGTCGTCCGTCACGGCGAACGGTTTCTGCTCGTCAAGGCCGACGACGTGCATTCGTTCGAGGCCAGCGGCAACTACATCCGCCTGCGGACGGATCGTGGTACGTATATGGTGCGCATGACGATGGGGGAGCTCGAGAAGAAGCTCGACCCATCGCGCTTCGCGCGTATCCACCGCTCCACCGTCGTCAACATCGAGCGCATCAAAGACATCACGCCAGCCTGGCACGGGGATTTCGAGGTCCAGCTCGCAGACGGCCACCGATTGCGCTTGAGCCGCAACTTCCGGGAGCGTCTGCTGCCGTGACCAGTGACCCCGAAGACGACATCGATCGTCTCATCCTCGAGCTCAATTCGACGACCGCTCAGAGCACCGCGTCAACTGCCGGCACCGATGCGTCGCGGCTCGAACGATGGCTGCGGCTGCTGGCGTCGCGGAACGGATCCGATCTGTTGCTCGTCGCTGGTGCGCCTCCGGCCGTGCGCGTGGACGGCAAGGTCGTTGCGCTGGGCGAGGGGCCACTCGACGGGGCCGAAATCGAAGATGCGGTCATTCCGGCGCTGTCTCCACACGCGCGGCGCGTGTATCGGGAATCACGGATCGCCGACGCATCGTTCCGGATCGCCGACGTCGGCAGGTTTCGCATCAACCTGCACCGCGAGCGGGGCAGGGCCGCTGCCGCCGTCCGGCTGCTCCCGACGCGCGTGCCCCGACTCGCGACCCTCAACCTGCCGCAGACGGTCGAGCTGCTCGCGCAACTTCCGCGTGGCCTGGTCCTGATCGGCGGACCAACCGGCTCGGGCAAGACCACGACGCTTGCGGCGCTGGTCGAGGAGATCAACCGGCGCGACGCACGGCACATCGTGACGATCGAGGATCCGATCGAGTACGAGCACCAGCACCAGGGCAGCCTCATCGAGCAGGTGGAAATCGGCGTCGACGCGCCGGACTTTCCAACCGCGCTGCGTGCCGCGCTCCGCCAGGCGCCGGACGTGATAGTCGTCGGCGAGATGCGCGACCCGGAGACGATGAAGATTGCGTTGTCAGCCGCGGAGACCGGACACCTGGTTCTCTCGACCATTCACACGACCGACGTGGGTTCCGCGGTTTCGCGGATCGCCGACTCGTTTCCATCCGAACGCCAGAACACGATCAGGCAGGAACTGGCGATGGCGCTCGCGGCCGTGCTGACGCAGACGCTACTTCCGCGGCAGGGAGGCGGCCTGGTTCCGGCAGCTGAGCTCCTCATGGTCGGCTACGGTGCGCGTCAACATATCCGGAAGAACGCGCAGCAGCATCTCCATCAGGAGATCACCATCACGCGCCGTTTCGGGTCGTTCAGCCTCGAGGAATCGCTGGCGCGCCTCGTCAAGGACGGCATGGTGGAGTGGCGCGAGGCACAGAGCCGAGCCGTGCACGTGGAGGAATTCGAAAAGCTCGCGCCGCGCGGCTGAAGGCGTGCTCTAGGAGCGTGTTCCAGGAGCGCGGAGCTTCAGCTCCGCGTCAGAGCGGCCGCCCGATCCGATCCTGCAGTTTCTCCCGGTAACCGCGGCTGAGCGTCAGCCGCGTGCCGTTGCGCAGGAACACCACGTACTCGCCGTTGAACCACGGCTGCAGTTCCTTCACGCGCTCGATGTTGACGATGTGAGAGCGGTGGATCCGGAAGAAGATGTCCGGATCCAGTTTTGATTCGAGGGCGTTCATCGTCTCGCGGAAGAGATGCGCCTCGTTGGCGACATGGAGCTTGACGTAGTTGCCCGCCGCCTCGATCCAGTCGATTTCGTCGGCGCGGACGAAGAACACGCGGCCGCCGGCCTTGATGACGAAGCGCTCCAGCCGGTTGGCAGCCGGCTTGAGATCCTGGACGAGCTCCAGGAGCCGGCGCTCCAGATCGCCGCTCGATCGGCGGTCCATCTGCTGACGGGCGCGCGCGATCGCCTGCCTGAAACGTTCGCGGTCGAAGGGCTTCAGCAGATAGTCCAGCGCGTGGACATCGAACGCGCGCAGCGCGTACTTGTCGTAGGCCGTCACGAAGATGACCAGCGGCATGCGCGCGGCGCCGACGGCTTCGATGACGTCGAAGCCGGTCGCGCCGGGCATTTGCACGTCCAGGAACACGAGGTCCGGCTGCAGCCGGCCGATCGTCTCGATCGTCTCGGTGCCGTTCTGGCACTCGGCGACGACCTCGAGCCAGTCCTCAGACGAGAGCAAGGAACGCAACCGCTCCCGCGCGAGCGGCTCATCGTCGGCGACTACAACGCGTGTTCGCGGTTGGTTCATGCCACGCGGGAGGCCGCCCCGTCGTTGCCGGACGGCGCCTGGGTGAAGGGGAATTCCATGCGCACCGCCAGGCCTTCCGATCCGTCGGAGAACTCCAGGGTGTGCTCATCGCCATAGAGACACGCGAGTCGATCCCGGGTATTGCTCAATCCGACGCCGCTGTTCAGGCGAGCCTTGGCGCCTGCCGACAGGCCGACGCCGTTGTCGGCGACCTCGATCGACAGCGCCCCGTTGCGCCGTTCGGCGCTGATTTGGATCAGGCCATGTCCCGCCCGTGGCGACACGCCGTGCTTGATGGCGTTCTCGACGAGCGGCTGCAGAATCATGCGCGGCACCTCCGCGTCGAGCGTCTCGGGATCGATGTTGAAGCGGACGGTCAGGCGATCCTGAAAGCGCGTCTGTTCGATCTCGAGGTACTTCTGAAGGAAAGCGAGCTCTTCCTGCAGCGAGACGCCGGGCTCCCCGGATCGGTCGAAGGTCAGCCGGAGCAGGTCGCTCAAGCGGCTGATCATCCGGTCCGCCGCCTCGGGGTTCGAGTGCACGAGCGTCGAAATCGCATGCAGCGTGTTGAACAGGAAATGCGGGTGCAGCTCCGCTTCGAGTGTTCGCAGGCGGGCCTCCATCAGCCGTGTCTCGAGGTGGGCCGCCCGCAGGGACCGTTCCTGCGACTCCCGGTAGTACGCCAGCGCGTAGCTCAGACCCATGATCGAGGTATAGGTCATCAGGGTCCAATCCAGGTTCGTGAGGTACAAGCGCTGGATAAACCAGGTCCAGGCTACAGTCTGCACTTTGCCGGCGTTCGGCCAAAGTGTCAGGCGCACCGCCATCATGCAGACGACGTGGACCACCGAGAAGGCGAACGCCGTCGCCGCGTGCAAGGCGAGAGGGCGCAGCCAGTGCGTGGACGTGCGACGGAGATAGTCACCGAGACGGAAGAACGTGGGGGTCAGCGCTGCGGGAACGTACCAATAAACCAGGTTCAGAATGAGGATGTCGTAGAACGCGACATCAGCCGGCCTGAGGTTCAGGGTCGACAACCGGTACGATTGAAGAGCCGAAAAACACCCGAGGAGCGTGGCGGCGCCGAAAATCCACTTGAGGGGCGGCGTCCATGCTTTATGCATTCCGCCAACTATCCGACCTCAGGCGCAATCCGTCAAGAGATGTCACGCTTTCGTGACGCAGATCTTGGACACACCAAACCCGTCAGATGCGTGTTCGTCACGCATTAGGCCGCCTTATCACTAGTCGGCGGGAATTGGTACCAAAATCTATCCGCTGCCGATGCAGTTCTCCTTTATTCGATCGCCATCACAATCAGCGTCGCGTCGTCCTGAAACTGACCGCCTGCGAACGCTGCGACGGCATCCGAAAGTCTGGCCTGTAGAGCGGGGGCGCTGCACGACCGGTTGGCGGCGGCGACTGCCTCCAGCCGTTCTTCCCCGAATTCCTCGTCGGAGGCGTTGCGGGCCTCCGTTATGCCATCTGTGAAAAGGACCAACCTGTCACCGGGACGAATCGCAACTTCGCCCTGGGAGTACGTGCCCTCAGGGAAGATTCCCAGCACGGGACCACCTGCCGCCGGACGCTCGACGTCACCGCTGGCGCGCACCAGCATGGGCGGGTAGTGGCCAGCATTTGCGTAGGTGAGCGTGCCCAGCTCGGTGTCCACGACACAGTAGATGAAGCTGATGAACCGGCCTTCCGCGATGTTGCCGCACAGCACGCGATTCACTTGCGCGCAAAGCTCCGCTGGGCGTGCCGCGTCGTTGGCGAACGCCCGCACGGTAGCCTGCAGGTTGGACATCATCAGGGCCGCAGGAATGCCTTTGCCGACCACGTCAGCGATCGAGACAGCCAGCCGCGTCGGGCTGAACTGGAGCGCGTCGAAACAATCGCCGCCGACACCGGAGGCCGGCTGCCACGAGGTGGCGATCTCGAGATTTTCGAGCTGCGGCATGGATGCCGGCAGCAGCTTGCGCTGGATGCGCAGCGCTTCCTGCAGCTCGCGTTCCTCGTGCTCGATGCGCTGGCGCCGGGCGCGTCCTTCGTCGATTTCCGATCGCAGCGTGGCCACGAGCTGCGAGTTGTCCCAGGGCTTCTGGACGAAGTCGCGGACGCCCCGACGCATGGCCTCGACTGCGAGGTCGACCGAGCCCCAGCCGGTCATGACGACGACCGGCAGGAGCGCGTCGAGCTCCTGCACGCGCGCCAGGAGGTCGATCCCTTCGCGGCCGGATGTCGTGTCGCCCGTGTAGTTCAGATCCATCAAGAGCAGGTCGAACCCGCGTGTCCCCACCGCCTCGATCACGGCCTCGGGCGACGTGACGGTTTCCATCGCGATGCCCTCGTTCTTGAGCAGCAGCCGCAGGGCGTCGAGAAGGTCGGCCTGATCGTCGGCGATCAGAATCCGCGGTTGGACGTCGCACGAGGTCATCATGACGGGCGGCGGATCTCCAAAGGGTATGCCACGGGTGAAATTGCGAGTCTCTCCCCTGCTTTCACGGGCATTTTGGATGTGCGCGCCCCCGCGCGCGTCCTGGCGACGTGTTCGTTTTCGAACAACCACTTCCCGGAACCGTGCCTGATCGGCCCGTAACCTTACAGTCGAGGTCGCTCGGACCGATACAGCGGATGCCATGTTGTGGTTCTTCGAGAAGCAGCAGTCGCGGCTGCATTACGAAATTCGAAGGCAGAGCGACGGGCACAACTACGAACTGATCATCACCTATTCAGACGGACGAACCGAGGTCGAGGTTTACGAAGATCCGGGTGAGGTGGTGGCGCGATCGGAAGGGCTGCAGCAGACGCTCGCGCAGGAAGGGTGGGAGAGCCCTGGCCGCAGGGCGCGGCACCTCACTCCCTATCGTGATCCTTCCCGCGATCCTTCTCGCGTGTCGTAGTTCCCGGCCGGCGCACGCTGACATCGCCGCCAAACGACTCCAGCTCCACCTCGGCACTCCCGCTGCCGAGCACGTACGTCACCCTCCGGCCACGGCGTCCTTCGCCTGATCCCTTCAGCCCCAGGTTGTTGACGAAGTCACCGTTGTAGGTGCGGACGACGAACGTGGCGCTCGCGCTTTCGGGGATGGTGAGCACGATGTCGCCGTTGTGTGTCGCGAACCGGTAGCGGCCGCCCGCTGCGAGATTGCCTTCATACGAGACGTCGCCGTTGACGGTCGTCACCTCGACGACCTTTGCCTCGACCTTGGCGAGCGAGATCGATCCGTTGGTGGTTTCTGCTGCGATGTCGCCGCTGGCGCCGGTGATCTTGATCCCTTCGTTGACCGAGCTGACGTTGATACGTCCGCGCGCGCCCTCGACGATCACTTCGCCTTCGATGCTCTTCGCGGTGACGAAACCTGTCCCGCCCTTGATGACGATGTCACCGCGGACGGTTTCGACCGCAACCTCGGCCTGCGCGCCCTCGACACTCACGAAGTTGTACGTGCCCTCGACCTTCACTGGCATCCAGGTGGGCGACGTGATCTCCATGTCCACCGACGCGACGCCAGTTGAGCTGCTCGAGCCGACCGCGACGACCGTCTCGGAGTTGCTGATGTTGACCTTGGTTCTCGAGGAGTGACGGGCCGTGACGCGGACCGCGTTCTTCTCCCAGACCTTGACCACGACCTCGCCGGCGAAGTTGTTGACGCTGAGCCTCGCGCCCTTCACGACATCGACCGTCTGGTCGGTGTCTGCGTTGCGCTGCGCGCGATTCTGCGCCCCGGCGGCTGCCGGCACCATCAGCGTCAGTGCCAGGGCCCACGTCATCACACGGCGATCGGAAATTGACATATCTATCCTTCAGTCGTGGCGAGCGCGCTGGCGCGCCGCAGGAGCGTCAGCTTTCGCTGACGCGCAGTCGCCAGATGCGCGTTGAGAAACATGTTGGCCGGGTCCGCCTCGAGCGCCTGCTGGCTCTGCTCGATGGCCCGATCGATCGCCTGCAGGTTCGCTTCGAGCACGCGAATCGTTTCCGGATCCAGCCGTCCGCGGCCGACCTCCAGGGTGCGCTCCAGATCCGCGACCGCTTCGTCGTACTGCGGGTCGGCGAAATTCGCCGGCGTCATCGGCGTGCGCGGCCGCTCGACGGCGACAATCCCGCGATCGGTCTGCTCGCCGCCGGCGCGGAGCAGCCACACCATGCCCCCCGACACGATCATCAGCGCCAGCGACGCGGCAATCGCCTGCGGAACGGTGAAGGAAATCCGTCGCGTTCCAGCAGCGCGCGGCTTTACCCGCGCGACCATCGACGCGTCAGCTGCCGCGCGGCTGAAGCCGTGCGCTGCTGGGGAAATCTGTTCCTCGATTCCAGGCCACAGGTCCGCGGCCGGAGACACGTCGGGCAGCGCCTGGGCGTGTGCACGGACCTCGCGGAGCTCGTCGAGGACGATCCGGCACGCCGCGCAGGAGCCCAGGTGTGCCTCAATCTCGCGCCGCTCCAGCGCACCGAGATCTTCGTCGTCCAGGTACTCCGACAACCGATCGGTGAATGCGTCTTCCATGATCTGCCTCTGACTCGTGCCGTTACGTACGGTCGCCGCGCTCCTGCCGGCCGCCGAGGTGCTTGCGCAGCATCATCCGCGCGCGGTGCAGCTGGGCCTTCGACGTGCCCGCTGAAATCTCGAGCATGCTCGCGATCTCGTGATGCTTGTAGCCTTCGACGTCGTGCAGCACGAAGATCTCGCGCGCGCCGTCTGGCAATTTCATCAGCGCGGTGTCGAAGTCCATCGATAGATCGCTGCGCCGCGGCGGCGACGACAATGTCTCGAAAATCTCCTCGCCGTCCTGGAACCGCTGGCGCTGCGTGCGTTCGGTCCTGAACCTCTCAATCACCACGTTGACCGCGAGCCGGTGCAGCCAGGTGCTGAACGCAGCATCGCCCCGGAACGTCGACAGTTTCTGCCAGACCCGGACGAAGACATCCTGTGTGAGCTCGTCGGTGTCGCGTCCGGCAGCCATCCGCCGCACCAGGCTGTGCACTTTCGGCAGGTGGGTGCGATAGAGCTGCTCGAACGCGCGGACATCTCCATCCGCGGCGGCAGCCACGCAATCGTGCGCATCGGTGCCGCTACGGGCGGCCCTGTCGTCCTGCTGGGACCGCAGCGATGATGCTCCTAGAAAGGCGGTGAAGGCCCCTGCGCCAGGCATCCGGGCTATGTCCGCCTGCGACGCGCTTACCGCTCGCAAGCTCCTCTCCTGCACTAGCTTGGACGGGGGGCATGCGGCGGAAGGTTTGAAGCCCGGCTACCGGAGTACGTCGAATGGGTCTATCGGAGTGCCTTCCCACCACCGCTTCTGCTCGGTGAGCCGGAAGATGGCGAAGTGCAGGTGGGGCGTGTCTTTAGGGGCATTGCCCGAGGTCCCGACGTACCCGATGACCTGTCCCTTTTGCACGCGATCCCCCTCCTTCAGCCCGTCGGCGTAACGCTCCAGGTGGGCATAGTAGTAGGAAAAACGCTCGGACGGGTCGAATTGATAGATCGTGTTGCCGCCGGTATTGCTATGGAACAGCCGGGCAATTGTGCCCGCCTCGACCGCCCGGACGGGGGTGTTCCGCGGCGCCAGGATGTCGATCGCCTCGTGCCGCCGCGCCCCCGACCCCCGAGGGTCTTCGAACTGACGGGTCAGCGTCGCGCGGTCGACGCCGTCGACGGGCATGAGCAGATCCCGATTCTCGAGCTCGCCAGGGCTTGTAGGCTCCGGACCAATGGTGGTGCCGGTGGTTGCCGCGACTTTCACATGGTCTTGCGGAGGTGGCTGCAGGACTGCGTGCCCGCCGTGATCGTCGGGCCGATCTTTCCAGCGCTCCACGGCGTCGGGCGCGTGCACGGGCCGCTGAATCGACATCGCGCGGGAACCGATCACATTTCCGTACTCCCACACGAGCAGCGACACGGCGAGCGCACCGGCAAGCACGCCGCAGGCGCCGCCCGCCGCGAACGTTTTCACATCGTGCAGCCACGCGTGTCGAGATCGTCCGGTCATTCGGTAAAGATGACGCGCGTGCCGGGCTTGACGAGCCCGGCGAGCCTCAAGGCATCCCAGTTGGTCAGCCGCACGCAGCCATGCGACGCTGTCTTTCCGACAGTCGACGGTTCCGGCGTGCCATGCAGCCCGTAGTGATCCTTCGAGAGGTCGATCCAGACGACGCCGACCGGATTGTTCGGGCCGTTCGCCAGGGTCGCCTTCGAATGTGACGGGTCCGCATCCCAGAACAGATCCGGGTTGTAGTGGAACTTCGGACTGAACTGAATGCCAGTGACCTTCCACTCGCCGATCGGCAGCGGGTCGTGTTCGCTTCCGGTCGTGACCGGCGCATAGAAGATGACCTGCTGGCTGTCGTTCTTCACGATGAGCGCGCTCGAGGCGCGGCTGATCGTGACGACGACGTCGGGCTTGACGACGGGCGCGGTATCGGCCGATCGCGTGCGCCCTGACGTGCCAATCGGTTTTGCCGTGTTCGCGCCGTTTTTCGGCGCGGCCTCGATGCGCGGCACCGGCACTACGAATGGATCGACGTTGGGAACCTGAATCGCTTCGCCGGCGGCGAATGCCGATTGCGGATTCAGACGTTGCAGCAGCGCCGGCGTGGAATGAAACCGCTCGGCGAGCGCTTCGAGCGCTGTGGCATACGTCAGTGACGGCAGCTTCGCCTGATCGGGCAGCTCCGGCGGGATGCGCTCGGCGAATGGGCCCGCCGCGTCAGCGTCGGTAATCGTGTAGCTGACGATCGCGTCAGCCACGGGTTCCGGATCCTTGCCGTGCTGTTGGCGATACGCCTCTGCGGCCTTTCGCGTGTTCGACCCTGGCTGGCCGTCGATCACTCCTGGCGAAAAGCCGGCGCGATCGAGAGCCACCTGAATGGCGAGGCCGTCGTTCGCCGCGTGCGCAGGGGGGTGAGTGCGCACGTGCGCAGGTGCGCGAGTGCGCAGGTGCGCGGGTCCGTAAGTGCGCACGTGCGCAGGGGTGCTCACAGAAGACTCGGCGGAGGCGGGTGCCAAGGTGACAAGGTGCAGCGCGGCGGCGGTGAGTGCGGCCAACAGCATGTTCACGCTCCTGTGGTCGTGCGATCGACGGTTCGGCGGTCGCCGCCGGCGCGCCGTTCGTTGATTGCGTCATTGATGACGTCGGGCCCTAGCATGTCGATCTCGACGACACGGAACGGGCGCTGGGGATACAGCTCGCGCATCAAGGTGTTCGAGACGTTGAATACCGGGACGTTGTTGCGCGTACGGCCCTCCGGCTGTCCGTGATGGGCGTGCCCGTGGAACACGGCGCTGACGGGGAAGCGCGTCAACGGCTCTTCGAGACGGCTGCAGCCGAGGAATGGGAAGATCTCGCGCGGCTCGCCCTCGACGGTCTCCTGGATTGGGGAGTAGTGCAGCACCGCGATGAGCCGATCGTTGCGGAGACGCGCCAGCGCCGATTCCAGCTTCAACGCTTCGTCCACGGCCTCGTGCACGAACCGCTTGATCGTCTCTTCGCCCCAGGGGCCGAGCGCACGGCGCCCGAAGCCGCCGCAGAATCCCTTGACGCCGGCGAACCCGATGCCGAGGAGCTCCGTCGTATCGCCGTCGAGCGGGGTAATCCCGGCGTCCTTGAGGATCGCTTTGATCGTGTCCTGCTGGCCTGATTCGTAGTCGTGGTTGCCGAGCACGGCCACCGCCGGGATCCTCAGTGTGGCGGTGAGTTCCTTCGTCAGCGCACGGGCTTCATCTGCAAGACCGTAATCGGTGAGATCGCCGCACAGAATCAGGATGTCGGCGTCTTCGGTGATCTGCGCGAAAAGCGGCTGCAGAGCGCCCGGCGTCGCCGATTTGCCGTAGTGAAGATCACCCAGCGCGGCGATGCGAACGATCTCTTTGGGTGCGGCCATGTCCCTCCCAACGGACGTCTGGACGGTCTCGGAGGCCTGTCATGACCCTGCCGGGGGCGTCCAGAGAAGGAAGAGCAAAGCCCGTTCCTGAAGCGGCTCAGCCGTTGAGCGCGGCCAGTTGCTCGTCGATCGCTGCAATCGCCTGTTCCAGCATGCGGCGGTGTTGTGGCGCCGTGGCGCGCTCGAGATCCGCCGCGGCACGCGACCGCGTGAGTTCGAGGGTCTGACGACGCGCCGCGGTCTCGCGCTGTTCAGGCGTCAGCGCTGGTCGCGGGGTTTTCTGACGCGCCGCTTCATCCTGCTGCGCCTCGATCGATTTGGATTCCCAGCCTCTGGCCATTTGTTGTCTACGTGTCGTCGACGGGTCGTTAACACTCGCCCCCGAAATCAAGACTATCAGAGAGTGCGGGAGCCGGCGATGGAACCGGGATCCGCGGAAAACGGTCTATATAATAGGGATACGTTCACACGGGGGTTCAGGACGGGGGTTCAGGACGGGGGTTCATCACG
>Ga0075420_100004339_pt1 | contig 12405 bp, 8 predicted proteins | sample SoiMetdeltSBSDD4_FD_75296 | JGI IMG/M metagenome (GOLD analysis project Ga0075420, IMG submission 75296) | Bulk soil microbial communities from a Populus tree surrounding site in Tennessee, USA - Soil MetaG P. deltoides SBSDD4 | ecosystem: Environmental > Terrestrial > Soil > Tree plantation... | reverse complement strand
GCGGCGCCGAGCACACCGCCGTGGACCCCTGGCCGTTCTGGCCGACGCTCGGCGACCTCGATCTCCACCTGATCGGCGAGGGCCATCACGACCGGCTGTGGACCGTGCTCGGCGCCAACGCCCGCGAGCACCAGGGCACCGACGGCACCGCGTTCGCCGTGTGGGCGCCGGCCGCCCGGGGGGTACGGGTTGTCGGCGACTGGAACGGCTGGGACGGCGGGGTCCACCCGATGCGCATGGTCGGGGCGTCGGGGGTGTGGGAGATCTTCGTCCCCGAGGCCCACCACGGGCACCGCTACAAGTTCGAGATCCTGGGCGCCGACGGCGTCACCCGGCTCAAGGCGGACCCGCTCGCCCGCGCCGCCGAGATGCCGCCCGGCACCGCCAGCGTCGTGTTCCGCACGACGTACGACTGGGGCGACGCCGCATGGATGGGGCACCGGGCGGAGTCCAGGCCGTGGGACGAGCGCATGGCGGTCTACGAGGTGCACCTCGGGTCGTGGATGCGCCACCCCGACGGTCGCAGCTATGGGTACCGCGAGCTGGCCGAGCGGCTGGCCGACCACGTCGCGGACCTGGGCTTCACCCACGTCGAGCTGCTGCCGCCGACCGAGCACCCCTACGTGCCGTCGTGGGGCTACCAGGTCACCAGCTACTTCGCCCCCACGGCCCGCTACGGCGACCCCGACGGCTTCCGCGACCTGGTGGACCACCTGCACCGCCAGGGCATCGGGGTGATCGTGGACTGGGTGCCGGCCCACTTCCCCCGCGACGAGTGGGCCCTGGCCCGCTTCGACGGCACCGCGCTGTACGAGCACGCCGACGTCCGCCAGGGCGAGCACCCCGACTGGGGCACGCTCGTGTTCAACGTCGGCCGCAACGAGGTCCGCAACTTCCTCGTGGCCAGCGCCCGCTACTGGCTGGAGGAGATGCACGTCGACGGCGTCCGGGTCGACGCGGTGGCGTCGATGCTCTACCTCGACTACTCGCGCCAGGAGGGCGAGTGGGTCCCGAACCGGCACGGAGGCCGGGAGAACCTGGAGACCATCGCATTCCTCCAGGAGATGAACACGGTCGTGCACCGGGACGTGCCCGGCGTGGTGACGGTGGCCGAGGAGTCCACCGCCTGGGGCGGCGTCACCCGGCCGGCCGACGCCGGCGGCCTGGGGTTCAGCCAGAAGTGGAACATGGGCTGGATGCACGACACGCTGTCGTACTTCTCGACCGACCCCCTGTACCGGCAATGGCACCACGACCTGCTGACGTTCGGGCTGACCTACGCCTGGTCCGAGAACTTCGTGCTGCCGCTGAGCCACGACGAGGTCGTGCACCTGAAGGGGTCGCTGCTGGGCAAGATGCCGGGCGACCAATGGCAGCGCTTCGCCAACCTGCGGGCCCTGTACGCCTGGATGTGGTCGCACCCCGGCAAGCAGCTCCTGTTCATGGGGGCCGAGCTGGCCCAGGAGCGGGAGTGGAGCCATGACCGGGAGATCGACTGGTTCCTGCTGGAGGACCCGCTGCACCGGGGCGTCCGGGACCTGCTGCGCGAGCTCAACCGGGTCGAGGTGGCCCAGCCGGCGCTGTGGTCGGCGGACACCGTGCCCGCGGGGTTCGGTTGGCTGGACGCCGACGACCGCACCAACTCCGTGTATGCGTTCCTGCGCACCGGCCCCCACGGCACCGGCGCCACCGGCGAGCGGGAGGGGGTGGTGGCGGTCGTCGCCAACCTGACCCCGGTGCCCCGCCACGGCTACCGGCTCGGGCTGCCGCGGTCCGGACGCTGGGTGGACGCGCTCAACACCGACGACGAGCGCTGGGGTGGCAGCGGCGTCGTCCAGCCGGAGGTCACGACCGACGGGACGCCGTGGCAGGGCCAGCCGGACTCGGCGGTCCTGACCCTGCCGCCGCTGGGGGTGCGCTGGCTGGTCCCCGGCGACTAGGAGCGACGGCGCCCGGCGGCGGGCGCGGGAAGGCGGGTGAGCGATGCGAGCGGTGGTGCACGACCGGCACGGGCCCCCCGACGTCCTGCGGCTCGAGGAGGTTCCGGACCCCACGCCCGGGCGCGGCGAGGTGCTGATGCGTGTCAACGCGACCACGGTCAACCGGACGGACTGCGGGATGCGCAGCGCGAAGCCGTTCTTCGTGCGGGCTGTGGCCGGGCCGCTGCGGCCGCGGTGGCGGATCCTGGGCAACGAGTTCGCCGGGGAGGTGGTGGCGCTCGGGCCGGGCGTCACCCGCTTCGCGGTGGGCGACCGGGTGTTCGGGTGCGATCAGCGCAGGTTCGCGGCCAATGCCGAGCTGAAGACGATCGGCGAGGACGACCCGGTCGCGCTCGTGCCCGAGGGCATGACCGGCGTGGACGCTGCGGCGGTATGTGACGGGTTCATCCTGGCGCACACGTGCCTGCGCGCCTCCGGCGTGGAGGCCGGGCAGCGGGTCATGGTCTACGGCGCCTCGGGCTCCATCGGCACGGCCGCGGTGCAGCTCGCCCGCCACCTCGGCGCCGACCTGACCGCGGTGTGCGACGCGGCACGGGTCGACCTGGTGAGTTCGCTGGGAGCCGACCGGGTGATCGACTACACCCGCGAGGACATCACCGCGGAGGGGCCGGTCTACGACCTCGTGTTCGACGCCGTCGGCAAGAGGTCGTACCGGACGTGCCGGCCCCTGCTGAAGCCCGGCGCCACCTACACGACGACCGACCTCGGGTACCTGTGGCACAACCCGCCGCTCGCCCTGGCCAGTCGCTGGGTCGGCCCCCACCGGGTCCGGCTGCCGATCCCCCGCTACCGGCGGGAGCAGGTGCTGCAGGCGAAGGACCTGATCGAGGCGGGCGAGTACCGGGCCGTCGTCGACCGGACGTACCCGGTCGAGGACATCGTCGAGGCCACCCGCTACGTGGAGACCGGGCAGAAGACCGGCAACGTGGTGATCACGGTCGGGAAATGAGGAAACCGATTTCGTCCTAGCCGCCGCGACGGTGGTAGGCAGGGGTCGTCGTGTTCGGTGACGTCCCCCCTCAGCCGGCGGACGACGACGAGCGCAGCCTGCTCACCCCGCAGTTCGCCGTCGTCATGCTCGCGTCCTTCGCCTACTTCACGGCGCTGGGCGCCCTGCTGCCGACCGTGCCACGCTTCGTCGAGGACGAGCTCGGGGGCGGGGGCGTGCAGGTCGGCATCGGCGTGGGCGCCTACGCCGTGTCGGCCGCCCTGCTGCGCCCGTGGGTGGGGCGGATCGGGGACACCCATGGCCGGCGGGTCCTGGCGGTGGTGGGCGCGCTCGTGGTGGCGGTGTCGATCGTCTGCTACGCCCTGGCCACCGAGCTGTGGATGCTGGTCGTGGCCCGGCTGATCACCGGCGCGGGCGAGGCGGCCGTGTTCGTGGGGGTGGCCACCGCCGCCCAGGACCTGGCGCCCGACCACCGGCGGGGTGAGGCGGCGTCCTACTTCTCGGTGGCGCTGTACGCGGGCCTGGCGGTGGGCCCGCCGATCGGCGAGTCGCTGGTCGGGCACGGGTTCACCACGCTGTGGCTGGTCATCGCCGGCTTCGCCGCCCTGGCCGCGCTGACCGCGCTGTGGATCCCCCGTGGCAAGACCGTGCCCGCCGAGGAGCTGGGAGACCGGCCGTTCCTCCAGCCCGACGCCCTGTGGCCGGGGTTGATCCTGTTCCTGGGGCTGATCCCGTTCACGGCCTTCGCCGCGTTCGGCCCGCTGTTCGCCGACGACATCGGCCTCGGCAGCGTGGGAGGGGTCTTCGGCCTGTACGCGGGCCTGGTCCTGGTCATCCGCATCGTGGGGGCCCGCCTGCCCGACCGCCTGGGCTGGCAGCGCGGCTCGACGATCGCCCTCTTGGGCGTGACCGCCGGCATCTGGCTGATCGCGGCGTGGGGGACCGTGCCCTCGATCTGGGTGGCGGCCGTGGGACTGGCCCTCGGCATGTCGCTCATGTACCCGTCGCTGTTCACGGCGGTGATGGGGGCCGCTCCCGAGGAGGAGCGCAGCCACGCGGTCGGCACGTTCTCCGTGTTCTTCGACCTGTCGCAGGGCTTCGGGGCGACGCTGATCGGCGTGGTCGTGTCACTGTCGTCGGGGAACGAGCGGGCCGGGTTCGCGGCGGCGGGGCTGCTGTCGTTCGGGGGCCTGGTGGCGCAGTGGCTGCTACGGGACCGGATCGGGCACGGGATCGGAGACGACGCTCCGGAGGAGGCGACCACCCCCGCCGGGTGATCCGCCGGCCGGAGCCCGCCGCTTCCCTGGGCGCATGATCGGCCAAGCGCTCGGCCAGGTCCTGACCCAGGCGATCGGCATCGCCATCAGCCCGGTGCCGATCATCCTCGTCATCGTCGTGCTGTTCAGCCGGCGGGCGACGACCAACGCGGCCGCGTTCCTGGGCGGCTGGGCGGTGGGCGTGCTGGCCGTGTTCCTGATCGCCTCGGCCGCCGTGGACGGGACGACCGACGACGGCCCGTCGGACAGCCAGGGCGTCATCCAGCTCGTGCTCGGACTGCTGTTCCTGGTGCTGGCGGTGCGGCAGTGGCGGAGCCGTCCGGCGCCGGGCACCACGTCGGAGCCGCCCGCCTTCCTGGCCAAGGTCGAGACCATGGGCCCGGCCGTCGCGCTCGGTCTCGGGCTGCTGCTGTCCGCGGCCAACCCCAAGAACCTGGCGCTGCTGGTCAGCGCCGGCGCCGAGGTCGGCGACCTGAGCCTGGACGCGGCCGAGCTGGCGGTGGTGGCGGTGGTCTTCCTGCTGATCACCACGATCGGCGTGGCCGCACCGGTGGTGCTCACGCTGGCGCTCGGGGACCGGGCCCCGGGCATCCTGCACGGCTGGCAGGACTGGCTGTCCCGCAACGACCATGCCGTCATGCTGGTGCTGTTCGCGGTGCTGGCGTTCAAGATGCTCGGCTCGGGGATCGCCACCCTCAGCGCGTAGGGTCGGCCGATGGCCGACGTCGTCTTCGTCCTCCACGGCCATTTCTATCAACCGCCCCGCGAGAACCCCTGGACCGAGGTGGTGCCACGCCAGCCGACGGCGGCCCCGTTCCACGACTGGAACGAGCGGATCACGGCCGAGTGCTACCGCCCCAACGGCTGGGCCCGTGTCCTCGACGATCACGGCCGCATCCTCGCCATCGTCGACAACTACCGGCGGCTGTCATTCGACATGGGCCCGACGCTGCTGTCGTGGCTGGAGGACCGTGCCCCCGAGACCTACGACCGGATCGTGGCCGCCGAGCGGGTCGCCCGCCGGGCCATCGCCCAGGGCTACGGGCACGCCATCCTGCCGCTGTGCAACGACCGTGACCTGCGGACGCAGATCCGCTGGGGGCTGGCCGACTTCCGCCATCGCTTCGGCCGCCAGGCGGAGGGCCTGTGGCTGCCCGAGACCGCGGTCGACGACCGGGTGCTGGCCGCTCTGGCGGAGGAGGGTGTGGGCTTCACGATCCTCGCCCCGAGCCAGATCGCCGCGGTGCGGGATCCGGGCGGCGGCTGGGAGCTCGCCGAGGCCCGCGACGGGACCCGGCTGCCCGGGACGCTGCGGTGGCCTCATCCCACCCGCCCCGACCTCGGCGTCGACCTGGTGGTCTACGACGGGCCGATCTCCCACGACGTCGCCTTCGGCGGGTTCCGCAGCCAGGTGGTCCTCGACCGCATCGTCGAGGGGTCGAGGGGCGATCTGGTGTCCGTCGCGTGCGACGGCGAGTCGTTCGGCCATCACCACGCCTACGCGGACCGGGGCGTCGCCTACGCGCTGGCGGTCGAGGCCGACCAGCGGGGCGTCCACCTGCCCCGACTGGCCGACTGGCTGGCCGTCCACCCGCCCACCCACGAGGGCCGGGTCCACGTGTCGGCGTGGTCGTGCGCCCACGGCACCGCCCGGTGGATGGAGGACTGCGGCTGCCACACCGGCGGGGAGCCCGGCTGGAACCAGTTGTGGCGGGGGCCGCTGCGGGCGGCGCTCGACCGGGTTCGGGACTGGGCGGTCGAGGTCTTCGAGCGGCGCGGCCCGGCGGTCCTGCGCGACCCGTGGGCGGCGCGGGACTCGTACGTCGAGCTCGTCCTGGGCGCCACGACGACCGACGACTTCACGGCCGCCCACATGGTCGACCCGAGCGACGAGGACGCCGTGGTCACCGCGCTCACGCTGCTGGAGAGCCAGCGCCACGCCCTGCTCATGTACACGTCGTGCGGCTGGTTCTTCAACGACCTGGCCGGCATCGAGACCGTGCAGATCATGCGGTACGCGGCCTGCTGCTGCGACCTGCTGGCCGAGCTGGGCGAGCCGGCCCCGGTCGACGACGTGCTGACCACGCTGGCCGAGGCCCGCAGCAACGACCCCGCGGAGGGCGACGGTCGGCAGATCTGGCACCGCCACGTCGACACCAGCCGCGTCGACCCCGGGCGGGTGGCTGCCCACTTGGCACTCACCGACCTCCTGGCCGGGGACTCGGCCGCCGAGCACATCGCCGGCTTCGAGCTGGAGCGCGAGGTGCACGAGACCGTCGACCGGGGCGGGGTGGCGGTGTGCGCCGGCCGGGTGGCGATCACCCATCGACGGACGCGGCGCCGCACCCGCTGGGCCTACGCCGCGGTCCACCTGGGCGGGCTGGAGGTCTTCGGGGCGGTCCGGCCGGCGGCCGACGGCGACCGGGACGCCCGGGACGTGGCCGCCCTGGTCGGGGACACCAGGCGGGGCAGCCGGGTCACCGGCCTGCTGCGGATGGTGCTGGACCGCTTCGGGCCCCGGGAGTTCGGCCTGGAGAGCGCCCTGCCCGGGGTGGGCGAGGACCTGCTGCGGGCCACGGCCCAGGGCCTGGCCGACCGGTTCGTGGCCGCCTACGACCAGCTCCGGTCCGACCACCACGACACGCTCGCCGCGCTGGCGGTGGCCGGCACGCCGCTGGCGCCCGAGCTGCGGGGCCCGATCGAGCTGGCCCTGGCCCGGCGGCTGGAGGGCGCGCTCGCGGCCGCGGTCACGTCCCGGGACCCGGCCGCCTACCGTGCCGTGCGGGCGCTGGCCCGGGAGGCCCGGGAGGAGGGCGTGCGCCTGTCGTCCCCGGCGGCCGCAGCCACGCTGACCGCAGCGCTGACCCGGGCGGTCGACGAGGCCGCGGCCCGACCCGACCGGTCGGCGGTGGAAGCGGCCGGCCGGCTGGTCACGCTGGCCCGGGAGCTGGCGCTGGACGTGGACATGGACGCCGCCCAGGAGCGCATCCACGAGGCCCTACGGCCGGGCAGCGAGGACGACGCCGACCGCGAGCTGCTGGTCCCGCTGGCCCGGCGGCTGGGCGTGTCGTCCCGCCCGATCGACGTCCACGGCTGACGCGGGCTGGGGTGGGGCCGGCCTACCGCGTCGGTAACCTCGGCCGCCGTGGCCACCGACGTCCAGACCTGCTACCGGCACCCGGACCGCCGGGCCGGCGTGCGCTGCCAGCGTTGCGACCGGCCCATCTGCCCCGCGTGCATGAACCAGGCGTCGGTCGGCTTCCACTGCCCCGAGTGCGCCCGCGGCGGCCGCCAGAAGGTCATGACAGGCCGCCAGCTACGGACTCAACCGGTGGTCACGATGGCGCTGGTGGCCGCCAACCTGGCCATCTTCATTGCCGATGCCATCTCGCAGGGGCGGCTGACCAACGACCTGGGGGAGTGGGGTCAGAAGGGCGCGCTGTTCGGTCCTGCGGTGGCGGCCGGCGACTGGTGGCGGCCGATCACGGCCGGGTTCCTCCACATCGGCATCTTCCACGTCGGCCTCAACATGTTCCTGCTGTGGCAGCTCGGGTCGCTGCTGGAGCCGGCGATCAAGAAGGCGTCGTTCACCGCGCTCTACATGCTCTCGCTGCTCGGCGGGTCGTTCCTCGTGCTGCTGATCTCGCCGGACTCCGTCACCGTCGGGGCATCGGGGGCGGTGTTCGGCCTGATGGGGGCCGCGTTCGTGGCCCTGCGGTCGCGGGGCATCGACCCCTTCTCCACCGGCATCGGGCCGCTGATCGTCATCAACCTGCTCTTCACGTTCGCCGTGCCCAACATCTCGATCGGCGGCCACATCGGCGGCCTGGTCGCGGGCGCGGTCGGCGGGCTGATCTTCTGGGAGTGGGCGCCGCGGCTGCCGCCGAAGTCCCCGGTGCCGCTGATCGCGTGCGTGGCGCTCGCCGTGGCTCTCTACGCCGGCTGTCTGGTCGTGGCCTGACCCTCAACTGAAGGTCCAGCGCGTGGGCGAGCCGGTGAAATCCTCCTCCACCAGGCCGAACGCCCAGGTCGGCGCCACCTCCACACGCCGTTGACCTTGGGGTCGGCGAACTCCGCGCCATAGTTCGTCTCGTACTTGGTGTCGAGGGCATCCATGAACACGGCGAGGCGGTCGCGGTCGAGGATCCGCTCGGCGTCGCCCTCCACGATCACCGGCTCCAGGGCGTCGTCGGTCGTCAGCGTGCAGCGCGGGTCGGCGTCCAGGTTGCGGGACTTGCGGGCCCGGAGCCCGCTGCTGAACCACAGTGCCCCGTCCATCCACACGGCCCACACGGGCATCACGTGGGGGCGGCCGCCGGCGCCCACGGTGGCCAGCCAGAAGAACGTAGACCGGGTCAGCCGCTCGACCGCCCACGACCAGGGCAGCAAGCCGCTGCCGGCCTCGGCCCCGCCGATGCCGTAGCCCGGCATGTGGGGACGGTCGGCCCGCGGCGCACCGCTTCGCTCGCTCACGTCCCGGGCTCCGAGCCGGTGACCAGGGCGGCGAACCGCCGCAGGTTGCCCCGCCAGACCGCGCGCAGGACGGGGGAGGCCGCCCCTGCGCCGACCGCGCCCCCGAGCCACCACGGGAACCGCAGGTCCTCGTCCCAGGTGAGCCGGGTGCGGCCCCGGCGGGCCCGGCGCAGCAGGAAGCGCCCGGTGCCGGTCACCAGCCCGACGTGGCGCACGCCGATGGCCCGCCGCTCGCGCCACTCGGTGACCTCCATGACGTCGGTCGTCCGCAGCGGCCCGACCCGGGTGTCGCACTCGAACGTCGTGCCGACCCCGGTGCGGCGGTCGCCGGTGAAGCGGATGGCGGCGGCGTCGGCCATCCAGGACACGTGGTCGGCGATGTCGGACAGCCGGGCCCACACCGTCGCCGGTGTGGCGTCGATGGTAGTGCGGACCCGGATGCGCCCCACCGCCGGTCCCCGCTCAGTCGAGCGGGGCGGCGGGGTCGACCGGGGCGGCCGGGTCGACCGGCGCCGCCGGGTCCACCGGCAGGGTCGTCGTGGTGGTGGCCGGGTCGGGCCTCGCCCGGGGCTGTTCGCCGGTCAGCGCGGGCACCAGCCGCTGTACCAGGGCCCCGGCCCCGGCCGGGGTCAGGCCCCGGCCCTCGAGCCGGTGGGCGTTGCCGAACTCGCCGCCGTTCGGCAGCCGGTGGGCCCAGGCGTCGAGGTCGACGATGCCGTCCTCGCGGTCGCCGACGACGTCCCGGATGATCGCGTTGAGCCGGTCGACCCGGACCGGGTTGTTGGCGGCCACGTCGGTCCAATCGTTGCCGCGTGCGCCCTGCGGGGTCAGCCGCACGTGCAGGCTGGTGGCCCACACGACCCGGTCGGCGTGCGCCAGCAGCGTCGCGTCCAGGTCGGCGAGCCGCTCCCGGAGCCAGGCGTCGTAGGCCGGGTCGCCGAGGTGGCGCCACGCCCGGTCGATCTCCCGCTCCCCCAGGTCGCCGACTCCCGGCATGACCACGACGACGTCGGGGTCGGCGGCGTCGAGCAGCTCGGGCAGGCGGGGGGCGAAGCCGGCGCAGGCGCTGTCCTCGCCGACGGTCGCGCCCGCGAGACGGACAGGCCCGGCCCCGCCGAGGGGGCAGTCCTCCGCGACGTGGGTGTGCACCCGGACCTGCTGGTCGCGGTAGGTGTCGTTCCACGTCGTGAAGCCGTCGGCCATCGTGCCGGCCAGGCTGCCGCCGACCAGCGCCACCGACAGCTCCTCGTCACCGCCCTCGGGGACGACCACGTCGAGGTCACCGGCGCCGGTGCCGTCGTCGATGGTGAGGCTGACGCCGGGCGGCGGCTGCTCGGGCAGCACGAACGCCGCCGCGGCCACGACCACCGCCCCGAGGCCGAGCGCCAGGGCCAGCTGAGGGCGGGGGAGCGCGATCCTGTTTCGCAGCGGCCGCTCGATCCCGTATGTCACCGCGGCGGCGGCCAGCAGCGTGGCGGCCAGGCGCACCACGAACAGCAGCGGGCTCGGCAGGTCGAGCCGCTCGTCGTCGATCAACAGGAACAGCGGCCAGTGCAGCAGGTAGGCGGCGAAGCTGATCGTGCCGATCGTCCGCAGCGGAAGGCTGCCGAGCACGGCGGCAGCCGGACCGGGGGCGGTCACGGCCAGCACGACGAACGCGGTCAACACGGCGTTCACGGCCGTGACCCCGCCGAACAGGTTGGTGCTGTAGAGGCTGGTGGTGTGCCACAGCCACAGCAGGCCGACCAGGGCGGCCGGGGCGCCGTAGCGGACGACCGCGATGCCCTGGCGCGTCTCGATGACCCGGCGCACCGCGGGGCTGAGCACGGCGTAGGCCAGCGCGATGCCGACCAGCAGCTCGCCGGCGCGGGTGTGGGTGCCGTAGTAGGCCAGGCCGTCGTTGCCGGACGCCCGGGCGGTCCGGAGGGCAAGGTAGAACGACGCGCCGGCCGCCAGCGCGAACAGCAGCCCGGGGGTCCTCCAGCGTCGGCCCGTCAGCTTCATCAGGCCGACGAACAGCAGCGGCACGACGACCGTGAGCTGGACCAGCAGCGACAGGGGCCACAGGTGCTGCACAGGCGACGGGTCGGTCAGCACGCTGGCGAAGCCGTCGCCGCTCAACGCGAACCGCCAGTTCAGGACCTGTCCCAGCGACGCCAGGACGTCGCCCCGGAAGCCGGGGCCGGCCCCGACCCGAAGCGTGACCTGAAGGACGACCACCAGCGCCACCGTCAGGATCAGCGGCGGCAGGATGCGGCGGGCCCGGTGCTCCCATAGGCGCCCGAGGTTCAGGCGGCCGTCCTGCGACCATTCGGCCAGCGCCAGGGTCCCGAGCAGGAAGCCGGACAGGGTGAGGAAGCTCGAGATGCCGAGGAATCCGCCACGCACGGCCTCGAAGCCGTGGTGGAAGGCCAGGATCGCCAGCAGAGCCACGGCCCGCAGGCCGTCGAAGCCGGCGACGTAGGGCAGCTCCGGCCGGGGGCCGGACTCGGTGCGGGGGGTCGTGACCCGGCCGGGCGCGGGGATGTCCGCGTCCGGCTCGAGCTCGGTCTCGGGCTCGTCCCGCCAACCCCGGTCGAGCACCGAGGTGCGCTGGCGGGATGCCGGCTCGGCCTGGGGCGCGGACCATCCTCGCACGGGGGGCTCGGGCGGCTCCGGAGACGCCGGGCGGGGCGGGGTGGACCGGGTCGGCGCCGTCGGGCCAGTCCGCATGGTCGGCGCGGGGCCCGGCGGGGGGGTGGGAGCGGAGGGCCGCCAGCCGGACAGCTCGGTCGGGTCGGACAGGTCCTGGTCCCACCGGGGCGACGGCGCGGCGGGCACGCGGTTGACGGTGGGCAGGTCGAAATGGCGTTTGCCCCGGGACTCGCCGCGTCCTCGCCGGTCCGGGCGCTCGCGCCCTGAGCGGGCCTCGGTCGGGGGCAGGTCCAGCCGAGGTTCACCGGCCCACGGGCCTGGGCTTCCGCCCCGCCGGCGGTCCGGACCGCGGTCGTCCGGCCGCGTCCCGGGCCGCGCGTCGTCGCTGCGGTCGCGCCGCGATGCGTCGTAGTCCGTCGGGGTGTCGTAGCGCTTGTCCCCGCCGCCGTCGCCGCGGGGCGAGTCGTAGCGGGCGGTCTCGTAGCGCGAGGTTCCGCCGGCATTGCCCCGCGGCGTGTCGTAGCGGGGCCTGCGGTCGCCCGTCGGGGCGTCGTAGCGCTGGTCGCCGCCGCCGTTGCCGCCGGGCGAGTCGAAGCCGGGGGGGTCGTAGCGCGGAGGTCCTCCGCCATTGGCGGGAGGCGGGTCGTAGCGCGACCTGTCGGGCCGTGCCCCGCGGGGGGCGTCGTAGCGCGAGGTCTCGCCGGCCTCCCGGTCGCCGCGGCCGGGGTCGCCTCCGGGGCCCTCGCCCGTGTCGTCGCCCCGCCAGGTGCCGAGCTGTTGCCACGGCTGTCCCGGACCGCCGTCGGGACCCTGACCGCCCTCCCGAGCTGCCCGTTCGCGCTCCCGGCGCTCGCGTGCCGCCCGCTCGGCGGTGTATCGGGTGCCCCTCCGGTCAGGCGGCGGCGGTTGGGAAGCGCTCAGCGTCGATCCTCCACGAGTACGGCAGACGGCTCCCCGGCAACGAAGCCCCGCAGCAAGCCCGGTCGTTCGGTCGAGCCACACTACCCAGCCCTGGGCGGGGGGTGCGCATCTTCGCCACGGGCCGTCTCCTCCCGTGCACCTTCGACCACTG
>Ga0075420_100004337_pt1 | contig 12410 bp, 9 predicted proteins | sample SoiMetdeltSBSDD4_FD_75296 | JGI IMG/M metagenome (GOLD analysis project Ga0075420, IMG submission 75296) | Bulk soil microbial communities from a Populus tree surrounding site in Tennessee, USA - Soil MetaG P. deltoides SBSDD4 | ecosystem: Environmental > Terrestrial > Soil > Tree plantation... | reverse complement strand
TGGCTTTCACGACTCAGCTACCGCACCGCGGCTCTTACTCAAGGCAGCGCATCGATAGGCCGTCTGTTCTTGACACTTCTTGCGCTCCACATCGCCGGTCCTGCTCTCGGGCCTGTCGCCGCGAGCTACACGGGCGCCAGCCTCGTTTTTGGCGTGGCGTTGGCGGCCGCGGTCACGCGTGTCATTGGCTTTTCCGGTGACCGGAGCCTGATCCCGTTTCTCGTCCGCTACTCCCTCTGGGCCTGTATCGCCAACGTGATCGTCATATTGGGTTTGTACGAGGGAACGTTTCTTCTCACGGCGCTGGAACGGCAAGCGGCGACCGGCGCTTTCGGTCTGGCGCTCACGTTCAGCCTTGGATTCTTCGCGGTTTATAACGGGTACTCAGACTATCTGTTACCCCGAGCGGCGCGCGTCGAGAGCCGAACTGAACTGCTCATGTTCGTGCGCGGAGCCTACGGTGCTGCCTTTCTCTTGATTCTGTGCAGTTCGATCCTCTGTTGGGGAATTGGCCGGTTTCTCGCGCACGTGCTGAAGCCGGAGATGCTCGACGTGATTCCGGTGTTCTACGTACTCGCCCTCTCGATGATCGTGCTGTTCCTCCAGGCTCCACTCGAGGCGGTCACGCACTACGCGCTGCGGCCGCAGCTGGTAACGCTTGCGTGGGCGGTGCGTGCGCTGAGCATCGCGTTGCTGGCCCTCGTGTGGGCGCCCGATCAAGGTGCGCCGGGCATGGCCTACGCACAACTCGGAGGCAGCGTTACCGGCCTGGCGGTTCTCTCATTCGCTCTGGTCACCGCATTGGCACTCGATCGGCGACCGACCAGTCCGACCAGTCTGGTTCATCCTCCAAACATATAGAGGCAGGCCCCATGTGCGGATTCGCTGGGACGGTCAGGCTGGGCGACGTCGATCTCGTTCGCAGGATGACTGCGTTGATGGCTTATCGCGGTCCCGACGACTGCGGTTTGCACGAGAGTGAAGACGTCATTCTGGGTCATCGGCGGCTGAGCGTCCTGGACACCTCTGATGCTGGCCATCAACCGATGGTCAGCGGCAACGGCGCGTACGTGATCGCCTTTAACGGTGAGATCTATAACTTTAAGGTGCTGCGCCGCGAACTCGAGAAGAAAGGACACGTCTTCCACACCGGTACCGATACCGAAACCATCCTCGCCGCCTATCAGGAGTTCGGCCCAGACTGTCTGACGAAACTGGAAGGAATGTTCGGCTTTGCGCTGTGGGATCGGACCAGGCGGCAACTGCTGTTGGCCCGGGATCACACCGGGATCAAACCGGTCTTCTATTGCCTGGCAGAAAGCGGTCTGGCCTTCGCCTCCGAGATGAAGCCGCTTCTCTACCTGCCAGGCTTCACCCCTGCCGTCAATCGTCGCGCGCTGCGGTCTGCAATCCGATTCGCAAGCAACCTGGAAAACGAGTCCATGATGGCGTCGATCTTCAAACTGCCGCCAGGTCACCGGCTCATCTGGCAGGACGGCAAATCGTCCATTACCCGGTACTGGTGTCATCCAGTCCCCGCCCCGGAATCATGGGACGAAGAGGCGTTGGCCGGGCAGCTGCGAAATACACTGCACCGCGCCGTTCAGTCGCACATGATCAGCGACGTCCCTCTTGGGGCGGCGTTGAGCGGTGGCATTGACTCGAGTGGCATCGTCGCGCTGATGGCTCGAGACAATCCTCAACGGATCGAGACGTTCACCGTTGGCCACGGCGCCGACGATCCCGACCTGATCAACGCCCGAGTGGTTGCGGAATGGTGCAAGACCAATCATCACGAGATTCTCGTCGAGGCGGAGAACGTCGCCGATCTGTTACCCCGCGTGGTGTGGCACCTGGAAGAGCCGCTCGGACAGATGGAATCGATACAGATGTACTTGAACTACCGAGAGGCAGCCAAGTTCGTCAAGGTGTTGCTGATCGGTGAGGGAGCGGACGAATGCTTCGCCGGGTACGCGCGTTACAGGCTGTTAAACAGTCGTTGGCCGTTGCCCTACGCGATGCGCAGAGATCTGTATCACCGGGTATACATGTACGCGGACCAACAGCCAGCGAGCATTCCAGCGCGTCTGCTGTCGCGCGGCTTGTGGGGCCACCTCCCGCCGTCACCACTGCCTGATTGGCAGCTCCCTTCGCCTCTTCCGCTGGGCGACTGTGCCAGCGTACGAAACGCGCTCGAATGTGCTTTGAATTTCGATCAGCGAACGTATCTGCACAACCTGTCGCTCAAGAGGGCCGATGCGATGGGTATGGCACATTCCTTGGAACTGCGCGTCCCGTTCATTGATCGCGAAGTAGTGGAGTTGGCGTCGCGCATCCCCGGCCGGATGCTAATCCGTGGAACCCAGGAGAAGTACATCCTGAGGCGCGCACTTGAGCCGTTGCTGCCACCGTCGATTACCTCGAGGAGGAAGCGGGGGTTTCAGATGCGCCTGAACCTTGGAATGACGCAGACGCTCGACTATTTATCCGATCGACTACTCCGGCCGGCAGACGTGCGGGCGCGCGGATTCTTCGCGCCTGAATTGGTCGAACGTTTGCGTCGAGAGCGGCCGGGACGGCTTGCGACACCAATGGCTCACAGAGTGTGGTCGTTCCGAATTTGGTCCGTGCTCATGTGCGAACTGTGGGCCCGCATGTTCCTGGATCGGCCGATTTCTCCAAAACCGCCAGAACGGCTGGCGGACTTGCTCTGACCGCATTTCATCGGCGTCTCGGCGAGGCGAATCACATAACACGCAATCTGGTCCCGCACCCGATAGAAGCGATCATCCGATGTCGAGAGTATCAGCGGTTCCGCCGAAGGCAGCGCGAGTTCGACGTGTCTGGGGCAGTCTGGCTTTTCGCATGGCCGGCATAATGATCGGCGGCCGCCCGTCGCGCCACTTGCGCGACATGGACCGTGCGCAATGGCTGTCGCCCGCGGAACAGCACGACAGAGCCGAGCAACAGCTCACTCGCCTCCTCAGCCATGCAGCACGGCATGTTCCGTTCTATCGCGACTTCTACCGCGAGCACCGACTGTCTGTTGACAGTATCCGGAGCATCGATGACCTTCCACGGCTTCCGATCGTCAATAAGGCGCTATACCGTGAACGCGGCATGGAGCCGTTTTGCGCAGGCAATGTGCCTGCCTACCGCCGTCTCGAGCGATCGACATCCGGATCTACGGGAGAGCCATTTCGGTTTTGCCTGGATCGCGCATCGCTGCCTGTCATCTTCGCCAGTCATCTCTTCTACGATTCATGGTATGGCTTGCAACCGTTTAATCGTTATGTCCGCATCATGGCTCCGCCGTCGTCACCGGTTGACATGCCCTCGACCACGCCCGCGCTGTTTCGCATCCGGCAGGGGATGACGACATGGTTGCAACGGCTTTACGAAACCCGAACTCAACGAAAAATCTGGTTGTGGGAAGTGGACGAGGTGCGAGCGGCGGAAGTGTGGCAAGAGATTGACGCGTTCGAACCTGTCTTTGTGATGGGCTACACTTCGACACTCGCCGCACTTGCGGATGCATGGCGAGCGCAAGGACGACGTCTGCGGAAGAATGTGCGCGGGGTGATTACGATTGCAGAGACGTTGACCATCGGTCGACGCCGCGCGCTCGAACAATTCTTTCACGCTCCCATCATCAATCGCTACGGACTCCGGGAGTTCGGATCGTGGAGCGCCCAGAGTTGTCACGCCAAGCCGGACCACTTCCACGTCAATACTGAGTTGGTGATCTTCGAGGTTGTGCGACCCGACGGTGCGCCCTGTGCACCCGGTGAAAAGGGCCGCCTCGTCCTGACGGATCTCCGCAACTTCGCACGCCCCTTCATTCGCTACGACACTGGAGATCTGGCAACTGCCGCCGCGGGTGGCTGTGATTGCGGCCGCGGACTGCCGCTGCTCGGGGAAATCGACGGCCGATCTCTGGAATGTCTCCGTACGCCAGCCGGCAAAGAAATCAGCCCGACTGTGCTCGGTCATTATCTGTTTGTCTACAACAGACATCTCGAGGCGGTGCGCCACTACCAACTCGTTCAGGAGTGCGCCCGCGAAGCTCGTTTGCTCGTGGTCCCCGCCGACGGTTGGACCGAGCAGCACCGTGACCTGCTCCAGACTGATCTGCAGCGGCTGCTCGGCGAGGACATCAAAGTAACCGTGGAGGCAGTAGCTCAGATACTGCCGGAGAAATCGGGGAAACGTCCGATCATCAAAGTACTCGATGACGCTCGAACCTCGCCGACTCCTTGACGGCAAGCTGAGCCATAACGCGCAGACGGACAAGTAAATCGACGCCTGAGCTGTCGACAGTTTGCATCAGTCGTGTTTCTGCTCCGACTCGTCCTGGGTGGAGGCCAAATCCAGAACGAACATATCGCCGTCATCGTACACGCGTTGTCGCGTCTGCCCCAGTTCCTCGAGCATCTTCTGGAACTTGAAGAAAGACGGGTAGTAATCGTCGTCGTCGTCGTCGTCATCGTCATCGTCGTCGTCATCGTCGTCGTCGTCGTCGTCGTCTTCCTTACCATAGTGCGACTCGGGAACACCGGCCGCAGTTCGGTATGAGTACACGGCGTAACGAATCGACCTGCCGAGCATGTAAGTAGCCAGTGCTTCCGCACTGTCGAATGCAGGTATCGCTGGCGCCATGCTTCCTGGATTGTCGACGATGAATACGTCGTTGCGCCCGAAGTCGACCAGGAACGGCTTCTCCAGCACGGCCAGCACGGTCTGGCCCTCCGGGATAGACGCCTGCATTCGATGATATTGTTCCCGCTCACGCGCGGGTATCACACCCTCCGCTCTTATGCCGGCGTAAACACTCTTCGCGAGCCCAGCGTGAGAGAATCGTCCATATTCCCAAGACCCGCCAATTAACAGGCCGACGGCAACCCCTGCAGCGATCAGCGCGTGCATCTGTGCTGGAGCGGTGCCTCGAGGCAGCAGCGCGATCAGTGACACGAGAATCGCGGCTACGACGAACGGGTAATGAAATCGGTAAGTGGCCCAGCCCAGCAGGAACGCCAGAATAATCGCGCCGATGAAGGCGCTGACTACGAACGCGAGCAGAACGTTTCGATCGGGCGTCTCCGTCGCCGTACCAAGTCGGTACACGGCGAAGCCACACAAGGCAAGAGCTACGATGGAAACAACCGTCAGCTCGCTGAATACGTCGCTCAGCGGCGCCAGCGATGACAGCAGGCCTCCTCCTGACGTCGCTGCCGCCGCCCGGGGGCCTACCCCGAGTACGGGATACAACGGCGTCCCGAACGCGTCATACATCGCGAGCATCCACGGCAAGACGAACAGAACCGTGAGCGCGAGCGCAACCGCCGCTCCTCGTATCAGACGCCGGTCGAAACGGGTCGTGATGAGCAACGACAGATAGCCGAAGCCCAGTAACAACGCACCAACTGGCAGCAAAGAGGACTTCAGCGAACAAATCGCCGCAGCACATAAAGCGGCGACGGCAGCATGCCGCAGTTCGCCGGCCGCGATGAGTCTCGTCGACACGAGTGTTCGAAACAACGCAATGAACAGAACCAAGCCGGTAACCAGGGCCGATATGTTCATATACGGCAGCGGCGCCAGCAGAAAGGTCAGCAGGACGAATACACCGTTGCGAGGAGGTATGCCGCGTTCAGCGAGATAACCGAGCAAGAGGCCCAGCACCAGCACTAACGCAACGCCTGGCTCGAGCAGGTGCAGGTTCTCCTCGCTCAGCACAGCCAGGACGAACGTCTGCAGAAACGATTGGCCGCCGAGCGCGTTCAAACGTCTTTCGCTGAACGGCTCCTCGCCAAGTGAACCGGTCGCGATCATCTTCTGCGGAAAGACGAAATACGCGTGAAAGTCGTCGTGGATGTTGAACACGATCGACGATGACTCTTGCGGAGATGTGAAATAGGAATCTTCAGTTTGAACGGGCGTAAAGACCCAGCCGGCATAGTGCAGAGCGGCAAGACACCAGACGACGATGCCGGCGAGGCCGAGTGTTCGGCCGTGCGTCGAGCCGAGAAGCGACGCGCGCCACGGCTTCCCGCTATTCACGACCTTCGACACGATCTCAAACAGCCAGAAAGCCAACCCCGCGATTGTCCACGTCAGAATCACGCCGCGAGAGATCGCTCCCACCAGATTCAGTGATCCGCCGATACACACTGCCAGGGCGAGGCCCCAGGCTCCCCTCAATCCCCAATCGACGGGCTCTTTGGGAAACAGCAGCCGGTTCAGCGCCGTGCCCCAGCCCACAAACGACAGGAGGAGACAGATTCCCCAGGCGAACGCAATCAGATAGGCGCTCATATCGGCTCGATTCAAACGAATGACGCGTTGGATTTCGTGAACTCTTCACCCTGGCCGAGCTTCGCAGAGGATGGAAGCCTGAGAGTTGGTGAAAGAACACCGACGCCAAAGGCCACGACGCACACGAGTGCATACGTCAGATGAAGCGGAACGACGAGGACCGCCGTGATGAGCCCTCGCTTCCTCCTGACGAGATCAATGAACCGCAGGTTTGCGAGAAGGAACGTCGCCAATGCCGCAACCGCGACAACCGCAAAGCCGGCGTTCAGGACGCTCAGCAGCAGAGCCACAACCGTGACCACGGCCGCGATACTGGCCATCCGCTGCGCCCATGAAAAGTTCAGCTGATTGCCCCACGTCTTTCGTGAGCGCATCAGCCGCACCCAGGGGATGCCGCGGCGCATGAGGTCCGTATACAGCCAGCTTCGCACCGTCCAACGCTTGCGATGCTTGACCTGCAGCTCGGGGAAGATGCGAATCTCGACGCCCCGAGCGGCCAATCTGCCGCCGAGCTCGATGTCCTCAATCGACGGTTTATCGTAGAAGGCCGACAACCCACCGGCGTCGCGATATAACTCCGCTCGAATCACGCCGCATCCACACCAGAAGGTCGTTACGGTTTCATTCCGCCTCGCCGAATCCTGATGTGTGAAGTGATGGAGCAGGTTCTTGTACGAAGACACGAGGCTTCGGTCCGCGGGCTCGTCGTCATAGGACCCATAGAACACATCGAGGTCAGGGTGCGCCGTGACAATCCTCGTGGCGCACTCCAGCATGTCGGACCGTGGAACGGTATCGGCGTCGATGAAGATCAGATATCTGCCGGCGGCGATCTGCGCAAGATGGTTTCTGGCAGCGGCGGGTCCGAGGGGCGCTTGGCGGATCAGACGAAACTCGACACCCACGTCTCGCATGTGATCGGCGAGCACGGGCGCCGTACTCCCATCGTCGCAGACGAGGATCTCGGTGTAGGAACGGTCCTGGCTGCGGAAACCGGCGAGACACTGTCTGAGATTGCTGGCATCGTCGCGGACCGGGATACACACCGAGAACAGCACGTTGGCTGGTGGACGGTCGAGCACGACGGCCTCACCTCGCCCCAGTACGACGCGCGGCGATTACGTTGTAGATCCAGGCGATGAAAGCCCCTGAAGTGTAGCCAAGCGCGAAACCATACGCCGCGCCGATGAAGCTTCCGACAAAAGAGACACTGTATCCGATGAAGAACTGTGAGAGCAGGCCAAGATGTGGACCGACGACATCGCCGCCCTTGAGCACGAGGATGTTCGTGGCGACAAATACCAATAGACCGCTGAGGAAGCCGAGCACGAGGCCGAGAATGTTCCGGCTCAACCGCAAAGTGGCCTGCAGAAGGATCTCGTCCGTACTTGCGGTCTCCCGCCTGTCGTCCGCAGGCCTGGTCATTACGATGCTCGATTCTACCATTGCGCTCGCCTCCAACTGCTCAGGCCACTCTCTCTGGAACCTTCGGCTGTGTGGCAAGAAGCTGTGCAAACTGATCCTGCTCCGTCGTCGTGGATGTTTCGTGATACTCGGGATCGACGTTGACCCGCCAAATGTCGTAGTTGGCCCCGAGAATATTTCTGACGGCGAGCATCGCGGTGACCATCGAGTGGTCCTGGTTGTTGTACTTATGCAGGCCGTTGCGTCCGACGAGATACAGGTTGGGAAAGGCGCCCAAGAATCCCCGCACGACCCGTAGGGCTTCTTCATACTGAGAGTCGTAGACCGGATACGCCTTTGGCATGCGCACGACCGCTCCATCGACAACGTCGGCCGCGTCGGCCAGGCCGATTTGTGCCAGCTCCCGCGTGCCCAGTCGGACGAGGTCCTGATCCGATGTGTTCCAAAGACTGTCGCCTTCGAAACAGAAGTACTCAAGGCCAAGGCAGGTCGTCTCTGGATCCGGAACCATTTCCGGACTCCAGTTCTTGAAATTCTGGATTCGCCCGACGTGCACCTCGGGATCGTGGATGTAGATCCAGTTGTCCGGGAAGACGTCCGCTTTCTTGATCACGAGCGCTACGGTGAGAAAATCTCTATAACGAAGCCGTTCAGCGGCCATCACCACTTCTGGAGGCGCTGGTGGGTCGAAGCGCTGAACCAGCTCACGAATCGGCATGCTGCTGATGAATTCCGTGCCTGAAATGCTGCGCGTGCATCCACCTGTCAGGACCTGCAGCTCGGTGACTTTGTACGGCACCCAACGGATCCTGTCGACCGCCGTCTTCAGGTGTACCTCGCAGCCGTCGGCCTCCACCAGCCGGTGAACGGCTTCCCACATCATTCCCGGCCCCTTGGCGGGATAGTCGAAGGAATCGACCAGCGTCTTGATGACCTTGCTCTTGTCACTGCCGTTGGTATGAAGCAGCGCGTTCTTCACCGCTGTGAGCAGCGAGAGGCCCTTGATTCGCTGAGCGGCCCAGTCCGCCGTTATCTCGCTGCACGGGATGCCCCAGACCTTCTCGGTGTACGTCTTGAAGAAAGTGTTGTAGAGGCGTTTGCCGAAACGGTTTGACACCCACTGTTCAAACGTCTTCTCCGGCAGGTCCGGAGACATCTGTGACTGAACGTAGCTCAGGAGGATCAGGAAACTGTTCCAGACTCCGAGGCCGAACAGTGCGTTCGAGGCGCGCAGCGGGTAGTTGAAGAACTGTTTGTTGTAATAGATTCGTGAGAGCCGGTTACGACGCAGGAACTGACCGTCCTTCAGGACTTCCCTCCACATTCGGTCGACGGCGTCGACTTTTGTGAAGAACCTGTGACCACCTACGTCGAAGTGATAGCCCTTGTATTGGACTGTTCGCGAGATTCCACCGACGACGGCGTCCTTCTCGACAATTGTGGACTGGATGGATGACTTCGCCAGCTCATAAGCAGCTGTGAGGCCGGCCGGCCCGGCGCCGATGATGACGACCTTTTTCCCGTCATGGTGTGTCACGGCTATTAGTCGTCCAGAAGGTTGTTGACGGAAGCCATCTCTGACGTGACTCTGATGTACTGGAGATAGATCGACACAATTACGTTTCTGGTGAACGCGAATAACCAGCCCATTGAGAAGCCGGTCAGAAAGCCGTAGCCAAGCCCCAGGAGGCTCCCCGCCCAAGTCACCGAATACCCGGGAAAGTACTGAGCCAGCAGGCCCAGATGCGGTCCGACCGTCAGCCCTCCTTTGGCAACGAGAATCGCCGTTGCCAGGAAGATCACGACTCCGCTCCACGCGCCGACCGCGCATCCCAGAGCAACGGAATCGATTGGAGCGAAGGTCGCCCGGATGACCGCTTCCGACGCGCGATTGGTCTGAGGAGTGCGAATCATGTTTGGTTGAGCGGAAGGTTGATTGGTTACCGAATACACCGACGGTCGGCGACGCTGCGCCTAGACCCCAACCCTAGGCGTCACCCAAACTCAGCTTTTTTTGCACGTGTCAGGCGTCTGAGCAAGGCCCATACCATAAATAGGTTTGCGGAAACGCTCGGAATATGACCGGCAGCGGGACTTTCATTCAGACATATGGTGAATGCGGAGGCGACTTTAGTCACCCGTTCTACCGGCAGAGCTCCGGCATGGTGCCTTTGCGCTTATTGGCGGACGACCGCTGCGGGACTGTTACCTTCGCGGTGAGCAGGCCGTATCGCTTCGTCGAACAACTCGCTCACACGCTCGGCGGCTGGCTGAGTGGAGCTACGCTTGGACGATGCTCACGAGTTCCTGCACACGCGCCTCGAAGGAGTGTCGTTCTGCAAGACGCTGGCGAATCCTCAGGACGATATCTGCATAGTAGTCAGGCCGGCCCACGACGTCCCGGATCTTTTCGCCCGCATTGCCGAGAGGCAGTACGAGCTGGCATGCCTCCGCGCCGTAGATCTCGCTGACGTAATCTTCGTCAAGGTCGAAAATGGGAATCGTTCCCGCGGCTGGCGTTTCGAACGTTCTGCACGTGACCATGCCGAGGTGCCTGAAGAGAGGTCGATAGAGCACCGGGTTGAAGACTCCCCTGGCCATCCACGGTATTGCCTGCTCGAAATCCACCTCGCCGACGAATTCGACGTCCATCTGACGCAAGTACTCCGCGTCTGTTCGGAAACACTGTTCGATGCCCATTCGTTCCGCCCAGCTGGGTACAGCATCCCACCCGTGACCGACCAGGGCGATGCGGCCGAGGCCTTTACGAATCGGCTCGAGCGCGTGCAGGACTCGCGACATCGGTCCCCAGCGGAATCTGCTGTGGCCTACGTACACCATCCCGTACTCCTTGCCCTCACTTCGAATCGGCTGCTCCCATCCGGGGTCGTACCCGTGAAAGAAGAACGTCCGGACGTTCGGTCGCAGCGGGCGCATGGTCGGCTGGAAAATGCGGTCCGACACGCTGTGGCAGACGCGTAGCCACGTCTGCGACGCGGCGTCGTCCTCATGGTTGTAGTCTCCGTCCACGACGATCCGATCGTTGTAGGCCCCGTCACAATCGATGACGAACCGGCGGTGTCTCGGAACGCGTCCAATCAGGCGCGAGAGATCCAGCGCGTCCCCGTACCGCAGTGCCTGCGTCCACTCGAAGATGAAGAACACCGCGTCCGCCAAGTCGATCTCGCGCGACAGCGAAAACGGGGAGTCTGGCGGTTGGACACCGTAGACGACGACTTCGTGTCCGAGCATCTTCGCGGCGCGAGTGTAGTGATAGACGTCCTGCGCACTGCCTCCTTTGTTCATCAGGTAGTAAACAAAAACAATGCGCATTGACGATATCTCTACACGGCGCGCGAATCAGGATTCGGCGATCGCCAGCAACTCACGCCAGCGTCGTTCGTATGAGTGGTGTTCGGTCAGGTACGCGCGGGTTGCCAGGACGGCCTCCCAATAGTGGGCTGGCCGCCGCAGCATCTCCTCGAGCACGGCTGTCAGGTCGCCTCGGGCGGTCAATGGGAGGGCCGCCGGACCGTACAGCGCTTCGACGAACGTCTCCGGCAGCAACAAAAGGGGGATCGCATCCGCGCAGAACGTTTCGAACGTGCGTGTCGTCACAAGTCCCAGATGGGTAAAGAGCGGTCTGTGAATGACCGGCGAGATCAGGCCGGCGCTCATCGACGTGAGGACTTCGTGAAACGGTACAGCGCGTTGGATGTCCGCACTGAGCCGCTGCAGGAGGGCCGAATCTACATCGATCCCCGCAATGCCTCTCGACACGGCCCACTTCGGACGAGAAGCCCAATCCCTTCCGACCAAAGAGATTGGATGTGTGCCGTCGATCCGCTCGAGTGCTTCAAGCACCGGTCGCAGTTGGGTCCACTTCTGAAAATTGTTCCCGACGAAGGCAAGGCTATAGCGCTTGAATGCTCCACTACTTCCATTCTGGCTGGCTGCTGCCTCTAATGCCGACTCGTACGAACGCACGACGTTCGCCGGTTCGAACCCGTGAAACAGAAAGGGCCGCACATCCGGCCGGCGCGGAGTCAGCGTGGGCTGCAGAACCTTGCTGGCGACCGCGTCGAACGCCTGACCCCACTCCCAGGCTTGGTGTCCGTCCAGCGCTTCCAGATGATTGGCGTCGTGCTCGACAGTAATGGATTGGTTGTAGCGCGCGGCGCAGTCAATCAGCACCCGACGCTGCTTGGGAACGCGATCCAGCAGTTCGCCGATATAGGGAAGTCCAGGGAAATCCTTTGCCCCATGAACGACGAATACGACGAGATCCCAGCCAGTCGACTCTTGTGAGAAGGGGAGTGCGATATCAGCGGCGGGATCGCCGAAGAGCGCAACCTCGTGGCCCAGGCTGCGTCCCGCTTTGCCGAGTCCGACGATCGAGCTTGTACTTCCCTTGTCCCGCGCCAGGCGGGAGACGAAAAGGACCTTCACTCGGACGGCCTCATGGGTGCTCCTGGCGTGTCGCTCCTGCTTTAGGTCCGGCTAAGGGGTCCGCCTTCGCGCTTCGCGCTTCGGCGGGACAGCCTTCGGACTGGATTGTGAGCGAAGGCTGGCGGAGGGGAAGGGATTCGAACCCCTGGTACCCTTCCGGGTACAGCGGTTTTCAAGACCGCCGCCATCGACCACTCGGCCACCCCTCCGCCTCTGACGCC
>Ga0075420_100004336_pt1 | contig 12410 bp, 11 predicted proteins | sample SoiMetdeltSBSDD4_FD_75296 | JGI IMG/M metagenome (GOLD analysis project Ga0075420, IMG submission 75296) | Bulk soil microbial communities from a Populus tree surrounding site in Tennessee, USA - Soil MetaG P. deltoides SBSDD4 | ecosystem: Environmental > Terrestrial > Soil > Tree plantation... | reverse complement strand
TTACCGGTGCCGATGTCACCGGTCAGCACCATGATGCCTTCCTTGCGCGTGATGGCTTGCAGCACTTGCTGCAGGGCGGCTTCGTGCGAATGACTGGGGTAAAGAAAACGCGGGTCTGGCGCCAGGGTGAAGGGCGATTGGACGAACCCGTAAAAGTCCTCGTACTGGGTCGCCTCGCGTGACGGCGGGGAGACGGTCACGGTCAATCTGCATGCGAATATAGCAGATAATTCAACCATGCTCCCGTGGCTGTTGCTCCTCCTGCTCCTCGATCCGCAGACGCGAGCGCAGCGTCCGGCGCCTCCGCGCGACACGTTCTTCACGTCGACGCTTCCAGCATCCGAGCTGCGCAACAAGCAGGCAGTGCTCGAGAGCAGTGAGGGCACGATCGTGCTGGACCTGCTGGCCGACGCGGCGCCGAACCACGTCGCCCACTTCATCACGCGTGCTCGTGAGGGGGCCTACAACGGCACAATCTTCCATCGTGTGATCGCGATGGGCATCATCCAGGGCGGCGATCCTCTGTCGAGAGATCCGGCGCAGAGCGCGAAATACGGCAGCGGCGGGCTCAACCAACTCCGCTTCGAGCCCAATCCCGAGAAGCACACGCGCGGTGCGGTGTCGGCGGTGCTGGTGGCGAATAATCGCGACAGCGGCGGTAATCAGTTTTTTATCGCCGTCACCGATCAGCCGGCGCTCGACGGCCAATACACGGTCTTCGCGCGCGTCGTCGAAGGCATCAACGTGGCACAAAAGATCTCGACCGCTCCGGCGACGAACACGGTGCCGAACGCACGCATCGAGATCAAGACCGTCACGATCCGCGAGAAACCGGCGGCGGTGCCCGAACCGTTCTCGACCGAGACCGTGGAGCAGCTGTCATCGGCGCGCGCGGTGATCGAGACTTCGATGGGCAACATTACGTTCGAGTTCTTTCCGGACCGAGCACCGGGCCACGTGCGTCAGTTCCTGCGGCTGGCCTCGGCCGGCGTCTACAACGGCACGTCGTTTCATCGCATCGTCAAGGGCTTTGTCATTCAGGGCGGCCACATGCCGACGCGGCGAGAGCCGCTCGACGAGAAGCAGCAGGCGTTCGTGAGAAACCTGCAGCCGGAGTTCAATCCGACGCCGCACGATCGCGGCATCGTGTCGATGGCCCGACTCGGCGACGACGTAGCCAGCGCGAGCAGCTCGTTCTTCATCGTGCTCGCGCCGGCACCATCGCTCGACGGCAAGTACACCGTCTTCGGGCGCGTCGTCTCCGGCATGGATGTGATCGAGAAGATCGAGGCTGTACCACTCAAAGGCGAAGAACCCGTGACACGTATCGAGGTGAGCCGCGTCACCGTAGACCGGAGACCGTAGACTGTAGACCGTAGACCGTAGCCCGTAGCCCGTAGCCCGAAACCCAGAGCCCAGAAAGCTCCCCACGATGCTCAAAGGATCACGCGACGCCGTGCTGCACCGCCTTCAGCCGATCAGCATCCACGGTCAGTTGTCGTACGACGTGCATTACATCTTTGCCGACGAGCCCGATAGCCAGGTCCGTGTCGCCCGCGTCGGCGGTGAAGCGATCGGCCTGGGACTGCAAGCCGGCGACCGCGTCCGACTGGACTTTCTGGTCGGAGTCGTCACCGCTGTGCACCGCCTGACCTAGTTCGATGGCTCATCGTCGAACGGAAGCCGGGGAGGACCTGATGGGGCCAGGACAGGTGTCTCGCTCAAGTTGTGCACGCTGACTCCGAGCAGACGGATCGGCCGTTGACCGGCTTCGGTTCTGTCGAGTAGTGCGATCGCCCGCCGAACGAGTGCATCTTCGTCGCGGCACGCCGGCTCCGAGTGGCTGCGCGTGATGGTGGTGAAGTCGTTGTAGCGGACTTTGATCGTCACCGTCCGCGCATAGAGATCGCGCTTGGCCAGCCACTTGGCGGTACCTCGCGCCATGCTCTCGATCTCCTCGCGGATTTCGGCGATGTCCTTCAGATCGGTAGCAAACGTGTTTTCGCTGCCTGACGACTTGGGCTCGTAGTCGGCGACGACTGGCCGGTCGTCGATGCCCTGGGCAAGTTGCTTGAGCCAGTCGGCAAGCGAACCCACAATCGTTCGCAATGCCTCGAGCTCGGTCGTGCGAACGTTGACGAGCTTGTCGATACCATGCGCGCGAAGCTTGCGCGCCGTGACAGGTCCGACGCCCCACAACGCGTCAACCGGCAATCCCTGCAGGAAATGCTCGACGCGCTCGGGCGCGACAACGGTCAAGCCGTCGGGTTTCTGCCAACCGGACGCAATCTTCGCGAGGAACTTATTGGGTGCGACGCCGGCGGACGCCGTGAGTCCCGTTACGGCGCGAATCTCGCTCTTCAACCGCTTCGCGACCTTCATGCCCAGCCTCTCGCCCCAGCTGTTCTCGGTGACATCGAGATACGCCTCGTCGAGCGACAATGGCTCGACGAGTGGTGTCACGCTCCGATAGATCGCAAATACCTGCTGTGAGATGGCACGATACTTCTGAAAATCCGGGTGCACGATCACCAGGGACGGGCACAGCCGTACTGCGCGCGACATCGGAATGGCCGATCGAACGCCGTACTTGCGCGCTTCGTAGCTGGCCGCGGCGACGACGCCGCGTTTGTCGGGCTCGCCGCCGACAGCCACGGGCTTGCCGCGGATGGAGGGATTGTCCCGCTGCTCGACGGACGCGTAAAACGCGTCCATGTCCACGTGCAGAATCCTTCGAATCACGTCGAGGTCGACTTGTCCCTGCACCTATATCTACACCTTCCACCTACACCTTTGACCTGGACGTACCTGCCGTGGACCGGACTTATCGTGAGCCCGTGCTGCCGAAACCTCCGCGCGTCACTTCGCGGATTTCGGTGACCTCTTCCCACGTCACACGTGGCGCAGGCAGCACGATTCCCTGGGCCAGCCGGTCCCCGCGGCCGATCCTGACGTCTGAATCGGTGACGTTCATCACCTGAATCATCACTTCGTCATCCGGGCCCGAATAGTCCGGGTCAATGACCCCGACGCCGTTCGAGACGATCAGTCCTCGCTTGAGTGGCGTGCTGCTTCGGGCGAAAATCGCGAGGAAGTAACCGGATGGGACCTCGATGACGAGTCCGGTCCGGACCAGGGCGATCTGCCGTGGGGCGATGACCAGGTCATGGGCTGCCGCCAGATCGAAGCCGGCCGCTTCGCTGGTACCGTAACTGGGGAGGGACACTGTGGAATCGAGCCGTCTGATTCTGAGCCGCATCGGGGCAGCATACTCTGTCTATCGGAACGCCTTTGCGGCGTTCCTTGCTGTCGGCGCACTGCTCCTGATTGGCGGCCCCGCGTCCGCGCAGGACTCCGCGGCCCCGCTTCCACTGGACCTGGCGATTCGCAGTGGCACCTTACCGAACGGAATCACGTTCTTCATTCGCCATAACGCGCTGCCGAACGATCGCGTCATGCTGCGACTGGCGGTCAAGGCCGGATCGATCGACGAAGACGACGATCAGCGCGGCCTGGCGCACGTCCTCGAGCACATGGCGTTCAACGGTACAGCCCACTTCAAGCCGGGCGAGCTGGTCTCGTATCTGGAATCGATCGGCGCGCAGTTCGGGGCGCACGTCAACGCCTACACGAGTTTCGATGAGACCGTGTACATGCTCGACGTGCCTACGGAGAAGCCCGGCGTGCTCGAGCGCGGGTTCGAGGCGCTCAGTGACTTTGCCGGCGGACTCACCCTCGATCCGGTCGAGATCGATCGCGAACGCGGCGTCGTGATCGAAGAGTGGCGTGGACGGCTGGGGGCGGGGACGCGGATGCAGGAGCCGCAGATGAAGGCGCTCTTCGGCGCTTCGCGCTACATCAACCGCGTGCCGATTGGCACGCCCGAGATTCTCAAGAGCTTTCCGCCGCAGCGGCTCCGCGATTTCTATCAATCCCAGTACCGGCCCGATCGCATGGCGGTGATCGTCGTAGGCGACATCGAAGTGGCGGCCGCTGAGGAGTTGGTCCGCAAGAACTTCTCGGGCATGCCGTCGCGCCCGGCCGCGACGCGCCCCGTGTACGAGATCCCATCGCATCAGGAAACCCGGTACGTCTCCACGTCGGACAAGGAAGCGCAGGCATCGTCGGTCACCGTGATGTATAAGCGTCCGCTGACCGAGCTGCGGACGATGGCCGACTATCGTCGGTCGCTGGCCGAGGGCCTGGTGTTCCAGATGATCAATTCGCGGTTCAGTGAGATCGCCCGTCAGCCAGATGCGCCGTTTCTGGGTGCGTCGGCAGGGGACGATACGCTCGGCCGAACCATCGAAGCCTTCTCTGTGTCGGCGCGCGTGAAGGATGGCGAAATCACTCGCGGTCTCACCGCGATTACGCAGGAGATGGCGCGCGTCCGGCAGCACGGATTCGGCGAGGCAGAGCTCGATCGCGCCAAGCGGAGTACGCTGGCCGGTTACGAGCGCGCCTACAACGAGCGTGACAAATCACAGAGCGGGCCGCTCGCCGCCGAGTTGATCCGTCACTACCTCAACGCCGAAGCGGCGCCGGGCATCGCGCTCGAAGTGGAGCTGGCGCGAAAATATCTCTCCACCTTCACCGCCGCGGAACTGGCAACCCTGGCCCGCGAGATGGTGATCGACAACAACCGCGTGGTCATCGCTTCGGCGCCCGAGAAGGCCGGGCTGACCGCCGTCTCCGAGCCGATGCTGCGCGAGGCGCTCACCGCGGGTACGACGGCCACGGTCACGCCATGGCGCGACGAGATGGCCGGACGGGCGCTGCTGGCGAAGGCGCCAACGCCTGGAACCGTCACCTCGTCGCGTGAAATTCCTGAAATCGGCGTCACAGTTCTGACGTTGTCGAACGGCGTCGAGGTCTGGCTCAAGCCGACAGACTTCCGCAACGACCAGATCATCTTCACGTCGTATTCCCGCGGCGGGTTGTCGCTGGCGTCGCCGGCTGATTACAACAACGCGTCGCTGTCGACCTCGCTGGTGAGCCTGGGCGGTTTCGGCGGGTTCTCGCCCACCGACCTCAGTAAGCTGCTGGCCGGGAAGATTGCCAATGCCTCGCCGTCGCTCTCGAGCACGACGCAGGGCATTGGCGGATCGAGCACGCCAAAGGACCTCGAAACCGCGCTGCAGCTGGTCTACCTCGAGTTCACGGCGCCGAACGAGGATCCAACGGCCTTCGCGCTGCTCAAACAGCGGCTCGAGGCGAATCTTGCCAACCAGGCGCAGAGTCCAGGGGCGGTGTTCGCCGAGCGGGTCCGTCGTGTCAACACGATGGACCATTACACGGCGCGGGCGCTCAAGTTGGAGGATCTGCCAGCCCTCGACGCCGGCAAAATGATCGAGTTCTACAAGCAGCGATTCACCAACGCGGCTGACTTCACGTTCTTCTTCGTTGGGGCGTTCAAGGTGGAGGAGGTCACACCGCTGCTGGCGACCTACCTTGGCTCGCTGCCCTCACGCGGTACGCGCAACGCGAACTTCGGCGACATGAAGCTGCAGTTCCCGACCAACGTCGTCCGCGAAAAAGTGACCAAAGGCCAGGAACCGCGCAGCCAGACCGTGATGTCGTTCTTCGCCGACACCGGTCTCGACGAGCTCGAATCGCACCGCGTGCAGGCGGCCACCTCGGTGCTCGAGATGCGGCTCCGTGACATCCTGCGTGAGAAGCTGGGAGGCACGTACTCGGTGAGCGTCGGCTACACCAACACCGCACCCCAGCCCGGGTATGGGGCGACCAGCGTCCAGTTCGGGAGTGCGCCCGAAAACGTCGAGAGCCTCACCGCGGCAGTCCTGAGCGAAATCGAGCGGCTGCAGAAAGAGGGCCCGTCTGCGGCAGACGTACAGGCGGTCAAGGAGCAGGAGAAGAATGGTTTGCAGGATGCTCTGCTACAGAACGGCTACTGGCTCAGTTCGCTCCAGACGGTGCACCTGCTGGGGCGCGACGCTCGCCGCATCCCGCTGCGCATCGAACGTGCCGAGTCCCTATCCCAGCAGAATATCCACGACGCTCTCAAGAAGTATTTCCCGCTTCAGCGTCACACAATCGTGACGCTTGTCCCGGAAGTGCAGAGTACAAAGTAGAGGCGGGTCTTCGGACCCGCTTTTCACGCTCAATCCAGCTACCATAAACCCGCGTAAAGATCTCAGGAATATCCTGTGTAAGACCCGGTTCGAAACGAGCGTAAAATGGGCGCGAAGGCAACTGCGTCGATGGACGAGACCACATCAATCTCTCGCACCGCGACATTGGCCGGGTTCACCGCGGCCGTCGCGACGACGCACGGTGTGCACCTCAGGGATCTCGCACCGATGACGACCCTGCATGTGCACACCCGCAATTCGCTCTATCGCATCATCGTGTCTGCTGGCGACGCGGTGCTGGTCGAAGGCGGCGAATTCTTCCCGAACCTCACACCGGCGCATTTCAGCGGGGCCAGCGTTGGCGGGAGTTTCCTGAAAGTCGGCTGGATCGGCATCGGCCTGCGGATGGAAATCCTCGTCGACGGCCGCCGTATCGTTACTTCTCCCGTCCGCGACATCTCGACCGGCGGCCTGACCAGCAACCGCGTCCACTGACCCCTTAGCTAGCTGGTAGGTGGTAGCTGGTAACAGTAGCTGGTAGCTGGTAACAAGCGACCCGCTGCCGGCCTGCTACAAGCGACTGGCTTGCTACAAGCTACCCGCTTGCTACAAGCTACCGGCTACCAGCTATCGAACATGCAATACATCTACACGATGAAAGGCCTCGGGAAGGTCCATCCTCCCGACTCTGTCGTCCTCAAGGACATCTGGCTATCGTTTCTACCCGGCGCGAAGATCGGCGTGCTCGGCCTCAATGGCGCCGGCAAGAGCTCGCTGCTCAGGATCATGGCCGGCGAAGACACCGAGTTCATCGGCGAAGCGTTCCCGGCCGACGGCATTACGGTTGGATTCCTCCCGCAGGAGCCCCGCCTCAATCCCAACAAGGACGTGAAGGGCAACGTCGAGGAAGGTGTGGCCGCCACCAAGGCGCTGCTCGACCGCTACGACGAGCTCAACATGAAGCTCGGCGAAGACCTGACGCCCGAGCAGATGGACAAAGTGCTCGAAGAGCAGGGCCGGCTGCAGGACAAGATCGATGCTGTCAACGCCTGGGAGTTTGACTCGCAGCTCGAGCTGGCCATGGACGCCCTCCGCTGCCCGGCAGCAGATGCTGACGTTACGACGCTGTCGGGTGGCGAGCGCCGCCGCGTGGCGCTGTGCCGGCTGCTGCTGACCTCGCCGGATCTGCTGCTGCTCGACGAACCCACGAACCACCTCGACGCCGAGTCGGTCGCCTGGCTCGAGCGCTTCCTCAAGGAATACAAGGGCACGGTCGTGGCGGTGACGCACGATCGCTACTTCCTCGACAACGCCGCCGAATGGATCCTCGAGCTCGATCGCGGCTCCGGCATTCCGTGGAAGGGCAACTACTCGTCGTGGCTGGACCAGAAGCAGCAGCGTCTGACACTCGAAGAGAAGTCGGAGACCAAGCGGCAGAAGACGCTGCAGCGCGAGCTCGAATGGATTCGCATGTCGCCTCGTGCGCGGCAGTCAAAGGGCAAGGCACGGCTCAACGCCTACGAGCAATTACTCAACGAAGACACCGCACAAAAGATCGAGCAGGTCGAGATCTACATTCCGCCCGGTCCACGCCTCGGCGACGTGGTGGTCGAAGCGCGCGGCGTGCGAAAGGCATATGGCGATCTGCTGCTGATGGACGATCTGTCGTTCACGCTGCCGCGCGGCGGGATCGTCGGCGTGATTGGACCGAACGGCGCAGGCAAGACCACACTGTTCCGCATGATCACCGGTCAGGAGGGGCCCGACGCCGGCACGCTGAGGCTCGGCGAAACGGTGCAGGTGGGTTACGTCGATCAGAGCCGCGATGCGCTCGCTCCGAACAAGAGCGTGTGGGAAGAGATCTCCGGCGGCGAGGACGAGCTGATGGTGGGGAAGCGCGCGGTACCGTCGCGCGCCTACGTGTCGTGGTTCAACTTCAAGGGCGCACAGCAGCAGCGCAAGGTCGGCACGCTGTCGGGCGGCGAACGGAACCGCGTTCACCTCGCCAAGCTGCTGCAGCGCGGATCGAATCTGCTGCTGCTGGACGAGCCGACCAACGATCTCGATGTCGACACGCTGCGCGCGCTCGAGGAAGCGCTGCTCAATTACGCCGGATGCGCCGTCGTCATCAGTCACGACCGCTGGTTCCTCGATCGCATCGCCACGCACATGTTGGCGTTCGAAGGCGACAGCCGGGTCGTCTGGTTCGAAGGGAATTATCAGGACTACGAGGCCGATCGGAAGCGCCGTCTCGGCGCCGAGGCCGACACACCGCACCGGATTAAGTACCGGAAGCTGACACGGTAGGAGATCGACATGACTTCAGAGCAAGCCAAAGCCGCGGCCGACCTGATGACAACTCTCTGGGAAGGCGAGTTCCCAGCTACATGTAACGTGCTCGCGGCGGTGAAAAACGACAACCGCAACTACAAGCCCGACGCCAAGTCGCGCACCGCGTGGGAGCTCGCGATACATCTGGCGACCGCCGACATCTGGTTCATGGACAGCATCCTCAACGGCGCATTTGAGTGGAACCCCGACGCGGTCAAGCAGGCCGAGTCGCAGTTCAAGACCGTTGACGACATCGTCGCGTTCTACAAGAAGACTTTCCCCGAAAAGCTGAAGGCGCTGCGCGCGCTGCCGGGCGACAAACTCACGCCGAACCTCAACTGCTTCGGCAACTTCAACTGGCCGACGGTGCAGTACATCGGCTTCGCCAACAACCACAGCATGCACCATCGCGGCCAGCTCGCCGCCTACTTGCGCGCCATGGGCTCGAGAGTGCCGAACATCTACGGCCCGAGCGCCGACGACAAAGAAGGCTAAGCAGCTGTCGTTTCCCGATCTCCGCGCGTTCCTCGACCAGCTTCGCCGTGACAACGACCTTGTCACGGTAGAAGCGCAGGTCGATTCCCACCTCGAGGCAGCGGAGATCCACCGCCGCGTGATCGCCGCCGGCGGTCCGGCGCTGCTCTTCACCAACGTCAAGGGCTCCGACTTCAGGCTCGTCACGAATCTCTTTGGCACGGCCCGCCGCGCCGAGATGGCCTTCGGCGAGCGGCCGCTGCGGCTGATTCGACGCATCGTGCATCTCGCTGAGACGCTTCTGCCGCCGACGCCGGCAAAGATCTGGGACGCACGCGACATCGGCGGCGAGCTGTTCAAGGTCGGCACGCGGCGTGTGCAAAACGGGCCGGTCGTCGATCGCGTCACCAACGATGTGCGGCTCGACCGACTTCCCGCGCTCACGTGCTGGCCGGAAGACGGCGGTCCGTTCATCACGCTGCCACTCGTCTATACGACGCATCCGGATCGGCCGGGTCACCCGCCTTCGCAAGGCTCCGGCGGGGCAAGCAACCTCGGCATGTACCGCATGCAGATCTACGATGCGCGCAGCGCAGGCATGCATTGGCAGATCGGCAAGGGCGGCGGGTATCACTACGCCGTGGCAGAAGGCCGGGAGCAGGCCCTTCCGGCAACGGTGTTCCTTGGTGGACCGCCGGCGCTGATTCTGTCGGCGATCGCACCACTGCCAGAGAACGTGCCCGAATTGATGCTGGCGTCGCTCATTGCCGGCCGGCGCCTCTCGCAGGTGCACGGCAGCGGCCCGCATCCGCTTCTTGCTGACGCGGAGTTCGCGTTGCTCGGCGAGGTGCCGCCACGGGTGCGTCGCCCTGAAGGGCCGTTCGGCGATCACTACGGCTACTACTCACTGCAGCACGACTATCCGGTGTTCCAGGTGCAGCGGGAGGCGCATCGGCACGATGCGATCTTCCCGGCAACGGTCGTCGGCAAGCCACGTCAGGAGGATTTCTTCATCGGCGATCTGCTGCAGGAACTGCTGTCGCCGCTGTTCCCGCTGGTCATGCCGGCGGTCGAGAAATTGTGGTCGTACGGCGAGACCGGCTATCACTCGCTCGCCGCCGCTGTCGTCAAGCAGCGCTACAAGCGCGAGGCGATGGCCAGCGCGTTCCGGATTCTCGGAGAAGGGCAGCTCTCGCTCACCAAGTTTCTGCTCGTGACCGATCGCTATGTGGACGTGAAGAACTTCCGTGCCACGTTCGAACACATTCTGGCGCGCACGCACGTCGAGACCGATCTCTACGTGTTCTCGAACCTCTCGATGGACACACTCGACTACACGGGCCCGACCGTGAACGAGGGCTCGAAAGGCGTGTGGCTCGGGCTAGGGGATCCAGTCCGCGAACTGCCGCGTCAGTTCACTGGCACCCCGCCAACTGGAGTGACGGACGTTCGTGTCTACTGCGGCGGCTGCCTCGTGGTGACCGCGCCTGGGTATGGATCCGAGCCGGACGCGGCCGCGCGAATCGCGACATCCGGCGCGTTTGCCGGCTGGCCGCTCGTCGTGCTTTCAGACGACGCCGCGCGCGCGACGAAGAGCGACATGAATTTTCTGTGGACGACGTTCACACGGTTCGAGCCGGCGGCCGACGTCCACGCCGCTGACCGGCGTATCGTTCGCAATCACATTGCGTACACGGGTCCCGTCGTCATCGACGCGCGCATGAAGCCGTGGTATCCAAAAGAGCTGTCGTGCCGCGAGGACATCGCCGCGCTGGTCACGAGGCGGTGGAGCGAATATTTCCCGGCCGGCAACATCGCGATGGGCGACTCGGAACGGGCACATCTCGATTAGCCGTAGGATCCGGCTTCAGCCGGGGGAACCGTAGTGTCCGGCTTTAGCCGGAGGAACCGTAGGGTCCGGCTTTAGCCGGAGGAACGGTAGTGTCCGGCTTTAGCCGGACGAGAATCTATGAAACGCATTTGTGTGTTCGCGGGATCGAGTTTCGGTGCGCGGCTTGAGTATGTTGCCGCGGCCAGTGAACTCGGGCGGGTCCTCGCCACGCGCGGCATCGGCTTGGTCTATGGAGGCGCGCGGGTGGGACTCATGGGCGCGGTGGCCGATGCGGTCCTCGCGGGCGGCGGCAGCGTGATTGGCGTCATCCCTCGCGCCCTTGTCGAGAAGGAAGTGGCGCACGATGGTCTCACCGAGTTGCGTGTCGTGGGCTCGATGCACGAGCGCAAGGCGCTGATGGCCGAGTTGTCTGACGGTTTCGTCGCGTTGCCGGGCGGCTGGGGTACGCTCGAGGAGATGTTCGAGATCCTGACGTGGGCCCAGCTCGGGCTGCACCGCAAGCCGTGCGGCTTGCTCAACGTGCAGGGATACTTCGATCAGCTTCTGTCGTTCCTCGATCACACGGTCGAACAGGGCTTCGTCCGGCGCGAATATGGTTCGCTGCTCTCGGTGTCGGATGCTCCAGCGCCGTTGCTTGACGCGCTGGCGGGGCTGAGACCGCCCGTTGTCGAAAAGTGGATCGACATGGCCTCCACCTAATCGACATGGCCTCCACCTAGATGTCACGGGCGACGACCATCACGGCGATCCTGTTCGACGTCGGCGGCGTGCTGATTACGCTCGACGGCGTACCGTCGTTGTCGAAGCTGCTCGGTGTCGAGCCGTCGCACGATGCGCTCCATCAACTCTGGATGACATCGGCCTCCGTGGTCGCGCATGAGACCGGAAAGATCGCGGCGTCGGAGTTCGCGGCAGGCGTGGTCATGGACCTTGGCCTGCCGATCGCGCCGGAAGCGTTTCTGGCGGACTTCTGCAGCTGGCCAGGTGGGTTACAGCCCGGGGCCGTGGAATTGCTGGATGCGATTCCGAGGAACTATCGGATCGCCGCCCTCAGCAACACGAGCGCTGTACACTGGGAGCGGATCGCCGCAACAGGCCTGACGCGCCGCTTCGAGCTCACATTCCTGTCACACGAGATGGGATACCTCAAGCCGTCACGCGAGGCATTTCTGTACGCGCTCGACAGTCTTGACCTGCCCGCATCAGAAGTACTTTCATCGATGATGGCCGGAGGAATGTCGAGGCGGCCGCGTCGCTCCGCATACATGCGCGCCTGGCGCGTGATCCACTCGAAGCCCGTGCGGTCCTGGTCGAGTACGGCGTGTTATAGCCGTTAGTGATCATGCGATCGCTGACTTTAGGGACGTGGCTCGTGCTCGTCAGCGTACTTACTGCGCAGACGACCGATACCCCTGCGTTCGAGGTCGTTTCGGTGAAGCGAAATGTCTCCGGCGATCAGGCCTCGTCCAGCATCGTGCAGCCTGGTGGCCGCTACAGCGCCTCGAACATGACGTTGCGCATGCTCATGAAGACGGCGTACGGCGTGCACGACGATCAGATTGTCGGCGGTCCGAGCTGGGTCAACGAGGAGCGCTACGACGTCGTCGCCAAGGCCGCCATGGATCGGCCGACAAACGTGTTCCGAGACGAAGCGCGAGTGA
>Ga0075420_100004332_pt1 | contig 12418 bp, 8 predicted proteins | sample SoiMetdeltSBSDD4_FD_75296 | JGI IMG/M metagenome (GOLD analysis project Ga0075420, IMG submission 75296) | Bulk soil microbial communities from a Populus tree surrounding site in Tennessee, USA - Soil MetaG P. deltoides SBSDD4 | ecosystem: Environmental > Terrestrial > Soil > Tree plantation... | reverse complement strand
CGGGACGATACGTGGCTCGCGCGGACGGCGTCGGCCGTAGAATCGAACCCATGTCGGGACATTCGAAATGGGCGTCGATCAAGCACAAGAAGGCGATCGTCGACTCGCGCAAGGGCAAGCTGTTCACCAAGCTCGCCCGCGGAATCGTCGTCGCCGCCCGAGAGGGGGGAGGCGACATCGAAGGGAATCCTTCGCTCGCGCTCGCGGTCCAAAAGGCCAAGGACGCGTCGATGCCCAAGGACAACATCGAGCGCGCGATCGCCAAGGGCACGGGCGCCGACAAGGACGCCGACGCGTTCGAGGCGGTGCTCTACGAGGGCTACGGGCCCGGCGGCGTCGCGATCCTCGTCGAGGCGCTGACCGACAACCGCAATCGCACCGGCGCCGACATCCGCCATGCCTTCACCAAGGCCGGCGGCAACCTCGGTGAGCCTGGGTCGGTCGCGTACCTGTTCGAGAAGAAGGGCCTGATCCTCGTCGACGCCGGCCGCTACTCGGAAGAGGACCTGATGCCCGCGATCGAGGCCGGCGCCGAGGACATCGTCGTCGACGAGGACGTGATCGAGGTGATCACCGACCCGTCCGAGCTGACCGCGGTCCGTGCCGCGCTTGAGCAGGCCGGAGTCGAGGTCGACACCTCCGAGGTGCAGCAGCGCCCCCAGACGTCGGTCCCGGTCGATGCCGACACCGTCGGCAAGCTGATGCGGCTGATCGACGCGCTCGACGACAACGACGACGTCGATTCGGTGCATGCGAACTTCGACGCGCCGGCGGACGTGCTCGAAGCGGCCATGTGACGTCGCACGGGGCCGGCCGCCCGCGGCCAGCTGAGGGCGAAACCCAGTTCCCTTGGCCACGTGGTCCAGCTCGTCCGCGCGAAGTTTGACCAGAACGAGGCTGGGTGTGGCGACGCTGCTCCCGTAGTCTGTTGCGATGACCGCCGATCGTGTGACACGCACGTCGGCGGCCCGGCAGTTCGACGCCTACGTGCCCGACGTGCTGCTGGCGCATGTCGCCGAGTCGCCTGAGGCGCAGCGCCGGACGCTCGATGCGACGCTGCTGTTCAGCGACGTGTCCGGCTTCACGAAGCTCTCGGAGCGTCTAGCACGACGCGGACGCGAGGGCGCCGAGGAGATGGTGGACACGATCGACGATGTGTTCACCGGGCTGCTCTCGGTGGCTCATGCCCGCGGCGGGTCGATGGTCAAGCTCGCCGGCGACGCGCTCCTGCTGCTCTTCTCCGGCCCCGACCATGTCGCCCGGGCGGCAGCGACGGCGCTGGAGATGCGCAGCCGGCTGCGCATCATCGGCGCAATTCCCAACCGAGCCGGCTCTGTGCCGCTTCGTATGTCCCAGGGGCTGCACAGCGGCGAGTTCCACCTGTTCCTGGTCGGGGAGTCCCATCGCGAGCTGTTGATCGTCGGGCCGGCGGCGACCACGATGGCGAAGATGGAGAAGGCGGCAGGCCCCGGGCAGGTTGTGATCAGCCCCGAGGCGGCCGCCCGCCTGCCGCTGGCGTCTGTCGGCGCGGCGAAGGGCGGCGGCCATCTGCTCGTCGCGCCACCGCCGGTCGACGACTGGAATGCGGCCCGGCTGCCCCGGCTGCCGGATGAGCAGGCGATCGCGATGTGCCTGTCGACAGAGGTCCGCCGGCACATCGTCGGCGGGAAGCCCGCGTCGGAGCATCGCCAGGTCACGGCCGCCTTCGTGCGCTTCGAGGGGATCGACACTCTGATCGAGCGCGAAGGGGCGGATGCGGCGGCGGCGGCGCTCCACGAGCTCGTAGCCGACGTGCAGCACGCCGCAGACGAGCAGCAGGTGTGCTTCCTCGAGTCCGATACGGACGTCGATGGCGGCAAGATCATGCTCACTGCCGGAGCGCCGCGCATCGTCGGCGACGACGAAGACCGCCTGCTGCTGGCGCTTCGTCGCATCGTCGACGGTGATCGACGACTGCCGGTGCGCGTCGGCGTAAATCGTGGCAACACGTTTTGCGCTGACCTCGGGCCCGCGGCCCGGCGCAGCTACAGCGTGATGGGTGACACCGTCAACCTCGCTGCGCGAGTCACCGCGCGCGCGTCGCCCGGCGAGATCTATGCCACGCGGGCGGCGCTCGATCGCGTCGTCACGCCGTTTCAGCTCACCGACATCGCGCCGTTCGCCGTCAAGGGAAAGCGCGCCCCCGTCCACGCGTCGCGCGTCGGGCCTGCGCTTCCCGGCCGGGTTCCCAACGATCCCGTCGCGCCGAGCCCGCTCGTCGGGCGCACGATCGAGCTCCATCGCCTTCGGCAGGCGCGCGAGTTCGCGCTGAGTGGGACGACGCAAGCGGTCGAGATCGTCGGCGAGGCGGGAATCGGAAAGAGCCGCCTGCTCGCCGAGATCAGGGCCGCAGCGGGCGAGTTCACGCGGATCCACGCTGTCTGCGAGGCCTACACGGCATCGACCCCGTACGCAGCCTGGCAACAGCTGCTGCGGCCGCTGATCGGGCTGCAGGCTGACGCTTCCGACGACGCCGTGCTCGTCCGGTTGCAGGCGACCGTCGACGAGCAGGACCCCGAGTTGCGCCAGTGGCTGCCGCTGCTGGCGCTGCCGTTCGGCACGGAGGCGGCGACAACGGTGGAGGTCGGCCAGCTGGCGCCGGAGTTCCGGCTTCAGAAGCTTCGCGAGATCCTCGAGCGGTTCTTGCGCAAGCGGATGAACAGTCCGACGCTGCTCGAGATCGAGGACGTTCACCTCATGGATGCCGCCTCGGCGGAGTTGTTGACCGCGATCCTGGTTGAGGTCGGCGATCAGCCGTGGCTGTTCGTGGTCACACGGCGCGAGGGCGCCACCGGTCTGCGCTTGCCGGACAACGGCACGCTGATCACCCTGCAGCTCGACGGGCTCGCACGGCACGAACTGCTGCGGCTCGCCGAGGCGGCGACGGATGCGGCGCCGCTGCCGCCGCATGTGCTCGAGCGCGCGGTCGACCGCTGTGGCGGCAACCCGCAGTTTCTGCGTGCACTGCTGCGCGTGCTCGCGACCGATCGCGACGCGCCGCTGCCTGACTCGATCGAGACTGCGGCGATGGCCCAGATCGACCGTCTGGCCCCTGCCGATAGGGCGTTGCTGCGGCGGGCGGCCGTCCTTGGCGTCGGCTTTGACCCCAGCTACCTCACCGACATGCTCGACGACGGGGTTTCACCGCCGGACGAGGCGACGTGGGAGCGGCTGTCGCACATGCTCGTCGATGTCGGCGACGGGACGATGCGCTTCCGTCGTGACGTCATCCGCGATTCGGCGTACGCGGGCTTGCCGTTTCGCGAGCGCCGACGGCTGCACGAAGCGGTCGGACTACGTCTCGAGCAGGAAGCGGGAGAAACCCGTGAGCGGCTGGCCGAGACCCTGTCGCTGCACTTCGCGCGCGCCGGTGACGACGCGCGAACATGGACGTATGCGCGCTTGGCTGCCGATCGGGCGCGCAACCGACTTGCGCCGGTGGCGGCGGCGAGCTTCTATCGCCTAGCTGCGGACGCGGGGCACGCCATCGACCGCCCGGTCGCTGAGATCGTCGCGGTCCTCGTCGACTTCGCTGACGCACAGGTCGCGATCGGCGAGCTCGATGCCGCAGCAGGCACGCTGCGGAGCGCACGCCGGCTGATCACCTCCGACCCGGTCACCAGCGCCGTGCTGCTGCTTCGTCATGCCCGGATCTCCGATCGGGTCGGCCACGTCAGGTCTGCCGTGCGCTGGGCGTCGCGGGCGCTGCGCGCGCTCGATGACGCCGACCCCCCGAGCGCTGCCGGCGAGCATCGCGCTCGCACGCTGTCGATGCTCGCGGGCATCCGTCAACGCGAGGGGCGGACGAAACAGGCGATGGAGCTCTGTCGTCGGGCGATCGCCGAGGCGGAGGCGGCAGGCGAGGAGCGTGCACTCGCGCACGCCTACATCGTGCTCGACTGGGGCCTGTACGCGTCCGGACGGCCGCAAGAAGCCGTGTACGCGCCGCTGGCGCTGGAGATCTACACCCGGCTCGGGGAGTTGCTGCGGCAGTCGGTCGTGCTCAACAACCTCGGCGCGAATGCGTACTTCGACGGTCGTTGGGACGACGCGGTAAGCCTTTACGAGCAGGCCGCGAAGGCAAGCGCGAAGGCCGGCAACGTCGCCGACGCGGCGATCTACGACTGCAACACCGCCGAGGTGCTCAGCGACCAGGGCCGTCTCGACGAGGCCGCCCCGCGACTCCAGCGTGCGCGACGCACGCTGCTCGGATCCGGCCACGAGATCGGCGCCGCGTTCGCGACGGCGCTCTACGGGCGCCTCGCCGTGCGGGCGGGACGGCATGCCGAGGGCTTGGAGTTGCTCCATGAGGCGCTCGCGGTCTGTCGGCGGCTCCGAGTGCCGGTCGACGCGGCCCTGGTCGAGGCGTACCTCGCCGAGGCGCATCTGTTCGGAGGGCAGCCGGCTGCGACGCTCGAGGCGGTGGCGCGGCTGCTGCCGACGAGTGAGCAAACGGCGCCACTGCTGCACAGGGTTCGCGGCATCGCGCTCGCGCAGCTGGGCGACGACGACGGCGCCGAGATGGCGCTTGAGGCGGCGCTTGCCGCCGCCGAGGAGCAGGGAAGCGACTTCGAGGTCGCGGTGACGCTCGATGTCCTGATCAGGATTCGAGGCGCAGATGATCCCCGACGGCAGACCGACGTCGACCGCTGCGCCGAGCGACGGCAGCGGCTGCACGTCGTGACGTTGCACACACCTCCGCTGGCGATCGACACGCCGCCGGGGGAACTCCTTGCGGCGACGCCGTAGCGGCCCGGTCTCCCGGAGCCGGCCACGACGTCGCGGCATCAGTGGGTGCGGAAGGGATCTCCCAGCCCAGCCGGCAGGCGCGTCTCGATGTAGCCGTCGCCGGCGCCGGTCTTCTTGCGTACGCTCACGCACGGCGCCAGCGCCGGCCCGCAGTCGGGAAGCAGGCCGACGTAGACCGAATCCAGGCTGCCGTTACCGTCCCAGTCGTATGCCGCCGGCAGCACCTGGAGCGGAGGCGTAGCGGGCCGGGTGACGAACGGCTCGGGAGAGCCGAGGCACGTCTGCAGAAACGATGCGCCGTTGTTGGGAACCAGATTCATCTGCTTCTTGGCGATCGTCGACGCCTCGGTCTTGGTGCGATCGGCCGACATGTTGATCAGCGCGGTGTCCGCTGGAGCGAACTCCTCGTAGCCGGCGCAGTCGAGCGTGAAGCCGACGTTGAACGAGATTGTCAGGAAGCCCGCATCGGGGAGGCCGGCAAGCGGGTCGGCGGTCACCGTCAGCTTCGTCGTCGACGTGGTCGCGCTTCCAGCGCAGCTGACGTCCTCGACGCAGCTCACCGCGACGGTGTCAACCCGGAAGACGCTGGACGACACGGACGTCAGTCCCGGACTCGACGCTACGAGGACGTACGACCCGGGGGAGCCGACCGCGATGTTCGAGAAGGTCGCCAGCCCTGAGACCGCGCTCACCGGCGTCGTGCCGCTTAGCGGTCCGGCGCCGGTGCCCGAGAGCGCGATGCTGATCGGCGCCGTCGAGCTCGTCACCCGCGCGCCCCCGCCATCGACGACCTCGACGCTCACGGGCGGGCCGCTCGGCGTGTAGGCGGTCGAGGTCACGGTCTGCCCGACACGGGCATTGGCGGGCTGCTTGAAGAACCGCAGCGCGCAGGCGCCCGTGACGGAGCTCGTGAGCGAGCTCGCGGCGCTGTCGAGCGTCAGGGTGTTGCCGGGCGGTCCGTTGAAGTCGTTGGCCTGCTTCGCGAGGACGGTCCAGGGGGATGTCTGGGTCGCACAGGGGGCATCGGCGACGACGCTGACCGTGACGGTATTGCCCGGATCCAGCGAGAGATCGCGCAGTCGCACGGTGCTGCCAGACACGCTCGCGGTCGCCGGTCCCGGGACGGACGCCGAGACAACCTTGAAGCCGCTCGGCGCGGTCAGGTTCACGGAGCCCACCTGCTGCTGCTGGGTGGCCGGGTTGGCGATCACGGCGCTGAACGATGTCCTCACGCCCGCGGCCACGGTCGGCGGCGAAACGGTGACCGAATACAGCTTGCCCGTGCTGGCGGCCTGCGACGGCCACGCGCCGAACAGGAGGGCGCTCATGGCAAGCGCCAGCGTCACCAGTAGGGCACAGACGAAGGGCACTCGAGCGGCGGCAACGCGCATGGCAATCCCGATCCTTGGGTGCTGTCGTCGCGAGCGCGCCGACCTTGTCGACATCCTCGCACACAGCGATGTATACGGAAGGAGCGCAAACCTACCTCATACTTTTGCGCCACGTGTGTGGCCAGGCGGTCCAAGAATCGGGGCCCGGAATTGGCCGGGTGGCCAAGCCGTGGGCCTGACGGGCTCCCATACCGTGATTCGCCTAGTGTTCGCCGCGTGCGCTGGGTCGAGGTCCTTGCCGTGCTGCTCGTCTCCCACCTGGCGGGAGACTTCCTGCTGCAGACAGACTGGCAGGCACGGAACAAGGCCAACGGCCTTACTCGCGACCGGACGGCGCGGCGAGCGCTGCTCGGGCATGTCGCTTCCTACACGCTGGCGTTTGTTCCGGCGATGATCTGGATCGGAATCGAGCGTGACCTTGTCACGGCGCTCGCGATCGGCGTGCTGATCGTGCTTCCGCACATGATCCAGGACGACGGCCGGCTGCTTGACGCCTACATGGCGCGCGTCAAGGGGCTTGCTCAAACCTCACCTGGGCTTCGCGTGGCCGTCGACCAGTCGTTTCATGTGCTCGCGCTCTTCGGCGCCGCGCTGGTAGTAACCCTGTAGCCGCATGAGCACGACGATGCGGCGCGCCACACGGAAGCTGGGGTTCGCCTTCCACGCGCTGGTCATCGACTTCGGCAATCGCGATCTCGGCTTGCTCGGCGTGGCGCGGATCTGCGTCTCGTTCGCAAGCTGGTCCTTCGCGATCGCTCTCGGCGTCTACGGCTTCGAGGCGCACGGCGCGGTCGGCGTCGGCATCGTCGCGCTCGTGCGCTTCCTGCCCGGCGCGATCGTGTCGCCGTTCGCCGGACTGCTCGTCGACCGCTATCCGCGCATCGTCGTGCTGCTCGTCAGCAGCGTGACGACGACGGCCGTGCTCGCGGGCGCGACGCTCGCGGCGTCGCTCGACGCGCCGTCGGCCGTCGTCTTCATCTTCCCGGCGTTGTTCGCGATCACCTCGTGCGCCTACGCGCCGGCGGAGTCGGCGCTGATGCCCGGCCTGGCGCGAAGCCCCCAAGAGCTGTCGGCCGGCAACGTCACGCACAGCGCAATGGAGAACTCCGGATTCCTGCTGGCGGCGATCGTCACCGGCCTTCTCCTCGGCGCCACCTCGCCCGCGTACGTGTTCGGCGTCGCCGCCGGCGCCTGGGCGCTGGCGACGCTCACGATCGCGGCCGTGAAGCGCGACAGCCGCCCGACCTACGGTCACGACGAGCAGCTGTCGGGCATCGTCGCAGAGCTCGGCCTCGGCCTGCGAGCGCTGGTCGAACACCCGGCCCTGCGTCTCTCCAGCGCAACGCTGATCACGCTGCTCCTCTTCGAGGGCTTCGCTGACGTGATCGGGATCGTCATGGTGCTCGAGCTGCTCCATCTCGAAGAGGGGAGCGTCGGCTTCCTCAGCGCGAGCTGGGGACTCGGAGCGCTGCTCGGCGGCGCCGGCCTGGCCCTGCTGTTCGACCGTGGAAAGCTCGTGATCGCGATCGCGATCGGCAGCGTGATCCTTGGCCTGGCGACGATGCTTCCCGGCATCTGGCCGCGCGAGCCGGTGGCGTATCTCGGCTGGCTGGCGGTCGGCGCCGGCTTTACGTTGGTCGACGTCGCCGCCAAGACGCTGATGCAGCGGCTGGGTTCGGACGAGACGATGGGCCGTGTCATCGGCTCGCTGGAGTCGGCCCGGCTTGCGGCGATGGCGATCGGATCGATCGGGGCGATCGTGCTGTTGGAGCTCGTCGAGCCGCGCGGAGCCCTGCTCATCCTTGGCGCGCTGATGCCGATCTTCGTCATTCTCTGCTGGAGTCGGCTTCGCGGCTTCGAGGTCGGTGCGCCGGTCGCCGAGGAGCAATATCTCCTGCTGCGCGAGAACTCGATCTTCGCTCCGTTGCCGATCGCGGTCCTTGAACGCCTGAGCCACGACCTCGTCACGATCGACGTCGAGCCGGGCGAGGACGTGATCGTCCAAGGCGAGATCGGCGACCGCTTCTTCCTGATCGAGAGCGGTGAGGTCGAGGTCATCGAAAACGGCGACTTCCGCCGAACCGAGGGCCCAGGCGAGTCGTTCGGCGAGATCGCGCTGCTCTACGACGTGCCGCGCACGGCAACCGTGCGAGCGAAGGTCGCAACGCGCCTGCTGGCGCTCGAGCGCGACCAGTTCCTGACGGCGGTGACCGGCCATCGCCGGAGCCAGCAAGTCGCGCGTGACGTGGTCGACGATCGCTGGGCCGACAAGGAGGCCGTCGCCGCCACGACCAAATGACGGGCGGACGCAGGCGTCCGGGCAGCCACGGAGAATGCCTCCCGTGGTGCGCGTACTCGGAATCGATCCTGGCACTGCCAACACCGGCTATGGCGTCGTCGCGCAGACCGGTGCACGGCTCGTGGCGCTCGACGGCGGCGTGATCGAGACGTCGCCGGACCTGCTGCCGGAACGCCGGTTGGCGACGATCCATGCGCGCGTCGCCGAGCTGCTCGCCGAGCACGAGCCCGACGCGGTCGCGATCGAGGACCTCTATTTCGGCGTCAATGCCCGCAGCGCCTTCGCGGTCGGCCAGGCGCGCGGCGTCGTGATGCTCGCGGCCGGCCAGGCCGGCGTGCCGTGCGCGGGCTACACCCCGCAACAGATCAAGAGCGCCGTCTGCGGCAGCGGGCGCGCCGACAAGTCCCAGGTCGCGCGGATGGTGCAGGCGCTGCTGGCGCTTCCCGAGCTGCCGACGCCCGATCACGCTTCCGACGCGCTCGGCGCCGCCATCTGCCACGTCAACCGTGCGCCGCTGGCCGGGGCGCTCCCGGCCAGTAGTGGCAACGGCACTCGCACGGGAACCGTCCCGGCGCTGGCCGCGGCGATCGCCGCGGCGGGGGCGGGCGGTCGATGATCGCCTCGATCGCCGGCGAGGTCGCCGTCAGGCGCAGCGGCCACGTCGTCGTCGAGACGGCCGGCGGCGTCGGATACCGCCTCAGCGTCTCGGCCGAGACGCTGCGCCACGTCCCCGCCGCCGGCGGCAGCGTCTCGCTGCTGACGCATCTCTCCGTCCGCGAGGACGCCCTCTCGCTCTACGGCTTCGCCACGGAAGAGGAGCTCGGGCTGTTCGAGCTGCTCGTCGGCGTCCAGGGCGTCGGCCCGAAGGTCGCCCTCGGCGTCCTCGGGGCCGGCACGCCGCGCGACGTGATCGGCGCGATCGCCGCCGGGGACGTGCGACGCCTGCAGAGCACGCCAGGTGTCGGCAAGCGGATCGCCGAACGGATCGTCTCCGAGCTGCGCGCCAAGGTCGGCGTCGACTCTCCCGACGACGGCTCGATCGTCGTGACCCGCTCCGACGAGCCGCACGAGCTCGCTCGCGCCGGCCTGCTCCAGCTGGGCTACGAACCGGGCGAGGCGGACACGCTGCTGAGCGCCGCCGACGGCGCGACCGCCGAGGAGCTTCTCGCGAGCGCGCTGAAGGGCGCCCGCGGATGAGCGAGCGGATCCAGACGCCGGTCGGCCTCGTCGCCGACGACGACCTCGACCGGTCGCTGCGGCCGAAGCGGCTCGAGGAGTTCGTCGGCCAGCCCGCGCTGCGCGAGCAGCTCTCGGTCTCGCTCGAGGCCGCCGCCGCACGCAACGAGGCGCTCGACCACGTGCTGCTCGCCGGCCCGCCCGGGCTCGGCAAGACGTCGCTGGCGCAGATCCTCGCGTCCGAGCTCGGCGTGCCGTTCGTGCAGACCGCCGGCCCGGCACTCGAGCGCAAGGGCGACATCGCCGCCTTCCTCACCGCGCTCGAGCCGCGCAGCATCTTCTTCGTCGACGAGCTGCACCGGCTCCCGCGCGCGCTCGAGGAGACGTTCTACCCGGCGATGGAGGATGCCCGGTTGCCGATCACCGTCGGTCAGGGCGCGGGCGCGCGGGTCGTGACGCTCGACCTACCGCCGTTCACGCTCGTCGGCGCGACGACACGGTCGGGGCTGCTGACGACACCACTGCGCGACCGCTTCGGCATCCAGCACCGGCTCGAGCCCTACGACGTCGACGATCTCGCCGAGATCGTCACGCGCTCGGCGGCGATCCTCGACATCGCTCTCGACCTCGAGGGCGCGCGGGCGATCGCACGCCGCAGTCGCGGCACGCCGCGCGTCGCGAACCGGCTGCTCAAGCGCGTCCGCGACTACGCCGAGGTCCGCGCCGGCGGCGTCGTCACCGCCGAGGCGGCGGACGCCGCGCTGGCGATGCTCGGCATCGACGACCACGGGCTCGATCCGCTCGATCGCGAGCTGCTCGACGCGATCTGCGTGCGCTTCGGCGGCGGGCCGGTCGGGCTCTCGACCCTGGCGGTCGCGGTCTCCGAGGAGTCCGACACGATCGAGGACGTCTACGAGCCGTACCTGCTGCAACGGGGCTTCCTCAAGCGGACGCCGCGCGGACGCTGCGCCACACCGGCGGCATTCGAGCTGCTCGGGCTTGCCGTGCCGGAGGACGCGCGGCTGTTCTGAACGGTCGAGCCGAGTAGGCCGACCATCTACCCTCCGTCGAACGCATGCCTCACCTGTTCATCTGCCCGTCATGCGGGCATCGTTCGACGCAGACTGACCGCACCGCCGGCTTCAGCAAGGCGCCTCGCGGCTGCTCTCGCTGCGGCTTCGCGTTCCTCTTCGAGCTGCTCGACGACTACTACCCGGCCCCCGACGCGGCGTTCTTCGTCTGCGATCAGCAGGGCCGTGTGATCGGCGTCGGTCGTGGCAGCTTCGAGTTCACCGGATTGAAGGAAGAGCGCATCGTCGGCCGTGACGTGTCCGACGTGCTGGGGCTCAAGTTCGCCAACGGCGACGACCACATCGGCACGGTCCTGGAATGGGGCGTGCGACAGCTCGGCAAGGACGTCGAGGTCAACGCCGAGGGCGACCTGCCCGCCCGCGCGACCGCCGACCTGTTTCCCGCATATGACGACGACGGGGGCCTGCTCCTCGTCCTGACGCCGTCCAAGTAACCTGCTTCTCGCTCACCGAGCCCCATGACCGACCGCCGTCGCAACCTGTTCGTCCTGCTGCTCGTGGCAGGGCTCCTGATCGCCTCCTTGGTCGTCATCGCGACCAAGCCGACGAAGCAGGGTCTCGACCTCAAGGGCGGCGTCGAGCTCGTCTACGAGGCGAAGCCGACGAAGCAGTCGCAGGTGACCGGCGAAGCGATCGAGCGCTCGCTGGACATCATGCGCGAGCGCGTCGACCAGCTCGGCGTCGCCGAGCCCGAGATCCAGCGCTCCGGCTCCAACCAGATCGTCGTCAGCCTGCCCGACGTCAAGAACCAGGAAGCGGCGATCGAGCAGGTCGGGACGGTCGCGTCGCTGAACTTCTACGACTGGGAGACGAGCGTCCTCGGTCCGGACTGCGAGCCGGATCCGACGAACACCGCCGTCACCGGAGGCCAGGCGGCCGGGGCGCTCGGCGCCGGCACGCTGACGCACTACGACGCCGTCGTCCGGGCGTCGAAGTGCGAGGCCAAGGAGTACCCGACGGCATCGCACGACACGCCGCAGTACTTCATCGTCAACGACGAGACGAAGACCGTCGTCGCCGGTCCGGCCGACTCGCGCGCCGACGCCCGCGAAGCCGCCGAGCTGACTCGCCTGGGGCCCGATCAGAGCTACCGCGTGGTTCAGCCGGGCACCGTCGTCATCCGCGCCCAGGACGACGACGCCAAGGACGAGGAGAAGCCTGACGCCTGGTACGTGCTCAAGGACGACGTCGCGCTGCGCGGGACGGACATCAAGGACCCCAAGCAGGAGACGGACAACAGCCCCGGCGGCAACAACCAGCCGATCGTCACCTTCAAGTTCTCCGACAAGGGCCGGAAGATCTGGCAGGACGTCACGCGCAAGATCGCGCAGCGCGGGCAGTCGCAGTTCATCAGCGGTGATCCGAGCTCCGCGTTCCAGCATTTCGCGATCGTCCTCGACCAGGATCTGATCTCGGCGCCGTACATCGACTTCCAGCAGAACTCCGACGGGATCGACGGCAGCAACGGCTCGCAGATCTCCGGCGGCTTCACGATCAAGAGCGCGCAGCGGCTCGCCGACCTGCTCAAGACCGGCGCGCTGCCGCTCAAGCTCGAGGTGATCTCGTCGTCGCAGGTGTCGGCCACGCTCGGCCAGCAGGCGCTCAACCAGGGGCTCGTCGCCGGCGTCGTCGGCTTCCTCGTCGTCGCGATGTTCCTGCTCGCCTTCTACCGG
>Ga0075420_100004330_pt1 | contig 12420 bp, 10 predicted proteins | sample SoiMetdeltSBSDD4_FD_75296 | JGI IMG/M metagenome (GOLD analysis project Ga0075420, IMG submission 75296) | Bulk soil microbial communities from a Populus tree surrounding site in Tennessee, USA - Soil MetaG P. deltoides SBSDD4 | ecosystem: Environmental > Terrestrial > Soil > Tree plantation... | reverse complement strand
CGACGCCGATGCCGAGGTCCTTGAACCCCCAGCGGTTGCCCGGCGCCCCGCGTTTTCTCGTGCTGGTCATGTCGATCCAAAAAGAAGAGGCCACGGCGTGCCGTGGCCTCTCCTCAAAGACGATCTTACGCTCGGATCAGAAGCCCTTGCAGCCCGACTTGCCGCTGCACGAGCTCTTTTCCTTCTTGTCCATATGCTTCACGGGAACCGCGCAACCGCCCTTGCCCTTGCAAGAGTTCTTGCCCGCGCACTTGGCATCGCCCGTCTTGCAGCCACCCAAGCCCTTGCAGTCGTTCTTGCCCGAGCAGTCGTGCTTGGCCGCAGCTGCCGCGCAGCCGCCCTTGCCCTTGCAAGAGTTCTTGCCCGCGCAGCCGGCATCGCCGGTCTTGCAAGCGCCCGTGCCTTTACACGAGTTGTGGCCCTTACAGATGTGCTTGTCGACCTTCTCGGCGGCCTTTTTGTCCTGCGCCGAAACCTGCGAGCCCGCCACCATTCCGGCAGCGACCGCGCCCATGATCTTCGAGAATTCGCGACGATCCATCGTTTCTCTCCTTAGGGTGAGACGTGTGAGACCGGAGGTCTTTTCGAGGTGAGGATCGAGCTTACGCCCCTCCCAAACCCTCCTGTCAAGGGCGAAACCGCTACCTCGCGAAGCGGCTCCAGGGTTCCAGGTGTACTCGAAGCTACGCAGGGCCTGTGACCTTTGGATGGCCGCGGCGCGACGTTGACAGCCGCAAGTCGCGATGCTCAAGTCGCAACTGGCGAATCTCCAACGACATGGCAAAACCCTCACCGTCCATCGCTGCCGCCGAAAACGGCGACAGGCAGCCCCCTCCGCGCGTCCGAGCGTGACGCCGATCACACTCGAGGGTTTGCCGGCGAGCGCCGAACCCGGTCGATCCAAGACGCCCAGACCGCTCCGCGTCGTGTCGATCCTGGCTGCGATACTCGCAATGGCGCTGCAGGCCTGGCCCCACCTGGCCGACATCGAAGCGGACCGCTACACCCACGGCGGCGCCTGGGAGCCGCGGGTCAAGGCGATCCTCGACGTCGGGCGCGTCGCGCTCCTCGACGGCCCCTACCTCTCTTTGAGGATCGACCGGAGGTTCGAGCCGGTGGACCGCCGCGTGAACGACCTCGGGTATTCGGTTCTCTCGTACGTCTGGGCGCGGCTCGTGCGTCAGCCGCCGAACCGACAGGACCTGATGCGAGTGAACCTCCTGGTCTTGCTGTGCGCGATGGCCCTGCTCTTCGTCGTGGCGTCTCCGTGGCCGCGACTGCTGTCGGCGGCGCTCTTGTGCTTCCTGCCGATCCCGTTGCCGTTCTTTCGCTCACCGGACCCGCTGGCCACGCACGGCTCGCTCGCCGTGCTGGGGATCGCGCTCGCTGCGGCGGTGCCGACGGTCGCTTCGTGGCCGGTATCGCTGGGCCTGGGCGTCGTGCTCTTCCTCGTGCACAAGATCCGATCGGCCTATGCGCTCTACGCGGCGGCGGGGTTGATCGCCGCCGCTTCTGTCGAGGCCTACCGAACGAGGACCCGGAGACCGCTCCTGCGCATGCTCGCCGCCTTGGTGATCTGCCTGCCGCTCGAGGCCGCCTGGCAGGCGCCGCTCGCGCGCCGGTCGCAGGATCCGCGTCTCATCGATCAGGACACGCTCGGCACCCATCCGATCTACATTGCCCTCCTCGAGGGCATCGGCTTCTCGGACAACCCGTGGGGCATCAAGCCCTGGGACCCGTGGATTGCCACCTATCTCAGCGAGCGCTACGGCCTGGAACCGGTGGACGTCGGCTCGGCCGAAAGCGAGCGCCGGGCGCGCCAGGCCTATTTCGAGCTCTTCCGTGAAGCGCCGTTCCGTTTCATCGCGCTCTACGCCGGGCGGGTTCCCACGTTCGCGAGCCAGCACTTCTTTCTCGGGACGCCCGGCGCCCTGTTGCTGCTCGTGGCCGCCGGAGGTGCCTTCGCCGCGTGCTGGCGCTGTTCGGGAAGAGGGAGCGTGCTCGCGCTCGCCGCATTGGCGATGACGTCGTGCGTGCTGTTTCAAACCGTGGTGCTGGATCCGCGGCCGCTCTACGCTTACCCGTTGCGGATCGCGAGCGGGGTCGCCCTGGCGCTCAGTCTCGGCGTCTGGCTGGAACACCGGCTCGGCCACGGCCCGCTCGCAAGATGAAAGTCTTCGACTACATCCGGAGTCTGGGCGCCCCGACAAGCCAGCAGGCGAGCCACGACGCCCGCTACCGCGCGCTCACCGAGGCGTGCCCCGCCGCGATCCTGATCGTGCAGAAGGATCTCGTGTGCTACGCAAACCCCGCCGCCGGCGCTGTCACGGGCATTCGCCACGACGAGCTCGTGGGGCGCCGGCTCTCCGAGCTCGTGCACCCGGACTTCAAGGAAGCGCTGCGCCTGCGCAGCTCGCTGGCCGAGCAATCGGTGCAGCGCTTCGAGCTGAAGCTCGCGGCCGGGGGCCGCGAAGCCTGGGCCGACCTGACGCTGGCCGCCACCGCCCATCAAGGCGGGGTCGCCCAGCTGGCGATGGTGTTCGACATCACCGACCGCCGGCTCGCCGAAGACGCGATGCGCGAGTCGGAGCGCCGTATGCGCGACCTGATCGAGAACGTGCAGCTCATCTCGGTGCTGCTCGACACGACCGGCGAGGTGACGTTCGCGAACGACTACGTCCTGGAGCTGCTCGGCTACGAGGAGGAGGCGGTGGTCGGCCGCAACTGGTTCGACCTGGCGCTGCCGGAGGATCGCCGCGCCAGCGTGAAGGAGTCCTACGTCGACCGGATTCCCAACGGCGCCGTGCCGCCCCACGACGAGTACGAGATCGTGACGGCGCGCGGGGAACGCCGCGTCGTCTCGTGGAACAACACCGTGCTGCACGATCCTTCGGGCGCCGTCTCCGGGATCGCCTCGCTGGGCGCCGACGTCACCGAACGGCGGCGTGCCGAGGAACGGCTGCTCTACGACGCGCTCCACGACTCGCTCACCGGCCTGCCCAACCGGGCCCTGTTCATGGATCGTCTCGGCAGCGCCGTCGCGCGCCTGAAACGCCGGCCCGAGTACCTCTTCGCGGTGCTGTTCCTGGACGTCGACCGGTTCAAGGTCGTGAACGACAGCCTGGGCCACGTGGCCGGCGACCAGTTCCTGGTGCAGCTCGGGCATGCCATCGCCGGCACGATCCGGCGCGCCGAGCACACGCTGGCGCGCCTCGGCGGCGACGAGTTCGCGATCCTGCTCGACGACATCGACAAGCAGGAGGACGCCACCCGCGTCGTGGACCGGATCTTCCAGGCGCTGCAGACGCCGTTCAAGATCGACACGCAGGAGATCTTCGCGACCGTCAGCATCGGGATCGCCTACGGGTCGCCCGGCTACGAGAGTCCTGAAGAGCTGCTGCGCGACGCCGACACCGCGATGTACCAGGCGAAGACCAGCGGCAAGGCGCGGCTCCAGGTGTTCGACGCCTCGATGCACACGCGCGCGCTGCGCTTGTTGCGCCTCGAGCACTCGCTGCGCCGTGCCGTCGAGAAGAACGAGTTCATCCTGCACTACCAGCCGATCGTGGCGCTAGCGGACGCCTCCGTGCTCGGCTTCGAGGCGCTGGTGCGCTGGGAGCACCCCGAGCGCGGGCTCATTTCTCCCTCCGAGTTCGTTCACCTCGCCGAGGAGACCGGGCTCATCTACGGGATCGGACGCCACACGATGAAGGATGCGTGCCAGCACCTGAAGCAGTGGCAGGCGATCGACCCGGGCCTGTCGATCAACGTCAACCTGTCGGGGCGCCAGTTCTCGCAGCCCGACCTGATCGAGGACATCGAGCTGGTGCTGCGCGAGACCGGGCTCGATCCGCGCCGGCTGAAGCTCGAGATCACCGAGTCGGTGATCATGGAGAACCCGGAGGTCGCCGTCGCGATGCTGCATCGTCTGAAGGCGCTCGGCACGCGCCTGTGCATCGACGATTTCGGCACCGGCTACTCCTCGCTCAGCTACCTGCTGCGCTTTCCGGCCGACACACTGAAGATCGACCGCTCCTTCGTCGCGGCGCTCGGCAAGGGAGGGAAGAACGAAGCCATCGTGGGCGCGATCGTTTCGCTCGGACGAAGCCTCGAGATGGACGTGGTGGCCGAGGGCGTCGAGACCGAAGAGCAGCGCGACATCCTGCGCGGCCTCGGCTGCGTGATGGGCCAGGGCTACTTCTTCTCGCGGCCGGTCGCGGCGGAGCAGGTGCCCGGATTGCTCGCCGCGCGCTGACGCCCGCCGCCTACGGGGACCAGCCGACGCGCAAGGTCACGAGCAGCTCGTCCATCGGCAGGCTCGGCACCGAGCCGCGGTCGACCCAGTGCAGCGTGTACTCCGCGGTCAGGTCGACGTTCCGCACCAGGCCGAAGCGCAAGCCGAAGTCGTACTTTTTCCAATCCCAGCCGACCGACAAGCCCGGGAACTCGCGCGGGGCGTCGAAGCGGTTGTCGACCCAGGAGTATCGGAAAACCGGCTGGATCCAATTCCCGAACGGCGATTCCTTGACCAGGAAGAAGCCGTTCAAGGGAATGTTCCACGCGATCTCGGCTTCGACGCCGCGCCGCCCGAGACCGGCGATCTCCTGGTCGACGACCTGGCCGAAGAATCGCAGACCCTTCCAACGCGCCTGGGCGTTCAGGCCCGACTCGCGCTTCCCGTCGCCGTCGAAGGGCAGCGGCACTCCCGCGCCCTGCAGCAGCTTCAGATCGCCCGAGTAGGTCGTGCCGCGCAGCCGCACCGCGTCCGCCATCTTCCGCGAGAAGGTCCAGCCGAGCACGTCGGCGCCGGTCGTCTCGCCGCCGAGCCGCGCGCCGAGCCCCAGGCCCCACTCGAAGCGGCTCTTCAGGTTCACGTCGGTCGCCTTGGCGTCGTACAGCATAGGGAAGCCGGACTGGTACACCGGATTCACGTTGCCGGGCTGGCGTTCGGGCGTGCCGTTGTCTCCGGCCAGCGCGTTCGTGTCGCGGAAGAAGACCGGGTTGCCATTGCCTGCCATCGCGCGCAAGTACCCGCGCGATCCGAGCCGCGCGCCGGCCTCGAGCTGGAGCTCTTCGAAGCGCGATACAGCCGTGCCCCAGAGCCCGTAGCTCTCCATGTGCCGCGACGTCTGCTTGGTGAAGCGGGGCGCCATCCCGAACTGCGCGTAGAAGCGCGAGCCGGTCCCCCCGTCGAGCGGCTCGGCCTTGTCGCCGAAGCGCACGAACGCCTGGCGCACGAACACGCGGTCATCGGACGACGTCGGGTTGCGGTTGTAGAGATCGAGAAAACGCAGCTCGAACTTGGCGAAGACGCCCGACGTGATCTCGCCCTCGCCGGAGAGCCCCAGGTGCTGGATCTCGAGCGACGACCCGGGATCGGGCGTGCGCATGAACACGGCCGTCTGGCCCGGCGGCAGGAAGCTCGGCGGAAACGGAAAGAAGACGCGTGACTCTTCGGCCTTCGACCAGCGGTAGCCGGACTTGACCTCGCCGCTGAACCGAAACGGCTTCTCGGGAGAGACGACCGGATTCGCCTCCTGCGCCAGCGCTCGCGCGCCCAGGAGAAAAGCCACGAGGGCAGCCCGAAGCGTCATCGGGCGAGATTGTAGTCGCCTCGGCTAGGCCCGCACCCGCATCAGCAGCCGGTCCAGGTCGCCCGCGTTCGCCGGCCGCTCGAGCCGGTGCTTGGACAGGCAGGCCAGGATGATCTGCGCCAGCGGCTCCGGCAGCCCGGCGCGCCGGGTGCGCGGGTCCGGCGGCGGGTCGTTCAGGTGCATCTGCAGGATCTCGGCGACGTCCTTGCCGCGGAACGGGCACTCGCCGGTGAACATCTCGAACATCAGGACGCCCGCGGAATAGATGTCGCTGCGGTCGTCCAGGTCCGCGCCCTTGGCCTGCTCCGGGCTCATGTAGAGCGGCGTGCCCGCGACCACCCAGGCTCCCTTGTCCTGCCGCGCGCGCGGGCGAGCCACGCCGAAGTCCATCAGCTTCGCGACGCCGCTGCCCATCACCATCACGTTCTGCGGCTTCAGGTCGCCGTGCACGATGCCGGCTTTGTGGACCGCCGCCAGGCCGCGGCAGACCTGCTTGGCGATCTGCAGCGCCGGCGTCAGCTCGAGGCCCCGCCGGGCGTCGATCAGCTCGCGCAGCGTCGTGCCGGGGACGTACTCCATGGTCAGGTAGCGCTTGCCCTCGGCCTCGCCGAAGTCGAACGCGCGCACCACGTTCACGTGCGTGATCGCGCGCGCGATCTTGATCTCCTGGCGCAGCCGCTCGACCATCGCCGGCTGGTCGTCGCTGTCCTTCAGCACCTTCAGCGCGACCTCGTCGTCCAGCTCGCGATCGCGCGCTCGGAACACGGCGCCCATCCCGCCCTTGCCCAGCTCGGACAAGATCTCGTAGCGGCCCGCGAACACGCGGCCGACTCCCAGGCCCTGCGACGTGCCGTCCCCCTCGGCGCTCGGCGCCAGGCCGCGGAAAGTGATGTCGCCGGGACGCCGCTGCATCTCCGCGACCAGCGCCTCGAGCTGGGCCTTTTCCTTCAGCTCGCCGACCATCATCGCGAACGCGCGCGCCAGGGCGCCCACCTCGCCTCCCGCCGTCGGCAGCGTCACGTTCAGCTCGCCCCGCGCGATCTGGCGGGCGCCCGAGGCCAGCTTTCGGATCGGCCCCGCGAGCCCCTGGGCCAGGAGGAACGACAGCGGCACCGAGGCCACGAGCGCCGCGACGCCGACCAGCAACAGGCTCTGGCGGATCTCCAGGAACGGCGCCATCTCGGCGTCCTTGGAACGCGCCACCAGCGCGGCCGCGAGCAGCTCGCCGCGGCCGGAGCGGATCGGCACGAGCGTGGCGATGAACGTCTCTTTGCCGATCGTGAACTCGAGCGGCTCCTTCAGCTCCTTCCCGCGCAGGGTTTCCAGGACCGCCCCCTCCTTGGAAACCACGTCGCCGAGCAGCGTGGCCGAGAGCCGCGAGGTGTGGGCGAGCACTTCGGCGCGCGGCGCCTCGTCGCGCTTGGCGACGTTGCCCAGGAACGCCATTTCGCTGTCGGTCAGTTGTCCGAGCTCGCGGGCGCGCTCGTCGGTCATCGGAAACGCCGCCGCGACGACCCCGTTCAGGCGCGCCTCGCCACCCGCGCCCTGGATCACCGGGGCCGCCGCCACCAGCGACAAGGTTCGCTCGCGCGACACCTCGAGGATGAACGCCGACGACTCGACGCGCTTCTCGCGCGGCGTGTCCACCCACGAGACGCCCGAAAAGTCCCGGCCTGCTTCCTCTCCGGGCTCGCGGTCGCTGCGCGCCAGCAAGAGGCCCGCCGGATCGAAGAAGAAGACGGTCTTGGCGCCGAGGCTCTTCGCGTACTCGCGCGCGGTGTCGTAGAACGTCTCGGGATGCTCGCGCACCTCGGCGAGCAGTGCCTTCGTGCCGGCTTCGTCGGCCAGCGAGCGCAGCTGGCGCTCGCGCGCCGCGCTCTGCGTGCTCCGGTAGCCTTCGAAGATCGCCGGGACCCGGCGTAGGTCCTCGCGGATCTTGGCGTCGGCGACCTGCTGCGCCTTCTGGTTCAGGAAGAAGAGCGCGCCGAGCACCGTCGCCGCGAGCAGCCCGGCCGAACCGAGGAAGAGCCGCGTGCGCAGCGTGAGGCCGCCCATGCGGTCCTCCCCGATCGCCTGGAGCGCGCCGCTTCGCTCCAACGGCTTCGGTGTGTCGAGGTCGCGCGTCGTCTCGTCAGTAACGGTCGGCATCCTTGGTCGCCGGCGGATAGTCCTTGCCGTGCTTGTTCTTGTGGGGCAGGCGCCGGTACTGGCTCGCGTCCAGCGACACGTTCCAGCTCGCCGCGCGACCCGCCACGAAGTCGAAGCTGGCTTCCTTCTCGCCCGCCATCTCGTTCCAGAGCCGCACCGCGTGGCGCCCGGGCGGGATCCCGGCGACGCGCACCGCGCCGGCTTCGTCGGCGATTCCGAAGAGATCGCCGTCCACCACCATCACGTAGGCGGCCATCTCGGGGTGGATGTTGCAGTAGACGTGGACGAGGCCCGGGACTTTCATGACGGCGCTGCGCGACGCGCCCTTCCGATACAGGCCCAGGTCGAACGCGTTGGCCGCGCTCACGCTGAAAGCGTTGTGGTAGATCGAGTCGACGTTGGGGAAGCTCACGCTGCCGCCCTTGGGCACGGCGACGACGTGCGGCTCGAAGCGCTTGTTCCTCGACGTGACCGCCGGCGCCGGCGTGGTGGCGGCCGCTCCGCCAGCGACTCCGGGCAGCCAGATCACCGTCCCGGCCGGGCTGGCCTTCTGCCCCGGTGGCGGTACGAGCGCTATCCGTACCGCGAGCTCCGCGCCGGGCTCGATCGGCGACTCCTGCGGCGCCGGTCCCGCGGCCGCGCCGATCAGCAGCGCGATCGCTGACAGGAGGCTCATGCCAGCGACTCTAGTACAGCCGCCCTCAACGCGGCGCGCAGGCGCCGCTCGGCTCGGCCAGCAGCTCCTCGAGCTTCGTCTCGACGCGGCGGCCGCTCGGCTCGCCGCGATGAATCTCGCCCACGGTGCTGAAGCGGAGCTTGCCGCAGCGGTCGACCAGGTAGACGGCCGGCCAGTACTCGTTGCCGAGCGCGTTCCAGTACGCCATGTCGTTGTCGAGCAGGCTCGGGAACGGCAAGCCGTGCTCGCGGACGGCGGAGGCCACCGACTCGCGGTTGTGCTCGAAAGGGAACTCCGGCGTGTGGATGCCGACGACGCGGAGGCCGCGTTCGCGGTAGCGCGCCGCCGTCTCCTTGATCCACGGCGTCGTGCGCACGCAGTTGATGCAGCCGAAGGTCCACACTTCCAGCATCACGACGCGGCCGCGCAGGTCGGCGAGCGTGGTCGGTGGGCCGACCCAGCGCAACGGGTCCTGGGTCGGAAACTCCGGCGCGTCCGGCGCGCCGCGTCCCGGCTTCGCGGGGCCGAGGAGCGTCAGGACGGCGAAGAGAAGCGCAGCGCCGGGGATCACGGTTTCGCCGCCGCCCCCGGGCTCGTCTCCAGCTGTCGCTCGAGGCGCTCGAGCCAGCCCCGCTCCTCCGCAGGAAGCGACACTCGCCGAGAGCGCACGATCGGAAGAACGCGCAGCGCATTCGGCGTGTCGCCGGCCTCCACGTAGGTGGCGAGCAGGTGGAGGTACGGCAGGACCCACTCGGGCGATTTGGCGATCGCGTCCTGGAACGCTTCGATCGCGCGCGGCAGGTCCGCTCGCGCCTGGGAGCGAAAGCCGGATCCCAGGACGAAGTCGTGAAAGGCCTCGGGGCTGGGTTGCGCCGGCCCACGGCCCCTGACCGAGAGCGGCAGCGGACCATCCGCGGCGGCCGCCGCCTGCAGCTCGGCGGCGTCGAAGAGAGCGTCCTCGCCCAATACCTGATGCACGGCGCTGATCCGGCTCTGGCGCGTCTCGTTCCAGGTGTCGACCAGGAGCTCCACGGTTTCCTTCCCGTTCCTGAACACACCCGTGACGACGACCGCCGCCGCGAGCCGCGGTCGCAAGCGCGCGAGCTCTTGCCGCGGGTCGAGAGTGCCGCCCGCTTCGGGCGCGGTCCAGGCCGCAGCCACCGCGTCGCGGCGCGCGACGCCCACGCCGCGCGCGGCCAGCGTCTGGATCAGCAGCTCCTGGAAGCCCGCGCGCCAGAAGTCGATGTCCTTGCGCTTCGTCTCGTTCTGGAATGGCAGCACGACGACGAGCCCGTCCGCCGCCGTTGCCGCGATCGGAGAAGCGCAGGCGACGAGCGCCAAGAGCGCGCGACGAAGCCAACGAGCGGCAGGTTTCGTTGTTGACAAGGCAGCGCCTCGGCCATTGTAATGACCCTCTTGGAGGTCACATGAGCCTTTCTCGCCGGCTGTTCGTGAGATCGCTGGGGATCGCCGGAGCGACCGCCCTCTCGGCTCGGCCCGGTTGGGGAAGCGCCGAGGCGCAAGACGTCGCGGTCGGGCCGGCGAAGCCGAGCGGTCCGCCGCCGATCAAGCTCGATGCCAACGAGAACCCGTACGGCCCGAGCCCCGCGGTGGCCAAGGCGGTCGCCGAGACGCTGGCCAAGAGCGGCAACCGATATCCCAAGAACACGCAGGACCTGATCGACGCGATCGCAAAACACCACGACGTGCCCAAGGACAACGTCCTGATCGCTTCCGGATCGGGCGAGCTCTTGCGCGTGGCGATCCCCGCGTTCACCGGTCCGACACGCGCGCTGGCGGTGCCGGTTCCGACGTTCGAGACCTGCACCGGCGTCGCGCGCAAGCTCAACTACCCGGTGCGCGAGCTCCCCGTCGACAAAGCGCTGCGCCTCGATCTCGCCGGTCTCGAGGACGCCGCGGGCGGGGCGGGCCTCCTCTACATCTGCAATCCCAACAACCCGACCGGCACCGTCGTGCCGACGCGCGAGATCGCCGCCATCTGCGACCGTCTGGCGGCGCGCTCGCCGGAGACGTTCGTGCTCGTGGACGAGGCTTATCACCACTTCGTGGCCGACAAGGCCTACGAGACGATGATCCCGCGCGCGCTGCGGGACCGGCGGCTCGTCGTGACACGCACGTTCTCGAAGATCTACGGCCTCGCCGGCCTGCGCATCGGCTACGCGATCGGCCACAAGGACACGCTCGAGCTGCTGCGGGCCGAGATGAGCGCTTCGATGTTTCCGGTGACGTCCGCGGCGGCCGCGCTCGCGGCGCTCGGTGACGAAGCCGAGATGAAGCGCCAGATCGAGCTCAACAACAAGACGCGCGCCTTCACGGTGAAGTTCTTCGAGAGCCTCGGGTACGCGGTCGCGCCGTCCGAGACCAACTTCGTGATGGTGGACGTGAAGCGCGACACGGCCGCGTTCCAGGCGTCCTGCAAGGAGCTCGGGGTTCTGGTCGGCCGGCCGTTCCCGCCGCTCAAGACCCACTCGCGGATCACCGTCGGCACCTGGGACGAGATGCAGAAGGCGGTCGAGATCCTGAAGAAGGCGCTCGCGCAGCCCGCTCCCAAGGCGGCGTGACTCGCTGACCACGCCCTGTCTCCTTCCGGACACGGCACCGGCCTGGCCGCGATATCTGCGCCCTCGTCAAAACCCAAGGCTGGCTAGGGTTTTCGTCGACTCGGTTGCCACGCGCGACCCGGCATCGGTCTTGCTCTGTCGGCTCACGGCTGCAACGAAAGGAGTCGAGAGACACGATGTCGAACACTTTGAAGTACACCGGGATCGCTTTGGCGGGAGGCGCCGTCGGCGCCGCCCTGGGTCTACTCTTCGCGCCCGCCTCGGGCGACGAGACGCGGCGGTTGATCGCGCACCGGATCGACGAGCAGCGGGAGGCGCTCTCCGAGCGCGGCCGCTCGGTGACTCAGTCGATCAAGGAAGGGCGGCGACGGCTGGCCGCGGTGGTCAACGGCTAGCCGACTTCGCCGCGTGCGGCTTCGAGAGGCCCTGGCTCTCGAAGATCGCGTTGAAGAAGAACTTGTAGGTGCCGTGCGATTGCCCACGCCACTGCGGGCGGAAGCCGAAGAGGAACACGCGTCCTTTTCCGTAGGAGACCTCGAGAGCGGCTGCCTTGCCTTGGATCCTCTCCGGATGCAGCAGGTAGCCGCTCGCGAGCGGACTCTGTTCCCTGGGATAGGCCGCGAGCGCGCGGCCCGAAAAACCTTCTTTCGTCTCGAAAGCGGGCCCCCGCTCGAACATCACGATCGGATCGCGCGGCAAACCCCAGAGCGCCGAGGCGCCAGAGTCCGACGACTCGACGCGCAGGAGCGCCCCGGAGCAGTAGAACTCCTCGGGCTTCAGTCCCGCGAGCACGTTCCTCACCGGCAAGCCCAGGTCGTCGATCGCATAGAGCGACGCGTTGTTGAACGCGATCAACGTGCCTCCCGAGGCGACGAACTCGCGGAGCGCCGCGGCTCCGAGCGGCCCGAGGCCGCCGACGTACTCTCCCGGGACGACACCCGCGCCGAAGCCGTTGCGGATCTGCTCGGCCGACGCGTCGGGCAGCAGGATCGCGTCGAAGCGCTCGCGTAGCGCGCCGGCCTGAATCGCGTCGTTGCGAAGCGTCACCGGCGCGAAGCCGTAGCTCTCCAGGATCCAGCGCGTCCAGCCCTCGTCGATGATCGGCATCCAGGAGCGGTAGAGGCCGACGCGCGGCTTCTGGACCGGGACGAGATCCCCCGTCGCCGCCGCCTTGGCGACGACCCCGTTCGCCCGCGCGACCTTGGCCACGGTCTCGCGGTCGACACCCGAAATCACGAATGCGCCGGTCTCCCGGCCTTCGGCCGTCTCGACTTCGCTGGTGGCGATCGCCACTCGAGCGCCGGCCGCGAATAGATCCTGGACCGCCTTGAAGCCGGCGTTTGGCCGGCGGCTCAGCAGGTAGGACGTGCCGCTGCCGTCCACGCGGCCCGGAGGAGGCGTGAAAGCGTCGATCTTTCGG
>Ga0075420_100004328_pt1 | contig 12423 bp, 11 predicted proteins | sample SoiMetdeltSBSDD4_FD_75296 | JGI IMG/M metagenome (GOLD analysis project Ga0075420, IMG submission 75296) | Bulk soil microbial communities from a Populus tree surrounding site in Tennessee, USA - Soil MetaG P. deltoides SBSDD4 | ecosystem: Environmental > Terrestrial > Soil > Tree plantation... | reverse complement strand
CTGACGCCCGCCGCGTATGCCCAGCAGTTGACGGCGAGGACGAAGGCGGCGAAAGTAACCGCCGGATTCTAAACAGATCCGCTACTCAAACGGGGTGGACGTCAGGGAAGCCGGACTGCGGTGCGGGGAAATCACGGCCCTGGAATGGGGCGACGTGGACTTCAAGAAAGGAGACCACGGCGAACTCTGCATCCAGCGTTCGGATTGGAAGGGACATGGGACGACGCCCAAAGGTGGCCGATTGCGGCGGGTGCCTATGACGGCTCGTCTCGCCGATGCGCTGGATCGACATCGGCACAGACGCGGTAAGCGCGTGCTATCGGATGGTGATGGGGCGTCCTTCAGCTCAAAAATGGTGACCGATTATGTGAGGCGTGCCGCAAGGAGGGCGGGACTCACGCACACGGGCATCCATATCCTGAGGCATACCTTCTGCTCGCACTTGGCGATGAAGGGCGCACCGGCGAAGGCGATTCAGGACCTTGCCGGTCATCGGGAACTCGGGACGACGCAACGCTACATGCACGCGAGTCCAGCGGCTTTAGAATCCGCAATTCGTCTGCTGGAACCCTCTCCAGTTCCCCAGAGTCGTGGAGAAATACTGGAGAAGCCAGCAGCCTGAGTCGGTAACTGATTGTGCTGTAGCGGGTTAGGTGGGGTGGGTGACGGGTCTCGAACCCGCGACTTCCGGATCCACAATCCGGCGCTCTACCCCTGAGCTACACCCACCATAGAGGGGAAAACGTCAGTTTAGCACTCCAACCCAGCCTGACGCGATGGCGGCCGGACGAGGAATCCGCATGGCGAGGTATCTTTGAACGCCATGGCACATCCCACGGTGATCAAACCGGCCCAACTCGCTGAATGGCGCCCAGACAAGATGGGGAAGAGCACCATCTTTGAATCATCGCGCGTTCTCGTCGGGCTGAACGCGTTCGAGCCGGGGCAGTTCCATGCCCTCCACGCCCACACGGGCATGGACAAGGTGTACCACGTGCTCGAGGGGCAGGGCCTCTTCCTGCTGGAGGGCCGTGAACTTGCGATGGAGGCGGGCGATCTGCTCGTCGCGCCAGAGGGGGTGCCGCACGGCGTGCGCAACAACGGGGCTGGTCGTCTCCTGGTGCTGGCCATCCTGTCTCCCGCCCCCTGACTCCGGCCGCATCATCGTCACACTGCCGTTACAATGCAGGGTCGATGACGACCTCTGCCCTTCCCCCATTCGTCCCCCCTTCTCCTGGTGCCTGGGAACTCGAACGCACACACGCCACCCGCCCTGTCTCGAAGTTCATGGCGGCGGTGTTCTCCACGCCGATGGTCCGAGGGTTTTCAGACGCAACGCGCGCATACGGGGCTTTGCTCGACTACATCGACCTGGCGATGATCAACGGCTTTCTCTATTCGGCACCGCGTGCGGTCGGCGCGCCCAAGGGAGCCAAGGGTCCTCCGCCGCGACCGCTGTTCTGGCTGCTCACGCATGTCCATCCGGAAATTCGCAGACGCATTCGCCGCGCCGACGAGGTCTTCGCAGAACGCTACTGGCGCAAGGAACTCCAATGGTGGGATGACGAGGTCAAGCCCGAGATTGCGCGGGACGCAAGTGCTTTGCTGGCCGACGATCTCCACGCGCTCTCAGACGCGGACCTCAGCAGCCACGTCCGGCGGGCGACGGCCTTCATGGACAAGACGATCTACTTCCACCATCGCATGAACGTGTGCGCGCTGCTGCCCCCCGCCGACTTCATCTGTCACGTCCTGCAATGGACCGCGGAGAAGCCGGAAACGGTGCTGATGGCTCTCCGTGGTCAATCGCCACTGTCCGGGGGCGCCAACGCCGAGCTCGAAGCCTTGCGGGATGCCATCGCAGACGATGCGGAGGCGCAGACGATATTGTCTGGTGCTCGACCTCCGGCGGACGTGCTGGCCGCCCTTGAAGCGCGGCCCGGAGTGGCGCCGGCGCTCCGTCGGTACCTAGATACGGTCGGCTGGCGAGTCATGGGCGGGTACGACGTCGCCGATCGTCACGGCCGCGAACACCCGGAGTTGCTCGTCAAGATCATTCGAGCCGCCGTATCGAAGGGTAAGTCCGCGGCTGTGTCCGGCGCCGGCGCGGCGATTGCCGCGCTCAAGGCCAGGGTCCCCGCCCAGCATCACGCGCAGTTCGACGCATTGCTCGCGGAGGCGCAGCTCACATATCGGGTGCGTGACGAACGTAACTTCTGCGGCGATGCAATCGGCGTTGGGCTGGCGCGACGGGCGATCCTGGCCGTCGGCGAACGGCTCAAGGCCCGGGGCCGTGCGCACGACGCAACCCATCTGGTGGACGCGACCCCTGATGAGCTCGTGTCGCTGCTCGCGGGGAACGGGCCCTCGGCGGACGAGCTCGCTGCGCGAGTGGCCTATCGCGAGAACACGAGTCTGGATTCGGCGCCCCAGCATCTGGGCGTACCGCCATCACCACCTCCGCCGGGTGAGTGGCTCTCGGGTGGCGCTGGCCGCATGCAGAGCGCCATCAACGTCGCACTTGGCCTGATGTTCAGCGTGCCCGCGAAACAGGAAGGAAAGGGCCAGCAACTCAAGGGATTTGGCGTCAGCCCCGGGGTGTTCGAAGGGCCGGCCCGCGTCATTCTCGACATCTCAGCCCTTCCGACGGTTCGAGACGGCGAGGTGCTGGTCACATCAGCAACCGGGCCGACGTTCAACGTCGTCCTGCCGCTTTTGAAGGGACTGGTGACCGAACGCGGCGGCGCCCTCTCCCACGCGGCGATTGTTGCCCGGGAGTACGGCATACCCGGGGTCGTCGGTTGTCGCGATGCCACCACCCGTGTGAAGACGGGCATGCGCGTTCGCGTGGACGGCGCCAAAGGGGAAGTATGGATCCTCGACTGACGCCGATTCCGCTCGAAGCCGCGCTCGAGGAGCACCTGTTTGGCGGGAAGGCCGTCAGCCTTGGCGCCGCGATTCGCGAAGGACTGCCTGTTCCGAGGGGCGTGGCGCTGTCGGTCCATCTGGTTGACGGCATTGCTTCAGGTGACGACGGCGCTCTCGCAGGCCTCCTCGCCAGCCTCCATCTGCCCGCGGCGCGCGCCGCCGTACGGTCATCTGCAGTTGGCGAGGACTCGAAGGACGCGAGTTTCGCCGGCCAGCACGCAACGCACCTCAACGTCTGGCGGGCTGGCCTTTCGGAGGCTGTCAAAGCTGTGTGGGCCTCCGGTCGCTCCGAAGCTGCGCTTGCGTATCGTGCGCAACGTGGCATTGCCGGCTCTCCAGCGGTAGGCGTCGTTGTGCAGAGTCTTGTCGAGCCCGTGACCGCAGGAGTGCTGTTTACGCGCAACCCCATGACGGGCGCGGATGAACGGTTCATAGAGGCCGCATGGGGCCTTGGCGAGGCTGTCGTCGCCGGACGAGTCGTCCCCGATCAATTCCGCCTCGATGCGAAAGGTCGCGTGATCGAGCAGACCGCCGGCGACAAGGACGTCCAGATCGTCCACTGCGACGATCAGGGAGTGCGCGAGGTCGAGCTCGACGAATATCGGCGCCAGGCTCTCTGTCTTACATCGGACGACCTTGTAGCCCTTTTCGATTTGTCAGAACGCTGTCGGCGTGTATGGGGCCCTGATCTCGATCTCGAGTGGGCGATCGACGCGAGCGGCTCCTGCTATCTCCTCCAATCGAGGCCGATCACCACGCGGGCCGTCGGCGCGTGAATCCGCCGGAGACTGTTTCCGGCCCCAGTCCTCGCGGGTTCGCGGCGATTGGTGTAGCCGTCGCGCTCACGCCCCTCAACTCCACGATGATCGCCGTCGCGCTTCCAGCGATGGCCCGCGACTTCCAGGCGGCGCCATCGAGCGTCACGGTCTGGGTCGTGACGGCCTACCTGATAGCGACGATCGTGTTTCAGATGCCAGCCGGTGCCGTGGCCGATCGAATGGGTTATGGACGCACGCTCACGCTGGGTCTGTGGCTGTTCATGGCGGGCGCGACGTCGGCGACGCTGGCGCCGTCTCTCTGGTTCGTCATCGTCGGGCGTCTGTTGATGGCCGCCGGCGGCGCGTTGATGCTGCCGACGGCGATGGCCCTGCTCCGGGTTGTCGTTCCCGCCGAGCGCAGGCCCCGTGCATTTGGTGCGATGGGAGCGGTCATGGGTGGCGCCGCGGCGCTTGGTCCCGCGCTTGGAGGCCTTATCATCGCGCGCGCCAGTTGGCGTGTGCTTTTCCTGGTCAACCTGCCCCTCGCCGTTCTCTCATGGTGGCTGCAGCCGCGCGATCTGACGACCGGCGTGAAAACCCGTCGCCGCGAGCACCCGTTCGACTGGGTCGGGAGCCTGCTGCTGGGAAGCGCCCTGGTGCTGGCTGTGCTTTCTACTCGTCTATCGGCGCCGGTGGCCTATGCCGCCGCCGCCGCTGGACTCCTCCTGTTTCTCGCGCTCGTTGTTCAAACCCGCTTCGTGTCGGCGCCGGTTCTGGACTTCACCCTCTTCCGCGAGACGCCGTTCGTCGCCGGATCGCTGGTGATCGCGCTGCAGAATCTCGCGATGTACGCACTCCTCGTGCAGGTGCCCTTCCTCTTCGCGGGCGGCGGCCCGTCGGGCTCGCGGTTCAGCGCCGTTGTGATGGCGATGACCGCGATGATGGCGATCATGTCTCCGGTCGGTGGCCGGCTGGCCGAGCGCTTCGGCTCGCGGACCACGGTGTCCGTCGGAGGACTCACAGGCACACTTGGCGTGCTGGCCCTGGTGCCCTTGTCGTCAATGGCGCGCGATGGCGTAGCCATCTCATCGCTCCAGGTTGCCCTGCCGCTCGTCGTCGTCGGGATCGGGTTGGGACTGTCCACCGGGCCGTCGCAGGCCGCTGCGCTGAGTGCCATCGATCCTGAGCGCAGTGGGATGGCGTCCGCGGCGATCTCGACCCTTCGCTACATGGGGGCGATTGTCGGGACCGCGATTCTGGGTCTGGCCCTCTCAGGCGGCGGCAACAGCCTGGTCGCCCAGCAGCGTGCGCTCTGGTGTTTCGCGGCAGCCTTTGCTTTGTCGGCAGGCGCCGCGCTCAAGCTGCGGATATCGCGCTAGGACGTGCGCGCCGGATCTTTCGCGATCGGGAGTTCGAGTATCAGCCGACTTCCGTTGGCGAACCGGGTGGTCGATACTGTCCCGCCGTAAGCCTCCGCTACCCGGCGCAGCGCCATGACGGCGACAGGCGTGGACCATGTGCCGGCGTCTTCCGAGCCAGGCTGACCGACAACCGATGGCCACGATTCAGGTACAGCCGCCGAGTCCTGAGAGATGGCGATGGTGACCTTGCCTGCGGGCTCGGCGAGGGCCGCGATCAGGATGCTGGCGTCCTTCGCGCGCCCCGCCAACTCGATTGTCAGGAGCGTGAGCCCGGACAACACGAAGAGCAGCGTGTCTTCGTGTCCCGAGACGGCGAGTCCATCCCCCACAGAGAGGACCGTGTCGACGTGTACTCCACGCAACTTGCGCTCGCGATCGACGGAGTCGATGACGCGCGTGATCAGACGCCGGACGGGAGTACCGCGCCTGGTGGGTGCAACGCCCTGCCGGATGATGCGTGACGACTGCAACAGGCAGGTTGAACGCCAGGCCTCTGCTCGAATCAGGCTCGTGGCCACCTGGCGCGTAAGGCCCGTGACGTCCTCATCGACGAGCGCCGCGCACGAACTGATCGCGTGCAGCGCCGTCAGGACGTCTGCCTCGCTCGAACCCTGAGGCGCGGGACTCGACGGACGTTTGGCAACTGCCGGCGTCGCTGGCCGCCCACTCTCGAGTTGCTCCACGTAGTGAGCGTCGGCGCGCATCCGGTAGTTCGATGGCAATCCCTCGCGGAATCGCGGACCTTGCGGTTCGTTTTCACCCGACGGAAGGAAATCGTCAAATGCCGAAAGCGAGGATTCCTGCGGCAGCGGACTATCGGACAGTGGATTCAGATCAGGCACGGTATGAGGACCAGCAAACGGAATTTGGCGACGAAGGACCAGTGTATCGCGTCATTGATAGCGTGCGCCAGACACCTTCGAACAACGATTCATGTTTGCGTAGCGCCACCTTCGGTGGGCCTTAGTCAGACTAGCGATCGGCGACGCGACGCGGACGCGCCTCCGAGGAGGCCAACGCACGCGCGGACGTGACGGCGAAGATGCGAGGTCGCTGCTGAACAGTCACCGGCACCTCACCATCCTTGTCATCTGACATGGTCGGTGCGCTTGCTTCGGTCTGCCGTTCAGAGGCAATGACAAGATCGTGATCGGACGCGGCGATCGGGCGACGCGCACGCGGGGTGCGAAGGTACCAGCGAGCGAGACTACCGCCCACGAGCACGGTGGAGGCCGCAGCGTAGATCAGGCTCACCAACGTGAGACTCATCCATACCGACATCCACGGCAGCAGCGAGACGATCAGTCCAACAACGAGGACCATTCCAAGGTCCACTGCGGCTGCGGTCACGTTCGAGGTCGAAGGTGCGGGCAGGCGATGGGCGTCGGCCGCCAGCGTGAGACGCAGTTGACTCGCGTCGCTGAACCGAGACGTTGTGGGAGCTGTGCCGTCCTCTGGAAAGAGCTGGATGAACTCAGCCCAGACGGCTTCGAAGGGCATATCGATGGCTCGAGCGTACGAACGAAGGAATGCCCGGCGATAGATGCCCTTGGGCCATTGCGAAACGTCATTGCGCTCGAGGCTTGACAGAAGCGACGCGGCGATTTTGGTGGATTCCGCGATGTCCTGCAGCGTAATCCCTTGTCGTTCCCGATGGGCTTTGAGGCGGGGACCAAAGGCAAATTGCGCGACGCTCATTTAATGATCGAGAACATACGCGCTCCGACGAACGATCGCAAGCACTTCGAGTACAGATTACCTGTCGAGCCCCCTGCTATTATCGAAATTACCCCCAATGGAAGGAGGGCCTCAATGAGATCAATGACTCACAGGACAGTATTTGCGTGTGTGCTCGCGTTCGGATTGCTGACGGCGGCGAAGCCGGCCAGCGCCCAAGGCTTCATCAGTCCGCTTGTCGGCTTCAACTTTGGAGGCGACTCTGGCTGTCCCAGCGCCACTGACTGCGAGGACAAGAACCTGAATCTTGGTGTGTCATTCGGAGCGCTTGGCACTATCTTCGGGTTCGAGGAAGAGATCGCCTATGCGAAAGACTTTTTTGGTGACTCGCCCGATACATCCTCGAATGTCCTGACGGTCATGAGCAATCTGATGATTGCTCCTGACTTGAAGGTGGTCAGGCCTTACGCGCTTGCGGGCGTCGGTCTCATCAAGTCCCACGTCGAACTGACGGGCGCCAGCCTGCTGGACGCCGATAACAACGCGTTTGGCTGGAATGTTGGCGGAGGCTTGATGGTGTTCCTGACGCCGAACATCGGCCTGCGCGGCGACATTCGCTACTTTCACGCGTTTCAGGATCTCAAACTGGCGGGATTCACGCTCGCCGAGTCTGAGAAGCTCGATTTCGGTCGGGCGGCGGCCGCTCTGGTCTTCAAGTTTTGAGACGACGGCGCTACTGAGGCTGGATGATGGCGTAGGTCGGGAGGCCTACGCTGTCAAACCGCTCAAGCAGTCCTTTGGCGGGCTGAGCCTCGGGATCCTCTGACTGCACTTTCACTCGCACGTATTTCGCCATCGCCGCCTTCACGGCATCATCCGCGAAGGTGGTTTCGTCCATCACGTAGCAGTTCTTGCACCACGTGGCCCACATGTCGACAAATACGGGCTTACCCTCGACCTTGGCTGCGGCGAGCGCCTCGGGAATGGACTGATACCAGCCGTCCTTCATGCCGCTTTGGAGCGTGGCGGCCTCCGCGCGGGTACCGAAAAGCCCATACGCTTCGTAGCCGTAGTACGCCGCCGTCAGCAGGATGACGACCCCGAACGCATGCTTGACGTGCACCATCCAGGCGCCTGGCTTTGGCAGCGCGGCCAGTCCTGCACCGGCGATGGGCCACGGCAGCGCCATGCCCAGGCCCAGAAGGAAGGGTAGTCCGAGCGCCAGGGCCGTGCCCTTCGCGTACATGTCGCTCGAGAACAGAACGACCTGTATAACGACGGGAGCGACACACGCGCCGGCCAGGAGGGCGGCTATTCCACCCATGCCGAACGCCAGCGCGAATGTGCCACGACGGGAATCATCTGGTCGCATCCCGGCCGAAAAGCGCGAGAGGTCGATGGTGAACACGTCGAACATCGCCAGGCCGAGCACGACGAAGAGGATCGCAATGGCCACGTTGAACCAGGGCGACGCGTTCAGCGTCCCAAAACTTCCCGCGGTCATGATGACGACGATGCCGAGGATTCCGTAGACGGCCGCCATTGCGGCACCGTAAACCGCACCGAGGAGGAAGCCTCGCTTGCGCGAACCGCTCGTGGTGCCGGCGCCGATGATGGCGAGGTTGATCGGGATCATCGGCAGGACGCAGGGCGTCAGGTTCAGCGCCAGACCGCCGACAAAGACGAGCAGGAGAATGGCAAGCGGGCCGCGTCCTTCGAACATGCCTGGCTGTTTGATGCCGGCTTCGGCGTCGGACAGGAATTTGAGAAATGTTTCTGTCCGCACATACCCGGCCGTCGTGCCGAGCACCGTGAAGTCGCCGGGGGCGGCAGCAACATCCTGTGACTGGGTGGTTACCGCTGGTGGCGGTGCGGTCGATTGGGCTGCGGCGGCCCAACCTGGCGTCAGGATGCCCGCAAAGGCGATGAACGCGGCAAAGAGGAAACGCATCATCATGCCCATCGGAATTATCCTACGGATCTCCCCAAGTGAAGCCGGGCCGCTCGACGGCCGATTACGACAGGGTCGAGGGGTATCGTGATGACGAGGATGAACCGGGTCGGACTGCTGGTTGTGGCATTTGCGGCCGTATTTTTCGTGGCCTGTTCCCACGGGCCGCTCAAGGTCGACGCGATTCAGCTTGGGCGCGCCCTCAATTCCGACAAGAGCATCGCGACCCACGTTACGCGGTTCAAGCCCGATCAGACGGTCTATGTGGCCGTTCTGACCGACGGACCCGGCACCGGTGAGATCGCCGCCAGGTGGACTTTCGGCGGACGCGTCATCAGTGAGGAAAAGAAGAGCGTGTCGTACACACAGGGTGCGGCCACCGAGTTTCACATCAACTATGCCGGCGGTTTCCCGCCCGGAGACTACAAAGTCGAACTCCTCGTCGACGGCAAGCCCGCCGAGACACGCGGGTTCCACATCGAGCCGCAGGACTAGCAGTCAACTTCGTCGGTCGTCGCTCCGTGATTTGTGTATGATCCCGACACAGGTCGCTCCGTGGAGCACAGCACCCCAGACGTTCACGATCCAGCCACTCCGCCCACCGAAGACGCTTCGTCCACCCTTGAGGGCATCGAGCGTCAGCCGGCTGGCGAACGCCTGTCTGAGCTCGCCGAGCGCGCTTCCGCGATTCTCGAGCGATGGACCGCCGCGGGCGAGCGCCACGAACGTGTGGTCAACCAGCTTGAATCGCAGCTAAGCGACTTCGAGGTCGCGAGCGAGCGGATGCAGCGGGACACGTCCCAGAAAATGCAGGACCTCGAACGTGCCGTTCACCACGAGTGGACCGCACTTCGCGAGGTCCACGAAGAACCGATCCGGCAGTTGCGGGAGCAGGCGAACAGCCTCACCGAGGTCTGCATCGCCACAGCCCACTCGGCGCAGCGTGGATTCGATCAAGCGGAAGCCCGGCTGGCGGCGATCGAACAGGATCTCCAGCAACGCCTCGTCGATCTTCGTCGCGAAGTGCAGACGGTGGTCGGCGAGCTGCGCGGGACCCCCGGCCTCGCTCGCCTCGGTGCGAATCCCCCGGCCTGGCCGCTTGATGGTGTGACGCGCCTCCATCACCAACTGCGGCAGAGTGCCGACCAGCCGCCAGAGCCCGACCCACCGTTTCTTGAATCGCCGATCGCCCAGACGCCGATCGTTCAGACACCGATCGTTGAGACACCGTTCATTGAGACACTGCCGGCACCTGTCATCGAATCGGCGCCGGCTTCAGGCGGACCTGAACGTCCGCCTCTACGGGCGCAGGCGCCTGCCGCGGCGGTGGTGACGCCAGTGCCGCCAGTAACAGATGGGTCGGAGCTCTCCGATCGCGTGCGTGTGCTCGAGCGCGCCCTTGACGACCGAGAGACGGAGAGTCGCGAGGTCGAGGAGCGCGCCCGACGGTCCACATCGACCACACGCAAGGCGGTCATTGTGCTTGCGGCGGTCATCGTCGTGAGCGGCGTCTTTGCCTGGTGGATGCAGGGTCAGGTCAGAACACGCGTTGAAGAGGCGCAGCGCCGTGCACAGGAAGCGACCGAGGCCGCCGCTCAACAGACGGCTGCCGCGCGCGCGCAGGCCAGCAAGGAAATTGCCGCGGCGCGTGACCTGGCCATGCAGGCCCAGATCATGAGCGCCGCATTGGCGGCGCCTGATCTGATTCGTTACTACCTTGTCGCGACGGGTGAGGACGCGACGGGCTCGGCGCAGGCGCTCTGGAGCCGCACGCGTGGCTTCGTGTTGAGCGGATCGCGTCTCGCACCGGTTCCCGCGGGGACGGTGTATCAGGTGTGGCTGGTGACGCGCGGCGAAGCCGTGAGTGCGGGCACTTTCACGCCGGATGCCTCCGGGTCGGCCACGCTCGCGGTTGCGCCTCCGACCATGGCTCCCGTCATTGCCGTTGTTGCGACGCAAGAACCGGCCGGCGGAAGTCCCCGCCCTGTTGGACGCCCGCTCCTCGTGCGATATCGCGCGCAGCCGTAGCGGCTAGCTGTCGGGTCGGATAACGCATGCGCCTCTCCCTGCACGAAGTGCTCGCCATCGTCGGACGTCTTGACGATACGCCGGGGTTCGACACGCCGAGAGAACGTTTCCGAAGGTTTCTGATCGAGCACATGACGTCGTCGCCCGTGGCGCGGACGTTTCTCGACGAAGCGCAGCAACTGATTTCCGAGCAGTATCAGCGCGCGCTTCAGGACACGGTGCTGGCCGCCGGACGCCTCCTGGGGTTCGAGACGACCTTCGGCGACTACGAGCGGTACGGTGCTGCCGCCAGAACAGCGGGCCAATGGCTGTCGCGTCGCCGTCTCGCGGTGACGGTGCAAGTCTGGACCGATGATGCGTCATCGGATATCGCGGCCATTGCGCGTGCCCTTGAGACCCCACCACTGAGCGCTGACGCCGGCACTCCGCAGGCGCGCATCTGCGTCGTGAGCCCGTCGTGCGGGAGTCGTCCCAGAATTGAGGAGGCAATCGGAGTACGGCATGAGCCCACGCGGATTGTGGCGCTACGCTCCCTTATGGATCTGGTGAGCCTCGCGAACAGCCCGCACATCACGCATGAGGATGTGCTTCGGCTGCTCAATCCATCACCCGCGCTCGAGGGTTCGATCGGATTGCTCGCCCGACTCGTGAGCCCGGCGCGTGCTGTCGTGTCCCCCCCGAATGTGTCCCATGAATCCAGTTCGATGCAGCCCGCATGCTGGGTTTATGTTGTACGGGAGCACGAACCAGGCAATCTCCAACCCGTCGGGGTGAGCGACAGGTTGCCTATGACGCTTCCGGCGGGCGAGACGCCGGCAATCGCTGCGGCGGATCTGCTGTCTTTTCTGGTTCCGTCGCGTGGGATGGTGGCGCAGGCGGAGGTTGCGGACGTGACCGAAGACGCCGCGGAGCCAACGGACGAGTCGCAGGTCCGCTTCACTATCTATCTCCGAAACATCGTGATCCTCAGTCCGCCCACGCTCGTAGGGACCGAGCAGCGACTAAACCTCGAGTTGCAGGCGGCCGTGAGTCAGGAGCCGTGCGTGCGCGTGAGCCGCGAGGAATTCGAAACGCTCACGCTGGCATCGGCCGAAAAAATGTCGGCGGCTGAAGCCGATGTTACGGCCGGAAGCTAGCGGCCGAAGGTCGTGCTGAGGCGCGTGACGCCGTCAGCGCGCACCAGCACGGTTTCCTTACGCTCTCCGAGCTGCGGATGGCGGAAGGTGATCTCGTGCTGGCCGATCGGCACCGCGAGGTTGGCAATCGGCGTCTCGCCGACAGCGTTTTGATCGACCCACACCTGAGCCCACGGTTGGGCATTCACGCTGAGACGGCCCATCGGTGTCGTTACCGTGAACGACGCAATCTCTCCAGCTCTGATCGTCACTGACTGACGCGCACGGAAGCCCAGATCGGTGTTGATCAAATCGAGTTGATGCGTGCCCGCTGCCGCGACGATAGGACCATCTGACGTCCTGCCGAGCACCCGGTTGCCTTCGAGTACCTGCAAATCGATCGGGGCTGTGAACCTGACTCCACCTGAACGCTGTCGTGCGGCAGCTTGAGCAAGCGCAGCCGCCGTGGCGTCGCTGCCCCCCGCGGTAACGGGGGCGGTCGGAGCAGCCGCAGGGGTCCCTGTCGCCAGGGGTCCGTCACCGGC
>Ga0075420_100004324_pt1 | contig 12427 bp, 10 predicted proteins | sample SoiMetdeltSBSDD4_FD_75296 | JGI IMG/M metagenome (GOLD analysis project Ga0075420, IMG submission 75296) | Bulk soil microbial communities from a Populus tree surrounding site in Tennessee, USA - Soil MetaG P. deltoides SBSDD4 | ecosystem: Environmental > Terrestrial > Soil > Tree plantation... | reverse complement strand
CCGCCATGGCGAGCGGCGACGAGGACGCACTGGCCAAGCTCCCGGAGAGCTACTTCAAGGTCGGTACGGCGGAGATCAAGAACTGGTACCCGGTAATTGCGGCGATGAATGCCGCCGGCTTGACGTATCACCAGATCGACTACGTGCCGTGCTACCGCTCGGAGGCAGGCACTGGCAACGCGATGTGCTTCGCGTATTGGCAGTAAGGTCCGGCTAAAGCCGGACACTGCGCTGAACGCGCCATAGCCGACACTACGAATGACACATGGACGATAACGTCGCTCGTCTCGGTCGTCTCGATGCGTGCGCGGTGTCAGATGCGCTCGACAAGCTGCAGCTCTCGGGCGTCGTCACAGGTATTCCGCGCGTGACGACGGACAAGCGAATTTCCGGGCGCGTCGTGACTGTAAAGCTGGAAAAAGACGACGGCCGGCCGGCGGCGTCGCGCCACCTGGGGACCACGGCCATCGAAGCGGCGCAGCCGGGCGACGTCATCGTGCTCGAGCAACGCAGTGGCATCGACGCGGCCTGCTGGGGAGGCAATCTGTCGTTGGCGGCGCAGCTGCGCGGCGTGTCCGGCGTAGTGATCGACGGGCCGGCCAGGGATGCGGACGAGGCGAGCGGCTACGGCTTCACCGTGTTCGCACGCAGCGTCACCTCGCGCACCGCGCGCGGACGCATCGTCGAGACCGGGACCAACGTGCCCATCGTGATCGGCGACGTTGAGGTCTCGCCCGGCGACTACGTCGTCGCCGATGGAAGCGCCCTGGTGTTCGTCAAAGCCGGCGATATCGAACGCGTCCTGGATGCCGCCGAAGTCATCGCCGATCGCGAGCGGCAGATGGTGGCCGACCTGAAGAGCGGCCTCGCGCCGACGCAGGTCATGGGCAAGACGTACGAGACGATGTTGAAGCGGTGATATGGGCGATAAAAACGTCGAACGCGCAGCCCGTCTGGATACGACCTCGATCAGCGACGCCCTGGATCGACTGGGCATCGCCGGACAGTGTCTCAACATCAAGCCGCTCGACCCGGGCTTCCGCATGACAGGGCGAGCCTTCACGATCCTCTACGGGCCGGCGGGCCAGCCGCCTGGCACCGTCGGCGATTACATCGACGATGTCGAGACCGGCCGCGTCGTCGTGCTCGACAACGGTGGCCGCGAGAATGCCACCGTGTGGGGCGACATCCTCACCTTCGTCGCCCATCAGCGAGGTGTCGCGGGAACCGTCATCGATGGCGCGTGTCGTGACACCGCTCTCTCGCGCGAGCTCGGCTATCCGATCTTCAGCCGCAGCTATTCGATGCGCACCGGCAAGGACCGCGTGCAGGTCGAGGCGGTCAATAGTCCGGTGAACATCGGCGATGCGCGCGTGCATCCTGGCGACCTGCTGCGCGGCGATGCGGACGGTGTGCTGGTCATTCCGCTCGCGCACGAGGATACCGTGCTGTCAGCGGCCGAGGAGATCGACGCCATCGAGCAGCAGATCCGCGCGGCGATCAAAGACGGCAAGACGCTCGCCGAGGCACGTCGTCAGCTCGGGTATCACCAGCTGCAAACCCGACGCAAGTAAGGGTTCTGTCGGCGCGTCTAATCCGCTTTACACCTCGAACGAGGCCCACGCGGCGAAGAGTTCCTGCTCTGAAGGCGGGTTGAGGACGTAACGCACCGCCATCTCTTCGACCATCGGGTATTCCGTACGGCGAAACTGATCGACCGCGGCATTCAGGTCGTACTCGGTTTTCCGCAGCTCGATTCCGGGACCCAGCAGCAGCCAGTCGGCACCAGTCGTGGCGAACGGCATGCCGACGCTGCCGGCATTGATGACACGCAGCCTACCGACCATCCGATCGAACTGCATGTGCGTGTGGCCGCAGACGACAACGGAAGCATCGACCCCTGCAAATACGGGTGCGAGACGTTCTTCTGGCGTGACTCGTGTGAAGATCTCGACCTCATTGCGCGGCGTGGCATGGCAGAACAGCACCTTGCCGAGCCCGCCGATCTCCACGGTCGTCGTGAGCGGCCAGCCCGCCAGCACGTCCTGATACTCATGGACCTGCTGCGCGGCCCAGCGAAACCACTGTCCGTAAGGCTCCGGCAGCGGCGCGCCGGAGGTGGTGCCCCAATATGTCACGTCGCTTGGATTCGCGGCTTGCAACTGCGCAAGGATCGCGAGGTCGCCGTTACCGTAGATGAACTCCGTTGGGATATCGAGGTCGAGGAGCCGCGCCATCGTCTCGCGCGGCATCGGTCCAGGCAGGACGTCGCCGCCGACGACGATGCGATCGACGCCGACACGACGGATCTCGTCGAACACCGCGTCCAGCGCGGGCAGGTTGGCGTGGATGTCGAACAAAGCAGCGACTCGCATATGGGCGCTCTCGTGCTATTTGTATCAGGCCCGTTCCGCCTTCGCCTACGGCTTCGGCAGGGTGGGTGAGGCGATTCCGGGAGGCTAACGTGAAGCACATGTCGCGGTTGGCGGTCCTCGCGTGCCTGGCGTGTGGTCCTGCTATGGCGCAGACCACCGACGAACTGGTGAACGACGGTCGAAACACCGACAACGTCACCACCCAAAGCATGGGCTACGCCCGGCGCAGCTACAGTCCGCTGAATCAGATCAACACGAAGACCATCAAGCGACTCGTGCCGGTGTGGAGCGCGAGCCTGATGAACGACCTGGGCGAGCTGGCCGCGCCGACGGTCTACAACGGCGTGATGTACGTCATCAACGGCAAGTGGACGTTCGCAATCGATATCGAGACCGGTCGCCAGATCTGGCGCACGCCGGTTCAGCTCGAGCCGGGCATTCAGCGCGCCGCGATCACCCGAGGCGCGGCGACGATCTACAACGGCAAGGTATTCCGCGTGACGATCGACAACCACGTGCTCGCGCTCGATATGAAGACCGGCAAGCAGATCTGGAATCAGAAGTTCGCGGATGCGAAAGAGGGCTACTACGCCACGAGCGCACCGATCGTGGCCAATGGGGTGCTGATCTCCGGGATGGCAGGCGGCGAATCGACGACCCGCGGATTCCTCGACGGCTGGGATCCCGAGACCGGCAAGAAGCTGTGGCGTCGATACACGATTCCCGCCCCCGGTGAGCCGGGTTCCGAGACGTGGCCCAAGGGCACCGACGCATGGAAGTTCGGTGGCGGGCCGACCTGGCGCTCGGGCTCCTACGATCCTGAGCTCGATCTGGTCTACTGGGGCGTTGGCAACGCGGAGCCGTACGATCCGCGGCCACGAGAAGCAATGGACAGCTTATACACGTCCAGCGTGATTGCGATTCGGCCGAAGACCGGGGAGATCGTCTGCCATTACCAATACACGCCGAACGACGTCTATGACGTGGACGGCAACGACGAGCACGTGCTCGCCGATGTGAACGTCAACGGTCAGCGCCGGAAGGTCATGATCCAGGCGAACAAGAACGGCTTCCTGTACGTTCTCGATCGCACCAACTGCGCGTTCATCGCTGCGCACCCGTACGTGAAAGTGAATTGGGCGTCGAGCATCGATCCGAAGACCGGCCGCCCGGTCTTGACCGACCTCTACAAACGGTTCCTGGCCGGCGAAGAAGTGGAGATTTGGCCGTCGCGAGGCACCAACGCCGTGCCGATTGCCTTCAACCCGAACACTGGTCTCATCTACGCGAGCACGTGGAATCTGCCGCGGATTCAGAAGCTTGGTCCGCCGCCGCCATCGACGCTCGGCGCGAGCACGACCGGCGTGACAGCGCGTCTGCCTGAGGTCGGTCCGGGCACCGTCTTCGGACATCTCACCGCGATCAATCCGCTCACCGGCGAGAAGAAATGGGAGATTCCGCTGACCGACTTTCCCAGCTCCGCGGGCATGCTTGCCACTGGCGGTGGTCTGGTGTTCAGCGGCAAGCTGACTGGCGAATTCGTCGCCCTCGATCAGGAGACCGGCCGCACGGTGTGGCAGTTCAAGACGGGATCGAGCGTCAACTCCACGGCGATCACGTACACATACAAAGGCCGTCAGTACGTGTCGATCGCGTCAGGGCTTGGTGGGGGACTGGCCAACCGCTACGCCGGCGACAAGATCCCGACCGGGGGATCGGTGTGGACATTCGCGCTGATGGCTGACTGATGCCTACTGGTCCGGCAGAAGCCGGACACTACGTCTGTACCGTTCAATCGGCTCTGAGGATCGCATTCGGGTCGAGTCGAGATGCTCGCCATGCGGGCATCCAGCACGCGATCGCGGATGTCAGCGCCAGCAGCACAACGACGCTGACATAGGTAACCGCATCCAATCGAGAGACGCCGAACAACATCGTCTCGAGAAAGCGGCTCGCGAGAATGGCCAGGATCAGGCCGATCACGATACCGACGGCCGTCAGCGACATTCCCCCGCGAAGCACGAGCTCGAGCAGGCTTCTGCGGTCCGCGCCGAGCACCGCGCGCACGGCGAGCTCGCGCAGACGCCTGGTGACACTTCCCGACAGCAGACCGTACGTGCCGATGCTGGCCAGCACGAGAGCCACAACGCCGAAGGCCTGAAACAGCACCAGCGCAAAACGCCGCGCCGCCGCCGATGCACTGACTCGTTCATCCATCGTTGCCACGCGCACGATCGGCTGGCGTCTATCCACCGATTCGATAGCAGCTCTGATCGCCGGCAGTAAGGCGACCGGATCGCTCTGGCCGCGCACCACGAGCCATCGCGCGCCATCGGCGAATTGTGTCCACTGTTCGTTCGTGACGTACACCGCGTCCGGCGGGTCGATCGCCAAGGAGGCCTGTCTGACGTTGCCGACAATGCCCACAATGGTGAACCATCCAGGAGATGCACCAATGCGCAAGCGTTGACCGATCGCATCGACTCCCGGGAGCCGTCGCTTTGCGACGGATTCACTAATCACGGCGACACGCGGCGCATTCCCATCGTCCTGCGCGTTCAACAGTCGGCCTTGTCGCAACGGGATTCCCATGGCTTCGAAGTACCCAGGAGCCACGGCATAACGATAGGCTTCGCGACTCTCATTGACTGTGGTCGGTGATGCAGACTCGAACTGCACACCCCAGACATCCTGGTCTCCCGTTAACGGCAGTTGGCTCGTGGCGCCAGCCGTCGAGACTCCGGGGACGTATCGGACGGCCTCGAGAACCGCCGCGAAGAACTGGTGAGTCGCATTCGGATCCCTGAACCGCCGTCCTGCCGTTTGCACCTGGAGCGTCAGCACATTCGCCGGTTCGAATCCGGGAGGCATGGCCAGCAGATGCTGAAGGCTGCGAAGCAGGAGTCCCGCACCCGCCAGCAGGACCAGCGCGAACGCGAGTTGCACGACAACAAGTGAGCGCCGGGCGACCTCCCGTCCACGCGAGTCAGTCCTTGAACGGCCGTCCACGCGCAGGTCGGCTCGCGAGCCATACAAGGCCGGCACGATTCCAACCGCGAGCGCGATCATCGTCACGAGAGCCACCGCAAACATCAGGACCGAACCATCAACGCGAATGGCCGCGGCGCGTGGCAACTCGTGTGGGCTGAGCGCAATGACCAGATCGACCGCGAAAGAGGCAAGCGCGATGCCGACGAGGCCGCCCATGATCGCGAGAAGCACAACTTCTGTGATCAATTGCCGCATCAGCCTCAGTCGCGACGCTCCTAGAGCGGCGCGTACCATCAGCTCGGTGCGGCGCTCGACACCCCGCGCTAAAACCAGATTGGTGACGTTGACACAGGCGATCGTCAGCAAGAGAGCCACGGCGCCCAGCAGGGCAAGGAGCGCCGGTCTGACAGGGCGCGAGAGATCATCTTGAAGCCGCGTCGTGACGAACCCATCCGGAAGGGCCGCCCACGACGGCCGGCTGAATGCGGTATCACGCGTGCGCGCAATCGCGTCGAGCTCCTGCCTCGCCTGCGCCTCGCTCACGCCCTCGCGCAGCCGGCCAATCATGTGCAGATGATGACCCCACTCTCTTCCGTTGACCGGGAGGGTGGTGTCATACAGCATCGGAAACCAGATCTCCGCTGAAGGGCTCAGCACGTTTTCGAATGTCGCGGGCATCACACCGATGACGGTGACCGGTACGTCCTCGAACAACACTTGACGTCCGACAATCGACCGATCGGCACCGAAGTGCCGCCGCCACACGCTATCGCTGATCATCGCAACGAAGGGAGCGCCCGGCCGATCGTCGGCGGCGTGGAAGTCGCGTCCAAGGGCGGGAGTCACACCCAGCACACGAAAATAGTCGGCGCTGACGCGTTGCCCGTCGAGTCGCTCTGGTTCGGAGACGCCGGTCAGGGTTGGCCGAAACGGCCCCACGACGGCCATCGACTGGAATGTCCTGCTCCGTGTCACCACCTCGCGGTACGTGCCGAATGTGACGTCGGAACGGCCGTTCTGGCCATCCCAGACCATCATCAGTCGGTGCGCATCGGGGTAGGGCAGCGCTTCGAACAGGATGGGGTTCACCACGCTGAAGATCGTCGCGCTGGCGCCGATGCCAAGCCCCAATGTGAGCACCGCGACGATGGTGAACGCCGGCTTGCGAATCAGCTGGCGAAGACCATACCGTATGTCGGCGACCGCCGTATCGACCACGTTCTCCCAGCCGTACGCGCGCACCTGCTCCCGAACTGCTGCGACATTGCCAAGCTCGAGTCGCGCCGCGCGCCGCGCCTCCTGCGGCGACAGTCCCGTCCTCTCCAGCGCCGCGGCGGCCTCGTCGAGGTAGTGCTCGACCTCATCGTTGATGTCGCGATCGGCGGCCGGCCGATTCAGGAGCGCACGAAGGCCACGAACCGCCTGACGCCAGAGAGACATGCGCTACACCTCGGCCTTCAGGATTCGTGCAACCGCCGCCGCGCGGCGGCTCCAGTCGGCCGTCTCAGCCTCCAGCTGTCGCCTCCCGCTGCGCGTGAGCGTGTAGTACTTCGCGCGCCGCGAATTGGCGGTGTCGCGCCATTCGGAATCAAGCCAACCGGCACGTTCGAGACGGGTCAACGCCGTCAGCAACGAGCCGGGATTGACTTTGAACACTCCGCGCGAGATTTGCTCGACCCGGCGGGCGATGCCGAAGCCGTGGATCGGCTCGAGGCTGAGCGTCTTGAGAATCAACATGTCCAGGGTGCCCTGGATGAGATCGGTATTCTCCGGGCCCATGGAGAGGACACTACGATCCTCTCATCTTGATTGTCAAGATGTGATGATCAAGACGAGATGCGATGCCTCCGGCGTCACTTGCCGACCATCAACCGCGGCGCTTGATTGTTTTCCTGGCAGATGAACTCGATCAGCTCCGCATCAAACTTGCCGTCGGTCATCAATCGATGGTGGATGCGGATCGAAAACGGACGCGTATAGGCCTTTGGATCGTCGATCGTGATGTCGATCTGCATCGTCCCATAGTTGATCCGCCGCCACCGCTCGGTCATCTTCGCGGCATCCGTCAACGGGCTGCCATAGATGTCGAGCCACCCGCCGTCGCGAAATCCGCTCGTCTCGACGACGAGCGTGTCGCCATCCCATCGTCCGACCGAGTAGCCATACCACCACGGCTGCGGGTCGTTGGTCGGTAACGACCGTCCGTCGGTGAGGATCTGTCGCACGCCGCCGTTGCCCTCGTAGAGGATCGCGATGACATCTGGCGTCTGAATCACCTTCCGCGGCTGCGGGTGCATGTGGAATTGGATGAGACCCATCGGCAGGCAGTGCGCGTCCGGATTCTCTTTGCTGTTCTGCTCGCGGCGATCGGCCTTGAGCGTGGCGGCCCAGGGCTGGAGCGGGAGATCGCCTTTGAAGTTCGCGAACACGTCGGCAAACGTCGCGGCGGGCGGCTCGCCGGGCGGCGACACCGGTAGCGGCTGTACGCGCCCGTCGGTGAACCACGCGTTCTGCCAGACGCCGGTGAAATCGGGCTTGCCGTCCGCGGTCCTCGGCGTCGGTGCCTGCAGATTGATTCTGCCGTCGGGTGTTCGCGGCGCGTTGCGATCGGGATGTGCCAGCCACTGTGCATGAGGCAGCGCGGGAACGACGGCGCAGAGCGCAACAGCAAGAGCCCAGATCCGACAAGTCTGCATGGCGGCATCGTAACCCGGCCGTCAACCGGCCGGTCCAGAAGGACCGGCCCTACAAGTCCGCGACCGTGGGGTATCGTTCAGAAATGACCGCCGATCCGCACAAGCCGCTGCGCGACGATGTGCGGCTCCTCGGTGAGTTACTTGGCGACATCGTCAAGCGATTCGCCGGCGAGGACGTGTTTCAGATGGTCGAGCGCGTGCGCGCGTTAGCCAAGAGCGGACGCGCCGGCAACGATCAGGCGCTCACCGAGCTTGCCGACGGGCTGGCCGCCTTGTCGTCCGACGAGACGCTGCCGATCGCCCGCGCGTTCGCGCAGTTTCTCCATCTCGCCAACATCGCCGAGCAGCATCATCGGGTTCGGCGCCGTCGTACGTATCAACAGGATCCATCCGCGCGCCCGCAACGCGGCTCGTGCGACGACAGCTTCGCGCGGCTGCTGGCCGCCGGTATTGCTCCGGATCGGCTGTACGAGGCCGTGTGCGGATTGCAGATCGAGCTGGTATTGACTGCCCACCCCACTGAGGTGGCGCGCCGCCGCATCGTCCAGAAACACAATCGCGTCGCTCGTGCACTGGCGCGACGCGATCGCCCGGACCTGACGTTGATCGAGCGAGAGGAACTGCTCGCCGATCTTCGACGTGAAGTCGAGAGCGCGTGGGCAACGAGCGAAGTGCGCGAGCAGCGTCCGTCCCCGCTCGACGAGGTGCGCAGCGGTCTCATCGTCTTCGAGCAGAGTTTGTGGGAGGCCGTGCCGCGATTCTCACGGACGCTCGATCGTGCGCTGCGTGTAAGGATCGGTCGCGGACTGCCGGTCGATGCCGCGCCGCTGCGGTTCGGCTCGTGGATCGGCGGGGACCGTGACGGCAATCCGAACGTTACACCGGATGTCACGCGGCGGGCCTGCTGGCTCACGCGATGGGCAGCCGCCGATCTCTATCTCGATGAGATCGACGCGCTGCGCGACGAGCTGTCAGTCGAGCGTGCCAGTCCCGAGCTGATGGCGCGTGTCGGCGATGCGGGCGAACCTTATCGCGAGCTGCTGCGCCGCGTGCGCGCGCGCCTGCGCGCGACCCGCGATTGGATCGAAGTGCAGTTACAGCGCGACGAGGATGTGCCTTCGTCGTCCGATGTGTATCTGGATGCCATGGAGCTGACGGCGGACTTGTGCCTGTGCCATCGCTCGCTCGAGGAGACCGGACATGGGGTGATCGCCGCCGGCCGGCTGACGGATGCGCTGCGGAGAGTGTCGGTGTTCGGCGTCACGCTGGCGCATCTCGACATCCGGCAGGACGCGGCCCGGCACACCGAAGCGCTGTCGGCGATCACGTCGGCGTTAGGGCTTGGGTGCTACAGCGACTGGAGCGAATCGAAACGGCTCGAATTCCTCGAGCGCGAACTGGCCGGAAGGAGGCCGCTCGTTCCACCTGACCTCGAAACGACGCCGGCGGTGCGCGATGTGCTCGACACGTTCCGCATGATCGCGCACACGCCGCCTGGATCGCTCAACGCGTACATCGTCACGATGACCCGCGCCGCGTCAGATGTGCTGGCCGTGGAGCTGCTGCAGAAGGACGCTCGTGTCGCAGTGCCACTGAGGACAGTGCCGCTCTTCGAGACTGCGCGTGACCTACAGGCAGCGCCGGACGTGCTCGACACACTCCTCGGGCTCCCGTGGTACCGCAACAGGATTCAGGGCAGTCAGGAAGTGATGCTCGGCTACTCGGATTCGGCGAAAGACGTCGGCCGCCTGACCGCGGGCTGGGAGCTCTATAAAGCACAGGAGGCGATCGGGTCGACGTGCGCACGTCACGACGTTCGCGTCACGCTCTTTCATGGCCGCGGCGGCAGCGTCGGTCGCGGAGGTGGACCGACGCACCTTGCGCTGCAGTCACAGCCTCCGGGCTCAGTCGACGGTACGCTCCGCGTGACTGAGCAAGGAGAAATGCTGCAGGCGTTGTTCGGGTTCCCCGACATCGCCGTCAGGACCATGGAGGTGTATACCACCGGGACGCTCGAAGCGTGGCTGGCGCCGGCTGGTGCGCCGCTGGCGGAGTGGCGCGAGTGCATGGACCGGCTTGCCGCTGATGCCCGCACCGCCTATTGCCGCGTCGTGGCCGAGGACCCGCGATTCGCCGACTACTTTCGCGCGGCGACGCCGGTCGCTGAGATCGACGAGCTCCATATCGGCAGCCGCCCCGCGCGTCGTGGTGCGACGTCAGGCGTGCGCGGGCTGCGCGCGATTCCATGGCAGTTCGCCTGGACGCAGACACGTCTCACGCTGGGCGCCTGGCTGGGCGTCGACGAAGCCATCGATTGCGCGATCGAGCGTGGCGAAGGCGAGCGTTTGAAGGTGATGTACCGCGAGTGGCCGCATTTCCAGTCGGCCATCGGGCTGATCGAAATGGTGCTGGCCAAGGCGGACGGTCGTATCGCGGCGGAGTACGACCGTCGTCTCGTGTCGGCCGATCTACTACCGATCGGCATCGCGCTCCGCGAGCGTTTGCAGCGGGCGATTCGAGGAATCCTCGACGTCTCCGGCCATCGCGCATTGCTCGAGTCGACGCCGGTGATTCGTCGATCGATTGATGTGCGGAACCCGTATGTGGACCCATTGAACCTCGTGCAGGTCGAGCTTTTGCGGCGCCTTCGGCATCTGCCCGACACTCCGACCCGCCGGGCCCTCATGGTGACGGTCAACGGTATCGCTGCCGGCATGAGGAATACCGGCTGAGTCCCGTCCCGCCACTCGTCACAGTCATGTCGATCTCGTGCACCGTCGATCGACAATAACGTGGAGGACACCGATATGAGCGGAGTGCGGCTGTTGGTCGGCACGCGGAAAGGTGCGTTTGTGCTGACCTCCGATGGCAGGCGGGCCAAATGGGACGTGAACGGGCCTTTTTTTGGCGGATGGGAGATTTACCACCTCAAGGGATCGCCTGCCGATCCGAATCGCCTCTATGCCTCTCAGAGCAGCGGCTGGTTTGGCCAGCTCATACAGCGCTCGAACGACGGTGGCAAGAGCTGGGAGCCGGTGGGAAACAAGTTCGTATATGACGGGGTGCCCGGCACACATCAGTGGTACGACGGCACTCCGCATCCATGGGAGTTCAAGCGGGTGTGGCACCTCGAGCCGTCGCTCACCGACCCGGATACGGTCTACGCGGGCGTCGAGGACGCGGCGCTCTTCCGCACGACTGACGGCGGCCAGACCTGGCAAGAGCTGCCCGGCCTCCGCGGCCATGGCTCGGGACCGCATTGGTCGCCCGGCGCCGGCGGGCTCGGACTGCACACCATCGTCCTCGACCCCAGCAACGCCAAGCGGATGTTCATCGCCATCTCTGCCGCCGGAGCATTCCGGACCGACGACGGCGGCACGACGTGGCAGCCGATCAACAAGGGCCTTCGCTCGGAGCAGATTCCCGATCCCAACGCCGAGGTCGGTCATTGCGTGCATCGGATTGCCATGCACCCGTCGCAGCCGAGCGTCCTTTACATGCAGAAGCACTGGGACGTCATGCGTACGGACAACGCTGGCGAGTCGTGGACCGAGGTCAGCGGGAATCTACCGACCGACTTCGGATTCGTCATCGATGTGCATGCGCATGAGCCGCAGACGATTTACGTCGTGCCGATCAAGAGCGACTCGGAGCACTATCCGATGGATGGCCAACTGCGCGTGTTCCGCAGTCGGTCGGGCGGTAACGACTGGCAAGCGCTGACGAATGGGCTGCCGCAAAAGGACTGCTATGTAAACGTGCTGCGCGACGCGATGACGGTCGATCGCCTCGACTCGTGCGGTGTGTATTTCGGAACCACGGGCGGGCAGGTCTACGGTTCGTCTGACGCCGGCGACACGTGGGCACCGATTGTGCGCGATCTTCCGGCGGTCTTGTCGGTAGAGGTTCAGACCCTTCCATGATTCGTGTGGTATTGCCGCAGCACTTGCGCACGCTCGCTCGCGTGGACAACGAGGTCACGCTCGAGGTCGAGGGCCCGATCACGCAGCGAGCGGTCCTCGACGCCCTCGAGGCGCAGTATCCCGTGCTCTGCGGAACGATTCGCGATCATGTTACGCAGGAGCGCCGGCCGTTCCTGAGGTTCTTCGCGTGCGAGGAAGACTGGTCGCACGAGCTTCCCGATACGCCGTTGCCAGGCAAGGTCGCGAACGGAACAGAACCATTTCTCGTGATTGGAGCGATGGCGGGCGGGTGATCGCCGACTGGGTTGTCACGGCCGGCCACGCCGTTCCATGCCCGCGCCCCAGAACAGACGCGGCGGGGCCGTCGTCTCGAGATCACTGAACATGGAGCGACGGGCAATCGCTGAGCCCGTACATGATGACGCCCGACGTACCAGGGATC